>Ga0209240_1000446_pt1 | contig 17374 bp, 15 predicted proteins | sample GraSoi_2013_80cm_FD_185828 | JGI IMG/M metagenome (GOLD analysis project Ga0209240, IMG submission 185828) | Grasslands soil microbial communities from the Angelo Coastal Reserve, California, USA - Sample 9_17_2013_80cm (SPAdes) (version 2) | ecosystem: Environmental > Terrestrial > Soil >...
CCGCCGATATGCACGATCGACTGACACCTCAACGCCATTACGTGCTTCCCCGCGCCTTCGACCGCTTCTACCGGGCGGCGCCGGCATCGCACGCCTATGGGTCCGGCCTTGGGCTCGCCATCGTCGCCGCCGTCGCCGCAACGCACAACGGCACTGCCAAGGCCACCCTCAACGAGCCGCACGGCTGTGCGTCACCCTCATCCTGCCCGCATGCGGCCAGCCCGCGCCCGGCGAGACAGTGGCTGCCGGTTCGCCCGCCGGGAGTTAGCGCGTCAGCCGCCGAAGGCCGCCAGCACATTGCCGGCGGGGACGACCAGCATCCCGTCCCCGACAGCCATGCCGGCCAGGACATCCGCGTTCTGCTCATCCGGGCCGTCGATGACCGATCCCGCCACGCCGGTCCATATCTGCTTGCCGGTCGTGGCCGACACCGCGTAGACCCTCCCGGTGCTGCTCCCGGCGTACACGGCGCCGCCGGCCACGACCGGCGCGGTGACAAGCGTGCCGTTGCCGAACGACCAGCGGTCGGGGCTGCCGGAGGGATCCACGGCCACCAGGTGCCCGTTGTCGAGCGTGTACATGTTCTTGCTGTCGAAGGCGGGCGCGGTCTGCGAGGCGAAGGTGCCCGAAGACGCGCCGGTGGACTTGGCCAGGATCACCGGTGTGTCGTGGGCACCCCGGGCGTAGACGCGGCTGCCGTGCAGCACGGCGGTGCTGCCGCCGCCGCCCTCGCAGCACGTCGTGTGGTGCCAGACGAGCTTCCCGCTGAGGCTGAACCGGTAGTCCTGCTGGCCGGCGTAGGAGACGTAAGCGCCGGTGTCATCGACGGCGGGAGAGCTCTTGTCGCCGTTCGCCACCGTGCCTTCCCACCGGACGCGGCCGTCGGCTTCGCTGACCGCGTAGACGTAGCCCCCGTAGCCGGCGCCCGACACATAGACCACGCCGTCGTAGGCGGTCGGCGGCGCGGTGAATGCCCACTGGTCAGGCATTTGCGCGGCCCACAGCTCATGCCCGGTGCTGGCCGAGAACGCGGTCAGCAGCCCGTCATAGTTGAGGGCGAAAATGGCCCGGCCGTTGTAGGCCAGCGCGGAGAAACCGTAGGTGCCCGCCAAGCCCACGGACCAGTCCTTCGCGCCGGTGCTGGCGTTCAGCGCATAGAGATGGGTGCCATAAGTCTGGGTGTTCTCGACCGTGACGAACACCCGGCCGCCGGCGATGATCGGGTACGACACGTCACCGGCTCCCGCGAGGGATCCGCCGGTTCCGCCGAGCGTCACTTTCCATTTCCGGGCGAGCGTGCTCGCGCGCGGCGCGCCACGGGCCTGGCTGCCGTCATGGGCGGGGTCGATCTGGTACGTCACGGCGTCGGACCCGGCCCGCGCCACGGAGATGGCCAGCGCGGCGGAGGAACTGGGAGCGAACGAGGTACTGCCGCCGTAGCGCGCCATCATCTGCCGTGTTCCCGGCGCGAGCGCGGCCGTCTTCAGGGTCGCGGTGCCGCTGACCAGCTTGGAGGTGCCCAGGATGCTCCCGTTGCTGGCATCGGAGAAGGTCACCGAGCCGGCCGGGGAGCCGGTCGCGGAGGTCACCCGAGCCCGGAACGTCACCCACGCATCCTGGGTAACCGATGTGGCCGAAGCCGTGAGCGAGGTCTGGGTGGCGGTGGCGGCCTGGGCAGACGCCGCACTCGCCGGCGAAAAAACGAGACCTGCCGCCGCGACGATGCCGCAGCCTGCTAGGGCTCGCTGATACCAATGCATCTCAACGCTCCCCATGCCTGGTGCCCTCCATCCTCCGCAGGATGCCGGTCCACGCTTCCACCTCTGGCCCGGCCGGTCAATCCCCCCTCCATTCCCGGCGCCGTTGCGGGCTTGGTAGCCTCACGCGGACGGCATGGCCGTCCCGGGGAAAGACACAGTCGCTGAGCCGATGTCACAATGCATCGATTCCGGGGCGAGCATATGAACATGCCGTGGGCCAGCCCTATCTTCAGCGGAACGTGCGGGCAGGGCCATACTCGCCGGGGCGGCGGCCCTTTTCGCCGTGGCGGCGGCCCTTTTCGCCGTGGCGGCCATTGTCGTCCAGTTCTGGCGGGTGGGGACGTCCGTGGCGATCAAGACCCAAGGGTTTGCCTCATAAAGGTGCACGTGTGCGTTTCCAGTATGGTGCGGCCCGACGTTTGGCTGGCTCGCATCACGACAGCAGAGGGAGCCTGCAATGATGCCAGCACGCGCCCGATGGGCTGCAACGGGAGTGGCGGCCGCCGTCATGGCTGTGGTCACAGGCCTGGTTCCGCTCAGCGCGGGCGCGAGCACCGCGACACGCCAGCAGGCGCCCAGGCCGCCGTCCATGGCCTGGCCGCCTACCAGCCCTCGGTGACCTGGTGCGCGCGCGCGCACGGCATCCCCGCGCCGTTCCAGTGCGGGTTGGTCAAGGTGCCACTGAACTACCAAAATCCAGGCGATCGCGCGTGAACAAGAACACCGTGCTGCGTGCGCTGCACATCCTCCGGGGACAAAGGGCTGCTGGAATTCCGCCGCGGCCGGGCCAGCACCGTCACCGGCATGCCCCAGCGCGGCAACGTGACCACGCTCGGGCAACGGCCGGCCGCGCGGGTGGCGGACCCGCCGTGCTGCAGGCTGGTCGCGGCCCACCACAGGATCTACTGGGCAGGACGAACCGGGGGCCGCGATTACGTTCGAGCTCGCCCGCCAGCACGGCTACGACCGCGCCGACCTCGTCCAGATGATCAACGACCTGCCCGCCGGGACATAACCTACCAGACCACCGCGAGCGACCACGCCCCTCGGTCGGATCCTGGCCACGCCGACGGCTATCTCAGCCCGCGCCCGCCGGCATCAACGCCATGCCGGCACAGAACGCGGTGATCGGCGCTGCCTGAACCCTCCGCTTGGTTGACCGTCCCGAAGCGCAGAGTCGATCAGGCGCTGACGGACTCCTGCGGCCCCGGCCGTGGCTCAGCCGTCCCACTGGCGCAGGGCTAGATGCACGTCGGCCACGCCGGATGAGCTGCGGGAGCTCTGGGACGAGATCGTCCGCCAGGTCGCTGACGATGCCGGCCTTGCTCTCGGCGTTCACCTGGACGCCCCGGAGCACGTGACAGGGGAAACGGAAGCCGACCCTGCGGTCAGCGCTGCGCTCGCCAGCTCCAGGGCGGTTCCGGTCAACAGCGTCTGGGTGCAGCCGTGCCCTCTCGCCGGCCGCCATCGGCTGGCACCCAGCAGCTCCGCCTCACCAGCCAACCGCGAGCAGCGCCGCCGGACCTTTCCGCGCCTCCCGGCGGCAGGCCGGCTGGACGCCCGGCCGTGGTCCGGAGAGCGCGGGCCACGGCCGGGCCTGGCATACACCTGACACCTCCAGAGCCGCAACTGCGGGCCAAGTCGGAAGGAGAACACCATGACCCGGTTCCGAACATCGCGCATCGTCCCGCTGGCAGTGCTGGCGGTGGCCGCCGCCCTGCCGGCCGCCGCCGCGGCCCCGGCGGAAGCAGCCACCACCTACACGATCACAGACCTGGGCTCGCTCGGGCTGGGGTGAGCGACGGTTATGGGATCAACGCCACCGGCCAGGTGACCGGCACCTCGTACCTGTCGACGCTGGTGCCGACCCCGTCCTGCCCGGACGTTTACGGCAACACGAAGAAGATCTGCGTGGAACACCCCTGGCACGCGTCCTTGTACGGCAACGGCCAGATGACCGACCTGGGCACGGTGGGCGGCGGGGACTTCAGCGCGGGGAGCGCGATCAACCGGTCCGGATGGGTGGTCGGCGGATCGGCCACCAACAACGGGGCAGCGACGCGTTCCTCTGGAACGGCAAGAAGATGATCGACCTGGGGCAGCAGACCCCCTTGAACGGGTCGGACAGCGGGGCGAACGGGATCAACGACTCCGGCCAGGTGGTCGGCACGTACGGGACCAACGACCCCATGCACGCCTTCCTGTACAGCAACGGCACCATGACCGGCCGGCCCGTGCCCAGCTTCACCGGCGGCGCCGGCTGCGAGGCCTACGCGATCAACAACACCGGCCAGATCGCCGGCGCTTGCGGGGACGCAAGCGGCAACGCCCACCCGGTTCTGTGGCACAACCGCGCGGTCACCCACCTCGGCACCCTCGGCACGCCGGGCAACGTGACGTTCACCCAGGCCGTGTCGATGAACAACAACGGCCAGATCGCCGGCACGGTGTTCACGGGCGGCGCGAGCGAGGGGTTCATGTACAGCAACGGCACTATCACCAACCTGGGCAGCTTCCTCCCGGCCTCGATCAACGACAACGGCGTCATGGTCGGCGGGCCCTCGATCGACAGCGGCGGCACCGTACAGAACCTCAACACCCTGATTCCGGCCGGATCGCCCTACCAGATCCAGAGCGCCACCGCGATCAACGACAACGGCCAGATCGTCGCCAACGCCACCGACACCGCCATCGGCATCACGCTCGGTGACGGCGTTCAGGTCACGCTCAGTGAGCGCCGAACAGTCACGCACGCGCGCGCCCGAGAACGCGCCAACCAGGTCGCCAGGCGGCCATTCAGAACGCGCTCCTACGGCTCGATCTGCGGGTCCCGCGCAGCAACTGTCGAGCCGTTGACCTGGTACGTGAACGGTCATTCTGTAGTGGACTGGCTCCGTTTGCCTCAAGCGGCGCTGCGTGCTTGGGGAATTGTCAGCTGGTGATGCCCATCGTTAGATCGACAGTCCTTACCGGCCCCGCTGGGCTGTTATCGTGCACCCGGGATGCCGACTATCACCACCGTGATGTCGTCGGTGCTGCCGTGGCGCTGGGCGAGGCGCGCGAGTTCGGTAGCGGTTTGCTGAGAGCTGGCGGTGGCCTGCACAACGGCGCGCATCGCCGGTTCGCCGACATGGGCCGTCAGCCCGTCGGTACACAGCATCAGCCGGGCGCTGGTGAGGACAGGGGCAGGCTGATGTCAGGTTCGATCGTGGCGGCCAAGCCGATGGCACGGGTGAGCAGGTGGCGCTGCGGGTGTTGCCGCCACTGATCCTGGCTGACCCGGCCGGCCTCGATGAGGCCCTGGACGACGCTGTGGTCGCGGGTCAGCTGCTGCATCTGGCCGTCGGCGTATGTGTAGGCGCGCGAGTCGCCGATGTTCACGATCGCTAGCCGGGACTGTGAATCGGCCTGCAGTGCGGCGGCCGCCGTGAGCGTGGTGCCCATTCCATCTAGGGAATGGTCGGCTTCGATGCGCTGCCAAACGGCATGACTCGCTTGCCTAGCCGCCTGGACGAGCGCTTCGGCACTGGCTGGCGCGGTCCATTGGAGCGCGGTCGCTGAAGGCGCTGCGCCCGGTTCCGTCCCGTCGGCAAGGTCGGCGGCGAGCAGGTCACCGACTTCGGCCAGCGCGTCGCGGCGGCTCCCGGTTTCCCGATCCAGTGCCTGTTCCCACTGCCGAGTTGCGCTGCGGCCGGGTCCGTGACAAACGCGGCTATCTTCCTGGCGTTCGTCGCGGCGGTCACCGTGGCCGCGGCCAGCCAGGCCGGGACCGCGCGATGGTACATCTCGGTCCACCTTCGTCCGGCGCCCTGGCTGCAATGTTGGCTGCACGCGAGCCGATGTCCGGCTGCCCGTCAACATGTGTGATGGTAGTGAGATGAGTCCGGCACGTGGCGGACGGCTGAGAATGTGGCCCAGGTGGGTGCCCGCTCTCGCCGGGTCGGTGGCGCTTGTCGCCGCGCTGGGGTTTGGCACTTTCGGCTGGTTCGTCAACGCGTTCGGCATCGGGTCCGACTGCACCGACAAGTACAGCTGCGGTTCCGGTTCGTGTACGCCATGTGCAATAGCGCACGCCTGGGTATGGGCCGGAGGGATAGGCGAGTGGGTGCTGGTCGCCACAGCAGTGGCCATTCTCGTCATGGCCGCGCGGCTTCCGCACTGGCGCCGGGCCATCACGATTGCTGCGGTCGCAGTGACGCTGTTCGTTGTGGCCTGGTACGCCGCATCGACGGCGATGGCAGAGCGGTCGTACTGAGCCTGATCGTCTGGCTCTTCAAGCTCAGCGACTGCTGACCGGCGGCCCGTGGCTGGGCCAGCTCAACACGCGTAGGTTGTTCAGCCGGCCGGATGATCCCTCGCTTGTAAGGAGCGAGTACCTGCTTGCAAATCGCCGTGATCAGCCAGGACTTGTGGCCTGACCTGCGTGGCTGGCCGTCCGTGAGTGCCCGTGAGTGACCCCTGGCCGCCAGGAGAGTCCGTGGCTTGTGGCCCGTATGTGGCCCGGGTCAGTCGTGCGACCGTCTCCGTGTGGTCATGTGCCTTGCACTGAACCAAGCAGCAGGGACACGGCTCCGGAGGCCGCCCACCCGAACTGGCGAACTTGTGCCGCTGACCTGGCTGGACGTGGCTGCCGCCAGCGCTCATGGCGAAGGTCATTCCGCATATGCTCCGGATCATGGTGCAGGAGAGGCCGGTGCCCCCGATTCTGGGTCGTCTCCCAGATCGCCCCGCTAGCCCAGGTGCCTGGGAGTGCAACCTGTGCAGGACTGCGCTTCTTCCGTTGCAGCGCTGATCTTGAAATGCTTTCGTCGGATGCGGACATGTGACTGGTGTCGAGGGGAGCAGCCGTGCGAACGTCGCTCACCAGCGCTGCGGAGGCGCGACGGCGCAGATTCGAGGAGGTATACGCCGCGAACCACGCCGCGATCACCGGATACGTGCTGCGCCGCACGGAGAACCCCGACGACGCCGCGGACGTCATCGCCGAGACATTCCTGGCCTGCTGGCGGCGGCTTGGTGATGTCCCAGGCGGCGGCGATGCGCGGCTGTGGCTGTATGGCGTGGCCAGGCGCGTGCTCGCTAATCATCACCGCGGCGACCGCAGGCGAACGGCGCTGGCCGACCGCCTCCGCGCGGACCTGGCCGCCGCCTACCGCGCCCGGGAGTATTCCGGTGAGCTGGCCGGGATCACCGCCGCCTTCCGCAGCTTGCCTGCCGCCGACCGGGAGCTACTCGCGTTGGCCGCCTGGGAGGGGCTGACCACTGGGCAGATCGCGGCGGTCCTGGGCTGCTCGGATAATGCCGTGCGGATCCGGCGGCACCGCGCGCGCCGCCGGTTCACCGCCCTGCTCGCCAGCGGCCAGGCAGCACGCCCGGTCGATGGCCACGTCACGAACGGAGATCTCGCATGAACCCCATCAGCCGGATTGCTCCGGTGACCGATGCCGACGCCGCCCGGATGGTGCACCGCGACACGCTGGCTGACCTTGCCGAGCGGCTGACCAGCATGCCAGTCGAGGCGGCAGCCGCCGAGGATGCGGCCGGGAGCGCCACCTGGCATTCACCCAGGCGGAGGCGGCTGCTGATCGCGATCTCGGCGGCGGCAGCACTCGCGGTAACAGCGCTGCTGGTCACCTCGCTTGGGGTGGTGACCTTCACCCCCGGCAGCCGGGTGACCGGATCCGGCCCGGTGTCCGCGGGCCCGGCCCGGCATACTGGTGGCGTGCCTAACCCAATTGGGTGGAATGGGAATCTGTATCCCCTGGGACCGCCGGGAATGGCGGAGAAGACGACGGTCGCGGACGCTCAGGCAAAAGTCGGTTACCCGGTCCCGGTGCCCAGCGACCCGGCGGCCAGCCGGGCCAATCTGACCCAGGTCTGGGTGGCCCCGCGCAACAACCGTCAGGCGGCCCTTGTCTTTGACAGGGGGAAGGTCGATATCCTGATGACGCCCTACACCTACCAAAGCGCTCTGCACTACTTCCGCGCCTTCGTCAGAGAGAAGAGAGAGAACGGCGGGGTGACCGCCGCGATCGGGCAGGTGAACGGGCGGCCCGCGCTGGTCACCTGGCCGGGCACTAACTACAGTCATTCGAACCCCGCAGTTGTCAATTTCTGGCGCAACGGCATTCTTATCAGCATATATAGCAACACCAAGGCTTACGGGACTCATACTCTGCTGGCCATTGCCGAGAGCATGCACTAGCGGTGCTTCCGTCACCGTGATCAACGGGCATGGCCCGAGGCCTGGGCCTGCCGGGCGTGGCGCTGGGTCCATGTGCGTGCGCATCCTGCGTGGCAGGGCTTCCCCCCGAGGTGACTGCAGGATCGCTGGTCGGCGACAGATGAAAGTACCCTTGCCCGCATGGTTTTGGGGCGCAAGGCAAGGAGCGAGCTGACTCGCGGTAGTGGTAAACCGGGCGCACCCTCCCGCCGGCAAGCTCGCACCGGTCACGGCAGAATCTACGGGTTGAGCCAGACCCAGGAGCGAGCTGACCATCTGCTACTTCGAAGAGAGCCACGCCTGAGGAAGAGTCGCCATCACCGAGTAGGACACAGACCACCACTGCTCAGATCACGCGACCGGAATCACAGCCCCAGGCCGGGAGCGCGAAAGTGATTGGAGTTCACCGCCAAAGCGACCCAGCCCCGAACCGGCTAGAGCCAACGCGACACACAGCACAGAACTGGTGGATCTGGACGCCCTCTACGATCTAAGCGTCCAGTTCGTGACCAGCGCATACTCGGCGATATGGGCGGCGATGAAACGTCTCCCGCTCAGTGACGAGGCAGGCAGGCAGGGTAAAAGGACAGCTTCCGGCCACCAACCCGCTCTCATGATGGCCGGGCGGCGTCGATTACAGAGAGTGATCAACAATAATCGGCAGTGGGCAACCTGTGCATTCTGGGCGCCGGAGCGTCTCCATGACTGGTTCCACGAACGCGACAAACTGGACCAGCATTAGTTTCGAAAATGTGTCGATTACCTGCGAGCCCCCTTACGGAATCGAACCGTAGACCTTCTCCTTACCATAGACCAACAGGACGTCCCTGAAACTGCCGCAGCGTCCCTGGCCAGCCGGAACGCTAACTCTCAATAGCAGCAGCCAGCGCACGCGAGCGTCCGCGAGCGGCATTCTGCCCCCCAAACTGCCCCCGGAAATGATCTCCCATCCCAGCCCGCCGCCGTTGCTCATCGCCTCATCGAAAGCACGCTCGAAGCGCTCCTTGGGTCGGCGTCACGCCAGTGCACCGCGAGCATCCCATCCAGGGCGAAATGTCAGCCGGGTATCCCTCACTAGCCTCGCGAAGCAGGGGCGCGGAGGTCCTCCAGATCCGCCACATGCGAGCGGCCTACGCTCGAGTTGTGGATTTTGAAGCGGTGAAGGCGGCTGCGACGCCCGATCTGGTCAGGTGCGCCGTCGGCGCGGCGGCCAATGCGCAAGACCTGCTCGGTGACGCGGAGTTGCTGGCCGCGGCCGGGCGGCGCCCACGAGCGTACGCGCTCGCGGCGCTCGCCGTGGAGGAGGCCGGCAAGGCCGCCAGCGTGGCAGCCCTGGCGATGATGCCGGTGAGCCTGCGGGCGCAAGCGCCGGCAGGGCGCCTGCTGGAGTGGCACCAGCTGAAACTAATCAGCGGCATGCTGATCGCCGCCGTGCCACCTGGCACCGGCACCCGGACCATGGCCGCCCAGTTCGCCGCCATGGCGCCGGAACGGGTAGCGGAGATCCTGGACAACGCCCAGACGCTCGGGCAGGATCAGGACCGCCTCAAGCAGCGCGGCCTGTACGTCGACATCGACCGCAGCGGCCAGGTCCGGCTGCCGTCAGAGGTGACAGTGGCCGACGTCGCCGCTCAGCTCCGCCAGGCTCGGCGGGCCGTCTCGTCAGCCTCCGTGCTGCTCGATCCCCGCACACCTGCCTTCCTCGCTAATCCTCCGGCCGAGGCGATCGAGCTGTGGCGGGCGCTGGTCAGCGCGCTCGCCGACACGGGATACGGACGGACTCCCCGGGCGGCCGCCGGCGTGTGGGTGGAAGCGGTTAGGAGACTTCGGGAGCGGCTGTCATAGGGCGGGCGCAGGCTGGCGGCCCTGCGTGCATTTACATAGGCCGAATTGGTTGTAGGCGACGGCCCTGCGAAGCCGTGGCGGCGGCCAAGACAATTGGCTCAGGCGCGCCAGCGCATCGGGCTAAGCCATTTCTCCCCGGTCCAGCCTCCGGTGTCCCGTGATTCACAGGGCAGCTGCCATGCCGGTATACCGGCGAGCGGCCCGTCATCTTCCGCCCCGATCTCAGCGACGTGGCGATCGAGCGCTCGACGGAGTACTGGAGATTGTCAATCGGGTGCATCGCCCGCCGGGCCCTCTTGATGGCCTTCGGTGTCACCGCTCGCTTCACCGCACGACCCGGATGCACGGCACGGCGGACGCTGCGCGGAACGAGGAGCCGAGTCAGGAAGCCCATGTGATCACCGTCCAAGCCCGAAATCCGAGGGAACAGCCCGCATGAATGGCCGCCCTCGGCGGCCCGGAATCCAGACGACGCTGCACTATTGGCGCGCCCCTCCTTTGAGCCAGCGAGAAGGGACGCGAGCAGAGCCTACGTCACAGTGCGGATCCGGGCCATGACACCTCAGCTAGCCCGGATTGACGGGCTACTCGCCGATCTCCATCGCGGCGTTCGCTGTCCTGGCCAAGCAAATCGCTAGCACGAGCGAACCGCAACCGCCTTGGCCTCCCGGCCCGGCCAACTAGTGTTTTGTAAGAACGTTAGCTTTAGTCTTCGCGCGTTTGATGCTGGCGAGGATCTCGTCCGGCTCCTTGGTCCAGGTGAACGGGACCGGGTGGTCGTTCCAGCTGTCGATGAACGCGCCGATGGTGGATGTGAGGTCTTTGACTGAGGTGAATGAGCCGCGGCGGATGGCCTGCCGGGTGATCACGGAAAAGAAGCACTCCACCAGGTTGATCCACGAGCATCCGGTCGGCGTGAAGTGCAGGGTGACGCGCGGGTTCTTGGCGAGCCAGGCCCTGATCTGGGCGTGCTTGTGGGTGGCGTAGTTGTCGCAGATGACGTGCAGCTCGGTGCCGGGGTAGGCGGCGGCGGTCTTTTTGAGGAAGCGCAGGAACTCCTGATGCCGGTGGCGGGGGTAGCAGGCGTCGGTGACCTGGCCGGTGGCGGTGTTCAGAGCGGCGAACAGGCAGGTCACCCCGTGCCGGGCGTAGTCGTGGGTCTGCCGCTCGGGGATGCCGGGCCGCATCGGCAGGATCGGCTGTGCCCGTTCCAGGGCCTGGCACTGGGACTTCTCATCGACGCAGACCACGACCGCGTTCTCGGGAGGCTGCAGGTACAGGCCGACGACGTCGCGGACCTTGGCCTCCAGCTGCGGGTCGGTGGAGAACTTGAACCCCTCGGTGCGGTGCGGGGCCAGGCAGAACCGGCGCCACAGCCGGGAGATCGAGTCGTGGCTGACCTCGATCTTCCTGGTCCGGCCCAGCCACTCCGCCAGCCGCCGGGACGACCAGTGCGTCACCCCGGCCGCCCGCAGCGCCTCCGGCGGCGGGGTCACCGTCGCCGACAGGATCTCGCTGATCACCGCATCGGTCAGCACCCTGCGCGGGCCTCCCGGCCGGGGGACATCCTCCAGCCCGGCCAGGCCGGCCCCGGCGTACTGCCGCCGCCACTTGACCACCGTCGGCTCGCTGCATCCCACCCGCTCAGCGATCTGCGGCCCGGTCAGCCCCTCGGCGGACAGCAGCACGATCCGGGCCCGCTCCGCCACCCGTGCCGGGGCTCCCCGGTCCCGCGCCATCCGGTCCAGCCTCGCCCGGTCAGCATCGGCGACCGTCAGAATGCGCATCCGATTCGGCATGAGCCATTATCTCGCACCCCGAATGAAAACTCAATAGAAACACGCGTCAAACCACTAGCCACCAATCTCCCGCCCGATCGCCCTCATCACCGACGCAAGTCCCGCGTCAGATGATCCTTCGCCTCGGTGATCTCGGCTGGAGTGCAATGCTTCGGCTGAAGGCGGGCAGCCCGGCGCGGCACTCGCCGATTCTTCAGCGGCATCTGGCCGGTCTGCACCGGGGACACGGGCGCGGAGCGTCGCCGTCGAAGCCCAGCAGACGGGTCCGCTCGTCGCACCCGCCGCACCAGAGTGGCCGTACGCGCCGGCAGTTCAGCGGATGACAGCCGGGCGGCGAGCACCGCGTACGGGTTCCGCACGCCATCGGTGCTACCGCCTGTGAACGCGGCCAGCTCCGTCGGCGTCCATCCAGTGTTCAGCGCGGTCTCGACGACCGGGGCGAGCCTGGCCCGCTGGGCCGCGGTGAACCGCCAGGCTGCTGCGATGGGGGCGAAGAACTCGCCGACCGGGCCGCTGAGTCCGCGATCGTCGATGGGCAGCGCCTCGCGCAAGTGCGCGGGCGGCGGACGGCGCCGGTGGAGGTGGGCCACCCGGTTACTGTGACAGTGGGCGGGCAGCGGATCGTGATGCGGACCTGGCGGCTGGGCGGCACGGAGGCGGTCGTGGCGGTGTCCGGCCGGGCGTGATCGAGCACGCCAGCCGGCGCGTCAGGATTCTCGGAGTCACTTTGCATCCCACCGGATCGTGGACCGCCCAGCAAGCCCGAAACCTGCTGATGGACCTCGGCGAGCAGGCACATCGGGTCAAGTTCATGATCCGCGACCGCGGCTCGAACTTCACCGCTGCATTCGACGCGGTCCTAGCCGATGCCGGGATCCGGACCCGTGCTCTGCAACGTCCGGACCCCCCGGATGAACGCGATCGCCGAACGCTGGATCGGCGGATGCCGCCGCGAGCTCCTGGACCGCACGCTCGTCTGGAACCAGGCCCATCTGCGGCGGATCTTGCTGGCGTACGAGATCCACCGCAATCAGCACCCGGCCACACCGCTCGCTGGGCGCAGCTGCGCCGCTGAAACCTCTACCGGAACCGGTCGATCTCGAGCGGTACCGTGTCCGGAGACGGACTCACACCGGCTGCCTCATCAACGAATACCGCCTGGTCGCATTACGTGGACAAGGTTTTCGGCACGCACACGTCATAACCGGTGTTCAGGTGGCGCACCGAGGCGACCACTGCCAGCGTGACGGCGTCTTCGTCGAGCGCGCGGCCGGCGGCGGATTGGCCGACCGGCCCGCTGCCCCGCGAGCCGGTGTGCCGGGCGATCGCGGCAGCGCGCTCGGGCGGGCATCCGGGGAACAGCTGCGTGATCTCATCGGCCAGGCGGGACTGGAACGCCTCGTCCGCGTTGGCCCGCCGTGCCCGGTCGCGTTCGCGGCGCCGCAGCCTGGCGTCCTCGTCCGACATGCACTGCTCCTCGGCTAGCGCGAGCGCCGGCGGCTTCCGCCCAGGCGCGCCGAAGAGTATCGGTGATGAGTTCGGCGGGTTGCGCCGGAGATTCCGTACCGGCGGTCGATGACGAACAACGGGACGCCGGTGGCGCCGAGCGCTTGCGCCATCGCCTCGTCGGTGTCGACCTCCTCGCCGTAGTCATTGCCAGCCAGGACGCTTAGCGCCTCGCCACGATCGAGCCCGGATTCCTCGGCGAGCCCGGCCAGCGCGGCATGGTCGAAGATCGATGCCTGCTCGGTGAAATGGGCCCGGTACAGACGTTCGGCCAGCTCTGCCTGCCGGTCAGGCGCCTTGGCCAGATGCAGCAACCGGTGCGCATGGCGGGTGTTGCCGCTGCGCAGGCCGTCCATCCGGAACTCCAGCCCGTCCTGCGCGGCGCGCTGCTCCACCTGCCGCTGCGCCGCTTCGGCTTGTACGGCGGTCATCGGGTACTTACTGGCGAGCATGTCGACGGTCGGGACCGTGACCCCCGGAGCCGCGATGGGTCGAGCTCAAATGAACGGAACACGACCGAGACATCGTCCCGGTGCTCGAACGACTCCAGCGCATGCTCGGACCGCCGCTTGCCCAGGTAGCACCACGGACAGACGACATCGGCCCAGATCTCAACCTGAGATAACCGGAGCCAACACAGCCGGCGGGTAAGCTGTTCCGAACTCGTGGAGACGACCCGTGCCCTCTGACTATGCCGAGATCCGCGACGAGAACATCGCGCGGTACGGCTGGGACACGGCCGTGCTGGAACTGCTCGGCCAGCTGTACAGCGACCGGACCCACTTCATCTTCGAGCTGATCCAGAACGCCGAGGATGCCGGAGCGACCGACCTGAGCTTCGACCTGTTCGACGACCGGCTCGAGCTGCGGCATGACGGCCGCCCGTTCAGCTCCGCCGACATCCGGGGCATCTGCGGTGTCAGCCAGGGCACGAAGGCCGAGGACCTGACCCAGATCGGCAAGTTCGGCATCGGTTTCAAGTCGGTCTACGCGTACACGAATACGCCGCGGATCTACAGCGCGGACGAGTGCTTCCGGATCGAGAAGTACGTCCGGCCGTATCTCGCGGAGCCGCCGGAACAGCTGCCCGCTGCGGAAACGCTGTTCGTGTTTCCGTTCGACCGAGCCGAAGTGCCGGCCGTCGTCGCGGTCGCGGAGATCTCGGCGGCGCTGAACAACCTCGACGCCGGCACGCTGCTGTTTCTGCGCGGCATCGACCGGATCCGCGGCCGCGGCCGGCAGCTGGCGGACATCGTGCTGGATCGCCGCAGCGCGCCACATCCGCATGGCGGCCGGCACATCACCCTGGGCAGGCGGCGCGACGGACGCCGGATCGACGAGGAATGGTTCGTCTGGCATCGCGGGCTGGATGCGATCGGCGAGCCGGAGCTCCGGGTCGAGATCGCCTTCGCCGTCCGCGCCGACGTCGATGCGCGCCGGCTCGTCCGGCGGGAGAGCTCGCCGCTGGTCGTTTCCTTCCCGACGCAGAAGGAGACGTTCCTCGGTTTCGTCATCCAGGGCCCGTACCGCACCACTCCGGCCCGGGACAACGTCCCGGAGCACGACCGGTGGAATCAGGCCCTGGTGCACCAGACCGCCAGCCTGCTCACCGACGTGCTGATGGCGCTGCGCGACGAAGAACTGCTGACCGCCGACATCCTGCAAGCGCTGCCGCTGGACCCGGCTCGGTTCCGGCCGGGGACGATGTTCCGGCCGCTGTTCGATGCGGCACGCGCCGCGCTGGCTCAGGACCGGCTGATTCCGGCGGCCGCCGGAGGTTGTCGCCGCCCCGGCGAGATACGGCTGGTCGAAGCAGCGAATCTCCGCGCGCTGGTGACCCCGGATCAGCTCGGCGAGCTCTGCGGCGCCACCGGCCAGGTCGAGTTCGCGCACGATTCGATCACGGACAGCGCGACTCCGATGCTCTGCCGGTACCTGCGCGATGAGGTCGGCGTTGAGGAGGTGACGCCGGACAGCTTCGTTGCCGCCATCACCAGCGAATTCCTCTCGTCCCAGTCCGATCAGTGGATCGGGCGGCTTTACGGCTTCCTATATCAGAACCACGCGCTGTGGCGGGAGCCCGGTCACCCGGGAGATCAGGGCGGCCCGGCCCGCGTGCAGCCGATCATCCGGCTGGAGGACGGCGCCCAGGTAGCGCCATTCGGTCCTGGCGGCCGGCCCTCCGCCTATCTACCTGGTCCGGCCGTCCCCGTGCTGATGGCCGAGTTCGCAACTGTGCGGCGATCCGTGGCTGACTTGCCGGACGCCCGCAGGTTCCTGGAGGCGCTGGGCTTCGCCGAACCGGACGTGCTGGCCGCGGTGCTCGACCAGGTGCTGCCCAGGTACCACGACGCCGATCCCGCGAATCTGGATTCCGAACAGCGGGATGCGGACCTGGAACTCATCGATCGAGCGCTGGCCGGTGCGCCGCCAGCCGGGCGGGAAGGGCTGCTCGAGCAGCTGCGGGTCACCGCGTTCCTGGTCGGCGAGAACGCCGCGACCGGCGAGCAACGCATGATGCGGCCCGGCCAGCTGTACCAGCGGACCAAATCGCTGGAGATCTACTTCGACGGCAATCCGGACGCCTGGTTCGCGGCCGACGGCTACGGACCCTGGCTGGCCCAGCTGCGCGGCATGGGCGTGCGGGACGCGGTGCGGCCGGACGCACGCGAGCCGGATCAGCTCGGGTACGTGGTCATCGCGGACGAGTTCGCCCGGCATGAGCGTGGCGTGGCCGGCTTCGATCCGTCCGCGACCCTGGATGGCCTGGAGTACGCGCTGCGGCACCCGAACGAAGCTCGCTGCGAGTTTGTGTGGAACGTGCTGCTGGTGCCCAACCGGCATCTGGTCGCCGGAATCGTCGAGAAGTCTCATCGGCAGGAATTCGCCGACGCGAGCCGGGAGCGCGCCCGATCCGGCATCGGCGAGGCCGCCGCGACCGCAGCGTGGCTGCCGGTCGCTGACGGGACGTTTCGCACCCCGGCGGAATCGGATCTCGCCGACCTGCCGCCCTCGTACCAGCGGGATGGCGCCCTCGCGCAGGCACTGGGGATGACCCAGCCGGTCGTAGGGGAGGCGAACCGTCAGCTCGGGTTTCCGCCCGACTTCCTGCGCCGGCTGAGCAAGCATCCGGACCTGGTCGCGATGATCGAGCGGGAACTGCGGACCCGAGCCGGCGACGACGGGCGCCCCGGGGGTAGCGGCGGCTGATCGGACCGGCACCGCTGCCGCGGCAGCTCGCAACCGCACGCCGCTGAACCGAGTCTCAGCGGCATGAGTACCAGACACCCTGTACTGCTCCAGAATTGGCGCATGGACTGTGACCTGCGGCTTGGCCGTGCAGGCGGATGCGCCAGGATCCGCGGTTCATGACGCTTCGCCTGCTCTACCTGATCGTGATCCGCGTGTGCGGCTGGCTCGCGCTGCTGGGCTGCGGGCCGGCGTCCAGGGACGCGGAGATCCGGGTGCTGCGGCATGAGGTGGCGGTGCTGCGGCGCCAGGTCACCCGGCCGAGGCCGGGCTAGGCCGGCCGGGCGGTCATGTCCGCGCTGGGCCGGCTGCTGCCAGCAGCGCTCCGGGTCACCGGCTCGTCGCGCCGGGGACGCTGCTGGCCTGGCACCGCCGCCTCGCCGCGCGTGCATGGACCTATCCCAGCCGGCCAGGACGCCCAGCGGCCAGCCGGGATATCCGGATCTGGTGCTGCGGCTCGCGCGGGAGAACCCGGCCTGGGGGTCCCGCAGGGTGCATGGCGAACTGGCTCGTCTGGGCCACCGCATCAGCGAGCCGACCGTGCGGCCGATCCTGCGCCGCCGTCACCGCCGGGCTCCCGGCCATCTGGACAGCTCCTGGCGGGCCTTCCTCCGCGCCCAGGCCGACGGCCTGCAGGCCGGCGATTTCTTCCACGTCGACACGGTCTTCCTCAAACGCCTGTACGTGCTGTTCGTCATGCAGGTGGCGAACCGGCGCGTGCACAGTCTCGGGGTCACCGCCCACCCCGATGGCGCGTGGACAGCGCAGCACGCCCGCAACCTCGCGATGGACCCCGGTGACCGGATCAACACGTTCGGCTTCTTCGTCCGCGACCGTGACGCCAAGTTCACCAGCGCCTGCGACGCAATCCCTGCCGGCGAAGGCATGAACATCGTGCAGATCCCACCGCGGACGCCACGAGCAAACTGCTATGCCGAGCGGCGGGTGCGCACCGTACGATCCGAGTGCACCGACCGGATGCTGATCTACCA
>Ga0209240_1000447_pt1 | contig 17369 bp, 10 predicted proteins | sample GraSoi_2013_80cm_FD_185828 | JGI IMG/M metagenome (GOLD analysis project Ga0209240, IMG submission 185828) | Grasslands soil microbial communities from the Angelo Coastal Reserve, California, USA - Sample 9_17_2013_80cm (SPAdes) (version 2) | ecosystem: Environmental > Terrestrial > Soil >...
CGGCTGCAGCCAGTACCAGCGTGACGACAATGGCGGTGACGGTTGGCTCGACTTGTGCGTGTTCGGTACCAAATAAGCTTGATCGGTAACATTCTACAAAGCTGGCCATCGGATTCAGCCCCACCAACCAGCTCAAACTGGGCGGTATCGCGCTGCGCGGACAAATAACGAGGCTGCCATACATCCACAGGTTTAACATGTAACCGACGACGATCGTGAGATCTCGATACTTCACGGTCGCCGCAGCGATCAAACAACCCAGGCCCAAAGCTAACAAGGCCATCAGCCCGAGAATCAACGGCAGAGCAAATAATCGAGGACTGAGCTCGATGCCTTTGCCAGTTAGTTCGTAGAATGCGACCACTAGAAATAGGACCGCGAGTTGGGGAACAAAATTGAGCACATTCGTGCCGATCTGACTCAGCGGCATGATCAGCCGGGGAAAATAGATCTTACGAAAGATCTGTCCGTTCGTGAGAAAAGTATAGGCAACCTGGCTCAAGCAATTTGAGAAGAAATTCCAGACGATGATGCCCGACATATAGAAAACCAGCGGCGGTAAATCCGTCGTGGAAAGGCGAGCGATCTGACTAAAGACCACGATGAACGTGAGAGATGCTACGAAGGGCTGGACAAAAAACCAAAACGGCCCCAGTGCAGTCTGCTTGTAGGCAGCCACGAAATCTCTTTTGACGAGCAGTACAAACAGCTCTCGATAAGCCCAAAGATCTTGGGGATTACTATTTAGCAACCTACCAGGCTCAACCACGTACATCGGTTTTATGTAGTTCGTATGAGACGCTGACATTGCATCTAGAAAGGGTTTAGCGGGTCGAAAGCTGGTGATGAATGGATCAAGCCGCTGCTTGAGTGGCTGAGCTCGCCTGATTCGATAAGTCCCTCGCGGGGAGAGCTTAGCAAGAATTGATGGAGATCCATGGGAAGAACTTTCCGCTCATTAGACAGAGATACCGTCTCGACGTTTGAGCAAGAATGTCCAGTCAAACATTACATTGGCATGGCTACTTCATTTCAAATGGTTTCTGCTATTGCGTGACGGCGATTCCCTGGGCTTGGTTCAGCCCGGTGATGAAGTTGGCCTTAATCACCTCTCCGGTGGCGGCGTTGTATTCGCCAACCGTGCTGGCGTTTAACGTGTTGCCTCTATTCAACACGAAGAGGATGCCGTCAGACAACGCCAGTGCGATGGGTGCATTGAGCCCCGTGATGAACTTCTTGTTAAACGGAGTTCCCGTGCTGGCGTTGTATTCGCTCACAACCCCAGTGGGTACGCCTACAGTCGCTGCCTGGGTTATATAGAGATTTGCGCGGGCGTTTCTGGGCATGGCCCAAAGCCCGGCCACGACGATAAGGAATGCGTACAAGGCGTGCAAAAGCTGCCTCCAATTTGATGTGATGGCTCTGTTCATTCTTGGCTCAAAGGGAAGGTGAAAAAGCGGTCGTTGGCCATTAGCTGCAGATCCATTGTTGACGGAATCTGGGCCCAGGGGCTTGGATTGGAGCCCGGACGCTGAAAATGTCTGGCGAGTTCAATGCAAAAAAAGCTCTTGCCTTTTCCTGTACCCCGAGCCGAAAGCGTCCTGCCGACCTCGCTAATAGTAGATTGAGCCTTTCATTGCAAGGAACTTGCGTACGAATGCGAAATCAGGCGAGTTCCGGGCGGAGCCCGCTAAATCGGCTTCGTCTGTGGTTGACAAGAGACAAGCCCCAGCGAGAACTAGGTACTTCGCCGCTACGCCGCATCGATCCAGAGGTTGTGCGTACTGACGTTGTTTTCTGAGAATGATAGCCTCTTACCATCCCAGCTGAGGACCGGTTCGTAGTGATGGCATGTGAGCGCAGATGGACATGTTACCACCCGCTGCTGGGTCGCTATCACAAGTGCTTAGTCGCCAACTACTTGAGTAGATGGCGACCCTAACGGGATTCGAACCCGTGTTACCGCCGTGAAAGGGCGGTGTCCTAGGCCACTGGACGATAGGGTCTCCTCAAAAAAGAGAGCCGTTACGGTGGCACTAAGCCGCGAGTGTGCAAGTGAAATAACGAGCGAAATCGCCGTGAACGAGCGCGAACGCCGTAAACGGGTGGTATGCAGGAACCGTTCACGCTCGCTTTCGCTCGTTCCCGCTCGTTCCCGCTCGCTGCACTATAAACGCCGCGGCCCTCGATGCAGCGCCCCGATGCTGGGCCAGAACCCGATCGGAGTTTGCGACCATCTCGGACGCGGCTTTTGGAGTGATTAACAAATGTTCAATCGCCGATTCTAACTGGGATCCACTAGTCAATTGCAGGATGCCTTTTTCTCTGACGAGTTCTTCTATCAAAAACTTAAAATTCTCCATATGTGGCCCACAGATAACAGGCTTCCGCGCGAGCAACGGCTCTACGGGATTCTGGCCGCCGACACCGAGAAAACTCTTGCCCATTACCACAACGGATGCTGTCTGGTACCAATCATTCAGTTCGCCGGTCGAGTCCACGATGAGAACCGAAGGAGTTGCACTGAAGTCTGGTTGAGAGCGTAGCGCGTACGAAATGGAAAGGTCGCGGAGGATTTTCTCAACTTCCGGGGTTCGTTCGAAATGGCGGGGAACTAAGATGAGGAACAAGTCCGCGAATTTCGCCCGGAGCTGTCGGAAAACGTTGATCAGAAGTTCTTCTTCTCCGGAATGAAGGCTGCCGCCTAAAAGACAGGTCCGATGGGGATCGATGCCTTGATCCTTCAACCAGTCAACGAATCGAAGATTGGCCGGAATATCGGCGGTGTCATATTTGATGCTGCCGGTGAGAACAATTTGATCTGGACGTAACCCGAGCCGAGCCCAGCGCTCTGCGTCGTGGTGGTCCTGGCTTAATACAGCAGTTAACCGGTCCCAGAAGAGAGGTTTCGCGAACCGTTGAAACCGAAGGTAGCGCGCCTCTGATCTGGGTGAAAGCCGGGCATTGGCCAGAAAAACCGGGATATTCTGCTGGTGAGCGATCGCTAAGAAACTCGGCCAGAGGTCGGAATCGATTAGAATGACGGCGCGGGGGCGCATCAATCGCCAGATTCGGAGTAACAAAGGATAAAAGTCGATTGGACTATAGATGACCCGGCTCCATTCTGGCGCCCGATCTAATGCCAGCTGATACCCGGTAGAAGTAGTTGTGGAGATCACCGCCCGAAAGGTCGGGTCTTGCCGGCGGATTTCTTCAATCAGGCGAATGGCTACCAAGACTTCGCCGACGCTAACCGCACGAACCCAAGTCCAGGCGCCCTGGCCGAGTTCGGACCGCAGTCGCCGTGAAAAAAACCCGAACCGCTGGAAAAAGTTTCGGGCATAGCCGCCCCGCCGTATCATCCGCCGAAGGTAGACCGGCAGCGAGGCGACTAAGCAGAGGGGCAACAACAGATTATAAAGAATTAGAAGCATCCCAGTAGCAACGAGCGAGAGCGAGCGGGAACGAGCGCGAACGCCGAGAACGAGTCCGAGTGGTTGGCGGTAGGGAGTTCATAGCGCGGTTAGATTGCTCGTTTCCACAATATCGTCATTTTACACCTCCGCTCTCCGCTTCACTATTGTTCCCGGCGTTCTCGCTCGTTCCCGCTCGCTCTCGCTCGCTGCTATTGGCGGCCAGGAAGAGAACGTGGGTTGAGCCGTAAGTTTTATCGCGTAGGACGGACCAGCCGTGGTTTTCGAGAGGGAGGTCGCCGGACGTTTTTTCGAGGATAAGTAAACTGCCGGCTGCGAGGTGGTTTTTAAGTGCAGGGGAGGCAATGAGCTCAGCCGCCAGGTCGGGATCTTTCGGACGTTTTGAGTAAGGTGGATCTGCGAAAATCAGATCAAAAATTTGCTCGGTGCGTTCCAGAAAACGGAACACGTCGGAGCGAACGACAGTAGCTTCAAGCCGAGTTTTCTCTAAGTTCGCTTTGATAGCCGCAATTGCCTTGGGATGATCGTCTACGAAAGTCGCTGTGGCCGCGCCGCGGCTCAGGGCCTCGATTCCGAAGGCTCCACTTCCAGAAAAGAGGTCGAGCACTTTGGCGCCCGCCACCCGTTCGCCCAGCGCCGAAAAGATCGCGCCCCGAACCATCTCCATGGTTGGCCGAACATCGTGACTCGGGATCCGGAGAGGAATACCGCCAGCTGTGCCGGAGATGATACGCATGGTTAACGCCGGGAACGAGCGGGAGCGAGCGGGAAGGAGCGAGATCGAGTGAGAACGGTCGCGGTACTGGATCTCATAGTCAGCTGAATTGATTGCTTTCCGATATTGTCAGTTTTCCCCTTGGCGCCCTCCGTTCCGGCTCGTTCCCGGCGCTCTCGCTCGTTCTCGCTCGTTACTCTATTCCGAAGCAGGCGCTTCGGGCGGACTGGGGCGGCTTCCGTGCAGGAGACGTTGCCAAAGTTTGCGCCGGTCCCCGATGATCTTTTCGAAAAGGTTGCTTTCGGGTCGGGCTACCGAGCCGGAAACCTTAAAGTCGAGATAACGGCTGTGTCCATCAGTGCCCGGCTGGAAATTATCCTCCAACTCGTTGGGTATTTTTTGGCTTAGATACTGGCTAACCGTTAAACGACCATTTAAAGCCAGTTGGTGTGCGTCTTCGACTTGGCCGTTCAGCGTAATCTGACAGTTCTTGGAAACCAAATGGATGGAATCGACCTGGATATTAGGCCCGACCACACGGAAATTCGACACCGCGCGTTCCAGGTCCAACCGTTGCAATTCGTCGATCTGTGTCCAACGACCGATCTCTTGCATTAATGGGTATTGATCCAGGTAGGCGGACTTGATTTCCAGAGTACCTAGTCCGGACAGTCTTGAAGGATCGCGTACGCTACCAGTGAGCTCAAAAGTTCCTTCCAGGCTGCCATGGGCACGATCTAAGAAGTTGTTGCTCCCGCTGGCGACTTCGTTGAGGTCAACGCCCAGGGCGTGGAGGCGCAGGCGGTAATCGACACCGGGCTGGTTAAAGTCGACGGAGAGTGCGCCGGTCAATTCGCCTCCAGCAGCGCTCGCATTGATCTCGTCGATGGTGAGAACGCCGCCCTGAAATTTTACCGGCGCACCGATATCCTCGATCTGGACGTTATCGACGACCGTGGCGCTGTCGGCGTGGGCACGGCCAATGTAGTCGCCGTGGCGGAAATTCAGGATGCATTCGAGGCCACGGACCTGGGCTACGGTCGAGCCGTCAAGGTGTGTGATGGTGATGGTAGCGTCCTTAAGCTTGAACTTTTGAATTTCGACCCAGAACCGCCGGCTCAGCGTATCGCCTAAGGTGGGCGTTTGCGCCGCCTTTGCGGCCGACGCGGACGGCGCCGGTGAACTCGCCGCGATTTCAGCCGGCGAGCGATTGGCGGCCGGTTGCATAGGATGTGACGATGGGTGCGACGCTTTCCTTTCCTGAACTACCAGCGGGCCGCGCTCGTTGGCTCCCATCGGGATTGTGATATCGACGTGCCTCAGCAGAATCTCCCGAATGATGATCTTGCGCCGGAAAAGCGCGTTGTAATCGCAGCGAACCCGGAGGTCCTGGGCTCGCAGCACCGGGGACGCGGAACCAGGTGTGCCGACTGTAACCGACTCAAGATTCAACCCTCCCCACGGCGTAAATGTGATGCGGAAAACATCAATCGGTAAATCCAGGCTTTCGCTGACCGATTCCCGTAGCTCTCGCTGAATCCCGGGAGACTGGATGTAGAGGTTGACAGCGAGCAATGCGACGCCAAAACAGCCGATTACTCCCAGGACAAGGAATAACGCAATACGAAAAACACGTTTCAAACGACTCACAGCCGGCAAGCCGCTATAATTAAATGCAACGGTACCAATGGACAAGCGCAACGTGTGTATAATTTTCAACCCGGCTGCCAGAGGGGGCAAGGCGCTTTCTCTCTACGCGGAGCTCAAAGCTTTGGCGGGGGATGTCCCAATTTTTACCTCAGAAGAGGCGGACGCGATCACAGAACTCGCGGCCTCCGTGGTAAAGCAAGGGTACGATCATCTCATCGCGGCGGGTGGGGACGGGACCGTGAATGGGATTATCAATGGCACCGGTACGGCTGACGTGCTGTTGAGCGTTTTGCCGATCGGGACCATGAATGTTTTCGCCTACGAACTCGGGATACGGTCCTCTCAACTCAAGAAATGTTGGGAGCTGATTCAGCAGGGGCAACCCAAGACCGTCGACCTGGTGCTGGCCAACCAGAGCTATTTCGTCCAACTGGCGGGAATCGGCTTAGATGCGCTCGCCGTCCAAGCGACCGATTTGCAAATGCGGAAAACCATCGGTCCGGTGAGCTATCTCTTATCGGCCGCCAAGGTAATTGGTCGTCCAGCGCCCGAACTTAGGCTCCGGTTCGAAGATGGATTTGAAACCGCCGGCTGTTTTGTCCTGATCGGCAACGGGCGTTTCTATGGAGGCCCGTTCTCATTGTTTCGACATGCAAAAAATGACGATGGCTTGCTCGATCTGTTGATTTTCAAACACCAGAGCTACGTCGACATTTTCCGATATTTGCAGGGTGTCCTCATGGGAAACCACACGGACCTGCCGGATATAGAATACCGGCAAGTTACGTCGGCTCAGGTGTTGAGTGATCAACCGGTGCCGGTGGAGCTCGACGGAGACATCGCCGGCTCTACCCCGGTACATTTTGAAATTGCGCCAAAGAAATTGCAGGTTATCACGGTTGGCGGTTAGCGGTTGGCAGTTTGCAGTTTGCGGTTGGCAGTTTGCGGTTGATGATTGGAAAGTCGTGGGCGTGGCACGGTTTGTGCCTACGCGATAGAATGGGACTTATGTGACAAATGGGGCCGAGATGAGGCACCTCCTGAACCGCAAACCGCAAACTGCCAACTGCAAACCGCAAACCGCAAACTGCTAACTGCTAACTGCCAACCGCTAACCCATACCCGCAAACCCACATGCCGACTTGGCGACAGTTGCACGAATTCCCAAGCCTGTTTCAACGAGGTACTCGGTATCCTGTCTGTACCACACTTGCGTTCATCATCGTGTGCGGCTACGCGCTGCAATGGATTTGTTCATTCTGGGGTCCTGGACAAATCGAACCCTGGCTGGGATTGACCCGGGCAGGACTTAGCGGCGGCTGTCTCTGGCAGCTATTCACTTATTCCATTCTGGGCGAGCTCGAGAATCCTTTGGTGAGCCTTTTTATCTTGATCGGATTGATGGTTATCGGGCGCGAACTTGAGAATATCATTGGCCCGAAACAGGTCTTACTCTTGTTTGTCACCGCCACCGTCTTACCGGGGATAGCTAGCGTACAGCATTCTGCTACCTTCGAGATGTTGGGTGCATGGCCGGCCGTCTTCGCGCTATCGATAGCCTGTACGGAAGCGTTATCGGAATACCGGCTCTCATTGCCTTATCATCTGGTTGGAGTTCGTTACCGGTTTCTAGGAGCAGCCTTGCTCGCCTTGTTATTCATGAGTTGGTTGCTGGATTGGTTTCCGTTTACGCATGCTTCTCCCTACGCAAACCTCGTTGGCGCGGGTATCGGCTGGCTTTACGTCCGGTTACTCGGGTTTGGGAAGCAGCTCCCCGGCGAACCAATGCTTCGAAGTTGGCTGCTGAAAAGACAACACATCGCCCGGATGCCCGCCCGGCGATATATCAGTGAATTTGTTGATCCTATCCTGGAGAAGATTCATACCGAGGGAGCGCATCGACTTACCCGGTCCGAACGCCGAATTCTCCAGAAAGCACGACAAAAAGCTCGCCGCACGCTATTATAGTTTTGTGTCCTGCCCCATAAATAACATGGCTTTCGTCCGGCAGCTGCCGGATCAGTTGGCTGTTTTTCAAGGCGCGAGCGACGAGCATATCTGAATTGATACGTAAGGAGTGAGCAACGCAGAAAAACAGCCAACTGGCCACGGCCCGGAGGGTTGCGATGAAAATGGGCCGGCGGCTGCGTTGCTCGTCGGTCACGTATCGATTCAAATATGCTCCGCTCCTCGCGTCCGGCAGCTGCCGGACCGGCGGCCCATTTTGATCGCAACGAAAGCCATGCTATTTATGAGGCAGGACACTAGATGAGCGGAACCAGTCGCGCCGGAGCTAGCGAAGGCGGACCCGGTCGCGCCGCAGCTGGCGGAAGTTTGTTGTGGAGCCAGAGACTCTCCGCGCAATGTTGGGACCCGCAGTTGGCCGAGCACGTACTGGCCAGGCTTGCCGAGTTTTGTCCTGATCTGGAAACCGTCTTCCGGCAATCGCCGCAGGACGGCGTAAATCTTCTCAATTTTCTTTCCTTTTCCCCGGTTTCGTTTGAGAAGATTTGCCGGTCTCCGGAACTCTTGCTGTGGCTCGCTGCGCCCGATGTCCTCGACTTTAAGAAAGGAGAAGGACAAGGGAAGAATCAGGAGGGACCGGACCCTGATTTCAAACTACTGCGCTCCTGGAAATCGCAAGAGTCGTTACGAGTGGCCTACCGGGAAATCAGTGGGTTAGCCGGGTTTGTTGAAACGACGCGAGACATTACGGGGATCGCTGAACGGTGTGTGCGTCAGGTTTATCGCGCGAGTCTCTCCACTTTAGGCAGCCGCTGGGGCAGTCCGCAAACTGGTTTCGGCGTGTTGGGGATGGGGAAGCTCGGGGGTCGCGAACTGAACTATAGTTCCGATATCGATGTTATCTTTCTGTACGGCGAGGAAGGATTCGTTAATCCGCGATTCAGTTATCACGAATTTTTTACTCGTCTCGCCGAAAAAATTGTGGGCGAATTCGCGGCGAGAGGGAACGCGCTCTTCAGAATCGATCTGCGGTTAAGACCCGAAGGTAGCTCGGGTCCGTTAGTGCGTGGGTTGGCTAGCACAGAAAACTATTATGCCGGTTACGGTGAAACCTGGGAAAGAATGGCGTTGATCAAAGCCCGCGGGATCGCCGGCGATGAAGAACTATTGTACGAGTTCGAGCACCGTCTCCAGCCATTCATCTTTCCGAAGGCCGTCTCGGATGAGTTGCTGACCGAGATCGCAGATTTAAAGGAAAGGATCGAACGCGACTTATTGGGAGCAGAGGATTTGCATCGAAATGTGAAGCTGGGATTCGGCGGGATTCGCGAAGTCGAGTTTATCGTTCAGACGCTCCAAGTGTTGCACGGTGCGCGTCACGCTTTCTTGCAGGAACGGAACACCTTGGAAGCGTTGAGCGCATTGGCGGAGCTCGAGATTATGCCGCGGAAAGAAGTCGATGCGTTGCGCTCGGCTTATATCTTTCTCCGGGCCGTTGAGCATCGTCTCCAGATCGTGTGGGAGCAACAGACGCATACGTTGCCGGCCAAGAGCGAGGACCGTTACCTTTTGGCTAAGAGCATGGGCCTGGATTCGGTCGAAGCGTTCGACCAAGGATACGGCGAACAAACCTTTACCGTGCGAGTGATCTTTGACCGGTTGCTACAACGTCGCTCGGGCGAAGTTGCCGAAAAACATGGGCGAGATTTTTTCGCCCAACCAGTCGAGGCCAGCAAGACCCTGGAACGGCTCCAGGCGGGGCCTCGCGATATGCATGTGTCGGCGCGTACGCGGCGTTTGTACGCGAAACTGGAACCGGAGCTATTGAGCTGGCTGGCCCGAATAGCGGATCCGGACGCGGCGCTGAGTCGGTTTGTTCGATTTGTGGATAGCTACGGAATCCGTGGGTTGCTTTTTGAGACCTTGCTGGCCAATCCGAGATTGCTGGAGCTGTTAGTGCGTCTATTTGATGCCAGCGCCGCATTCAGCGAATCGGCGATCAAGCGTCCGGAATTGATCGAGGAAATTGCCCGCGGCAGAACCTTGAGCACGGCGGCCGATGTTACCGACTACATGGACGCCCTTTGGGCTAATCCCGAGAACCTGGCGCCTTTAGAGTGGGTCAGAACCTTCCGCGAGGCCGAGGTATTACGGATTCTGCTTCGCGATATCTTGGGCGTTGCCTCGTTGGTGGAGTTGCAAGCCGAAATGACCAATTTAGCCGAAGCCTGTGTCCGGTTTTGCCAAGTAAACATCGCGGGTGCGGATCGGCTTACGATTGTGGCATTAGGGAAATTTGGTGGACAAGAATTGCTTTACGGCGCTGACCTGGATGTCGTGTTTATCGGCGAAGAGCCGGGACCGGCGGAACGGTTAATTGCGGCGTTAAGCGCCTCCACTAATGCCGGCCGCGTTTTCCCCATCGATACCCGGCTGCGACCGGAAGGAGAACAGGGGATGTTAGTAGTGACTCTCTCCGGATATGACTCCTATTTCAGTGGCCGGGCCCAGACTTGGGAACAGCAAGCCTTAACTAAAGCGCGCGTCATTTCCGGTCCTGAAAGTACCGAAGTAGCAGGCCTCATTGCCAAGGTCTGGGAACGACTTAGAGTCCGGCCGAATACCAAAGCCGAGATCGCCGGTATGTATGAACGGATCATAAAAGAACGGGCTAAGAGTGGCGATGAGCAGGGGTTCAAAACTGGTCGTGGCGGATTGATCAGCATCGAATTCCTGGTACAATCGCTTGAGATTAGCGCGGGGATTCGCGAACAGAATACCTTGAAAGCCCTGCAGCGTGTCGGCCATCGGTTAAAGGAAGGTGAATCGGACACGTTAGCGAACGATTACCTTTTCTATCGGCGAATTGAATCAATCTTGCGGAGGGCGAACAATCAGTCTGTTTCCAGTCTTCCTCCGCACGGCCCGGAGCAAGCAAAGCTGGCTTTACGCCTGGGGTTTCGGGATCGCGAGACGTTCCTCGATGATTATCGTCTTCGCCGTGCCCGCGATGAGGAAATCGTGCGGAAATATTTTTATGGAGCATAAAGCGACGGTGGGGCGAAAATCTCGGCGCGCCCATGATTGTACGATCGCGACGGTGTTTCTTGCGCCGGGTTCGGGTCTCGCCCCGAAGGGGCGAAAGGACTCAGCCCAGGGTTTTAACCCTGGGTTGGACATAACATTTGCAGGTGCCCTGAAAGCGGCACTAGATCCGAGGCGAGTAGGTAAAGCAATTCACCTCGAGCACATACAATCTGGCGCCACTCGTGAGGCAGTCCTTGGATTGCCTTCTCCGAATTGCACCCCGCCGCGCGGGGTTGGGAGTGCTTTCAGGGCGCATTCCGTTGGAACGATATACCCAGGGTTAAAACCCTGGGCTAAGTTCTTGTGCCCCTTCGGGGCAGGACCTTGGGCCAAGTCCTATCGGTGCTTCGGGGCATTATCCTCTCGGCCCGTCCTCGACCTTTCACCTGTCACTTTTCACCTTTCACATTCTTCCCTCTAACCGCGGTGCCCGCCCACGTTTCTATTCAGCTTTTCAACCACGTCGATGATGCGTGGGCGGATGGGCTGCGAGCTTGGTTGGAAGCCGGTTCTGAAGCCGCTTTGTCCGGACAAAAGGTCTGGATGGTCTGTCGTTCATTTGTTCAAGCAAATTGGTTACGCCGGCGTTTTTTGGAGAGCGAGCAGACCTTGATGGGCGTCCGGTTTCTCGATCTTCGCCGGCTCCGGCGCGAGCTCTGTTTGCGAGCGGAATTACCGACCCCTTCTTTTGGACGAGAAACGTTGAGTCTCATTTTGCGTGCGAACATGACCGAGGCGGAGGCCGCTTCTGCGTTTGCCGGGCAATTGCTCGACGCATTAGACAACCTGGCTGCGTGTGGATGGCTCGATCGGTTCGGTGCTGATGCGGCCATGAACCTTCTGCATGTCCCTCAAAATCTGCGCTCAGCGGTCCGTGGGATTATTGGATCGTTGCTTTGGCGCCCACAAGTGGATCAGGCCCTGGTCGAGAAGCAGATCGAGATCGCCCAACTTCGTCTGGGCTTTTTTGGTCTGGATGCTCAGTCTCTCGATCAACAGGCACTAATTGCTGCAGCTGTCTCGGCGTCCGAGTTCGCTCATTTCTGGGTAGCTCAACCACTGGTTGCTCAGGACATTTTCATGCGCTGGATTGAACGCCTGGAGACGCGTTTTGACGCGACGGTCACGGTTGCTGCCAGCGAAGGTAAAGCCCGGCCTTACGAAGACTTGGTTAGCCAATTTGTTTATCCGTCTGGTCCGCCAATGAATCTTCCCCGCGTAGTTCGCGCTACTCGGTGGTCGGAGCAAACGCAGGCGGTCGTCGCAGTGGTGCGTGAGGAGTTCAATCGCGGCAACCGGGAAGCAGCCGTCGCCATCCCGGCCGGCTCACCGTCAGGTCCGGCGATCGTGGAAGCCCTGATTTCTGCAGGTATTCCGGTCAATGACGAGTTTCGTTCGAACGCGATTCTGGCTTTCTCAGAAAGGGTTCATCGTTGGTTAGCCGATTGGGTTGCCGGCCCTCGAACCCCGGAAAAGTTGCTGCAGTTGTTTGGTTTGCTAGCACATGGACCAGAGAGCTACGGACGTTTTCGCGACTATCTGTTAAAACAGTTTGATAAGCGGCAAACACGCTTAGTTAACGAACTCTTGCCTGCCCTGGCCGACGTAGCTAAAGGGGGAGACGGGGCGAAGTCTGCCGACGGCGGCTATCTTTGGATTCGGGAGCTAGTGGAATTCGGGCCGGACTGGTCGCAAAACGGTTCCTGGAAAGAACTTGATGCTAAATGGTCGGAAACGCTCATCCGGTTTCAAGAGTTTCTAAATCAGCATCGATCTTGCTTTCGAGCGGTGCGGATCTCTCTCGAACCGTTACAACCAAACTGGGCCGAAATTCAGAACGCTCTGGGAGACTTGGTGATTTCCTCGGGCTTGTTTCTCCGGTTCGTGTCTGATTCTCTTTCGGCACCGAGCCGGATTGGGCATCGAGGAGCTTCGCACCGCTATGCGCCCGTCGTAGTCAGTACGCCGGAGCAACTTCACGCCACGAGCTGGGACGCAGTCATTTTGGTCGATGGGATCGGCGATCTCTGGACGCGTCCGGTTGAACAGGATTCATTGCTCAGCCAGGAATTCAGAACTCGAGCTCGGGATGAGGGACTCTTGTTACCAACTATTCAGGATCACACGTCGCTCCGTGAAGATGCGATTCTTCAATTAGTCCAACATGGCCGTTCTTCCGTGACGGTTTGCCGTTACGCGAAAGAGGAGAGCGGCGAAGAGGTCGACGCGAACCGGTTTGTCACTTTTCTCGAACACAGCCTGCGCGCTGTACCGGTCCTGTTTGAACCGGCAGCAATCGAGTCAGGAAATCCGTTTCCACTGTTGGGGAAGATTCGACAGGACCGATGCGATCCGGAACATGCTTTTGACGACTATCTTTTTAATTTCAGCAGCCTGGATCTGAAGACGGATGCATGGCCGGCATCGGAGCTCCAGAAGGCGATCGCGGCGCCAGGCACCTTTGCGTTCAGACAATTGTTCGGTCTTAGACGGACATGGGATCGCCGCTTCGAACGAGATGGCCGACGGACCTTAGGCATCACGCTTCATGATCTAATGAAGGTCATCCTGCGCAATCCATTTGGGGATTTATTTAAAGAAGGTTTGGGAGATTTGCGGCAGAGCTCCGGATTGAAGGAAAGCGGCGGATCGAATGCTTACCGTAATATCACCAAGATCGCGCTAGGATGGAATCTGCCGCCGGAGGATGCCTGGTGGCAGTCGATCATCGCGAAAGCGGCTCACCTGGTTGAAGGCATGTCGCAGAAAGTAGTGGATCGGTTAGAAGACTTTCCTTACGGAATCTCCGAATATTCTTCGGGCGATAAAGTCGTGCCTGAACCGCAGTTGTTTTTAAAAGGCCGCTTTGATTTGTTGTTGGCGAATGTTGACCAGATCGATGGAGCCGAGATTGTCATTATCGACTTCAAAACGACGAACTCAATTCGACGCTTTAATGCCGATACCGGTGAAGGGTTTCAGATCGTCGCGTACACCTTGTTAGCTAAAGTCATGGGCGCGACCCGTTGCGCCCAGCTAGTGTTCACGCCCGCTGGGGTGAAAACGTTAACTCTTGATAACGGCGCTGATGAGATTTTCGCGAAACTGCACGAATTGTCGTGGATCCAAGAGACCCATTGTTTTGGCCATGCGCCGTTGTTACGCCAAGAATTCGCCATCAATGAGGCGATGCCATTGGCTACGCTGACGATTCCTGTTTGGGTTCTGCGGAAAAAACGAGCGTTGATGGTGGAGGGGATAGCGAATCGAACCCAAGATGAATCAAACCCATGACCTCTTAATCGTCCTCGTCCTCGTCCTCGAAATACAGCGCGTACCATCTCCCAAACCTTTCAAACTCCCACGATGTTCGACCACGAAAAACTCGACGTTTATCAACTTGAACTGAAGTTCCTCGGCTGGGCCACGGAGTTTTTGGTGGAGTTGGCCGAAAATCCGTCTCCGGTCAATAAACGAGAGCTCACCGACCAACTTGATCGGGCGAGTTTGTCCGCGCTGTTGAATACTGCGGAAGGAAATGGACGACGCCAGGGGAAACAACGCGCAAAATTCTTCGATGACGCGCGTGGTTCAGCCATTGAATGCGCGGCATGCCTGGATGCGTCGTTGGCGAAGAAGTTGTCGTCGGTCGATAGGATTCAGGCAGGTAAAGAGATGTTGGTAAGGATCGTGTCGATGTTGTCGAAGCTGGTTGAGAGGTTCGATCCGGACCTGTATCGGGTGCGGGAAGATGAAAACACGCTGGGTGAGGCAGAACCTTTCGAGGACGAGGACGACGACGAGGACGAGCGAAGAGGCGCTGGGCGTTCATGAGCTTAATCTCCGATCAAGCCGCCAGAGAACGTTTTCACTCCGAACTTGACCAGAATTTCTGCGTCGTCGCAGGAGCAGGGTCGGGCAAGACCACAGCCATCGTGGAACGGATTTGCCGGTTAGCGATGAGCGACCGAAATGCGTTGCGGCGCTTGGTCGTGGTAACGTACACCAAAAGCGCGGCCATAGAATTCAAGACCCGCTCCCGGCAACAGTTGTTGCGTACCGCTTCGGAAACGGAGGCACTGGATTATCTGCGTGCTTTGGAACAGGCCTACTTCGGTACTATCCACGGATTCTGCTTCAATTTGATTCGTGAATTTCGCAGCCGGCTGTTGATTCCGGAACAACCACGGGTGCCGAGCGAAGACGAACAGAATGTCCTTTGGGAAACGTTCGTGACCGACTCCCGAGAACTGAATGAATTGCTGCCGCACCCAGTGACTCGCTCTTTGCTCCGGGTCTGTACATTAGCCGATCTGCTGTACATCGCGAAGCGGTTCCGGCCGAGCATGCCGCGAACCGAGCCCGCCAGAAAAATGCCGATTCCGGATGGCGCCCGAACCAAAGCAGCCAACGTCCGAGGAAGGTCTGATAACGTAAAAAAGAGAACCATTGAGGCGCTAGACGCGTTCGCGGAAAAGATGTCGACCGATGCCGGGTTCAGCTTGTTGCCGGTGTGTGACAGTCCGCGCGGCATTCTCAACGAAGCGTTTAAACACGATATGGCGCCGTTAATAAAGTGGCTGCAGGAAGGCGCAGAATGGTTCGCCGATCGGTTAGGCAGGAGCTTTCGCAGCCGCTGTCTACAAGAAGGCATCTTAAGCTTTAACAACCAGATCGATGTTTGCCTCGAGCTGTTACAAAACTCGGACGTCCTTGATCAATTACGGCGCCGTGAATTTATCGTGATTGTCGATGAAGCCCAGGATACCGACTCGCGTATGTTCCAGATTTTTGTGGAGCTAACCAGGCAGCCTAACGAACGCTTTGGGAACTGGCCGGACGCGGGGAGACCTCCAATACCGGGCAGATTCTGTTTAGTGGGCGATCCGAGGCAAACCATTTTCGAGAGAGGTTTGACCAGCCGGTTCGCTAAGCTCTGTAAATATTTCGGAGATGGCGATGGCGGCGAATTGCTCCGTTTTAATGTGACTTATCGGTGCGCAGAAACGGTAGCGCGCCGGATCAATGAGTTATTCGCCTCACATGAAGTTGAAGAAGTACCGTTGGACGATCTGGCGGCTCAGGCCACCGCACCGCCAGGATCTGTTGGCCGGTTGCTGTTCAATCCCGGACAACCAATCGATAGTGAAGACGAAATCGAGCCGTTGTTAGTCGAATGCGATGCCGTTGCCCAGTGGTTAGCCCGAGTAGGGCCTTCTGATCTGGGGGCAGGTTCTTGGAGTGACCTAGCCATCATCGCTCCCCGTCACGATTGGTTGATCATCGCCGGTGACGCGCTCAAGAAGCATCGGGTCCCATTTAGCTTTTTCCGGCCGAAAGTGTCCCGGTCTGGTATCGCTGCTTTCGCTTGGCCGGTATCCCTCATTTATACGCTAATAAATCCATGGGATAAGTTCGAGCGCTATGGGGTCCTGAGAGAAATCTTTGGGATTGCAGATACCGACCTGTTACGAGCCGCCAAAGGAATAGCGGATCCCGGCCCGGTTTATCACGAAGCCGAAAAACTCTTGAACGAGTTACGTAAACTTTGCCTGGAACCGGGTTCGTTATTGTACTGTGTGGATCGTTTGTTGGAGCGGGTTCAGCTGACGGACCGGCTCATTTCCGTGGGTGAGACGACGGTGGGACTGGACCAACTGCGTTGGGAAGCAGCCAGGGCTGATGAACGCGGATTGAGTCTGGAGCAGTTCCTGGAAGAGTTGCTGGTTTGGTTGCAAGACTCGGCTGAACCTTCCAAATCTCCGGCAAAAGGAGTCGAGCTCATTACGATCTTTTCCGCTAAGGGCCTGGAGTGGGACTGGGTAATTCCGATCGGCCTTAGAAAGAAATTTTCCAGCCCCAGCCAACCTTATCCCCGGGTTCAAAATCTGGAGATTAACCGGGTTGTCTGGTCCAACGTCAGCGAGCGGGCGGCGCGCGACGAGGAAGCGGAGAAGGCTAATATTAAACGATTGCTCTATGTCATGCTGACTCGGGCAAAACGTGGAATCGTCTTGCCGACGCCGGACGGTGAATATCGGCCGGGTAAGCAAGGGATTGCCTTTAGCGAGGTGGTGCCGGACCACGCCGTCGAGCTTCCTGCTGCTGACGAAATGCTGATCTCGGCGGAGCGTCAAGGGGGTGAGTTACCGGCCGCGGTTGAAGCAGCCAAGACCGGACTTGGCGGTATCACCGTGGCTATACCGCAGCCGCCGGCCTTGGTGCGGCCCTTTCAATTGGCGGACGATTCTCCAGTGCTTCATCTTCAGTTCGCTGAAGCTGCCGGCGCTTACGATTACGGGAGATGGTGGCATACCTGGATCGAGATGTTCCCTTGGGATGATGATTTCGCGCATTGGGAGGAGTATGCGCGCCGGGCTGAACCACCTGCCATTTATGATGATCGAGCCAGGCATGAAATCGCCGCTTTGCTTGCCAACCAAAAGCTCGGCGAATTCTGTGCGAATGCCGCTTGGCTTCAGGCGGAGTTCCCGTTCTCTTGGCCCAAAACATCGACC
>Ga0209240_1000448_pt1 | contig 17340 bp, 16 predicted proteins | sample GraSoi_2013_80cm_FD_185828 | JGI IMG/M metagenome (GOLD analysis project Ga0209240, IMG submission 185828) | Grasslands soil microbial communities from the Angelo Coastal Reserve, California, USA - Sample 9_17_2013_80cm (SPAdes) (version 2) | ecosystem: Environmental > Terrestrial > Soil >...
TGTTGGGTTGCTTCTTGTTCGCTCATTGTGCCTCCTTCATTTCGACCGTGAGAATCTGATTTTCGAGCCGTGCTCGAGCCGGTACCAGCGTGGCCATCGACCGGGGCAGGCCGATATGGCGTCGCAGCGTGCCGACCTCGACGACTAGTTCGTCGCCTTTCTTGAACAGCCCAATATCGCCCTTGGCGGCGAACGGTAAATGGAGCCGCACTTCGTACATGCCGTCCCGTTTCCCGAACGCGTAAGGTTTCTCAGTCTGGGTCACGGCGGACGGGTCTTCCCCCTCAGCATACAGCACTTTGGCGAGATCCTGCAGCCGCTGTATGCCTAACACCTCGTGAGCGAACAGGGGCACACGCCTCACCGGCACGGGCGCAAAGTACTCCTCAAGCTCGCGCGATACATTGTTCTGGGAGCTCTGCCACTCGTTGAACCATGCATCCCGGATCTCCGGCGGCAGGACGCGGTTGACGATGACATTGTCCACCGTTAATCCATGCAGCGAAAAATACACAAACGCACGCTGCGTCTCGCGAAGGACCATCTTCTCTGGATTGGTGACCAGCCGTACGGAGGTGGTGTGCGGATCCTCGAGGATTTCGTCAATGCCTTCCAGTTTCTCGAAGAGATCACGGATATTTGCGAAATAACTATCGGTGGGCAGTTCAAACGGGGCGACACGATTGGCAATCGGACGCACGGCTTTAAGCAAGTTACGCTGGAACGGAAAGATATGCTTCATGTACCAGTCCAGCGTGGTAGGCATGCTAATGAAACGCATGGATTCAGCGGTGGGCGCTGCATCGAGTACGATGACGTCGTAGCGGTTCTCGCGGCGATATTGGTTGATGTACATCATCGCGCTGAGCTCTTCCATGCCCGGCAGAATGGCCAATTCTTCCGCTTCTACGTCGCTGATGCCCGTCGTACGCAATACCGAGATGACATAGGAGGAGATCTGCTGCCAGTGGCGCTTGACCTCTTTCTGAATGTTCAGTTCGAAAATGGACACGCCGTCCTGAATCGGGAACGGATCCGAAGTCTGGAGCTGAAATAGCTCGACATCCAGATCAAACGAATCTGCCAGGCTGTGAGCGGGGTCAATGCTCATGACCAGGGTGCGGTGACCGAGCTCGGCTAGTCTCAAGCCCGTTGCCGCCGCGATGCTCGTTTTGCCCACACCGCCTTTGCCGCTGAATAACAAAATCCTCATACACTCATTGTACGCGAACGGCATGCCCAGGGTTCCTTGGTTGAGTAGTTCGCGCTATCTCGCCCAGCGCTTTTTAGTAGAACCTAATCGCGTTGTATCTGACGCTTACGTGGTGCTCGTCGGCACCAGCGTCTTTCCGATTGTGCCCGGATTTGTAGCTTCCGCTCTGATCAAGTATGGCTGCGGCACTCCCCTAGATAGCCCGGTTTCATTTGCTCGGTAGATCCGAAGTGATAGGAATCTAGCGGTGCGGGGCTTACTTTGGTGGAAAGTGTCACGCTCTTTTATGTTTTGAGAGAAAGCGGGACAGGCGGCAATGAGTGCATCCATGATAAGGCGGCAGATTCCCGCATCACTTATGGCGAAACGTTCGCGAAATAGAACAGGGAACCACCAGGAATTCTGGCGGTTCCCCGTAGTCTGGCTTTCTGGAAAGTAACGGAAACTACTCGAATGCTTCCTAGTGGCGACCCTTGTGATGGCCCATGGTAAAGCCCTTGTGCTTGCCCTTTTTATCGTTCTTATCTTTGTCAGGGTCCTTGTCCTTGCTTGGCGTCTTGTTGGTACTCTTAACTAGGTCGGCGCGATTGTCCCCGGTAGTGGCACCGCCCTTATTGTCGCGGTCCTTGCCCTTCTGTGCTACAGCCGGAATGGCCAGCAAGGAAACGACAAGTACGGCTAGGGAAACGTACTTCAGCTTCTTCACAGAGGCCTCCTTGATCCGTGTGCCTGCGACCACACTTAGACACGCGGGCTGGTGCTGATTTTGGTGCAGGTCACGCGCCAAGACGTAATTCCTTGCTGACTACGCACTTATGTCTCTGGAGGCGCGTCGTCGTGTTCCCGCCACGTTTCAAAATGTAACCGAAGCGCCTAAAATCTACCTGTGTCAACCTTTCCCTCCACCTGTCCCCACAGACAGTGACTCGTTCGGCGCGTCACGCCTCTTCGCCGCTGGCGGTGATGGATACGCGCTCTCCCGTGGCCGCGTCATAAATAACATATTCGCCGGGCCGCAATTCCGCGAGTGCTTGCACACGCGCTCGTGCAGCGTCGAGGGTTGACGCTGCCTCTACGAAATGTAGCTCTCCGTCGGCGAGCATGTCGCCAAGCACATTGAGGATGCAAAAGGGCAGACGCATCCGAGCTCCAAATGGGGGGACGAACTGCTAGGAGGGACAGTAGGGCGATTATCGCATCATTCTGGCGCACACTGGGTATGGGCCACGCGCCTTACCAGAGCAGGACGACAAGTCGGCAATCAGGACTGTCCGGAGAGCCAAGGGAAAGTGACGCGGGCCAGTGGCGATATTTCTTGACGGGGCACCACTATCTACGCAACGCAGTAACTTGCTAAGTGGTAGTCCAAACCTTCGGCTGATTGTCAGCAGGGGTTGTGAGTGACTCGCTTGCCGCGCTCGATCAACTTACCGCCGTGCGATGTAGCCCGCAGTGGTCCGGAACGCCTCTTGGGTGATTCCCTGCTTAACCCGCAGTTGTCTCATGCGATTGCCCAAACGCCAACAAACCTTGTTGCATTCAACCAGTCGGTCGGGATCGACTCTCCAAGCAAATCCCAGCCTGGTCCGCTAGCGATGTGCTTGTATATTTACATACAATAGTCTAGTATTGCACAGAAACATGCAATCCAAGGATCGCCTTTACGGAGTTCTCATTGCGGATGTGGTCGAATCTCGCTCGCACTCTCATCTCCGCTCGTCTCTCAACGAGAAACTTAGGATTGCCAGCGTCGCGCAAATGGGTGACAAACTTGTTCGCACTCCTTATGCAGTCACCGCCGGGGATGAATTTCAGACGATAGCAGCTCGCGTGGACTCTCTTCCCAAGCTTATTCTAGATCTCAGGAGGCGCCTTTACCCCCTCCAATTGCGAATCGGAATTGGAATCGGAGCGATCCAGGGGCCCCTGCGTCCTCCCGTAAATCGCATCGCCGGTCAAGCTTTCGAATTCGCACGGGCTGCCATTAACGAAATTAAGGAAACAAGGAAATATCCGACCCTGACCGCCTTTCGTTCACATCGCGCGGAATTCGACGAGATTGCTAATCTGGTTTACGGCCTCCATGATACGTTACTGCGACAAATTACTGCGAAACAGTGGGAGACCATTGCGACGTATCTGCTTAAGAACCGCGTCGATTACACCGCCAGGGCATTATCAATCGATATTTCTACCGCCTCAAGAAATCTGAAGCGAGGGTATTTTTGGCAAATAGAACATACAGCAGTCGTGATGGAGGGCGTCATTCGGAGCACTTTCCAATGATTGCACGATTGCATACAATGTCAGATTATTGCACACTATGATACATCCGACCTACAACCTCTTCCTGGCAGTGTACTTAGCCCATCTGCTTACTGACTTCGTGTTTCAAACCGATCGACTTGTTTCCAAAAAGCACCGTGGCGAATGGCACGGTTACCTCGTTCATGGAGCTACGCACTACATTGCCGTTCTGGCGATCGTTGCGATCGCAGCTCCACACCGATTCCTAACTTGGTATTTTCAGCTGATCGCCGTTTCCCTGTCGATAGCTCACCTACTCGTGGACTGGGCCAAGCTTTCTCTCACCAAGTCTCGTCTAATGCCAGACAACGTCCTTGCCTTCGTGCTCGATCAAATAATCCACCTCGCAACTGTCATCGGGGCCGTACTACTCCTTGTTCACCCATCGCTCCAGACGTTTGGATTCTGGTTGATGCGAACTCGCTTGCTACAGGAACAAATTCTACTGGTGCTGGTCGTCTATATTTTTGTGATCTTTGGCGGCGGCTATTTTATTCGCGAGCTCATTGGACCCCTTTGGAGGGAAGAACCCGGCCAAGAAACCAAGGAACACGAGGAAGTGATCAACGCTGGCCTGTATATCGGATGGCTTGAACGATTTCTAGTGTTGACGGCCCTGTTCTTACAATCTCCAGCGACCGTGGGGTTCATTCTTGCTGCGAAATCGATTGCGCGCTATCCGGAACTCAAGTCTGCCCGCTTCGCGGAGTATTTCATAATTGGGACGCTTCTCAGTGTGACTCTCGCCATCATCGGAGCGGTTGTCTTGCTACAGGGACTCTATGGAACTGTCACCCTCGGGAAATAGGTCGACGGCAATACTGACTTCAATGGCAATCCGACAGGCGGAGTCAAGCACCCTAATTCCATCTCAGCAGCGCCGCAGCGGATTTGATCGGCAGGGAATGCCCTGGCCGGCCGGTCAGGGCATCCTCGACGTTGGTCCAGTTGATTCATAGTACCGTTGATTCATAAAGGTCAGTGGTGGCCAAATTGAATGGATGAGAAGGCCTGAACGCTCAGAGCGAGCGTAGCAATGCACAAGAAACGTCAGGATTTGGCCGTAGTTGCGGTCCTGGCGGTGGTCTACTTCTGCGCAGCCAAGCTGGGGCTTAGGTTTGCTTTCGTCCACCCCAGCGCCACAGCACTATGGGCGCCTACCGGAATTAGCTTGGCGGCCCTTATGGTATTCGGCTTACGTGTATGGCCGGGTGCTTTCTTGGGCGCATTCTTTGCGAACATAACCACAGCTGGCTCGGTCCTGACCTCAATCGGCGTTGCGACGGGAAACACCCTCGAAGGTGTCGTGGGCTGTTACCTGGTAGGGCGCTTTGCCCGTGGCCAGCAGGCTTTTGAAAGGGCGCAGGATGTTTTCAAGTTTGCGTTCCTGGCAGGAATGGTCAGCACTACGATAAGTGCCACGCTTGGCGTCACGACCCTGTCCTTGGGTGGATTCGCTGACTGGACGGTGTATGGCCCCATGTGGCGCACGTGGTGGTTGGGTGATGGAGTGGGCGCGGTACTTGTAACTCCCCTTGTGCTGCTATGGAGAGAAAATCCCCACCTGAATTGGACCCGCGAGCAGATCATTGAGCTCACCCTGTTATTCGCGGGACTGTTTTTCACGACTTGGATTGTTTTCGGGGAGCGTTTTCACTCTGAGGTAAAGAATTATCCGCTGGAATACATCTGTTTTCCATTCTTGATCTGGGCCGCGTTCCGCTTTGGTCGTCGCAAGGCAGTAACCGCAACTTGCGTTTTGACGGGGATTGCCACCTGGGGCACCCTACACGGATTTGGCCCATTTTCGAGAGAGGCTCGAAACACATCTCTATTGCTGGTGCAATCGTTCGTGGGCATTGTCGCTGTAACCAGTTTGGCTCTGGCCGCCGAAATTTCCGAACACAAACGCGCGGATGCACGTGTGCAACAGTTGGTGGTTACTGACCCGCTCACTGGGCTTGCCAACTATCGGAGACTTTTCGACGCCCTCGAATCGGAAATCAAGAGGTACGGGCGCACCGGGCGGTCCTTTGCTATCTTGCTCCTCGATTTGGACGGATTGAAGAAGATCAATGACATGCACGGTCACTTGGTGGGCAGCCGGGCATTGTGCAGGTTAGCCGAGGGTCTGCGAGCCCATTGCCGGGAGGTCGACACTCCAGCGCGATACGGGGGCGACGAGTTTGCTGTGGTGCTTACCGAGACGAGTTTAGCGCAGGCCCAACAGATTGCGACAAGAATCCGCGAACGTATCGCCTCCGATGGCGAAAGTCCACCCATCTCCGTGAGTGTCGGCAGTGCTGTTTTCCCTGAAGACGGGGAGTCCATTGAGAAACTCCTGTCGGCGGCGGATAAAACACTCTATGGCATGAAGCGTCCTCCAGTCGCTCCCACATCGCCGCAAGAGCGACAGCCTCGGCGACGCACTCGCAAGTAGTCTGCAAGCGTCCAGGCGGCGCCACTGCCGAAATCGGGAGATTGACAGGCGCGTTTGCCTGTCCGAAGGGTGCGCTTCACTAATTTGGTTGCTCGTGTTTTATGCCGCGATGCATGCGGGTATCTTCCAGCCGTTTGCTCGAGCTCATCACTGCCTGATAACCGCGCAAACCGGAAACAGAAGCCACTACCTCTCGCGGAGGGGCGTTTCGTCGCCATTTGCGAAATGATGGCGGCGCGCCTACTCGGCGTCGCGATTCGCAATGGTTACACGAAACACTGGCTTGGACTTCTCGGATGGCTCGATCTCATAGGTTTGTGCCGTTTTGGCGGGATCGTAGTCGCGCCATAGCCAGACCATTTCCGCGGGGAATTCCGCGGCGCCTTGGCCGGAGTTGTGCGTGCCCTTGCCGAAGCTAAAGTGGAAGTCGTACTCCTGAAACTTCAAAGCATTGGCCATGCGCAAGTTGGCGAGCGGCCAGTTGCCGTAGCGAAGGTCGAGATCTTCGGAACCATCCTGTAACCATACACGGATGTTGCGCTTCGCTTCGCGGAGAACCTTGTCCGGGTAGTCCTGGCCGCCATCCGGCACGGCCGGATCTTCTTTCCACTGGATGCTCGCGTAGCTGCCAATCCAGGAAATGACGCGGCTGAACTGATCGGGCATCTGCCAAGCGGCATTGAAGGCGCAGATTCCGCCGGACGAGAGTCCGGTGATCGCGCGGCTGTAGCCGTCTTTGCGGAGGTTGTACTTCGCGGCGACTTCGGGGAGCACTTCATCGCGAAGAAAGCGGACATAGCGATCGCTGACGGTATCGTACAAGGTGCTGCGCATCGAGTCTTTGAGACTGCGCTGCCATTTCTCGGAATATGCTTTCACAAAGTTGTAGGTAGGCGCGCCGGGTGAATCGCTGATGTCACCTGGATTGATGAAAATGCAGATCATTACGGGAATTTTCTTTTGCGCGATCAAGTTGTCGATCACATTGATGGTTGGGTTGTTGCCGTTGCGGTCGATGTAGCCTCCGCCGTCCTGAAAGACCATCACAGCTGCGGGAGTGTCCGGCTTGTATTGCGCCGGTACGTAAATCCAGTAGTCGCTTTTCATGCCATCGTAGATTTTGCTGGTGTGCGTGGTCTTTTCGGACTGCGTACCCCGCGGGACGCCCGGCTGGAGGTACGACAAAGGTCCGAAGACCGGCACGTCGAGCTTGCCGCCGAATTTGGTTCCATCGATGAGGTAGTAGAAGGAGTGCAGTTTGCCGACTTGCTCGATGCGGGCGGCCGCGTACCAGATGTCCGATCCCGTCAGCAGCTGCATTTGAGGACCCGGAGCACCGTCGATCCGAAGTTCCGACTTGGCTGGCGTTTGGATGGCAAAGAAAAAGTCGGACGCGTCGCCCGCCCAGGCCGTGCCGTCCTTCAGGTCCTTGGCGTCAAAGGTGGAGGTGATGGCGTCACGCAAATCGAGACTTGCGGTTTTGGCGAGCTCGATGAGTCGGGTCGCAGTCGATTTTTCCGCCGCGAAGGCGGGAGGCGATCCCGAAAACGCAATCAAGACAGCGCTTACGATCGCAAGGTACTTCAATTCCTGCGCAGGAAAATGCATGGGGCCACTCCTCCGATGTGAACTCTCCGCATTTTTTCGCTCGATGTGAGAAGTGGCTCGCCATCATAGCTCTAAATCCGAGAAATCCGGCTTTAGACCAATCTCACGACGTGCCATTCCACTCACTCCTCTTTCGGGCCCACAAAGTCACACGCCGACGGTTGGCAAAATTAAACGTTCAAGCGGTTTGAGGCAGAGACACGCCCGTACCACAGGCCGGAATCTTTGATGGTGCGCTTCTGGTTGCGGAAGTCTACGTAGGTGAGGCCGTATTGCTGCGTGTAGCCGTCGGCCCATTCGAAATTATCAAGCAGGGTCCAGGCATGATAGGCGCGCACCTTAGCTCCATCTGCGATTGCGCGCGCCAGTTCGGCCAGGTGTTGGCAGTGAAAGGCGATTCGACGTGTGTCAGGTACGTGTCCCGTCTCATCCGGGGCGTCGAGATAGCAGCAGCCATTTTCGCTGATCTCGATGATGGGGTTGTTGAACTCATGCGAAATCTGCATCACCAAGTCATACATACCAGCAGGCCATATCTCTAATCCTGCTTCCGTCAACGGACCTTCGGTTGGCATCTCCACGTGAATTTGCGTCAGAGGGTCGCGGCTCGCTGACCCGCCTTCTCCCTCAGTTTCAGTGCCGAAATGGCCCGTCGTGTTTGACCGGGAACCACTCCGCGCATCGGAGACGATGCGGCGCGTGTAATAATGAAATCCAAGCCAATCCAACGGCACCTTCATGATCTTCTCGTCGCCGGCCTTGAAGCCCATGGATTCATAGGGTGGCTCGCCGACAAAGGCTTTCGGGTACTCGCCATGCATTGCGGTGTTCAGGAAGTAGACATTGTTCATCGCATGATAGCGCGCGGTTGCTGCTCGATCTGCTTCACTGTTGGTCTTCGAATAGGCGGGGGCCATGCCGTAGGCGCTGCCTACCGTAGCCTTTGCTGATGCTGCCTTGATTGCACGGAAGGCTTCTCCCTGAGCTAGGTTGACCGTATGTGCGGCCTTCAGAAACTGCGCGAAATCGGCTTTGCCGGGAGGAAATACGCCAACGCCGTAACCATAATACGTAAACGTCCACGGCATGTTGAACGGAGCCCACGTAGTGATTCGATCACCCAGATGCTTTGCGAGAGTGCCGGCGAAATCGGCATAATAACCGGCAAGATCCCGATTCGGCCAGCCTCCACGATCTTCGAGTGCTTGGGGGAGATCCCAGTGATAAATCGTGCAAAACGGTCGAATGCCGGCTTCCAGCACGGCGTCAGTGAGGCGGCTGTAAAAGTCGATGCCCTTTGGATTGACGGGACCTGTGCCCGCGGGCTGGATTCGCGCCCATGAAGTCGAGAAGCGGTAACTTTTCTGGTTCAGGCGCTTCAGGATGGCGATGTCTTCTTTGTAACGGTGGTAATGATCGCAGGAGACGTCGCCAGTAGCGCCGCCTTTGATTTTGCCGACGGTATGAGAGAAGCGATCCCAGTTGGATTCACCCTTTCCATCGGTGTTCCACGCCCCTTCAACCTGGTAGGCGGCGGATGCCAAACCCCAAAGAAATCCATCCGGAAATCGCGCACTGTCTATTTGAGAGGGTGCGACTGTGCTGGGAATGTTTTTCTGGGAAAGGGGGCTTCCGGGAGTGAATCCACAGTTGGCCAGCAGAGCGCCGCTGCCAGCGACCAACGAGTTCTTAACAAAAGTTCGGCGGTCCATTGCAAGGTATGCCCCCAACCGCGCGCGAACGTACCATCATTCGATTCCTGCGGTCAAACGGACGACGTTGATTCGAAAGACACCGCCCTGGCTGGGTCTAAGAGTACAGCCGGACAGATCGGTTCTCTAACGGAAGTATTGTCGGATCAACTGATTAGATGGTGTTGCATCGACCGGTTGAGGCCGCAGCGCTTACCGGAGAAGTGGAATCGCGGCCCAAATCCGCTCGGCAGATGTGTGGAGTCGAGGTGTGACGCGGTGGTTTAGGTTCAGCCTATCCGTTGCCGACTCTTTCGTCTGTCGGTGCCTCAATAGCTGGACCATGCTGCCGTCTTCACACCCCGCTCATCGAACCGGATGTGCGGATTTCCCGCTTCCGGCTCTCGGAGAAAGGTTCACGATGTCGCCCACGGGAGATTGCTCGTCCGCTTAGTAAGGCAGACGAGGCCCAGCACGTCATGCAGAGATGCCTCCGGAAACCGTTTGGCCGCCGGCCACACCAGTTTGTGCTTGGCACACAACCACTGAAGCAGCCTCTTGCGAGCGTGGCTTTCCACCGCCCGATAGGCCGTGCTGACTGGTCCGAGACAGAAGTAGTTGGCCCATCCAATCATCGTGCGGTTGAGCTTCGCTACCACCATCTCTTGATCCAGCAGAGTTTGCTCCCGTCCGGTCATTTCACTAATCGCCTCGCAGATGCGGATCACCCGCTTCTTCGAGGGCACCGTACCGATGTACGCGCGCCCTGTCTTCGGCGAATAGCGCCGACCGAACGTGTACCCCAGAAAGTCGAATTTCTCTTCCGGCAGTTTGCAGACCCGCGTCTTCGTTTCATTCACCGTCAGCTTCAGCTTCGTCATGATGTTCCACATGATGGCCAGCGCTTCTTCCGCTCGGCCACGGCAGCAGATCACCAAGTCATCGGCGTAGTTAACGATGTATGCAGCAAGACGCTTTTCGTGCCCGAGCTTCTTCCATCCCAGCACGAAACGACGCATGTACAAGTTGCTTAGCAACGGGCTGATCGGAGCTCCTTGCGGAGTTCCCCGTCCTTCATCCCGATTGCGCGTACTCCGATGCTTATTCCCTTTCTCGTTGGTCTCCTCGACCGGAGCTTCCAGCCACATCTTGATCAAATGCAGCATCGCTCCGTCGACGATCCGTCGAGCCACCGACTTCATCAGGTCGACGTGAGGAATACTATCGAAGTAGCCGCTTAAATCCGCGTCGACAATTTGTTCATGGCCGGTGTTGAGCAGCTTGTGGACATGCCTCACGGCGTCCAACGCGCTGCGGTCTGGCCGATAGGCATATTGCTCCGGCTGCAGGTCGGCCTCGAATATCGGTTCGAGCACCAAAACTGCCGCCGTCTGTGCTACGCGATCTTTGATCGCGGGCACTCCTAACGGCCTCTGCTTTCCGTCCGGCTTGGGTATCCACACCCGCCGTACGGGTTGCGGTCGATACGTTCTACTTTTCAGCTCTTGCGTCAGTTCGTCCAACCACTTCTTCACCCCATACTCTTCGATGTCCTCGAAGGTCTGGCCATCTACTCCTGCTGCTCCGCCATTGGCTTTGCAACATTCATAGGCGAATGCCAAAACGTCTTCTCGGTACACCTTGTCGTACAGGACATAGAAGCGAAAGTTGGGCGATCCCTTCGCTTTGTCGTGCAACGCCGTCTGCAACTTCTGAACACTCAATGGAGTTGTTAGGCTCATCGCCAATCCCTCGGTCCTTCGTTGCTTCTTGCGTTTCCTTTCAACTGAGGCTCCTTCCCTTCACCGGAGTTACCCGGCTTCGTCAGTACTACGAGCCTCTCCGCCATCCCAGCCAGCCCGGCCTGTCTCTCACGAGCTGCCAGTTGATCCATACTGCGATCACCGCTGGGACTTCCCGTGTTGCGTATGGTCCCCATTGCCTGCATGCCGTCGCCAATACCCCGGCAGGTCTGATGGAACTTGTCCGCTCGTACCGTTCCACCAACTTCGGCCTTCCCACGAACCGGGGCGGGTCGGCTCCTGCATTGTCGGTTTCGGGGCCTGCTCAGCGTTCACTCACGTTACGGCCTGCATGCTCGCCAAGTCGCCTAGCGACTCTCTGCACCAGAGGCTTCAGCAGTCTCGTTGCCTCCACTGCTGCTCTGATTGCTACCGGGTGGAGCGAACCAGTTCCCGGGCGGGTTTAACTCCCGCTGTGGACCACCGCCTTTTCACGGCGCACCCGGTAACCCGACTCTCCAGGAACTTGTTGATAAGTCCTTTCAAATCAAGAAATCGTCCTGGACAAGTTCCTGGCACTAGCGACGCGTCGAAGACGCAGTCGGGGCTCTCCAGGAACTTGTTGATAAGTCCTTTCAAATCAAGAAATCGTCCTGGACAAGTTCCTGGCACTAGCGACGCGTCGAAGACGCAGTCGGGGCTAATCAGGAGTTACGAGGGAACTCCGTTTCTAAAAGTTGACTCTCAAGATGACGACAGGAATGGTAACGTGCACGTCATTAACACGCATTCCCTGAAAATTATCCACTTCTCTCTGGCCAAAAAGGGCTAAGTCCCCTCGCTTCTCCAACTCTTCAAGCGGAGCCGCGACCATCACTGGATAGTGCGGCGTACGGACCACGTACGTAACACCTTTCGCTTTCAGGAACTGCTTCCACTGTTCGGGCGTTTTTAGCTGGTCGGGGTCGACCTCAAAAGAAGTGCCTGGGTCTCCGTTCAAGTAAGGAATTCGTAGGTAATACTGATGCCGCAGAAACAGCAGGGCTGTTCCCGTATGCTCAGGCGTGCCCAGCATCTGATTTATTGCTTGCGATGCCTGGTAATCCTGCGCTCTGTTGCTTAGGTACTCCCCTTCGCTGACGAACCCGACCCCAGCTAAGAGCGGTTTCTTGCAATACACGGCCAGTCCAGCTGCTCCTGCAACAATCATAAGTCCCATGGTGCCCACCGAAACTGCATGCGCGATTTTCCAGTCTCTACTCAACGAAGACTTAAGTCCTCCTACTACACAGAACAGAGCAATTGGATAAAGTGCTAAAAGAAATCGCGGCAATCCCGAGGCAAAAAAGATACAGAGACTCCCGAAAAACCACACCAGAAATGCAACCCTCCATTCTTTTGTGTTCTTAAACGCGAGAATTACCAGTGGAGCCAGCGCAAGCACCGTAGGTCCAAAAAAGTCCCAGAAGCCAACGCCTCCCGCTCTGATGCCCGCGAAGAAAAGAAACTGGACTAACTGCGCCGGATTGTGGTTTGTGGCGGCACCTGTATCGTTTGCCAAGTTTTGCAGCCCGTACACTGTGACCAGATGGGGCGAGAGTCTCGCCGACAAGAACGGAAAAACCGGGTTTCCGGTCCAAATCGTATTTCTTAAATACGGCGAGATGCCGCCGACCAAGGTCCCCAGCGCAAAAATCGCGGTTTTGGCTACGCTCCGAAACTCAGTGGCAATGGCAAGCGCCACAGCAATGGCAATGAGGCAACCCGTATATTTAGCGCCTGCCACCCCACCAGTCAGGAAACCCACCAAAAGAGCCTGCCGCCAGGTTGCCGCGTCGGCACTTTGGTACATCACTATCAGCACCGTGCCCGCAAAGAACGCCATGTAAATATCAGGAGCTCCAGAAGAGGACATCTGCCAAAAAACGACTGGAGTAAGAAGAAATAGCAACGTGATTCCGAGGACCATTTGTTCAGAGCCCCAGCGTGCGGCGAGGCTTGCTAGAACGGCGGCGCTAAGAACGCCCCCCAGAAAAATGAATCCGAGGGCCAGCTTCTCGCTCCCAAGTGCCAACCCTAGCAGGATGAGTTGATGATGCTGTCCGCAAAGAAAACTGTGGGAATTTGAGAAGAATGGGTGGAAGCCTTGTTCGAGAATCAATCTTTGTACTGTGAAATGGTAGTGCATCGCATCCGACCCGGCGAGGGGCGCCATCGAGGTCAAAAATTCCGCGGAGAGTACAATACCGATGAACAAAAGCAAATAAGAACCCACGGCTGACCGCGAGCTACGAAGTTGAAATATAGCCCCAGTTTTCCGTAGAATCACCGAGGATTCCGAAAAAAGTGGTATGCAAAGCAACACAATGACAAACAGGTTGCCTTGCCGAATGTGTTGAGTAAACTGAACTAGGAACAAGAAAACTTCCGTACTTATCAGCCCAACTCCAATAGCTACGAGAAGATGCTCCGAATCCCTCTCCAGCTCAAACTTCAACAGTCTGAGGATGCTGTTACCAAAACATGCAAACGCTAAGCAAAACCAAGCGAGTGCGAGCAACGTGAGTAGGTCTTGCGTTACCGCCATATCTGTTGAGAAATTTTGCCGAGTATTGGGCCAAAAGCTGGAGAGAACCGGTGGAAATACCAGACTAGAACCAGCAAAGTCCATACGACGATTAGTACCTGTTTTTTCAGACTACTGTTCAAAAATTGGCTTTTTGTCATTTCCTGAATTTCCCTAGAGAAAGCTCCCAACCATCCAGACAAGTGCAGATCCCAATTCCAGATGTCCGGTAATCCGGGTGGTCTCAATGGGTGGACACAACACTGGCTCGAAGTTTACTCGCAGGAGTCTGAAAACCTAGGGTTTTTCTCGGGCGTTGGTTTAAGCGCAGCGCTACTTTGTCGAGTTCCGACTGGGTATAGCCGGACAGGTCTGTTCTCTTCGGGAAGTATTGTCGTAACAGCCCATTCGTGTTTTCGTTCGAGCCGCGCTGCCAAGGGCTTTGCGGATCACAGAAGTAGACTTTCACATTGGTAGCCACCGTGAAGGTCTTTTGTTTGGCCATCTCCAGTCCGCGATCCCATGTCAGGGAGCGCCGCAGCGCCGCAGGTAACTTACGAACATACCGAGTCAGTGCGGCGACGACAACCGCCGTATCTTTGCTGGGCACCTTTACGAGTGCGGTAAAACGCGAATGTCGCTCCACCAAGGTCACGACATGGCTGTTCTTTGAGCCGCCGATGAGGTCGCCCTCCCAATGACCTGGAATGGCGCGGTCGCGGATTTCTGCGGGTCTTTCCCGGATGGAAATGGCGTCGACGATTTGGCCGCGCGAGTCTCTAAAGATACGAGAGTGGTGTGAGCGGCGTATGCGGCGCTTGGATCGCAGGTGCCCCATCAGCTCTTTCTTAGTTGTGGCCTGGACAAGCTCATCCTCGCTGAACTTCATTCCAAAAGACTCCTCAATTGCGCTGACCAGTTCGCAGCTATCTTCGCCAAACAGCCGAAGCCGTTCAACTTTGTCACCTTCGAGGAGCATCTCCCGAATTATAGGCTGGAATGGCCCAATTTCTCACATGCCTGGTAAACGCCCGACTTATCAGGTACTGCAAACCGCATCTCCTACGAGCATCGCCCCGTGTTTGTAGACATATCAGGATTCACCGTGATAAAAATGGTTTCAGGCTTCAATCGACGCACCTTGTCGAGAAGGATGCGATCCTGAGGTATTCAACGAATTGATTTGAACCAAGGGCGCTTGTTGACTCTGAACAAGCGCCCTTTTTGTGCAGGATGCACACCACCAGCCTTGAGCAGAAAATTCTTCATCTCGATGTGGGTTGTTGCGATAATTGCGGGACTAGTGCAATCTATTGCGGAACGCTTCTACATAGAACCCGACGGGGTGAATTATCTAGACATTGCATACGCCTATCTTCGGCATGATTTCCACAACGCGGTCAATGGTTACTGGAGCCCTCTCTATTCCTGGCTGATGGCTCTTGCCATCGTTGTGACACATACTCCTGCCTACTGGGAATCCACAGTTCTCCACTCGCTGAATTTCCTAATCTATCTCCTCTCCCTGGTTTGTTTCGCGTTTTTCTTCAGGGAACTCACCATGCTGACGAGCGAACAGCACGGTATAATCGAGACAAAGAGCCTGCCACGATTGGCCTGGAACCTGTTCGGCTACTCGTTGTTTGTCTACGCCTCCCTCGAATTGATCCGTCTAGGTACCGATACGCCGGACATGTTGGTCTCCACTGCGTGCTTTCTCGCAACGGGAATATTGCTCCGGATGCGGCGCGGGGTTACTGGCTGGTCGGCCTATGTCGCCCTCGGCGGCGTCCTCGCCCTCGGATACCTTGCAAAAGCCGTCATGTTCCCCATTTCTTTCGTCTTTCTGTTCAGCAGCTCATTTGCTGCAGGGAACTGGCGAAGGACTGCGCCCCGCGCAGCCTTAGCGCTTGTCACCTTTCTATCCGTGGCCAGCCCGTGGCTGTTCTCGCTCTCTAAGGCAAAAGGAGGATTCACGTTTGGGGATACTGGCCGTCTAAATTATGCCTGGTACGTGAACGGAGAGGGGACTCCGCTCCACGGTATTCGCCGACTCGCCAAGACACCTCCAATAGAAGAGTTCGCCACGCCAGTCGCAGGGACCTATCCGCCATGGTACGACCATAGCTATTGGAATGAAGGTCTGCGCCCCCATTTTGCGTGGCGTAGACAGCTGCACGCTATAAGCACGAATCTCAGCGAGTATTTTCGCTTACTTTCTGCCGAAAAGGGAATTGCGGTTGGCCTGCTTGTGTTGATCCTATTTTCCAGCCGGCCGGGAGCGTACGGCCGCTCGTTCATGGAACTTTGGCCATTCTGGTTGCCCGCAATAGCTACGATAGGACTCTATGCTCTGGTTCACGTGGAAACCCGTTTCCTAGGAGCAGCTGTCGTTGTTTTGTGGTGTAGCTTGTTCGCAGCAGTACGGCTTCCGCGCTCGCCATGGTCTGAACACGTGTGGGCGTCCTGTCTAATTGCCGTCAGCGTTGCGTTCGGCGTGACCCTGGCAGCTGAATGTATTAGGGACCTGTTTGCGATTGTGAGGGGACAAGAGAATGTGGAATATCAAGTCGCTCAAGAATTGACGCGGCACGGAGTGCAAAAAGGAGACTCGGTGGCAGTCTTGGGTCACTCAAACATCGCAGATTACTGGGCTCATCTAGCGCAGGTCCGCATCGTGGCCGATGTGCCCGCGGAAGGTGTATCGAGCTTTTGGGACGCCAATGTGGAAGCTCGTAGGAGCATCCTCAAATTGTTCTCACAGTCGGGCGCACACGCTTTGATAACGCGAATCCCGCCGCCTTCTTCCCAGACAGATTGGCAATCACTAGGGTCGACGGGTTACTACATCATCGTTCTGCCACGCTCAACAGCACTGGAAGAAGGCCATAAGCAGTGAGCAATGCCTGATGAACGCGCCGGTCTCAATGTGTCGACGCAACATTAGCTCGAAGTCTACTTGCAGGGGGCTGAACACCTAAAAGTCTGTCGCGAGCGTTGATTCAAACGGAACAAGCACCCTGGCCAGGTCTGATTGAGTACAGCCGGACAGATCGGTCTCTGGGGGGAAGTATTGTCGGATCAATTGATTACACTGATTAGATAGTGTTGCATCGACCGGTTGAGCCTGGCAGCGCTTACCTGGAGCAAGCAAAAAAGGATTGGGGGAATCGAGAAAAGTGGGCACAGAAGTCCGCATCTTATTCTGACAAGGCTGTGGAAACCGCCCCCGCTGACCCATTCATTTTGGAAACCGCGATGCTTAACATGGACCGCGCTGGGGATTACTCAGAGAACGGTTGCCCGCTCTACGAAAAGGCACAGCGGTTTGGGGAAAGTGCTCTTTCCGTAGCACAGGGGAAAACCATTACGGTCCACGAGCGGAAGTACCAAACGCAACAAATCAGAGATTTTGTTCAACCCGTCCTTAAGAGAATCGGCTCAAAGGTCAAACTTTTGTGCAAAAACGCGACGGGATGACCTGTCAACAATAAAGTCTCCCAGCGTCAATTGGGCCCAAGGTCCTTCCATGAGAAGGCCGGTTGATGTCAAGGCACACTTTCGCTTTCTTCTTTCCATGAGTCTGTTCCCATTCAGCCAAGCCGCCTCTGTCGCCATCCTTCCATCCGCACTCTTTTGTGAGCGAGATTCGCTCGGTGCTAGGTGGGTGTTCTCGTTTCAGTAGGTGCTGCTACCTGATTAGCGTCCTCTCTTCCCACCGTCTCTGTGGGAGTTGGGCCCCAGGACTTAGTCGCAGTCACCTGGACTCGGCG
>Ga0209240_1000449_pt1 | contig 17333 bp, 13 predicted proteins | sample GraSoi_2013_80cm_FD_185828 | JGI IMG/M metagenome (GOLD analysis project Ga0209240, IMG submission 185828) | Grasslands soil microbial communities from the Angelo Coastal Reserve, California, USA - Sample 9_17_2013_80cm (SPAdes) (version 2) | ecosystem: Environmental > Terrestrial > Soil >...
GACCACGCGGCCCCGGCCGCGAGCGGCAGGTGCGCGCCGACGATCGCGTACGAGCCGAGCATGCCGGCCGAGGCCTTGGTCAGGTGCATTGACCCGCCCTTGGCCTTGCACACGCCTGTCGCCCTGCTCATCAGCTCGGCCAGGCACTCCTCCGGCGTCGCGCCGCGGGCGATGGCATGGTGGTGGCCGCGGTAGGTGGCAAATACGTAGTCGTCGGGCCGCAGGCCGGCGCTCGCGCCGACCGCGATGGCCTCGTGCCCGGCGGCCAGGTGGGTGGTGCCCTTCACCAGGCCGGCCAGGAACAGGTCGTGGGCCGCCTTCTCGGTCCGGCGGATCACCGCCATCTGCTCGTACAGGGCCAGCAGTTCGCTGGCGCCGATCGTATCCGGGGTAGTCGTCGGCGTCGTCATATCGCCTCCTCAGGCCTGACCTCGCCACGCCCGGCCTCCGCGCGGGGATTCGGGGGGTCGCCTCCCCGGCCAGCAACCGTGTTCAGGTGCGACTGGCTCTCCCGCAGCGTGCCGAGCGCTCCGCCGACTGTCCAGTACTTCCGCCCCGCGACCAGCAGTTCCTCGGCGGGAAACTTGGTGATTACCTGGCAGCCGTCCGCCGTCACCACGACCTCCTCCTCGATCCGCGCGGCCGACCAGCCGTCCGCCGCTGGCCAGTAGGTCTCGAGCGCGAATACCATGCCCTCCTCGAGGATCTCAGGGTGGTCAAGGGAGACGAGCCGGCTGAAGATCGGTTTCTCCCATATGGACAAACCAACCCCATGGCCATACTGCAGGGCGAACGCAGCGGTCTCGTCGGGGAAACCGAACTCCTCGGCCCTGGGCCAGAGCGACACGATCTCGGCCGTGCTCGCCCCTGGCTTGACGATGGCGATGGCCGCGTCCATGTATTCCCGGCACCTGATGTAGGCATCGCGCTGAGCCGGGGAGGCGCTGCCGACGGCAAGCGTCCGGTAGTAGCAGGTGCGGTAGCCGTTGAAGCTGTGCAGGATGTCGAAGAACGCGGGATCGCCCGGCCGCAGGATCCGGTCGCTGAACACATGCGGATGCGGCGAGCAGCGCTCGCCCGAGATCGCGTTGACTCCCTCGACGTACTCGCTGCCCAGATCGTAGAGGACCTTGCTGACAAGGCCGACGCACTCGTTCTCCCTGACTCCCGGCCGCAGGAACGCATACAGCTCGTCGTAGGCGGCATCGACCATCGAGCAGGCCTGGGTCAGCAGCGTGATCTCGTCGGCAGTCTTGATCCTCCGCGCCTCGAGGAACACCTGCTGGCCGTCGACCGCCTCGATGCCCTCAGCCGCCAGCGCTGCCAGGACCGGCATCTCGGCGACGTCGATGCCCACCGGCAAGCCGAAGAGGCCGTGCTCGCGCAGCTCGGTCGCGATCGTCCGGGCGAGGCCGTGGGCGATCCCGAACTCGGGGTGGAACGCGCCGCGCAGCGTGGAGACGCCCGCGCGAGCACCGGTCCTGGCCGCCCCCGCCGCCGTGGGCTCTCCCGGCGTGTGGTCGAGCCACGGGTTATACAGCTGGTGATGCCTGGCGGCCGAGCCGAAGTCCCAGACGACAGGCTCGCCGCCGCGCGGCAGGAGCGCGAACCTGATCAGCTTGTCCATCGCCCAGGTGCCGATGTGGGTGGCCGTCATGTACCTGATGTTGGCCATGTCGAAACTGAGCAGCGCGCCCAGGTCGGAACGCTCGAGCTGTGCCTTCAGCTTGGCGAGACGCTGCGTGCGCAGGCGCTCGAAGTCGACGCGCTGCTCCCAGTCGACCGCCATCGTTCCGAAGGTACGTATCGCCATAGCCGGGCCCCTCAATTATCGGTCTGCGTGATCATAGGTTTGCCCAGGTCGGCGAGCATGACCATGGCAGCGTTACGCCCCGGCGCACCGGACACCGAGCCGCCAGGATGCGTGGTCGCCCCGGTCTGGTAGAGACTGCCGATGGGCATCCGGTGACTGGCCCAGCCTGGTACCGGGCGCAGCTCGCCCGATTGCGCCGGACCGGCGTCACCGCCGTGGCAGGAGCCGTGCCAGTTATGCTCGTTCATCCGCTCCAGGTCAAGCGGGCTCTTCACCGCCGACGCGAGGATGACCTCGTCGGTGAGGTTGGGCGCGTGCCTGCGCAGTTCGGCGAGGTTGGCGCTTGACACCCCCGCCTTCAGCTCGTCCCATTGCCCGGGTCCGCCCGGGAGCTCGTAGGGCTGGAACCCCACGACCTTGAGCGTGTGCCTGTCCTCGGGCGCCCTCGACGGGTCGGCGACCGTGGGGCAGAGCACAAGCAGGACCGGCTCGTCGGTGGCGATCCGGCCGGCCCTGAAGTCAGTGCCGAGCCGCAGCATGCGGTCGGCCGAGTGCGGCGTGCCCGACGCGACAGCGCTGACGTGGCCGTCGCCGGTAAGGTACTCGGGCGGCGCGGTGGTCGCGTAGTGGCTGACGAACATGGAGACGCCCGGCTGCCAGGTATCCACTCCGTACCTGAAGTCATCGCCCCAGGCCTCTGCGGGGGCCATCTCGATCAGGTGCTTGATGTGGATGGTCGACAGCACGGCCTGCCGGGCGACATACCGCTCGCCCTGCTCGGTCTCCACGCCCGCGCATCGCCCGCCCTCGAGCACCAGGGCGGTGACCCTGGCGCCGGTGACGACCACGCCGCCGTGGCTTTCGATGACGCCGGCCAGCGCCTTGGGCAGCGCCGCCGAGCCGCCGCGCGGCAGCGTCCAGCTATGTTGCTGCCTTCCGTAAGCCAGCGAGTAGGCAAGCATGCCGGTGCCGGGCCGCTCGGGGGGTTGCATGGTCATGAAGGACATCCACAGCATGAACGCCCTGGTGTGCTCGTCGGCGAACTCGCCGGCGATGACTTCCCACGCCGACATGGCGTTCCTCCGCAGCCAGCGTGACCCGTCGGGCTGACGGGCCAGCGCGGCGCCTGCGGTCTCGCCGAATCCGAGCGGGGTGTACCTGGCACGGCCGAGATCCGGCGCGATCCGGCGGTAGCCGGCCATCATCCGCCGGTAGGCATCGGCGTCCCTGGCGTCGAACTTCGCGAACTCGGCGCAGGTCCTATCCGCATCCCGCCACATGGTCAGCCAGGACCCGTCCGGGAAGGGCAGGTGCACGACCGGATCGGGGTGCAGGTACTCAAGGCCATGATCGCCAAGGCCGAGCTCGTCCAGGACCGGACCGGCCTGGATCAGGTTGTGCGCGGTGGAGCAGGAGTCGTGCAGGAAGCCGGGCAGGGTCAGCTCCTCCGAGCTCGTATCCCCGCCGATCTGCTGGCGTGCCTCGAGCACCAGGCAGGACAGCCCAGCCTTCGCCAGGTAGGCCGCGGCGACCAGGCTGTTATGGCCGGCGCCGGCGACCACAACGTCGAAGGTCTCGCTCACGCCGCACCGTCGCTCCCGCCGCTCCCGTCGCCATTGGCGACGGTGATAGCGCCGCCGAGATAGAGCGCGCCGATCTCCGGGTGTTCGAGTACCTCGCGGCCGCTGCCCTCCAGGCGCACCCGGCCGTTTTCCAGCACGACGCCGTGCGTGGACAGGCGTAGCCCGGCCCTGGCGTTCTGCTCCACGAGCAGGATCGTCTTGCCCGCCGCGCGCATCTGCCTGACCGCGGTGAAGACAGTCTTCAGCACCTTCGGTGACAGCCCCATGGACGGCTCGTCCAGGATCACCAGGCCCGGATCGAGCATGAGGCACCGGGCGAACTCCACCAGCCGCTGCTGGCCGCCTGACAGGCTGCCTGCCTTCAGCCTGGCCCAGGTCACGACCTCAGGGAAGATCTCCTCCACCCGGCCTCGGCGCTGCGCGAGCTGCGCCGAACTCTTAATCGTGTAGCCGCCCAGGTCGATGTTTTCCCGCACTGTCATCTCGCGGAACAGGCTGTGGTTCTGCGGCACGTGGACCACGCCGAGATCTAGAATCTGCCGCGGGTTCTTGCCCACGAGGGGCACGCCGCGGAAGGTGATGCTGCCCCGGCGCGACTTAAGCAGGCCACTTATGGTCGCGAGCAGCGTGGACTTGCCTGAGCCGTTCGGCCCGACGATACAGGTCAGCCCGCCTTCGGCGACGGTGAACGACACTCCGTGCAGCACGTCGCTGCCACCGTATCCGGCCACGACCCCGTCGACCACGAGCACCGCCTCGCCGCTTGGCGGCTCAATGTTTCCTGGAGCGCGGTCATATGCCTGCACGGCTCTCCTCCGGCTCGTCGTCGCCGGTGCCAAGGTAGGCGTCGAGCACCTTGGGGTTGTTGCGTACCAGCTCGGGCGGTCCGGACGCGATCACCGTGCCGTAGTCCAGGACCATGATCGGGTCGCACAGGCCCATCACGAAATCCATGTTGTGCTCGACGATCAGGAATGTCTTGCCGGCCGCGTTCAGCTCCCTGATCTTGCTGGCGATGATGTTGATCAGCGACGGGTTCACCCCGCCGGCCGGCTCGTCGAGCAGCAGGATCTCCGGATCTGCTACCAGCACGTAGGCCAGTTCGAGCAGCTTGCGCTGGCCGTAGGAGAGCGTCTGGGCCAAAGCTGCGGCGTGCGAGGCTATCCCGACGTAGCCGAGCAGGTCCATCGCGTAACGCCGGGCGGCAGCACCGCCGGCCCGGGCCAGCGGATTGCGGGACCGCTCCTTGTGCTGTCCGGCGATCAGCATGTTCTCGAGCACGGTCATGCTCGGGAAGATCCGGGTGAGCTGGAACGTCCGCCCGATGCCCAGGCCGAATACCCGCTCGGGTGGCGCATTGGTGATCGCCTTGCCGTCCAGGAAGACCTGGCCCGAGTCGGCACGCGCATACCCGGTGATGACGTTGAAGAGCGTCGTCTTTCCTGAGCCGTTGGGCCCGATCAGTCCGGCGATGGCGCCGTGTTCGACCTCGATGGTCGCCCCGCTCAGCGCCTGCACACCGCCGTACGCCTTCGACACGGCTTCGGTGCGCAGCAGGGAGCTCACGCCGACTCCTTGGCGGTATCGCCGGCGCTGGACTCTACGGGCTGGTGCGCAGTGCCGGCGTCGTCACTCCGCCTGCGGTCACGCCAATTGCCGATATGCTCTGCCGCGGTCGGGATGATGCCGCGCGGCAGCGCCAGGATGACGACGAGGAACAGCGCTCCGTAGAGCATCCAGAAGAGGTAGGTGGACGCGACATGCTGCTGGAAGTACAGGTAAGCGGGCTCGATGACCAACGCGCCCAGCACTGGGCCGGACACCGTGCCAAGCCCGCCCAGGAACGCCATCAGGGCCACGGCGACATCGAACAGCGGGTCGAAGCCGGACGACGGGTCGACAAGCGTGGTGAAGTACCACCAGAGCCCGCCGACCATGGCCACCGGCACTGCCGAGAAGACGAACGCGCCGAGCTTGACTCGCATCGCCCGCACGCCCAGCCCCCGGGCGCGATCCTCGTCGTCGCGGATGGCCCGTAGCTGGAGGCCGAACCGTGACCGGCGGATCAGCCAGGAGATCACGACGGTGCCGACCGCGATACAAAAGGCGACGTAGTAGAACGGGTTGTTGTAGGTGGCCGTGACGAAGTTGATCGTCGGCGCGAGCAGGCCGGACGTCCCGCCGGTGATTGCCAGGTTGTAGGCCGTGAGCTGGAAGATGAAGAACACCGCGATCGTGATCACCACGAAGGTGTGACGTCGCACCCGGAGCGCGAAGATGCCGAAGGGGATGGCGATAACGCCACCGAGCAGCCCGGCCAGCGGCAGCAGCCAGAACACCTCAGATCCGGTCAGCCCCCAGTCGCGGGTGGCGATCCCGGTGAAGTAAGCACCGCTGCCGAAGAAGACCGCATGCCCGAGCGAAATGTATCCGCTATACCCGGAGAAGGTATTCCAGGCAGCCGCCCAGGCTACAAAGATCAGTGTGTAGATGGCGTCGGTCGTGACCGCCGGGTTGGTGAAGACCAGCGGGAACGCCACTCCGAAGGCCAGCAACGCGGCGATCGGGACCCGCCGCGTCAGCATGCCGGCGCTCACTGTGCCCTCGCTTCTTGCTTGCCGAGCAGGCCGGCCGGCCGGACCAGGAGCACGATCACCAGAGCGGCGTAGTAGACGGCAGTGGCCCAGGTCGGCTGCCAGATGTTGACGATCTCTTCGGCGGTCACCATGCAAAGCGCGGCCACGAGCGCGCCTGCGATGCTGCCGAGGCCGCCTAGGATGACGATGGACAGCAGCCGGGAGATCAGGTCGTAGCCGCTATCCGGGTTGAAGGTGTTGGTCGCGCCGAAAACCATGCCGCCTGCCGCCGTCACCGCCACCCCGATGCCGAAGGTGAGAGCCGCGACCCGGTCGACATTGATCCCGATCAGCCGGGCGGCCACCTTGTCCTGCATGGTCGCCCGGACGCTGCGGCCGAACTTCGTCCGGTACAGCATCAGGTAGATCGCCGCCATGGCTACGGCGGCCAGCCCGAAGCCGATCAGGTAGATGTACGGCAGGTAAAACCCGAGGACATGCACGCTGGCGACCGCGTACCGCGGCAGGTAGCCGACCGGAGTGCTGCCGAAGGCCTGGTAGAGCGCGCCCTCGATGATCACCGCCACCGCATAGCTGACCAGCAGCGACATGGCGGTGCGCTCCCTGCCTCGCAGCCGCCGCATGAAGGCCCACTCGATGGCGACCCCGAGCACGAACATTGCCGGCACGGTGATGAGCAGGCCGAGCAAGGGGTCAATGTGCAGGTGCACGGAGAGCACATAGCTCAGGTACGCGGCCAGGACCACAAGGACGCCCTGGGCGATGTTGATGATGTCCATCACGCCGAAAATCAGCGTTAGTCCGGCCGCCATCAGCGCGTAGACCGCACCGCCCAGAATCCCGTCGGTGACGGCCTGCAAGAACTTGGCCATCAGCCAATACCTCTCGCGGCGATGCCTGACCCGTACTGCTCTCCGTGCACCGGCTCAGTCACTTGCCCCAGGGCGCCTTCGGGAACTCGGCGGCGACCGATCCGGTCCCGGGCGGGAGCACCTGGACGAAGTTGTTCTTCTGCCACTGGAAGACGAACGCGGTCGCGGCCAGGTTCTCGCCGACGGCGTCGAACTTCACCGGACCCTGGACGCTGGTCAGCGTTGCACCGCTGTGCAGGTAGGCGATGATCTTGGCGTTGGACAGGCTGTGCGTCGCATGGACCGCCTGAGTCAGCACCTGGCCGACCGAGTACGCCTCGGCGACGTCGGCGTTCACTTGCGAAGCAGTGCCGTGATACTGGGCGATGTACTCGGCTACCATCTTTTTGCTCTGCGGGTTCGGGCTGCCGCCGTACCAGGCGTTCGGCACCATCACGCCGTCGTTGTTGTAATGGCCGACCGCCTTGAGATACGCGGCGCCCTGGTCCGGGCCAGCGGTCGCGATGAAGACCTCCGGGGTGTAATGCGCCTGTATGAACGCCTGGGTGAAGCCGGAGACCGTCGGCACGGCCGTCGAGCCCAGCACGACGATCTTCGCCTTCGCGGCGGCTACCTGATCCGCGATGCCCTTGATCTGCGTCGGCTCCTCAGGGAAGACCTTGTAGTACAAGGACTTGACGCCGAGTGCGGTGAGCTTCTGCTGGGCGAACTGAATTTGCGGCTGGGTGAATGGGTCATTGCTGGTCGGGAACGCCGCCGTCTTCGGCCGCTGGCTGGCTGGCAGTGACGCGACCCAGTTGATCATCGGCAGCAGCGATGCCGCGACCGGCAGGCTCACGTCGAAGACGTTGTTCAGCTTGGTCGCGAACACCGACGGCGCTCCGCCAGCGCCCTCGACCAGTGCGTACCCATAGCGGTGCGCGACCGACGCCGACGGACCGGTGAGCAGCGAGGAGAACGGGCCGATCGTGAAGTTGACTTTGTCAACAGTAATCAGCGTCTGATAGTTGGCGACCGCCGTCGTGGGGGAACTGTTGTCGTTGAGGAACTTCAGCTGGATCTTGCGGCCCATCAACCCGCCAGCGCTGTTTTGGTCCGTGGCCCACAGCTTGTAGCCCTTCTCGAATGCCTGGCCGTCGGCGGAAAACTGGCCGGTCAGCGACAGCGAGGCACCAATCACGACCGGCGACTTGGCGCCGCCAGATGAGTTGGAGTTATTTGAGCAGGCGGCGAGCATGGCCGATAGGACGGCCGCGGAAATGCCGATGGTCAAGAACCGGGCGCGGTGAGAACTCATCCCCGGTCCTCCTTCCGAGTTGAGTGGATAACCCGTTCAATCTCTGCTGGCGGGCTCGAGCCCGTCAGATACCTCCGCGTTCTCGCTGGCCAGCTCCAGGCCGGCCGATCTGGCCTGGAGAACGAGCAAGGTGGCGAAGTCGTCCTCGCTGAATCCGTAGCCGACAAGGCCCTGCACGAGCTGGTGCACAGCCGACGCGATCGGCATCGGCACCTCGTGCTCTCTCGCCGCCGCCAGTCCAAGGTCGAAGTCCTTGCGCAGCAGCGAAGAGGTAAATGTCGGGTGGAAATCGAGGTTCACGAAGGCCGGCGTCTTGTACCTGCTGAACGTCGAGCCCATGACACTGTTGTTGAGGCAGGCCAGCAGAGCCTGCCTGCTGATGCCGCTCTTCTCGGCCAGAACGGTGATTTCGGCGAGCGACTGGGTGACGACGCCGAGGAACAGGTTGTGGCAGAGCTTGACCGTCCTCGCCAGCTCCCCGTCGCCGACGTAGGTCGCGCCCGCGCCGAGCATGTCCAGGTAAGGGCCGACCGTATCGAAGGCCAAGCGAGAGCCTGAAACGGCGAAGGTCAGCCTGCCGACCTCGGCGACTTTGGGGTTGCCCATTACCGGCGCGGCGAGCAGCGCGCAGCCCTGGCCGGCGAGCATCTCCCTGACTAGCTGCGACGCCTCGGCCGAGACGGTCGAGCAGTCGACTACCACCGAGGGCGCCCGGTCGCCTGAAGTCAGCCCGCCCGGCCCGGTCAGGGCATCGATAAAGTCCTGCGAGGTGCCGACCGTGACGAACACGATGTCGGCCGAGGCAAGCTCGGCCGCCGTGCTGGCGATCTTCGCCCCGGCTGCCGCGAGCGGTTCTGCCTTGGCCCTGGTCCTGTTGTAGACCGTGACGTCGCAGCCTGCGTCAAGCAGCCGGTGGATCAGCGCCACGCCCATCCGGCCGGCGCCCAGCCAGCCGAGCCTGTGTCCGCCACCCCGATCGGCCATGTCGCCCACCTCGGACTCGAAGACGCCGGGCAGCCGACGCCGAGCCAGCGCCGCCCACGTCCATTTCACCGGAATCCAGCAATCGTTTGCAGGACGAGCGTGAGGTATCGGACACCCTCTTGTCAACGGATGATTTTCCGGCCCGGTTCCGCGATAGGCGCACCTGCTCGCCCTTGGCTCGGTCGGCCCATTGTGTGCAAACGTGTGCAATGCTGGCGCACATGGCAGATAGCCCAGTCCCTGATAGCCGAGTCTCCGCCGCGGTCAGTCACTGGGCGCCGCGCTTCGTGGCCAACGGCATTGATTACAACGACTTCGTGCGGGTGACGTCGGCGATCGAGACCTGGGGTTCCTGGTGCGAGCAGTGGTGCGCGGCAGGCGCCGTGCACGAGAAGCTGGGCAGGGACGCGCTCGCCGCGGGCCGGCGGCGGTCGGCCGGGGCGCATCTGTCTCAGGCCGCTGTCTACTACCACTTCGCCAAGTTCATGTTCGTTGACGACATCGACCAGATGCGCGCTGCGCACTTGATGGCTGTGCGATGCGCGGGCGAAGCGCTGCCGTTCCTCGACCCGCCCGGTGAGCGCGTCGAGATACCGTTCGACGGGGCAACGATCGCCGCGGTGTTGCGGCGGCCCGATGGCCCTGGACCGCATCCTGCCGTGGTCCTGATCCCTGGCCTGGACTCCGCCAAGGAGGAGTTCAGGCCGACCGAGGATCTGTTCCTCAGCCGTGGCATTGCCACCTTGTCCGTGGACGGCCCCGGCCAGGGCGAGGCCGAGTACGACCTGGCGATCAGGCCGGACTGGGAGGTCCCGGGCGCGGTCATCGTGAACACGCTGAATGGGCTGCCCGGCATCGATCCGGGCCGGATTGGGATCTGGGGAGTGAGCCTCGGCGGCTACTACGCCGCCCGGGTCGCCAGCGGCGATGCTGCGATCCGCGCCTGCATCTCGCTCTGCCCGACCTACTGCCTCGGCGATATCTGGGACCGGCTGCCCGATCTCAGCCGCGCAGCCTTCACGGTCAGGTCCAAGTCCGGGTCGCAGGAGCAGGCCAGGAAGCGCGCGGCGGAGCTGTCCATGGCCGGTCTGGCCGGCCGGATCACGGCGCCGGTGCTGGTCGTGGCCGGCAAGCTTGACCGGATCTTCCCCTGGCAGGACGCCGAGCGCCTGGCCGGTGAGATTGGCTCCCAGGCCGAACTGCTCCTGCTCGAGGACGGCAATCACGGCTGCGCCAACGTGCCGTACAAGCACCGCCCGTATAGCGCTGACTGGATGGCCAGCCACCTGGCGGGGTGACTGCCCCGCACTGCCGTCGGTCCTTGCAGCTGTCCGCTGGTGTATGGGTGGCACTCCCATCCCGCGATTGGCTGTGGGTGGCACTTCCATCCACTCGCCTGCTGATGGCTAGCCGGGTGGCTGCGCGGTCGAGCCCCTGACCTTGAGATCGGGCGCGAGAAAGAGGACCTTGGGCTCGTCGCCGACCGCGCCGTCGCGGCTGGCGCTCGCCGCGATCTGCTCGAGTATCAGTCGGCCAGCCTCGGTTCCCACCTGGTAATGCGGGAAGCTCACCGAGGTCAGCGGTGGCCTGAGCCGGTCGATGAAGGGCATGTCGTTGAACCCGACCAACGAGATGTCCTGCGGGCAGGACAGGCCGACGGCCTCGAGCGCCGCATAACACCCCACGGCCAGCATGTCGTTCGCCGCCGCGATGGCCGTGCAGCCGCGGCCCACCGCGAGCAGCTCGCGGCAGCACCTGTCCCCCTCTTCCAGCGAGTAGGCACCTGCGCGAACGACCAGCGCGGGGTCGGCCGCCAGACCGTGCGCCCGCATCGCGGCGAGAAAGCCCTGGTAGCGGCTGAGGCCAGTCGAGACGTCCTGCGGCCCAGCGATGTGGGCGATGCGGCGGTGACCGAGCGAGACGAGATGCGCGACCGCCATGGCGATGCCGCGCTCGTTGTCTGCGGACACGCTGTGAAACCCGTAGCCCTCGGCGTGCCTGTTGACGAGCACCACGCAGATCCCCGCGGCGGACGCCTCGGCCAGCAGCGGGCTGCGCAGGTGCGCGGTCGCGCATACGAATCCGTCAACGTGCCTGGCTCGCATCCGCTCGAAGACCAGTCGCTCCCGGTCGATGTCCGAGTCGGTGTTGCCAATCAGCGCGACATATCCGTCAGCGGCGAGTCTGTCCTCGATGCCTCTGACGATCGGCGGGAACAGCGGGTTGGTGAGATCCGGTATCAGCACGCCAACGGTGTGCGAGCGGCGGGTCCGCAGGCTCCTCGCCACGGTATTCGGCCGGTAGCCGAGTGAGTCGGCGGCGGCCATGATGCGGCTCGCGGTTGCGCCGCTGACCAGGAGTCTGGTCGCGGGGTTGAGGGCGCGTGACGCCGTTGCCGGATGAACGCCGGCCAGCGCGGCCACATCTTTCAGAGTGACCGGCGGATCGGACTTCATCGGCGTGTCACGCTCCGATCTGCGCATTACCGTCTTAGCGCTCCGTGCCGTGTTGTCTCACGCATCGTAACTGCGCCGCCGGATTTGCACTATCATCCATAAAGTTTCTGGCATGATCGACGGCCGGTGCGGGCCGGGCCCGGGGTACCCGGCTGCCAGGGCCGTCGCCCCGGTCCTGCGTCACCCGCGCCATTGCGAGACTGGCGCTGCTCGGCCTGGTATAGCTCATGGCTGACGCTTACCGTGTACCATGCGAGCACTGTATTTCCGGTTCGCGAAATTGGTGCTAGAAGCTCTTGCTGATGCGCGCACGGGTCCGTCAGGATCTAGGCTCGATCCCAACATGAAGTCCTACCGTTTTGCTGACCGGGCCGCCGACCCAGGGTGCGGGTCGTGGTGCCGACCCGACCGGCTAGATCGTCCTGGAGCTGCGTGATGACATTTGCACTCCGCTACGCGGTCCGCTCGGACGTCGGCCTGCTCAGGGAGGGCAACGAGGACTCAGCCTACGCCGGACCGCACCTGCTCGCGGTCGCCGACGGAATGGGCGGGTACGAGGCAGGCGAGGTAGCGAGCGCCGCGGTTATCTCTACGGTGGCACCGCTTGACCAGACGGCCATGCCGGAGTCCGAACTGATTGACGCGCTCGCCGCGGCCGTGACGAGCGCGAAGCAGACGCTGCGCCGCATCGTCGACTCCGATCCCGCGGTCGGCAGCATGGGCACCACGCTCACCGCGATGCTGTGGGCCGGCGGATCGGCTGCGATCTGCCATATCGGTGACTCTCGCGCCTACCTGGTGCGCGATGGCGACCTCTACCAGATCACCCGAGACCACACCTTCGTGCAGGCGCTCATCGACCAGGGCAGGATCAGGCCGGAAGAGGCATCGACCCATCCGCAGCGTTCGCTCCTGCTGCGCGCGCTCGACGGCCGCACCGACGCCGACCCCGACCTGTCCATGCTGGACGCTCAGGTCGGCGACAGGTACCTGATCTGCTCTGACGGGCTGCCCGTGGCCGTCGCCGACGAGCAGATACTCCAGGCGCTCGTAGCGGCGCCCGAGCCAGCCGACGCCGTGCTGACCCTGATCGACCTGGCCATCAGGGGCGGGGCCCCCGACAACGTCACGTGCATCGTCGCGGACGTTATCGACCCAGATCAGAGCGGCATTGCGCCAACGAGCGCGCCCGTCGTGGTGGGCGCCGCGGCGAGCGCCAGCGGTCACGACACCAAGCCGCTGACCCCGCCGCGCATGGACGGTGCGAGCGCGAACGGGCTGACCATGCTGGGCGCTTTCCCGGCGGCTCGCGGCACCCAGCCAAGGTCCGGGCATGCGACCGCCCAGCAGGCGAACTCCCGGCCGGTGCCAGGCCAGCACGCGCCTGCCGCGACCATCCCGCCTGGCCGGCATGCCGCTGAACCCGCAGAGCTGGACAGCGAAGTCCAGCAGATTTCCCGGCGGCGCCGCCGGTGGCCGCTCATGACGTCGATCCTCGCGCTGTTCGTGCTGCTGCTCGGCGGCGGCCTATTCGTCGGCTACCAATACGTGCATAGCCAGTACTACGTGGGCAGCCGCCATGGCAAGATCGTGATCTTCCAGGGCCTTGACCAGCAACTGCTCGGCGTCTCCCTGTCCAGCCCGTACCGCTATACCGGCATTCCGCTGGCCGGCGTCCCGACCCAGGACGCCCAGGCGATCAGGCGGACTTCGGGCCTCACCCTCGCCCAGGCCAGCCACCTCGTCGCCAATGTCCGCAACGACTACCAGGCCTGCCTGAACGCGTACGCGGCAGTCAGGCGCTGGGTGGCCGGCAAACCCAAGCCGGTCAGACGGCGGCTGCGGGTCAACGGCAAGATCGTGACCAGGACCATAACGCCGCACTACCGGCCCAAGCCGTCCGTCCCGGCAGGCTGCCCGGCACAGCCGTCGAGCGTGCGGTGACCGGATGAACGGGCGGGCTGTCCTGATCACGGGGGCTTCCCGCGGCATCGGCCGGGCGATCGCCACCGAATTCGCTGCCGCAGGCGACCGGGTCGCAGTTCATCACCGGGACTCGGCCGAGCTCGCCGGCGACCTGGTCGCTGGGCTCCCTGGGTCCGGCCACGCCGTCGTGCGGGCCGACCTCGCCGACCCAGACGCGGTCCGTGCCATGGTGGACCGCGCCGCCGGAAGGCTCGGCGGCCTTGACATCCTGGTCAACAACGCGGGCGTCTTCACGCCGCACCCGATCACTGACGTGTCGTACCAGCAGTGGCAGCAGCAGTGGCAGGCCACGCTCGGGGTCAACCTGATCGGCGCGGCCAACGTCACCTGGTGCGCGGTGCAGCATATGAAGGGCCGAGGCGGGCGCATCATCAACGTGTCATCGCGCGGCGCGTTCCGCGGCGAGCCCAACTCACCGGCCTACGGTGCGAGCAAGGCCGGCCTCAACGCGCTTAGCCAGTCGCTCGCCCGCGCGCTGGCGCCGCACGGCATCGCGGTCACCGCCGTGGCGCCGGGATTCGTGGCGACCGATATGACCAACGATCACCTCAAGCCGCCGCGCGGGGATGAGATCAGGGCGCAGAGCCCGTTCGGCCGGGTCGCCGAGCCCCGGGAGATCGCCGCAGCGGTCCTCTACCTCGCTTCAGACCAGGCCGAATGGGCCAGCGGTGCCGTCCTCGACCTCAACGGCGCCTCCTACCTCCGCTAGCGATCGCACATCAGCGCGCCAACAACAACGGTGAACCCTTGATGGTGCCGGGACGCCATCAAGGGTTCATCGTTGCGCCGACTGCGCGGGCTGCGGGGGCTGGCGGGCGCAGCGACCCCGCTAGGCGGGCGGGTCGGGGATGGCTAGGGCGAGACGGAGGAACGCGAGGATGTCGGCGGACTCCGCGATGATCTTGCTGGTCGGCTTGCCTGCGCCGTGGCCGGCCGAGGTCTCTACCCTGATCACAACCGGGGCGTCGCCGCCCTGAGCGGCCTGGAGCGCCGCGGCGAACTTGAACGAGTGCCCGGGAACGACCCGATCGTCGTGATCACCAGTCAGCAGCAGGGTCGCCGGGTATGCCTGGCCGGGCGTTAGGTTGTGCAGCGGCGAGTACGCGCGCAGCCACCGGTACTGCCCCGGATCATCGGGGCTGCCGTAGTCCGACGTCCAGGCCCTACCGATGGTGAACTTGTGGAACCGCAGCATGTCGAGCACCCCGACGTGCGCGATGCAGGCGCCGAACAACTCGGGGTGCTGCGTCAGGCACGCGCCCACCAGCAGGCCGCCATTGGAAGCGCCCTGGATCGCGATCCGGTCTGCCCGAGACCAGCCAGACTCGGCCAGCCAGCCGGCGCAGGCGCAGAAGTCGTCAAAGACGTTCTGCTTGGCGGCCAGCATGCCGCCCTCGTGCCAGGCCCGGCCGTACTCGCCGCCGCCGCGCAGGTTGGCGACGGCCAGCATGCCGCCGGTCTCGAGCCACGCGGCGTGCAGCACGCCGAACGACGGCGTGATGGGGATGTCGAATCCGCCGTACCCGTACAGCAGCACAGGGACGTCCCCGGTCGGCTCCAGATCGGCACGCCTGGTCAGGAACACCGAGATCGCCGTGCCGTCGGCGGAGGTGGCGAATACCTGCTCGGTCAGGTATTTCCCTGGATCGATCCGAGCCGTCGACGCCCCCACCTCGTCTGCCTCGCCCGCGGCGATCCGATACGACCAGAGCGAGCCTGACTCGGCGAACGACGTCACGCCGAAGTGCATCAGGTCGCTGGATGGCCGGCCGGAGAGCCCGCTACCGTTGCCGCACGCGTCACCGATCGAGGCCAGTCCGGGCAGCGGGATCTCGCCAGCCAGGCTTCCGTCGAGTTCGCGAACTCGGAGCGCCGAATGCGCGTTGTGCAGGTAGTGGCAGATGAGCTTGCCGCCGTAATACCTGGCGTCAAGCAGCGTGTCGCCGGCCTCGGCAACGACTTCGCGCCATCTCTCCCTGGCTGGGTCGTCCGCAACGACGGCCACGAGCCGCTTGCGTTCGGCCTGATAGTCAGTGACCAGGTAAAACGTGGTGCCGACGGTGGTCACGACCTGGGCGGTCGACTCGAAGTCATCGATCAGCGTGGTCAGCCCGGCGCCCGGCTCAGTCAGGTCCACGGCGTGCAACTGCGCCTGGGGAGCCGTCCCGGCGTTGACCGAGATGATCAGGTACCGGCCGTCGTCGCTGACCTGCGCCCAAGGCATCCAGTCGGGCTCGTCCGGCCTCGCGAACACCAGTTGGTCCTGGGCTTGGTTCGTCCCGATCGTGTGGAAGAAAATCCTGTGCAGGCCATCGGCGGCAAGGTATTCGCGGCCCGCCTCGGGCCGGTCGGGCGCGCCGTAATAGAAGCCGCTGCCGTCCTTACGCCATGCGGCCCCGGAGAACTTGGACCACTCGACCAGGTCGTCGGTGTCCTTGCCGGTGGCAACGTCGCGCACCCGCCAGGTCTGCCAGTCCGAGCCGCCCGTGCTCGTGGAGTACGCGAGCAGGCGGCCGTCGTCACTGACCTCCGCGCCGGAAACCGCCACCGTGCCATCCGCGGATAGCACGTTCGGGTCGAGCAGCGGCTGCCCGGCGTCGGCCGGTGAATCCATCACGTACAGCACGGGCTGGTCTTGCAGCCCGGAGTTACGGAACTGGAACCAGCGGCCGCCGCGCTCGAAAGGGACGCCGTACTTCGGATAGTCAGCCAGCTTCGTCACCAGCTGGGTCAGCGCCGCGCGCTCAGCGTCGCCGGCCCCGGCTAGCACCGTCCGGGTCAGCGCGTTCTGGGCGGCGATCCAGGCTGTCGTTTCAGGTGCTGTCGTGTTCTCCAGCCATCGGTAGGGATCGGCAATGATCTCGCCGTGGTAGTCGTCGGCGCCGGAGCCCGTCGCGGTCGGGGGATAACTGAGCACGGCACATTGCCTCCTTCAGAGCGCTCGCCAGGCTCCTCCGGAGCGCTTCGCTTCGCCGATCGTAAGCCGCAGATGCCGTGCCATCAATTCGCGCCTGCCTCCGCAGCGTTCTTGCAAGTAATTTGCAATTAGCCTAAGGTGTCGCCATGGCAGACGGGAGCGGCCGCCTGGCCACCATCAGGGCCGCGCTCACGCCGGCCGAGTGGCACCGGGTAGGCGCGATGGCCGCCGCGGTGGTTGGCCTGCACGTCGTCGGCTGGGGCCTGCTGACGCTGGCCGTGGTCGGCGGGCACCACCAGGTCAGCGCGGGGAAGGCGTTTGGCGTGGGCACCGGAGTGCTCGCCTACACCCTCGGGATGCGGCACGCGTTCGACGCCGACCACATCGCCGCGATCGACAACACGACCCGCAAGCTGGTCGGGGACGGCAAGCGGCCGTTGTCCGTCGGCTTCTTCTTCTCGCTTGGGCACTCATCGGTGGTCTTCCTGCTCGCCATCGCGCTGAATTTCGGCATCGGCGCGCTGAATATCCAGGTCCGGCATAGCGGCTCGGCGCTGCACGGCATCACCGGCGTGATCGGCGCCTCGGTCTCCGGCACGTTCCTCTACCTGATCGCCGCGCTGAACGTGGTCATACTGGGCGGAATCATCAAGGTCTTCCGTGAGATGCGCGCTGGCTCGTTCAGCGACGCCGAGCTTGAGGAGCAACTGGCCAAGCGCGGGCTGATGAACAGGCTGCTCGGCCCGCTGAACAAGCGGGTCGACCAGCCATGGAAGATGTATCCGATCGGCCTGCTGTTCGGGCTCGGCTTCGACACCGCGACCGAGG
>Ga0209240_1000451_pt1 | contig 17283 bp, 13 predicted proteins | sample GraSoi_2013_80cm_FD_185828 | JGI IMG/M metagenome (GOLD analysis project Ga0209240, IMG submission 185828) | Grasslands soil microbial communities from the Angelo Coastal Reserve, California, USA - Sample 9_17_2013_80cm (SPAdes) (version 2) | ecosystem: Environmental > Terrestrial > Soil >...
CGGACCGAACATAAGGGAGAATCGCCGCCAGCTGAGCATCCGTGTACTGGCCTTCCCATGGCTGCATCGCGTTATTGAAGGATTGACCTTTGACGGTTACGGGCCCCTGGAAACCCTTTAACACAATCGCGATCAGTCGATTGCTGGCGTCACTCAATACAAATTCCGAACCGGCCAAAGGTGGATACTGCCCAGGTTGACCTAGGCCCGTTGCCTGATGGCAAGTGATGCAATTAGCGGAGAACAGCGCTTTCCCGATTACCTTCGGATCGGGAGCGGCCTGCGGCCCGGAACTGAGCGGGCCGAACTTCGGCAAATAATCAAAGACATCGGAGCTGAAACCTCCGCTATAAGAGAAAAGATAAGCGCCAGACCAGAACAGGCCAACAAAGATCAGCGCAACCAACCACCGAGGAATAGGCCCGTCTCCCACAGCGGGAATGCCCGGATCAGTGATCGCCGTTTCGCCCTCTCGCCCCGTCGCCGTTTCGCTTAACCCGGGCCTCTCTGCGTGTTCTTCGTGCGAACTCATTCTTTTGGCTCCGGTGCTTCCGGCAAAGCATAGTCCCGTTTCAAGGAAAGCAGATAGGCTACCAAAGATTCCGCTTCAGCGGTCGGCACTATCTCGTACCCAGACCGCGGTGCATCTGCTCCCTCCAGTTTTAATGCGTTCTGTGCCGGTTGACCCGCGATAGCCTGCTCCCGGAATAGCCAGCGGTAAGAAGGCATCGTGGTCTCGGAATCGAACAAGCGCGGATCGTATAGGTACCGATAAAACCATTGCGGATCCTTTTGCCGGGCACCGACAGTAGTAAGGTCCGGACCGAAACGGGAAACACCTAAAAAGACGTGCCCGTCCTTGATATAATCGCGAGCCACCGTTCGGCGCTTCCCCCATTGGCGGTCAATATCGCTACCCTCGCTTTTGTCGCGGACAAACTGAGTGTGACAAGAAACACAGCCGTTAGCGGCGTAGACCCGATACCCCTGTTGGGCCGCGCCCGGAACTCCCGGAGGCGCCACCTCTTTCGTGTTCGGGTCGACATTTTCTTTTAGTGCCGCAAACGAAAGATACGGATAAACAGCTATACCCCACCAGGACAATCCAAACAGGATAAATAGACCGCCGATAATCTTGCTTAACCGATTCACGCCAGTGATACCTCCTCATTGATTACCGGTTCGGGAGCTTCGTTGGATTCAGGTACCCATTCGGGATTCACAAACACGGTCAGGAAGGAGCCGACACCCAACAAAACAGAGACTCCGATGAAGATGCCGCCCAGAGCGTAGCCCAGCAGAAATGGTTTGGTAAGGTCGAGTATGGCAGCAAATGGAACCTTCGGGTCCATCAGCCCAAATCCCTGCAGCACGCCCGCGATAGTTAGATTGAAAACCAAAGTACCGAGCGCAACGATAGAGAACCAGAAGTGCAGTTGGATCAGTTTGGTGTACTTCCACGCCCGTCCGACTAGCCGGGGTAAGACGTAGTAAATCGCGCCGAACGCTACCAAGGTTACAAACCCGAGCAAGGTGAGATAGGTGCGCCCGGGAACCGCCCAGGTAAATTCTAAGATCCGGTTGACCGAACGAAAAGTGGTCAGCGCGTCCCAAATGCTAGCTAGACCGAACACCATACCGCCCGTGACCAGGAATCGCAGGGCCAGGTTTGGTTTAATCAAGTCGAACGACCCTTTCATCGTTAGATGAAGGTTAGTTGCGAATGCCAGAACCGGGATCACTAACAGCACTTTAGCGACGATGCTGGCCGTCTGGATCCAGGCCGGGACGGGCGCCCCGATGATCTGCGTGATTCCCGTCCAACCGCCAAAGGCAACGATCCCCCAAAAGCTGATGGACGCTAGTTTGGCGCTGTAGAGCGGGCGTCCGACCAATAAGGGAACAAAATGATAAACGACCCCGATACCAAGCGGTGTCAGCCACAAACTAATGAGGCAACCAAAATACCACCATTGAATGGCCGGTTGGGCTGGACCCGTCACTTTAGCAATTTGCAAAAAGCCATTCGCGCTCCCGTAAGCCCACGCGAACGCAACAAAAGCAGTTAGCAAAAAGGCTTGGGAGATATAGCCACTCTTCTTTCGCCGCCCGATAAACAGGGCGATGGCCCAAACCGCCATGATGATTTCTGCCAGCCAGATCGGAAAGGCGGCATAAATCGGGAACTCTAACCATTCCATGCCAGTGCTTCCGCCGCCGAGCACTCCCCAAACGCCAGATACCAGCCCAAGATTCCAAATAATACCCGCTAACAACGGTAGATAACCTCCAGCAAACGGGTTCTGGGACATGCTGTTCAAGATCCAAATGGCCGCACCGACCCCGATCATAGAGGCCCAGCCATAGACCAGCAGGTCCATGGCGACCGGATAAACCCGCCCATAAGTCAGCCAGGGAATGTCCGGGAAAACCAACGGTGAAAACGGATCGACTACCTGAAAACAGGAAAGTAGCCAAAGCGCTGCCGCTACCAGGAGCCAGAACAAACCTGAGAAAAAGAACAACAGAATCGGAGCGCGTAAGACCGATCCATTACCGGTTACAATTCGTTCTGAGCGCGCGTCTGCTAGTTGGTTAGAAACAGACATATCCCAAGAGTGAGAGGTGAAAGGTGAAATTCATCTATTTTCCGGTCGGTGACGGAGACGGTTCAGGGCTAGCAGTCGGTTCCGGGCTCGAACTGGGTGAGCTGGCAGGTGAAGCTGCTGGCGATGCACTCGCGGAAGGAGCTGGCGTTGCGGCCGGTTGATTGGTAGCGGCTGGAGTAGGGCTCGCCGCCGGCGGATTAACTGGCCCCGCCGCGTGCGGATGATTCGCAGCTAAATCCTTCTGAACTAATTCCATGGCTCGGTTGATCGGAATACCAACTGTCCCTTTGGATTTATCTATCCAATGATAGACCGTGAGGACCTTCTGATTGTCTGCGTTCAGCTGCGCCAGATTTTTCAGGCGTTCCTCCCGCTTCTGACTGCTATCACTCGGGATCGCTTCTCTTTGCAGGAACACAAGCCAAACCAAGCCAACGAACACCAACAACACCCCTAAGGTAGTGATGATGGTTAGCATTGAAACTTCCGCCTTCGCCGAGCGACTCGACTGAGCTCGCCGAAGTTCTACGGCGCGACGGGATTTTGGTGATTCGACGGCTTCGGACATAGCGTCAATTGCTGAGCTTCAAGGATTCCAACAGTCGCGGATCTTTCGCTGGGAATAAACCAACTTTGCCGAGCGTGGTCAGGAAAATGAACGCTAATGGACAGCCGATGGCGAAGAGGCTCACAACAGCAAGAGGGGCGATCTGAAAACCGGTCGGATACAGGAACGGCATGACGGTAATGTAAGTATCGATTAGATGCATGATCAGTACCCAGACCGAAATGGCCGCCAAGAATTTTGGGTTTCGTTTCGTATACTGAAATAACAAGTATAGGAACGGGATAAAGAACCGGCCGATTACCATCACCAAGCTAAGCGTGTTCCAGGATTCAACATTCCGCCGAACGAACCACTCAGTTTCTTCCGGAATGTTGCCGTACCAAATGAGCATGTATTGGCTGAATCCGATGTACCCCCAGAAGATAGAGAAGCAGAAAAGCAGCTTACCCATAATATGATAGTGCTCTTCGTTAACGAAACTCAGGTAGCCGGCATTCTTCAATCCGAACACGACCAAAATGATCAGAGCCATACTAGCGCCGGCCGACCCCGCGAAAATATAAACACCCCACATGGTGGACGCCCAGCGATAGTCCAGCGCGGCCATCCAGTCGAAAGCCATCAAAGTCAAACAAGCCGCAAATAGAATGAGGCCAACAAAAGAGATCCCACGCATTTGGATCGATCGTTTCGGATCGCCGTCACCATCCTGTTTGATGGATGTATTGCGGAAGTAAAACGCGGCGACGCCAAAGTAGACAAAGTACAGGACAGCTCGAACCCAGAAAAACGGGATGGTAAGTGGCCCCAGGTGCATAACGAAGTAACCCAGTTTTTCTTTCAACCCAGGCGCCAGGTGAGGTTTACTAAGATCCGCTATCCATTGCCACAAATCATTCCGCATCAAGATGATCGGGATAAAAAAGAGCAGCATCCACGGGACCAACACGGCAAGATTCTCCATCTGTCGCCGCACCACGATCCCCCAGCCAGAATCGGTGGCGTGATGCAACAATATCCAAAAGAGGCAACCAATCAGGATGGTGAAGAAGTAAAGAAAAGCGAATAGATAGGAAAAAGCGGATTGATGCCGTAACGGGCTGCCTGCCGGAGCGATAAACCCGATTAACAACACCACAACCAACGAGATAATTCCTATAGACATGAGCGCGATGAGAAACCGGCTCATCCCTTTTGACTGAAACATCTCCGGCGCGGGAACGTGAGAATGATTACTCATTTTTGAGACTCCAAAGCGGCGCGCTGATCCTCGGGAACATCATTGATAGTTGCATTCTGACTCCGTTGTAGCGCCCGTATATAGGCGATAATCGCCCAGCGATCTTTCACGGTCACCTTGTCGCCATACGCCATCATGGTGTTATAGCCATGAGTGATGGTGTTGAGGATCTGGCCATCTGCCATCTGCCGATACTTGTCCTGGTGATAGTTGGCGATCCCGAGAAGCCCGTACTTCGAAGTGATTCCATTCCCTTGTCCGGTTGCTCCGTGACAGACCGCGCAGTTAACCTGGAATTCTTCCTGACCCCGCTTGAGCAGATCGGCCGATATAGGTATTTGCTCGGGCATACCCGTTCCCCAATTCTGGCCCATCTTGCCGGTGTTATAGTAATCGGTTCCGGCGCTAAACTCTCCTAACGGCGAGTTAATATCATTTGGTGCACCGGCGTTTTGGAAAGGATGACCGGGAATATCATAGCCGATCGGGATGGTCCCATCGACTGGGGGTCGCGCGGCCCGGCCATCGGCGAAGAAGTCGCTAGGCTTTTGATATTTCACCTTCGACTGTCTCTTCATATCGCCGAAGAACTCGATCGGAGGAGCAGCATGATGCTCCCCGCGCGTACCGAGCAGTCCTACGGCCACGACGCAAAGCAACCCAAATCCAATCAGGAAATTCTTAATCATTCTCGTCGTAAATGAGAGTTGCTTCTTTCCCGCCTATCTCCGTTAGAAACTCCACGGTGCCGGTCTCCGAGAACCGCGGATCAACTGATTCGATCACCAGGAAAAACGCGTCTCTGGTGACTCGCCGGAACGGACGATATGCAAACAGTGGGTGATGAAACCGTGGCAACCGGTTCAGCACAAAAACTCCGAAGAAGGCAGTAAAAGCCGAGAACAAAACGGTTAGCTCAAACATGACCGGAAAGAAGGCCGGAACGGTGAAGACGTTAACCGGCTTTCCGTGAACGATCAGGGGATAGAGAAATGAGGATGGAATAAATTCCAAGGCAACGGCCGTAGAGAACCCGGTAAAACCGCCGCAAAAGATAATGTAGCCAAGGTAGGACTTTCCTAAGCCCATCGCTTTGTTCATCCCGTGGATAGGAAACGGTGAATGAACATCCCAGAAACGAAAACCTTTATCGCGGACTTTCTCGGCGGCATGATAAAGCTCTGACGCCGATCCGAATTCGGCGATGGCCGCGAATGGCTCTTGTTTAGCAGCGGCTGCGGTCATGCGTGCGCCTCCCCGACGTCTTCGGCCCCAGTGTGCGGACCTACGGGTTCATAATGAGGATCCGCTTCGGGTAAAACTGATCTGACTTCAGAAATAGCCACCATGGGTAAGAAGCGAATAAAGAGAAGAAACAGCGTCACAAAGATGCCGATGGTTCCGATGAAGGTCCAAATGTCTACCCAGGTCGGGTAGTACATACCCCAGCTCGAAGGTAGAAAGTCCCGATGCAACGAGATAACGAAGATAACAAACCGCTCAAACCACATCCCGGCATTAACACACATGGAAACAAAGAGAACCGTAATCAGGTTCCGCCGGAATGCGCGCACCCAGAATAGCTGGGGCATGATGACGTTACACGTGAACATCGACCAAGACGCCCACCAGTAAGGTCCAAAATAACGATTGATAAAAGCGAAGCGCTCGAATGGATTCGCGCCGTAGTAGGCCACGAAAAACTCCATCGAATATGCGTAACCGACGATCGACCCGGTCAGAAGAATGATCTTACACATCACATCGATGTGATTCCAGGTGATCACGTCATGCAGCTTGTAGATAGAGCGGGCCGGCATCAAAAGAGTCAACACCATGGCGAACCCGCCAAAAATGGCTCCGGCGACGAAATACGGCGGGAAAATGGTTGTATGCCATCCTGGCAAAACCGAGGTGGCGAAGTCGAAAGACACGGTCGAGTGCACCGACAGCACCAGCGGCGTGGAAATACCTGCCAAAATCAGGTAGGCCATCTCGTAGTGTCGCCATTGGCGATTTCCTCCCCGCCAGCCTAAGGCGAGGATACCGTACACAACCTTACCTACTTTACTCTTGGCCCGATCCCGTAGAGTGCCCAGGTCTGGGACCAAACCCAGGAACCAAAACAGAACTGAAACCGTAAAATAGGTCGAGACCGCAAAAACGTCCCACATCAGCGGGCTTCTGAAGTTAGGCCAGATCCAGTTAGGGTTAGGTACGGGTGCTAGAAACCAAACCATCCAGACTCGACCGACGTGAATCCCTGGGAAAATCGCAGCGCAGATAACCGCGAACAGCGTCATTGCTTCAGCGGAGCGGTTGACCGCAGTACGCCATTTCTGCCTGGTCAATAGCAAGATCGCTGAAATCAACGTCCCCGCGTGCCCGATTCCGATCCAGAACACGAAATTTGTGATATCAAACGCCCAACCAACCGGAATGTCATTCCCCCAGACACCTACACCGGTGAAGAGCAGATACAGAATACAAAAAACACCAAAAGCGGCGATGGACCCGGTAATCGCGATCGAGATAAACCACCACAGCGGAGTCTTACGCTCTGGAACACCGGCAATGAGGTCGGTGAGCCACGCCATCGAGCGGGTGTGTTCCACCAATGGAGGGCGGGGCATGCGTTCCTCAAAAGGAACCATTTCAGGGGCGGAGACCTGTGTTTCAGCCATTATGCGTTTCCTTCTTTGGGTTGATTACTCGTCGGAGATACCGCTGCCGCCGGTTCCTGAGACTCCTCATTACCGTCGTGTTCGGCATTAATCCGTCCGATTTTAGCTGCTCCCGGCATTTTCGGGTTAGGATTGCGCAGCCTGGCAAGATAACTCGTTCGCGTCTGAATGTTGAGGTACTCAAGCAGATGGTAACCCTGGGCTAGCTGACGTTGCTTGAATACTTGGCTGTTGGGGTCCTTAGTGTCGCCAAAAACGATCGCCTCCGCCGGACAGGCTTCTTGGCAAGCGCTACGGATGCTATCCGTTGGAAGCGATAGATCCCCGGTAACCCCTGCTTTGATTTTCTGCGAAATCTTAGCCGTCTCGATTCGTTGGACGCAATAAGTGCATTTCTCCATCACCCCACGGCTACGTACCGTGACGTTTGGATTCTTTTGCAATTTGGAGATTTCATCCATCCCCCAAGATGCCAACGGCCCGAGAATGAGTTGTTGCTTACCCTGGAACCCGGGTAACCCATGCTCAATCTTGTCCAGCACTGATCGATCGTTGTAATTGAAAAAGTTGAACCGCCGGACTTTGAAAGGGCAGTTGTTCGAGCAATACCGGGTGCCGACACAGCGATTGTACACCATGACGTTAAGGCCTTCTTCGCTGTGAACTGTCGCGTTCACTGGGCACACCGTCTCACAAGGCGCGTTTTCGCACTGTTGGCACATCATTGGCTCAACCACCATCTCGGGGTCTTCCTCGAGGTGCGGATTGCTCATATCGCCGTCTGCGCTGGAAAAATAACGATCGATCCGCATCCAGTGCATTTCTCGCCCGCGTTCCACCTGATCCTTACCAACGATGGGAATGTTGTTCTCGGCTTGGCATGCCACCACACACGCGGAACACCCAATACACGTGTTCAGATCGACGACCATCCCCCACTGGTTGGGGGCACTGAGGGGCGGATGCGAATAAAGGGAAATGTTTGGCGGAATCTCGGCATCCATCCACATCTTCTTGGCGAAAGCCGGATTCTTTTCGTAATCCTCGACCGAGCCTTCTCGAACCAGGGCGCGACCCTCCATACTGTGATGGATCTGGGTACGAATCAGTTTATGAGCATCGCTCTGCACCAACTTGATGGTTACACCCGTCGCAAAATAGAGAGCCTTAGTCGTGCGTAGCTTGTAGGCATTAAAACCGGTTCCTTCACCCACTCTGCCAACCCGTTCGCGTCCATAACCGAGAGCAAAGGTCAACGAATACTCCGCATGCCCTGGAGCGATCAGAACGGCTGCAGTTAACTTACGATCGTCCACGCTGATCTCTATTAAATCGCGTTCGGCTAAGCCGAGAGCCTTTGCCGTCACCGGGCTCACATGGACCGCATTATCCCAGGTCAGTTTTGTGATCGGGTCCGGCATTTCTTGCAGCCAAGCGTTGTTCGTATAGCGCCCGTCCTCGACTTTGTAATCGCCCGCAAAAACGATCTCCATCGCGCTGGCACTAACTGGACCCGGAAGGGTGGCTGCCGATGGTAGCACCGCAGAGATATTGCCCAAATTGGGTTTGGCTGAACTGGACTGATACGCGGTATCGGCGATGTAGCCATGGCGCAAGAAACCTGTCCAGGCCTCTTCGAAATCGCCGCTACCAGCGAACACCTTGAAGGTTTCTCGAACTGCTTCGAGACCACTCGGCACTGCAGCCAGCTTCGCCAGTAAATCAAGCTGCGACCAACCGCCGAACAGCGCCTGAATCATGGGCTGAACCGGAAGATACGTGCCGTTTGGATCACGTTGATCTCCCCAAGCTTCTAGAAAATGGGCTTCAGGTACGAACCAGCGAACACCAACCGAGGTCTCATTCTCCGAGTAACCAAGCTGGACGACCTCAGGGACCTGCTTCTGGATCTGCTCGCTCCACTGAAGGTCAGCCGGCGCCGTGTAGGCTGGATTACCGGCGAGTATAAACAACCGTTTGACGGTCCCGCCCTTCACATCCTTGGCCAAGTCTTGAATAGTACCGCCTTTGATCTTGGGAGCGCTCAGCACTTGAATAGTAGAACCAAATGCGTCCAGCGCGCCGTTGATGGCATGGGCGAGGGCCTGAACTGCAGCCGGATAGCGGTTACCCAATAGGACTACGCTCTTACCTTTGCGCGCTACCAGGTCATTCGCACATTCCGTGACCCACTTGTCATCGAAAGAGACTGTCGTCTTGAACTGACCGACCAGACTGGTTAATCCTTGGTCACCGGTCGCCGCCGCCACTTTATTGGCGAGCGCAACCGCAAACGAAGGGATCTGGGAGACCGGACATCGTAACCGGTGATCCGCCATTCCACCGGTTATGGTGAACCGGTTTTCGATTGAATAAAGACGGTTAAATGTTTCCTTCGAACCCTGTACTCTGCGTCGAGCACTAAAAGCTTTGATGTTATCTAAGGTCTGCTCCAGGCCGAGGAAATCTGCATCGAGAGAGACGATCACATCAGCGTTAGCCAAATTAGTCCGCAACACCACATCGGGACCAAACAACGCCTCGACCGCTGCATTGACCTCGTCATTGCCGAGCGGTTCATCATAGTAGAACCGGGCTTGAGGAAAATCCTCCTGCAGCTTTTTCAGTATCCGGTCACGGGTTGGTGACCATTGTTCATCCAGCAGCAAGGCCAAGCCGGCGCCGGAGCTCTGCTGCAGTTCGCTACGAACTTGTTTCAGATAGGCCTCAAACTTTTCGGCTGCGCTCGCCGTCCCATTTTCTTGGAAAAAGTGGGCCCGATCCGGATCGTACAAATTTAAGATGGAAGCCTGCGCGAAAAGATCGGTTCCCCCATTATAACCAGGAACTAGAGGGTTACCTTCAAGTTTGGTAGGCCGGCCCTCGAAGGTGGTGGCGATTATCGGCATACCGCCTAAGCGGCGCGGCATCGAAGTGGTGTACAGAACCGCCTTACCAGGAATTAGCCATTCAACACTCTTAGTATACGGAACAATATAGGTTTCAGGCCGGCGACAGCTAGTCAGTCCCACCCCCGCCAGTGCTAGCGAACCTCCCATTAGACGCATGAAGTTGCGCCGAGAAACACCATCGGTCTGTAGTTCGGCAGCTCCTTCAGGAAACTCTCGCTCCAGCCAACTCTTGAATTCCGGAGTCTCAGCTAACTCCTCGAGTCCACGCCAATAACGCCGCCCCGTGGCGGGTTCTGGGGGATGATGAAAAATCCTTTTCATTATCGATGACAACCGGCGCAATTTTGCGGCGGGTTAATATTCCACTGCTTTTGCAACTCGGTTCCAATCTGTTGCTGCGATTCACCGCTGGAGGGTTTCCAATCGAGGTTAAAAACCTGATTGATCGGGCGCAGGTTTTCTTCCGGGTGTCGATGGCAATTTAGGCACCAACCCATGGTCAGTGGTTCATGTTGATACACGACATCCATATGATTGACGTCGCCGTGACAACTGACACAACTAATGCCCCGATTAACGTGAACCGCGTGATTGAAGTAAGCGAAATCGGGGATTTGATGGACCCGCACCCAGTGCATGGGCTGTCCGGTTTCCCAGCTCTGCTTAACCGCCCAAAGCTTGGGATTGTCCTTTTGCACCTGCTGATGGCAGTTCATGCAGGTTTGAGTGGTGGGTACGTTCGAGGCGGAGGAAACCTGGACGTAGCTGTGACAATACCGGCAATCCAGGCCTAACTGAGTGACATGGATATCGTGCGGAAATGGCACCGGCTGCACAGGCTGGTAACCCTGCCGCATGTATTCCGGGGTGAGATACCACCAGTAAGCGGCAGACGCGACTCCTCCAATGACGAGGAGACAAAAAACGATTTTAATTGCTAAATAGTTTGTCCAGCGGGGGAAAAAGTTAGCCATTCTATGGCAAGGGCGCTTACCCGGATCCACGCAAATCGACACCGCGCGCGGACCCGAATTGCAGCCTTGTTTTTGGGGTTAAAATTTTCGTTCTCAAACCGCACCGTCAGAGACCTGATGGCGGTTGAGAATATTGCGTCGAAACCAATAGGCAACCAAATTTTCGACACGTCCCTAACCCCGAGTTCCGGTCTGTTGACGACATATCCTGTAATAGACGAGCAAACGGTCCGTCAAATGAGAAAATGATTTAATTGCAAACCATTTTGCACGCGAAGTTTCACGAATTCTAGGAATAGCTAAAGCGGTAACGCGGGAAAAGAACGTTATGTGACGTTGGTGGGAGTGAAAAGGGGCGTTGGGGTGCGGAGGAAGTCGCGGGGCGAAGGCGAAGGTGCTGGGAGGTAGGAGTGGATGGGACCTATGGGACACATGGGACTTATGGGTTGGAGCTCGTAGGTGCCATCGGAAACTAACAAGCGGCGCGGTCAACAGGGTTAGGAAAGTTCACAGGTAAAAGAGCCTTGGCCGTCGGCCTTACCGCGAAGCGGTTATACAGATTAGCCCAGGGCTTCAGCCCTGGGTTGGCTGACAAAAAAGAATCGCCCTGAAGGGGCGGCCGAAAGTTGTTCAGACGACGAGACGGACACACCATCGTGACTAGCGCAACCCATCTGGTGCCTCTCGTGAGGCGCTTCGTACTCGTCCTCGTCGTCGTCCTCGTCCTCGAATCCGGTCACGCGGAGTGATGGAGTATTGGAGTGTGGGAGTACTGCGCCAAGTCCGAATTGTACCCGCGTAGCGAGTTGGAGGTGCCGAAGGGGCGGAAGACATTTGCGATCGGCGGTTCACTTGTCCACCCCTGTACCCCCGACGCACCGGTTCTACCGCCCCTTCGGGGCGGGCGTTTTATTAATCGGCACCTGGGGTTAAAACCCCAGGCTGAGTCCTGTAGTCCCTTCGGGACAAAGGCGCTCTCGCGCCCTTTCACACAAACGGCCTAGCGGTCCCGACGCGCTGACGCAGCCGGACCGCTACCGATAGGTGTTCCTGAAGATCAGCAGAGACTTATCCCTGCCGTCCGTCGGTCTCTTCCAACGCTGACTCTGCTTCAGCGTTCCGCTCTTTCATCGCGGCTTTGCGGCTGAGTTTCACCCGCCCTTTTTCATCGATGCCGATGCATTTTACCCAGACCAGGTCGCCGACTTTAACCACGTCTTCTACGTTCTTAACTCGGAAGTCGGCCAACTCTGAGATGTGTACTAGCCCGTCCTTGCCGGGTAGTACTTCGATGAAGGCGCCGAATTCCTTGATAGAGACGACGCGGCCGTGATACAGCTCACCGACTTCAATCTCTTTCGTCATCCCGGCGATGATTTCTTTCGCCCGATTCAGGCTATCCCGGCTGGACGAATAGATGTGCACGGAACCGTCATCATCGATGTTAATCTCGGCCCCAGTCTCGGCGACGATCCCTTTGATCGTTTTGCCGCCCGGTCCGATAAGCAACCCGATTTTGTCGGGATGAATCTTGATGGTCTCGATTCGCGGCGCGTATTGGCTCAGCTCTTTACGCGGGTCTTGGATCGCTTCGTTCATGACGTCCAGGACTTTCATCCTGGCATCCCGAGCCTGATGAATCGCCTCAGCCATGATGGCTGGAGAAATGCCCGGCAACTTCAAATCAAGCTGAAAACCGGTGATACCATCTCTTGTGCCACACAGCTTGAAGTCCATGTCACCAAAATGATCCTCGGATCCAATGATGTCGGTCAGCGTGTTGTAACGTTTCAGTTGTTCCGCTTCATATTCGGTCACAAGACCAACCGAAATTCCAGCAACCGGTTTCCGAATGGGAACACCGGCATCCATTAGCGCCATGACACCGGCGCACACGGTGGCCATGGAAGTGGATCCATTGGATTCCATTACTTCGCTGCTGATGCGGATCGCATAAGGAAAGGCGGTTTCAGACGGGATAACCGGAGCGATCGAGCGTTCGGCCAAGGCGCCGTGCCCAATCTCACGCCGGCTGGTGCTCCCAACTCTGCCCGTTTCGCCCACGCTGAACGGTGGAAAGTTGTAGTGCAAAATGAAACGTTTACTCGCCTCGCCGCCGGTGTACGCGTCAACGATTTGAGCTTCTTCAGCGGAAGCCAGCGTAGCCAAGGCGATCGCCTGGGTTTCGCCGCGTTGGAATAGCGCGGAACCATGAGAGCGAGGGAGTAATCCCACCTCACCGCTCAAAGGCCGGATATCAAGGAACCCGCGGCCATCGCAACGCACTTTTTTATCCAGGATGCTGACTCGGAACGCCTTCTTCTGAAGATAATCGAAGGCCTGCGAGATCTCGAACGGTGTCGCGTCTGGGTACTTAGCCAAGATGGCCTGTTTTACTTCGTTACTCAGCGCATCGACTGCTTTGCTGCGAGCGACTTTCCCAGACGTATAAAGGGCGGCTTCAATGCGGTCGCCGGCCACCTGATAAGCAATCTCAAGGAGATCATCTCGGACCGTGAGCAGTTCGACATTCCGTTTGGGTTTACCTGCTGTCGCGGCCAGTTCTTTTTGCATAGCGGTGATCTCGCGGACAAATCCTTGAGCAAATTCAAGCGCCCTGATGAATTCTTCTTCGGCCAATTCGTCGGCTGAACCTTCGATCATCACTACGTCGTTTTCGTTCCCGACATACACGAGGTCGAGGTCGCTCAGTTGTCGTTGGCTATGCGTGGGATTCACCACCAATTGTCCATCCACCCGGCCAACGCGCACGGCGCCAATCGGACCGGCGAACGGGATATCGGAAACGCATAGGGCGGCGGAGGCGCCATTGATGCTGAGGATATCAGGATCATTCTCGCCATCAGCGCTTAGCAGAACGCTGATCACTTGCGTGTCGTAGTAGTATCCCTTCGGGAACAATGGCCGCAGGGGCCGGTCGGTCATTCGCGCAGTCAGGGTTTCCTTTTCGGTGGGACGCCCTTCCCTCTTGAAATATCCACCCGGAAATTTTCCCACGGCGGCCGCTTTTTCGCGGTAATCCACAGTGAGCGGGAAGAAATCTTGACCTTCCTTGACCGAGGTTGCGGAGACCGCAGCCACTAGAATCAGGGTTTCACCCGAGCGGACAGTAACAGATCCGTCGGCCAATCTTGCAAGTTTACCGGTCTCGATCGTGAGATCGCTAGATCCGATGGTTTTTGAGACTTTAGCTATCATTTCGAAGTTGGACCTTCGAATGATCGACTATTCGGCCGTTGCTCGTAGGTCTGAATCCCGTGTTTTCCTCGGGACTCAAACCTAAGATCAAGGCCGCCATATAGGGACCATCGAAGGGTTTTGTTAAGATTACCCTCCGGCAATCTCCGCCGTCGCTAACGCTATGGCGGACAAGGCCTTAAGGGTGCTGGGGAATGTCAAACTAAGCGACATCCCTCCTTGGAGGCATGGTTCGGAAACTCCGGCCATGCGGTAAGATACTTGTTTTTTGAAAGTGAAAAAGAAAAGATCAGACAAGTCCTTTGGACCCTAAGTCGGCCGATTACTTTCGCAAATTGAGCTTTTCGAGCACGGCTTTGTAACGATCTTGCTGGGTTCGCTTCAGGTAATCCAGTAAGCTTCTCCGAGTGGCAACCAGTTTGAGAAGCCCGCGTCGCGAAGAATGATCTTTGCGGTAGACTTTTAAGTGATCGGTCAACTGATTGATCCGGTGGGTCAGAAGCGCGATTTGGACGTCGGCGCTACCGGTGTCCTTATCGTGCAGCCGGAACGCGCTCAGATCAATGTTGTCACTCATGGCCATAATTTATAGGGAGCCGGGAACATAAAAGATAAGTCCCCCAGCGCAAGCGGATATTTCTAGCGGTTCGCAGTTCCCAGTTCACAGTTCGCGGTTCGCCGTTTTCCACCATGCTGCGACGTTAAGGAACCCGCCACCCCTCACCACCTTTCACCTCTCACCAATCACTTCTCACCTCTTACTTTCCCCTCACTCCGCACCAGCTCATCCGCCAGGGAGCCGAAATTTTGCACGACCAGGTTCTCACCTAGCTCATTGATATTGATTTCGATGCCCAGCTTCTCTTCCAGGTGTAGAACCAGCTCCACCAATTCCAGGCTTTGTTGGATGACATCTCCTGCGCGCAAGGTCTCCAGTCGGTCTACCGAAATCGTGGGAAAATGGGCTGCAACGAATTCCCTTATCGCCTCAAGGACGGCTTGCCGATCAATCATAGCCTGGTGCAATTGCCGTAAATGACGTGAAAACCAGCCCCCATCGACAACCAGCGGACTGGTTGGCCGGGTTGCGCCTGCTCCAAGAGGTCTCGCAGAATGTGTAAGATACTGGCGCTGCTCATATTTGAGAAGGTGCGAAAGTGTCGGATCGACGGTTCTAGGCGGCTTCTGTCGAGACCGATCCGCTTGGCCACGCTCAAAAGCAACATCATTCCGGCCGGATGCACCGCCCAGAGGCTATCTTTCGTGTCGGCCCAGTCAATCTCGCTCAATGCGCCCAAGATCCCGGTTCGGACTTTGCGGTCGAACCCCTCAAAATCGGAAACACTGAAGCGATAGTAGCTCGAGCTAATGTCCCAGTGAATAAGATCTGCATCCCCGCGATGCGAAGAATTGATGGGGCCGAGTTCAGCTAGTGCACCGGTCGGATCGGTGGAAAGCCAGATACCCGCAGCTCCGTCGCCGAAGGTGCAGATTCCCTGCCAGTTTGGACGATCCAACGACAAAGGGTCTGCCAAAGTGGACGTCGGTTCAACGACGGCGATCAATACATCCCGATGCTGGCTGTCGAGGGTGGAAGCGAGCTGTAAGGCGCGCGAGCTCGCGGTGCAACCACCATTGCTGAGGTCTAGCAGGAGGGCGTTACTTTTGACTTGGGCTCCTAAGTCGGTCGCCAACCGATCCGCAATCCCGGGTAAAAGTTGTCCGACGCTCGAAACTCCGATAACGGCGTCAAACGGTTCCGAACCGGCCGAGCGTACCTCCTTGCTTAGGGCACCAATCGAATCGTTAACCGCCGCCGCAAACGCAACCGCATGGTCGTTGAAAGAACGTAGGTCGAGAAAGTGCGGACATTGAACGTAACGAGTTCTTGCGCCGATTAGATAGACCCGAATCAGGGCGAGCAAATGCTCGACTTCCTCCACTGGGCGGAGCGATTTGCTCCGGAAATGAGCGCTAATCCGGGCAAAGACCTCTTGGTTATCCCACCGTTCCCCGACAACCGGAGTATAGACTGACCTGATATACCACTTCACTAGCTAAGACCAACTTAGAAACCTATACCCTGCCAGTATACAAATTCTCTTTCGTAGTTTGGAGCAGAATGTTTGGGTAAGAACAGAGAATTACGGGCAGATTACCTCGGTCTTGCCATCGACCTTGTCCCGGGAGGGACTGAATGATCGTAGCCAGGCAATTTATTGCCTGGAACAGGTCCAATCAAGAATCCGTCCCGTAGGGCACGGTCTGATTGGGTCCGGTAGGCGTGCTACGATCAGGGACGATTAATCAACCCCAGGATAAGGATCAGACCGTCCCTACGGGACGGATCCCTTTTTGAAACGGATTCCAGGCAATAAATTGCCTGGCTACCTTCATTTGGTCCCTCCGGGACAAGGTCCGAGTCACTCCCCGACACCCCCGCACGCCTCAAAACCCTACCCGCCACTCCTCGAAAAGCTCACTCGGGATCTCTCCCAAAAACCGGGAAGGACGCTGTACCCGCTGCTCGGCGTTACCGTTTGGCCAGATGGAGGGGTAAAGAAAATAGAGCTGGTCTTTAGCCCGGGTGATCGCCACATAAAAAAGGCGCCGCTCTTCCTCGACATTCTCATTCGATTCTAAGGATCGAGAGCTCGGAAACATTCCGTCGGTCAGCCACACAATGAACACCGCTTGCCACTCGAGGCCTTTCGCTTGGTGAACCGTGGAAAGCGTCACTCGCTCCCGATCTTCGTCCTGGGTGGTCAGCTGCTCGGTTTCACCGGTAGCCATCAAGGAAAGCTGACTGAGAAACTCCACCGGATCTTTGAACCCCCGGGCAAAATTCTCCAATGCAGTAAGATCCTCCCGGCGCTGCTCATGATTCGAATATTTTGATTTTAGATAATCGTCGTAAACCGCTTCGAGGATGCTGTGGATCATACTCGAAGGTGTAACCGGTTTTTTCTCGGGCGCGATCTCGTCCAGAGTATGACGGAGCTGTTCCCAGGTTTTTTGTGCCTTGGCCGGAGCTTTTCCAGCGTCCAGCCAAGCGCCAAACGTCGTTCTGGATTCGG
>Ga0209240_1000452_pt1 | contig 17101 bp, 17 predicted proteins | sample GraSoi_2013_80cm_FD_185828 | JGI IMG/M metagenome (GOLD analysis project Ga0209240, IMG submission 185828) | Grasslands soil microbial communities from the Angelo Coastal Reserve, California, USA - Sample 9_17_2013_80cm (SPAdes) (version 2) | ecosystem: Environmental > Terrestrial > Soil >...
GGTCGGCTCATAGTCGCGGAAGACGAAGCCCTTTTGCTCCAGAACGCGGAGGCGCTCCGTCAGCACCCGCGAAGAAATCCCCTCCACTTGCCGGCGTAACGCTCCGAAGCGCGTGGGGCCGTTCGTACTCAGAACCCACAAGATGTGCATGGTCCACGGCCGGGCCAGGATTTCCAGCAACTCACCGAAGGGGCAACCGTGTGGTTTTTTCGCGGCCTGTCGCATGATAGCTCCTCACTTAGTTACTTTAAAGTTCCTACTGTACAAATGCAAGTAGTTATTTATAGTAACCAAGAAGCACCTCAGGTGCTCAAACGAAGGTAAGGAGGAAGAAGATGGCAACGAATTCGATGGCAATTTCCCACCGTGCGGAGGCAACAAGCTTCTGGCAGGGCGCGGTGGTCGTTTTGGGGCGATTTTTCTACGTGCTGATTTTCCTGATGGCGGGCCCCTTTCATTTTTCCAGGCAGGAGGTCGCGTATGCGGCTGCCCAAGGGGTGCCCTTGGCCTCGATCCTGGTTCCGTTCTCCGGGGTGCTGGCCTTCGCTGGCGGCCTGAGCATCCTACTGGGTTATCGCGCGAAACTGGGCGCCTGGCTCATTGTGGTCTTCCTGGTTCCAGTTACCGTAATGATGCACAACTTCTGGGCGGTTCACGATCCGATGATGGCGCAGGTCCATATGGCCATGTTCATGAAAAATCTCGGCCTGCTCGGCAGCGCCTTGCTGATTTCTCAGTTCGGAGCAGGACCGTTCAGCCTTGATGCCCGTCGCTTGCGCTGAACACGCCGGCTCTTCACAGACCGATTTGCCCGCCCGAATCATCAGGTGGGAAGTGCCGCGTGCCGCACCGTTTGCGGGTGTTTGCAAAGGGTGCGGGGTTTGACTCTCCCTTCGGCGCGTGCCCGGGCCTCAGAAGATTCTGACTCGCGGGCCAGGTCTAACTTGATCGCCCCAATATGGGGTTGACCTCACCGGACACAAAGCCTACGAAGCCCATCGCATCCTGTTCCAACTGGGGACTCGTCGAGCCTGCATTCTTCAGCCGATTATCTTTAGCGGCATGAAGGACCGCCCGCCACGTCGGCGGGACTGTTTCCATCGCCCAGCGGTAGGCTTGGTCTTTGGAAGCCAATCCCCGGTGATAGGCCGAGTAGAGGATGCGGCAAGCGGTGAGGACCGCGTAGGCATTGTGGATGAATGCTTTGTCGGATCGATCCCCGGCGTTGGAGGTCAGATCATCCTTCAGGTAGTTCAGTTCCAACCGGAGCGCGTCATTGAGGCATTCGTCGGACACATGCGGCGCGATGAGCTTCGCGTCCTTGCCCCACAGCGTGACGCAGGATTGGGCAACATTCATCCAGATGATCGGGTTTCCGTCCGACCCATGCCGGGCGAGTTTTCCCGTGTGGTGGTAGAAGCCGCAGCATCGCGACGCCTTGTCCAAAAACTCGTGGTCGATGACGAAGCGCATGTCGATTCGTTTGACCCAGCGGTTTTGCTCTCCTTTGTTCTTGAACCACTGATCCAGTTCGGAAAACTCGCGGTCGTCGAAGTCTCGTCGAGTGACGCCCACGCAATCGACGTCGCTGCAGCTCTCGTCGAACGCGCCGTAGATCAACGAGCCCCATAGGTAAACTCCAACGAGATTCCCACGGAGTATCCTGGGGAAATCGGTAGCCATCGCCTGAAGAAGGTCGGACAGATCCTTCGGGATATTCTTCGGCAGGTTCATTTTTGCCGAAAGATAGCAGTTTTGCCTCGTCAGGGCGAGGTGCGAAGCTCTCTCTCGCGGGCGGGTGGGGGATTTGACTCGCCCATGCAGCGCCGACCTATCCGACCCGATGTAATCGCCGTGGAAAAGCGCCCGCATTGACGCTTCAACGCCCAAACATGGAATACGCTATACCCTGCGACTCTCGCTGTGGCGGCGGTTGCGCCTGAGCCTGACGCCGCATAGCCGACGCGATCGCGCGATCCGCTGGACGATTGGCGATGCGCTCGAGTGCGTCTGCGATTCGAGACAACTCCAATGCCAGCTGGTCCGTTCCGTTCGACCTCTTCAGCACCACAATCTGCTTCCGGCTGAAGTAAAGAGCGGCCCAAAACACCAACCCAATCACGACGGAAACACCCGTCATAAACACGTCGTGACTTGTGATAGTGATGCTTCTACCCGCGATAGTAATCACGTGATCCGAGAACAAAGGTTCCTCCCTGGGGTCAATCGCTCGCCTGCCTGTATGTTGATGGGAAACCGGATTGGCAGCGCAACGTCTTCCGGTTTCCCACGCGCGGGCTTCGCGATGAGCGCCGCTCTCCAAAGAGGAGTTTTGCGGGCAACGATTACGGCAAAAGTCCGGACCGCTTCCAACGAGATGTGCTAGCGCTTGAGATGTGGGGATGCCTTTTGCAAAGCCGAAATCAGAGCGTGGGCCGAGGCTGGGGCATGACCATCCGATTCGGTGATGATCTTTGCGGCGCTCGGGGAATTGCCATAGAGCTTGCGATTTGCTTGCCCATCAGGCCGCAGCGTCGAGCCATCCAGCGAGACGCCGGCGAATACACCCCTTGCCCGCGAGTAGCTCAGCATCTCCGCGCGCATGTAAGCATCCGTGTCGGCTGAAGCCGAACGTCCCTTCGGTCCGCCAGCAGCGGATATGTCCGCCCCAAGCCTCACCCTGCTACGCAGCAGGCTATCCGCGCCGCGGTCGTTCATGACCAGAAAAACGAAGTCTGTCGCTTCCCCGCCAATCTGGAATCCAACGCTGCCGCCTTCGAGCGCATACATCGCGGGAGCCCCCCAAGGACCGGTGAAGTTTGTGCCGGTGCGGCATATCAACGTGCCGCGGCCGTAGCTGCCCCCGACAACAAACGCCGCCTTCAATACCGACGGCATCACCACCACACAACGGGCCTTGTCGATCAGGTCTTGCGGGATGTCATCAGGAACGTTGAGTATCTCCTGCATCACTTTTCCCGCATTCTGAAGCCGATCCTGCTCAGCCCGCGCTTCGCTTGCGTTTTTTGCCGACGCGACTGGTCCCACGGCAAACAGCCCCGCGACGAGAACGATCCAGCACTTTGTGTATCGCATTCGCAAACACCTCCTCGAGTATCTGTGACACCAGGATGAAAAATCTGTTTCTTTGCGGGTGGGCAGATCCCTGAGAGTCCCTTAGTTCGGCAATTCGAGAGGCAACTTTCGCTCCAAGCATGCACTCGATTTAGTAAGTGCCTGAAATTCAACCGCATAGAGCGCCCGCGAACATCGAGCAACTAGGAAATCCGAACTACATCGTGTGTAGATTCTTCCAATCGTGCGAGCTTATTGCGCGAGCCGCAGTTCCAGTACCCCTCAGTTCCAGTACCGCGGCTACCATGCTGGCCAGCGGGCGAGGGTCACCAACTTACTCATCTGCTTGCACTTAAGTTTACTATTGACATACGTCCAGATCTATGGTACCGTTGCGTGTGTTATCTCGAATAAACCTCGCTGACACCTCCCGCCGCTCCGCCCCTAACCCTCGATCCTTCAATGCCTTGCAGCCTCTTAAAGTCTCTTGGCTCTCTTTTTCGGACTCCCGTCCTTTGTTTTCAATAGCTTGCAGCCTCTTTTTGCAATTTGCCGGGGGGTGGGGTATCCCGACCCGGTCTTTGGACCGTCGGCGGGAGTCGACGAAGACTCCCGATGCCGAAGATGCAACTACGGGACAACCCGGTGGGTGTACCTCAGCGCATCCGCGCCACCCTTTGCTTGCGTCCGCCGTATGCGCCACGTGGCACCTCTATCCCCGCTGGCCTCAGTCGATTGCGCATACTTCTCGTCACCACGAGGGTGTGTACCCCGACGCGCCTCAGATTTTCCGGGAGCATGGATGCGTTCTCAGCCAGCTTTTCGCTCGCCACTCGCCACTCGCTGTGCTCCGCTGCTACCATAAACTCCATGAGACTTAAAACCCTTTGCATTGCGCTCCTTTCCCTACTCCCGGCTGCTGCCGCCGCCCAAACCCCGAACGAGGTTATCGCCAAGGTCTTTGCCGCGCGCGGCGGCCTAGCCAAAATTCGCGCCATCAATTCCGAGCGCGTCTCCGGGAAAATTTCCTTCGGCGAAGTCACTGGTCCGTTTGTGGTCGAACTCAAGCGTCCGCTCAAAATGCACATGGAGCTCACCATTCAAAACCAGACCATGGTGCGTGTCCACGACGGAAAGTCCCAAGGCTGGGCCAACAATCCATTTGCCGGCAAAATGAATCCCGATGCGATGACGGAAGAGGAATTGAAAAATATCACTGAGGAGTCCGACTTCGACGGCCCGCTGGTGGACTACAAGAGCAAAGGCAACCAGGTCGAGCTCGTGGGCAAAGACAAGGTCAACGACAAAGACGCCTGGCGCGTGAGGCTGACGACCAAAAACGGCGACGTGCGTTTCTATCTCTTCGACGCCAATTCCTTTTTGCTGCTCAAGTGGGAAGGGAAACGCAAGTACGAAGGCCAGGAACTTCCCGTGGAATCTTACTTCAGTGATTATCGCGAAGTCGGCGGGTTGAAATTCGCTTTTGCAATCGATTCCGGCAGCTCGGCAAAGGACCTCACGCAGAAAATCAGAATCGAGAAAATCGAACTAAACCCCGAGCTGAATGACGCCGAATTTGCCAAGCCGCCCACGCCGCCGCAGCCAGGTGCGCCCGCTGCAACTCCGGCGGCGCCGCCCGCCTGATCGCCGGTCGGTCGCGCAGGCCGCCGCAGCGAGAAATCACGCCGACCGCTTGCAGCGAAATATCATGCAGGTGATGTCGTCAGCCTGCCGCGTCACTCCCACGAAGGCGTCGACGCGCGTCATAAGATATTGCAGCGACTCTTGCGCGGTAACTTCCGGAAGCCCGCGGATCGCGGCCAGCCAGCGCGCGTCGCCAAATTCCGCGCCGTTTTCATCGAATGCTTCGACGACGCCGTCGGTGAAAAAAATCAACGCGTCGCCGGGATGCAAATCTTTCGCGGAAGTTTCGTATGCGGCCGTGGAAATGATTCCGAGCGGCACGCCGCCGACGTCGAGTCTTTCCATGTCGCCATTGGCGCGCCGCAAAATCGGCGCATTGTGACCCGCATTCACGTAGCTGAGGCGCCGCGCCGCGGGTTCGTACTCTGCGAGAACCGCGGTGGTGAAGCGGAGGCCATCGAGGCTGTGCGCGCACGCGTAGCGATTCAGGCGCAACACCAAATCCGCGAGCGATGCCCCCTCTCCCGCGATGGTGCGCAGGCTCGCCTGCAACGTCGCCATGAGCAATGCGGCGGGGATGCTTTTTCCGGCGACGTCGGCGATTACCAGCGTCAGTTTGCCGCCATCCGCGGCGCCGGCCGTGCCGAAAAAAGCGTCGTAGTAATCGCCGGCCACGGAATTTTGCGGGCGCGACGCAAACGCGATTTCCGCGCCGGGAACTTCCGGCGGAAACGAGGGCACCAGCCAGGTTTGAATCTCGCGCGCGATTTCCAAATCGCGTTTCATCGTAACTTTGTCGGCCAGTTCCAGGGAGAGAAGAAGAAGGAAAAGCGCTGCGGCGAAGAATTCAAATTTTATGTCCAGGGAGAAACTTCCAATCTGCAGTTTGATGCTGGACAAAAGCAGCATGACCAGTGCGCCAAGCAGAAGTACGCGCCGCGCAGGCGTTAGCTTTAAAAGCAGCGCCCAGAAAAATTGCTTCGCGATGTGCAAAGGGCGATGCCAACGCGGAAGTTCCTTGATCTCGTCCCAGTCGACGTCGGTGCCGTAAAAGCCGTAACTCGCGCGCGCGTCGGCGGCGAACTGCGTCCACAAATCGTCGATCTGGCGGCCTTCGCTGACACGCTGCCAGAAATTGCGCACCTGTGCGCTGAAATGCTCGCGCGGGGGAACCGACGGTGCCGGAGACGCAGCAGGTGGCGTGCTCATCACGGAAGAGTATAGGTCATTCTTTTTCGTCGCGCTCGTCGCTTGGCTCGGAATCATCGGAGCGCAGCGAGCCGCCGAATTGCACGGAGCCGAAGCCGAAGCGATCGCGCAGATGGTCCGTGGCGCGCGTCAATTTTTCGAGTTTGGCGCGGCGTTCCGCGGAGAGCAGGTCGAGTTGTTCCGCACCGTGTGTCAGGCCGCTCAGGCTCACTCCGAGGAGACGGATTCTGCGGCGATGATCGCGGTGCTCGCGGAAAAGATTTTGGAAAACGATGAAGATGTCGGCGTCGAGTTGGGTCGGCTCGCTCAGCGTTTTCGAGCGTGTGTAGGTATCGAAGCCGGTGTAGCGAATGGTGAGAGTAAGCGTGCGCGTGGCAAGGCCCGCTTCGCGCAAACGCTTGCAGGCCTTTTGTGAGAGGTGACTCAGCATTGCGGATAGCGCAGCGGTGTCGTCGGTATCTTCACCGAACGTGTGATTTTGCGAAATGGATTTGGGCTCGGCGTCGATTACGAATTCGTAGGAATCGCCACCTCGCGCTTTGCGATATAGCGCGGTGCCCCACTGGCCGAAGATCTTTTCGAGTTTTTCCAGCGGCTGTGCGGCGAGTTGTTCCACTGTTTCGACGCGGAGCGCGCGCAACGCGCGTTCCGTCACTTCGCCAATGCCAGGAATTTTGCGCACGGATAACGGCGCAAGAAAGCGCGCTTCGCTTCCCGGCGCGACCCACAACAATCCCCGCGGCTTGGCTTGATCGGACGCGACTTTGGCGACCAGGCGCGTTGCGGCCAGACCGCCGGAGCACGGAAGACCAGTTGTGCGTGTGATGGTGCGAAGAAGCTTGTCGGTGGCGGCGAGGGGCGGCCCGTGCAGGCGTTCGGTGCCGGAGAGATCGAGATATGCTTCGTCGATCGAAACCATTTCGACAATGGGGGAAAACTTCGCGAGGATGGCGGCGACGCGATCGCTCCACTCCGCATATTTGGCGTGGTGGCCATCGAGGTAGACGGCGTGCGGACATAGTCGTCCAGCAGTGCGAAGCGGCATTGCAGAGTGAACGCCAAACTTGCGCGCTTCGTAGCTCGCGGCGGTGACCACGCCACGCTGATTGGGTTGCCCGCCGACGATCACGGGCTTGCCGCGCAATTCCGGGCGCTCGAGCAATTCGACGGACACGAAAAAAGCGTCCATGTCGACGTGAAGAATCGACGCGACACTCGGCAGCGTCTGTTCTTCAATAGGGCCATGAATGGCGCGGAATCGAGCCAGTTCCGGCATGTCCCCTAGCCTACGCCGTTCTCTTTTTATTCGCTACGTGTTTCAGAGGCGCTCGGCGGCGATGATGCGGGGGATACCGGCCAGGTCATTCGTGATGCCGACATTCGTCCAATCTTTGGCGTCGAGCAGCGGGTGGACGGCTGGGAGGCTGTTGTGGCCTAACTCGAGGACTAGGAGGCCGCCGGGCTTGAGGTGCGGGGCGGATTGGGCGATTAGGTCGGCGTAGAGTTCGTAGCCTTCTTCGCCGCCGAATAAGGCTGAGGCGGGTTCGTGCTCGCGGACTTCGCGGGGGAGCGTGGGGGCTTCGCGGCGGCCTATGTAGGGAGGGTTGCTGGCGATGAGATCGAAGGGACGTGACTCGTGACCTGTGATTCGTGACTCGTGAAAGGCTGGTGAGTTGTAACTGGTGATCGGCGAGTCGTGAACGGCGGACGGCGCGCTGTTTGGTATCGCGCCTAGCTGGCGCGCAGCGTGCTGCGCCCCTACGGGGAATCCTTCGAGGAGATTGCATTCGATGAAATGGATACGATTGTCTACTGCGTGGCGCTGGGCATTGCGTTTTGCCGCGGCTAAGGCTGCTGGGGAGATGTCCGTGGCGACGAAATTTGCGGCGGGGAGTTCTTTGGCTAGAGCGATGGCGATGCAGCCGGAGCCGGTGCCGATGTCGGCGATTTGCAGGCCTTCGCCGGCGGATTTTTGAGGGCGGCCGGCGCGGAGTTCACGGAGGGCCAGGCGATCGAGGGCGACTTCGATTATGTGCTCGGTTTCGGGGCGGGGTATCAGGACGTCGGGAGTTACTTCGAATTCGAGGCCCCAAAATTCTTGTTTGCCGGTGAGATGCTGCGTGGGCTCGCCTGCGGCGCGTCGCGCGAGTAATTCAAAGAAGCGCTGCGCGTCGGCGTCGGCGATGATTTCTTCCGGATGCGCGTAGAGCCAGGTGCGATTGCGGCCTAGGACGTGGAGAAGAAGGAGTTCCGCGGCGAGAGTGAATGAGGAAACGTTCGCTTCGCGGAGTTGGGCGATACCGTTTTTCAGCGCTGTGCGGACGTTCAGCATTTGCTTGGCGAGGAAAGAGAAAGGCTAACGCACCCTTCGATGCTCAGGATAAAGAGGCGCAGAGAACGCCGAGATTCGCGGAGAAGATAGGAGAGGTGGCTCATTGCTTTGTGGCGCGGACAGCCAAGAACGGCTGTCCCACGGTTGCGGTCCTTCGCCGCCCCTCCGGGGCTCAGGGATTTAATTATGGGTTGCGACCCAGCACTGGCGTGCTGGGCTAAATTCTTCGGCAGCCCTCCGGGCTTTGGATGCCTGGTCATTAGAGCACCAGACATTCGCGCATGGAGGCATTGGAGGCAGCACTGATGGGGATTCGGAGGACAGCCAGAAATGGCTGTCCCACTGTGACGATTTTCATGCGTGGGCTAGCTCTTGCTCTAGGCGCTCGGCTTCGTAGTGGGAGACGAGGGCGTCGACCATGGCGGCTAGCTTGCCGTCCATTACTTCCGTTAATTGGTGCAGGGTCAGGCCGATGCGGTGATCGGTCACTCGATTTTGCGGGTAGTTGTAGGTGCGGATTTTTTCGGAGCGGTCGCCGGATTTGATCTGTCCGCGGCGCTCGGCGGCCAGGGCGGCTTGCTGCTTTTCCATTTCTAGTTCGTAGAGGCGTGCGCGAAGGACGCGCATTGCCTTGGCGCGATTTTTGATTTGGGATTTTTCGTCTTGCTGGGAGACGACCAGGCCGCTGGGAATGTGCGTGATGCGCACGGCGGAGTACGTGGTGTTCACGGACTGGCCACCGGGACCGGAGGAGCAGAAGGTGTCGACGCGCAGGTCCTTGGCTTCGATTTTGATGTCGATGTCGTCGGCTTCGGGAAGCACGGCTACGGTTGCAGCGGAAGTGTGAATGCGGCCTTGCTGCTCGGTGGCGGGAACGCGCTGCACGCGGTGCACGCCGCTTTCGTATTTCAGTTTGGAATACACTTTGTTGCCCTGGATGGCCGCGACGATTTCCTTTACTCCGCCTTGCGAAGAGGGAGAGCTTTCTAGGACTTCGACTTTCCAACCTTGCGTTTCGGCGTAGCGCGAATACATGCGATAGAGGTCGCCGGCGAAGATGCCGGCTTCGTCGCCACCGGTGCCAGCGCGAATCTCGACGATGACGCTCTTTTCGTCGTTGGGATCTTTCGGCAGTAGGAGCAATTTTAGTTCGCGCTCGACGATTTCCTTGCGGGCGATGAGCTGCTTTTCTTCGTCGTGGGCGAGTTGCTTCATTTCCTGGTCGTCGGCTTCGAGAAACATCTGGTGCGCGCCGGCGAGATCCTTTTCGATTTGTTTGTACTCGCGGTGCTTGGCGACGATTTCGGCGAGTTCGGCGTGCTGTTTGGCGACTTTTTGGAAGCGCGAAGAGTCGGAGACGAGCTCCTGCGTGGAGAGCTGCTGGGTCAGGTCGTCGTAGCGAGCGCCGAGCTGGTCGAGTTTGTCAGATAATGTGATAACGGCCATTGGTAATCCTTTGTACGCGACGCCTGGAATTGAAGGCGTGACTGATGACTTGTGACTGGTGACTTGTGAAAAGCCAGAGCGCTCGCAAAAGTGCGAGGTATGCGGGGTCAGCTAATAGAAGGCGGAAAACATCGATGTGCTCTGAAGTAAGAATAACGCGGAACTGTGCTTCAAGCAATTAGATGTGCGGCGCCGTTGCTGGGATACACGGGCTATACTACGATTCGGCTGGCCGCCCTGAAGGACGGCCTCTACACAGGATTTGATGAGCGAAGCGGTGCGGACTATTTTGCGGTCAGATAGCGCGGTGGCTGGCGAGCCGGGCCGCGGGGCGGATGCTGGGTTTCTTTGGGACTTTTGGTATCCGGCGGTCCGGAGTAGTTTGATCCGCGGCAACAAGTTGGTTACAGCTATGTTGTTGGAGGTGCCGCTCGTTCTGGGGAGGACTTCGGAAGGGCGGGCGTTTGCTATGCGGGACTCTTGTCCGCATCGGGGGATACCGCTTTCTTATGGGCATTTTGATGGGCAGACGGTGGAGTGCAGCTATCACGGGTGGCGGTTTGATGCTTGCACGGCGCGCTGCGTGGAGATTCCTTCGCTCAGCAGCCAGGATAAGCTAAAAGTCGATCGCATTTTCGCGGGGCATTATCCGTGCGAAGAGCGCGACGGATATGTTTGGGTTTACATGAACGCGGCGGGGACGCGATTGCCGGAGACTGTGCCTGCCGCGCCGGCGTTGCCCGTCTTCAGCAAGAAATACAAGATCACGCATTTGGATTGCGAGCTGCCATCGCATGTGGACCAGGGAATTATTGGGTTGATGGACCCGGCGCACGGGCCGTTCGTGCACCAATCGTGGTTTTGGCGCAGCAAGCACAGCATTCACGAAAAACAGAAACAATTTGAGCCGATACCTTATGGTTTTCGGATGAGTCCGCACTCACCCAGCTCGAACAGCGCGCCTTATCAATTGCTGAAGCGGATTACCGGCGAGGGCGTGACGACGACGATTGATTTTGTTTTGCCGAATATGCGGCTGGAGGAGATACACAGCGGGAAGATGTGGTTTTCCAGCCGGGCTACGGTGACGCCGGTGCGGCGGGATTTGTGCCGGATTGATTTTGTGGCGGCGTGGAATTTGCCTTTCTTGCCTGTGTTTTTGTTTCGGATGTTTGGGAAGACCTTTTTGCGGCAGGATCAGGAGACGATGATCAAGCAGGCGGAGGGATTGAAACACGATCCGAAATTGATGCTGATTGATGATGCGGACCGTCCGGCAAAGTGGTATTTCGCGCTGAAGGCAAATTTATTGGAGTCGCGGCGGACAGGGGCGGCGATGGCGCATCCGATGACGGGGCCGGTGACGCTGCGGTGGAGGTCGTAGGAAATCAACAGTCGACAGTTTACAGGTGAAAGTAAGGCACTGCGAGGACAGCCAGAAATGGCTGTCCCACTATCAGCGGAGGGCGGTTAAGTCGAAGTCGACCCAGACTTCGGGGCCTTCCGGGGGGATGACCTGGACCGCTGCGGAATCGGAAACGAGTGCCGTAGGGGGAAATTCGAGGCGGATGGTGGCGCCGGTCAAGATGCAGTCACCCCAGCGGCTGCAGGAATAGTTCGGCGCGCCCGTGAAGTGCGCTGGTACGCGGATTTCCTCTCCTTCAAAAACTTGTACTTGAAAATCCTTCCAGAAATCGTGCGGGCGTCGCACGTAACCTTGGGGCGAGCCCAAGTGTGGGGGCGCCGCGAGGAAAGCGCGGTAAGAATCCGTAAGGACAATGTTAATCGAGATTACGACCGTTTCCTGTTGAGAGCGGTGATCGAGCGATGCTTGCTGCGCGCTGTAATTGCCTACATATCGGCCGGAGAACTGCGCGAGTTGGAGAAACGGAGTTAGCAACGAAACAGAGGAAATGTGCGGACCAGTTTTCGGCGGCGGAAGCTGCTTGATGTATTTTCCCAGCAGGCGCTCAACGGAGCCGTCGTGGCGCTGGCCGAGGAAATAGGCTTCGCGGATGGCTTCGTCGGAGAGCGGAGATTGGAGGGCAAACGCTGGGGACGAAGCCAGGAGCGCGGCGGTAAGGATCGCTAGAAGAGGGCGGTACCAGTTGGGCATGTGTAGGGCTCCCACAACTGAGTTGACATTAATGGTAATACATTTCTCCGTTGTTTTCAGGAGTTCACTGGCGACTTATTGGAATGGCGGCGGACAGCCAGAAATGGCTGTCCCACGGGGTAACGTGATGGTATTTGGCACATCTAAGTAGCTGGAGCTCTCACCATGCCGAACTCTTTTCGCCGGTTTCTTGCTGTGTTGCTGGCGATGCTGCTTATTTCACCTGGATTGTTTGCGTTTAGCTCTCCGCTTTCCGACGAATCGATTCGCGAAGCGTACTTTTTGGGCCAGCGCCGCGATGAGTCGACCGCTCGCTTTCTGGATAAATACAAACAGCATCTAGCGCCGTCCGAGAGCGGGCCATACATCGCTACGGCCGAGCTCCTGACACCGTTCGCACGACTGGTCATGCTATCAAGCGAGCGAACAATGGGCTACAGCGCGCAACAGGCAGCGGAGGAACATCGCGGAGAAGCAGAGAGCGTCGCGATTAACATTGAAGTGTTGCTGACTGACTCTTATGGTCCGCTTATCGCGCGGCCCACTGGCCCACGTTCGGGGTCGCCAATCGGCTACGCGTTTCGCTCGCCTGAGTTCTGGAAAGACATACAGGTGCAGGTCATGGTGGAAGACAGGATCCTGAAGCCTGCGCGTTTTACGGGCGAGCCTACATATGTTTGCGCCAGCGAAGGTGGCTGCACACTCAGCGGCGCCACGATGCGGCTAGAGTTCCCCGCTAGAGTGTTTACATCGAATTCCGCTACGGTTCAGGTCAGTCCGCCGGACGGGCCGGAAGTTTTTGTGGATTTTGATTTGACGGCGTTGCGGTGACAATGCGGATGGTGGAGTGTTCGTTAGGGTGGCGGCAATCGGTTCTCCGCCGCCCCGCTGGGGCTCTAAGATCTATTTGTGATTGTCGACCCAGCACTGGCGTGCTGGGCTAAAGTCTTCGTCAGCTCTCCGGGCTTCAAAAGTTTCATCCTACTTCAGATTTAACCCTCCGGATTTTGTGCGGTGACAAGCGTTGCCAAGAAGGGCGCAGCAATGCTGCGCCCTTACATGAATGGCGCCGAAGCAGACACAATGACGTTGGGCTGCACGCTTGAAAGCGGCCCTTCTAGGCTCCCTTTGAAGCTCGGAGTAAATAGGATAAACAAGACTGCCGCACTCCATGAAAATCAGATGCGGCGGGCGATATTGGGGAAGTCGAGCCAGACTTTTACGCCGCAGAAGTGCGAGCCTTCGGTGCAGATGGGCGTGGTGATGCCGGCGCGTACGTGGCATGGCGGGCCGATGTAACGCGCCAGTTGCGGATGGACTTCGCGAAGCTGGGCGACCTCGTCGAGGGAGGCACGGTAGATTTCTTCCTGAGCGTTGAAGCAGGTGCGCATGGTCCACTTGTGGAGGAGATGCAGGAGCGAGCCGGATTCGACGAGGCGGATGGATTTGGCGTTGGGGAGAACGTAGAGGGCGATCTCCGCGGGGACGCCGCGGTCGAGGAGCTCATTTTTCGCAGTCCAGGCTTCTTGCATGGCGCGGTCGTAGAGTTCGTGCGCGCGGGGATTCTTTTCGAGGAGCATGGGAGTGATGTAGTCGGGCTCGCGGGTGTCGGCAAGGGTGAGGAGCGGACGAGAGCCGGGGACCATGCGATGGCGCTGGTCCTGACTGTCAGCGGAGTGGCTGATTTTTTTTGCGAAGGTGTAATTGGCGTGCTGGAGCGCGCGCATGGTGGGGGCGTGAACGCCGACGTTGAGAGTTTCGAGTCGATAGAGATTGCGGGCGGGATTTAGGAGGCGGTCGATCGCTTCGGAGTCGCTGCATTGCGATTCGGTTTGGCCGATTACGGCGCGATAGGCTTCGGCCATTACGCGCGGGGCGTTGGGAGAGTAGTCGACCAGCTTGGAGGTTTTTCCTTCCAGCTTCGCATCAAATTCCTTTACGAATTGTTCGCCGGCAGGTATGCCGGTGCTACCGTTTTGCGCGGCGGGACGGTCGGCCCATTCGGGCATTTCCTCCAGCGGCTCGGTGCCGAAGCGATCGAAGAATTGCGGGTCGATGGCGCGAACTTGCGCAACCATTTCGCCGATGACGACGCGGGCTTCGCTGGGGGTGTCGGACGCGGCGCTCATGCGCCAGAGGCGATGAAGCACGATGCCGGAAACGGTGTGCACCATGGTGGTAAAAGCGGCGAGCGGGAGGACGTAGCGAGCGATTTCGATGGCGCGCTTTTCGGCGGAGCGCTCAATTTTCTGGATGCGTTTGGGATGCGACATCGGGCTGACGTGCCAGATGTCGCTGAGGATTTCGCGTGCGTCGGTGACGAGGAGGGCGGAGAGTTCGCGGTAATACTGCCAGGCGCGGGCGATGGCGTGTTCGTAGATCGCACGGCTGGCGGCGTCAAAGAAAAGCGATTGGGGAGGGATGTAGGCTTGCGCGCGGTCGAGGCGGACGTAGCGCTGGCTTTGCTGCTCGGAATTGTAAAAAGGATGCGCGTGGAGGAAAGACCAGACGAATTGCCGGGAGATATGTTCGAGGCCGAACTCGAAGTGCGCGTGCTGGTAGACCGTGTGATGGCCGCTGTAGAACGTGGCGGCGCCGATGTTGAGGCGCTGCTTGTCGGTGATTTCTTCGGGACCGATCAGGCGCGGGGCGTAGCAGGTGCGCGCGGCGGCGATGGCGGAGTCGTAGGGATGCGCCCAGGCGTTGCGAAGGGTTACGCGGGGAAGAGCGGTTTCGACTAGCTCGCCGGGGAGCGGATTTTCAAACATGCGGGATTGCGCGGCCACTATGAAGAAGAATTTAACACAGAGGGCGCAGAGGACACAGAGAAGAGAAATCTAGTGTTGAAGAATCTTGTAGTTGAAGCGGCGCAGCAGTGCTGCGCCCCTACGAAGATTCTTACTTTTTGGCGGCGGTGGATTTGGCAGCGGCGTCTGCGTATTTCTTTTGGAAGCGCTCGACGCGACCCGCGGTGTCCACGAGTTTTTGCTTGCCGGTGAAGAAAGGATGGCAGCTCGAGCAGATTTCGACGCGCAGCATCTCGCCCTTCATGGTCGAGCGAGTCTGAAAGGTGTTGCCGCAGGCGCAATGCACCGTTACGGGATGATAGTCGGGGTGAATACCGGGTTTCATGAGGCTCCATTCTGTCGCGTCCGGTCTGCACGGCAGGCCGGGCAGGAGCCCGACCACTACAGCCGCGTCGCTAGGTCGCGAAGCAATCCTTAATGATACGCGAACATTAGATGAAAGCAAAACGCAGGAAGCGTCAGGAATTTTGACAGCAAAATAAGGACTTAGCGTTTGCGGGCGAGCCACTCCTCGGCGGTGATTTCCCAGATTTCGGAGGGTAAGCGGCCGGAGACGTAGTCGCGGTCTTCGGTGGCGACCAGGCGCATGCCCTGCTTTTCGGAGATGGGCGGGAGGCGACGTTGGCGATGGCTTTGGGAGCGCGGAGAACCGGGAAATGGAGCGTATTAAACCAAAAATCGGTGACGGCGTCGCAAGCCTCGGTCATCAGGCCTTGGCGTTGCCAGGGGAGGCCGAGCCAGAAACCGCGATTGTCGTTCTCTTTTTTGCGGAGATCGATGCTGCCGACGAGTTGGCCGGGATTGGACTTCAGGCGGAGAGTCCAGTGCCAGGCTTCGCCGCGCTGGACTGCCGGGAGCGCAATGTCGCGAATATAGAGGTAGGCGGCATCGGCGGGGTAGGGCCAGGGCACCTGACCCGCGAGATGGCGCACGATTTCCCAATGGGGGAAGAGTAGTTGGACTTGCGCGGCGTCGGCAAGTTCCAATGGGCGCAGGAGCAGGCGAGGCGTTTCTAGTGGAGGGGTCATGAAGTGTCGTAATTTTGACGGCGAAAGATGTAAAGCAAATCAGAATCGTTCTACGCATCCGCTAAAAGGCACGTTCAACTTCACACCTAAGCCCCGAGGCTTAGCTGCTAAAAATATTTGTGTTCAGGAATTCATTGCGGAATTTGCCCTGGGGGTCGTAGGTCTTGCACAGTTCAATGAAGGCAGGCAACTTTTCGTAAATGGATTTCAGTTCTGCGGGAGGCGTGGTGAATAGCTTTCCCCAGTGCGGCCGGGCCTTGAATGGAGCCAGTTCTTTTTCAATTACGGGCAGGAGTTTCCTGACCGCAGGCCAGTCTTGTTTCCACGTAAAGTGAATCGTGACGCACGGCTGCTTGTAACAGGGACTCATCCAAAGATCGTCGTCGGCAATCGTGCGGATTTCCGAAATCAACAAGTGCGGACTGACCTGGTCGCGCAGCCGTTCCACCGCGAGTATCGCTTCCACGGCATGCTGGCGGGGAACGAAGTACTCCGACTGCAACTCCTTGCCGGCACTTGGGGTGAAGCCAATGCGAAAGTGCGGCAACCGCTCGTACCAAGGGCCGGGCACGCCCATCTGCTCCGTACAGTTTTCGGCGGAGAGCTCAGCAATGGGGTGAAGATTCCTGGTGGCAGGTTTCGCCCCGAAAAATTCAGGCGTTGCGTTGAATGCCTGGCCTTTTTCGATGCGGGTTTTTATCCACACTTCGTTGAAACGCCGCTTTTGCCAGTCGGTGAACAGGCTGACGCTGTACGCGCTTGATTCGATAGCTTCAAAGTGGTCCTTCACTTGATCCAGTGGCAGGTTTTCGTATACGTACTGCCGCATCAGGAAGGTCGGCTGAATATCGAGAGTGACCTTTGTAATTACACCAAGCGCACCAAGCCCAACAACAGCCCCGGAGAATTTCTCGCCGTCTTTCTGACGGAAGAGTTTAATCACGTCACCGTCAGCGGTGACGATTTCCAAACCAGAAACCGCGGTCGCAAGGTTGCCATTCTTGTCTCCGGAACCGTGCGTGGCGGTGCTGCAGGATCCCGCGACAGAAATATGGGGCAACGAAGCGAGGTTGTGTAGCGCAAAGTCCTTGCTATGAAGATACGGGGACAACTGGCCGTAGGTCATGCCCGCAGCAACGGTCACGGTATGCGCATCAGGATCCAACGCAACTACCTCGTCCATCGCTTTCAAGGAGAGGAGATGACTTGTGCTGTCGGCTATCTTGTTGAAGCAGTGGCGCGTGCCGAGGACCTTTAGTTTGTTTTGCGTTTTAACAAACTCGCAGACCTGTTCAACGGAGTTGGCCGGGTACAAACTTTCGGTGCTGTATTCGAAATTGCCCGCCCAGTTTGTCAGTTTAGACGCCGGCAGCCGGGCGAAGAGTGGGGAGACGACGGGACTAGCCATCACCGCAGAGAGGATTTTGATGAAGTTTCTTTTGTC
>Ga0209240_1000459_pt1 | contig 16978 bp, 15 predicted proteins | sample GraSoi_2013_80cm_FD_185828 | JGI IMG/M metagenome (GOLD analysis project Ga0209240, IMG submission 185828) | Grasslands soil microbial communities from the Angelo Coastal Reserve, California, USA - Sample 9_17_2013_80cm (SPAdes) (version 2) | ecosystem: Environmental > Terrestrial > Soil >...
CACGCTCACGCCGCTGGCCTTGATCGGCGCCGCCCACTTTTCGATCTCGCCCTTGAGGAACTGGCCGAGGTGCTCCGGCGTGGTGCGGTCCTCCGAAACGACCACGGCGCCGAGCCCTTCGAGCCGCTCCTTCACCGTCGGCGTCTTCATCGCCTCCACCGCGGCGTCGTTGAGCTTCTTGACGATATCGGCCGGCGCGCCCTTCGGAAGGAAGATGGCGTTCCAGGTGTAGGCCTCGAGGTTCGGCGTTCCCTGCTCGACACCGGTCGGCACGTTGGGCAGCGCGGGCGAGCGCTCCTTGGTCATGATCGCGATTGCCTTCACCGTGCCGCCGTCGATTTGCGGCTTGGCGGTGCTGACGATTTCACACAGATAATCGATGCGGCCGCCCTGGAGATCCTGCATGGCGGGGCCGGTCCCGCGATAAGGCACGTGGGTTATGTCGACGCCGATGAGATAGTTGAGCAGCACGCAGCCGAGATGGGTCGCCGAGCCCGCGCCGGCTGAACCGTATTGCATGTGGCTCTGGTTGGCCTTGGCGTAAGCGATGAATTCCTTGAGATCGTTCACCCGCAGGTCCTTGCGCGTAATGAGCACGATCGGAACCTCGGCGATGAGCGCGACCGGCGTGAAATCGGTTGCCGCGTTATAGAGCGGCTTCTTGTACATGGTCTGGCTCTGGGCATGGGTGCCCACCGTGCCGAGCACGAAAGTGTAGCCGTCGGGCGCGGCATCGGCGACGCGCTTGGAGCCCGTCATGCCGCCGGCACCGCCGACGTTCTCGACCACGACCTGCTGGCCGAGGATCTCGCCCATACGGTGCGCCATGACGCGACCGAGCACATCGGTTGGACCGCCGGCCGCGAACGGAATGACCATCGTCATCGGCCGGGCCGGGTAGGTCTGCGCCAGCGCCGTGCCGGTGACGGCAAGCAGGACGCCGCACGCCACGCCGAACATGTTCTTGAGCATTTGGCTCCTCCTCATTGCGCGCAAGATTTGTCCTTCCGCCAGATGGTGGTCAAGGCGCTGCTTGACGCGGGGCTCGCATGGGCTTGTGACCGATGAGCGGTGCGCGTAAGAGGCAAGCTACCGGAGTTCGCCTCATGCCCAAGGTCCGCGAATGTCGATAACCCGCGTCGCCGTTGCCGGCCTCGGCGCCATCGGCCGCGTGCTCGCGCGCAAGCTCTCCGCGGGCATGCCGGGCCTCACGCTCGCGTGCGCGGCCGCGCGTGACCATGCCAAGGCGCGAGCTTGGCTCGATGCCGAGCGTATCGCGTGTCCCTTGGTCGAGCCCGAGGCGTTTCCGGCCCTTGCCGATCTTGCGGTCGAATGCGCGCCGGCCTCCGTGCTCGAACGAATCTGCCGACCGATGCTGGAGGCGGGAAAACAGGTGATGGTGCTCTCAGCCGGCGCGCTGTTGCCGCGGCCCGAGTTGATCGAGCTCGCCAAAGCGCGGGGAGGGCAGATCATCGTGCCGACTGGGGCGTTGCTCGGGCTTGATGCGGTCACCGCCGCGGCCGAAGGCCGCATTCATTCCGTGCGCATGATCACGCGCAAGCCGCCGCGCGGCCTTCTTGGCGCACCCTATCTCGATGCGAACGGCATCTCGCTCGAAGGGCTCAACGGGCCGAAGCTCGTCTTCTCCGGCACGGCGCGGGAGGCAGCGGCGGGATTTCCCGCCAATGTCAACGTCGTGGCGGCGCTGGCCCTGGCCGGCATCGGGCCCGATCGGACGATGATGGAAATCTGGGCCGATCCTTCGGTCGAGCGCAACTGCCACACCATCGAGGTCGACAGCGACTCGTCGCACTTCACCCTCGCGATCGAAAACGTCCCCTCGGAAAATCCCCGAACGGGTCGGATCACGGCGCTCTCGGTCGTTGCAGCCCTGCGCAAGCTCACGACGCCGCTGCGAGTTGGGACTTGAGTTAACCCAGCCCTAACGGGCAAAAACGCTGTCGGCTTGCCCGCGCGCGCCCGTGCAAGCCGGCCGGCCCGCCGTGACAATCGCCTAACCGGTTCAATTTGTTGCAAATTTTAAGTGCGCCGGAGTTCCATCGCACCGTGCTTCGGCCATAATCTTAGCCCCAAACCCAGCAAAAATCGGAGGTGGCGCGACAACGAAAGGGGGCTTTCGCCGCCAACTCTGCGGCCGAACCGTGAACCCAACGGTAGTCGCTTGCGACTAAACTCACGAGTCCGACCGTCCGAAACCGATGCAATCGACATCAGACGAGGTGCTGATCGGACGAATCGCGAACGGCGATCGGCTCGCCATGCAGGTGCTCTACGCGCGGCACCACGTGCGAGTGTTTCGGTTCGTGGTGCGTTTGGTACGGGACGAGGCCACAGCGGAGGACCTGATCAGCGAGGTGTTTCTCGACGTGTGGCGGCAGGCTGGTCGGTTCGAAGGACGTTCGGCGGTATCAACGTGGATGTTGGCCATTGCGCGCTTCAAGGCCCTCTCGGCGCTCAGGCGCCGGCCGGACCAGGAGTTGGACGAAGAGACCGCAGGCGCGATCGAGGATCCGTCGGACGATCCCGCCGCCGCGCTGGAGAAGAAGGACAAGAGTACAATGCTCCGGAAGTGCCTCACGGGACTTTCGGCGGAACATCGGGAGATCATCGACCTCGTGTACTACCACGAGAAATCGGTTGAAGAGGTGGCCGAGATCGTTGGCATCCCGGAGAACACGGTCAAGACGCGCATGTTCTACGCGCGCAAGCGACTAGCGGAGCTAGTCAAAGCGGCAGGAATCGACAGAGGTTGGCCATGAACGCGATCAACAAAGAGCCAGAGCGCCATGAGATCGAGGCTCTGCTGCCGTGGCACGCGGCAGGCACGCTGAGTCGCCGCGACGCCGATCGCGTCGAGCAAGCGCTTGCGGGCGACCGCGAACTCGCGCGGCGCTATGATCTCGTGCGCGAGGAGCTTGCGGAGACGATCCACCTCAACGAGACGCTGGGTGCGCCCTCGGCACGCGCGATGGAGAAGCTGTTCGCCGCGATCGACGCCGAGGAGGCGCGCTCGCCGCGCCGCCAGCGCTCGTTCGACCTTGCCGGCCGCATCTCGGAATTTCTCTCGAGCCTCACTCCGCGCGCGCTTGCCTGGTCGGCAACCGCCGCCGCGGTTGCGATCCTGCTGCAGGCGGCCGTGATCGCAGCGATTGTGGTCAAAGAGCAAGGCGCTCCAAGCGGACCGTCGCTCGCCAGCGCCCCCAGTGACGGCTCCTTTGCAGTCGTGCGCTTTGCCCCGCAAGCGACGGCGAACGACATCACCAATTTCCTCGGCGCCTACAAGGCCACGGTGGTCGAAGGACCGCTGAATATGGGAGGCCAGCTCTACCGCATCCGTCTCTCCGAGACCAAGTTGCCGAAGGACGAGGTCGGCAAGATCGTGCGGCAGATGCAAGAGGAATCGAAGATCGTCGGCTTCATCGCCGCGAAGGAGTAAGCCAAGCGGTGATGGAGCGCGATGCGGCCGCTCCCGACGGCCGCCTCATGCCGTTGCTGCGCCGGGCTTTAGCCTGCTGCTGCCGACCCCCAAATCGGACGACCAGAAGACGCCGGGCATGGCGTTGCGGCACGGCGCTGACCGCAACCACGCGTGACCCCGGGCCCCCAACGACATCGACCCCCATTGCGGGGTGCGCGGCCGGGCAATCTTCTCGGGCCAAGCTCGCGAGAAGCCGGGGACGGCCCGGTTATTCCGGCCGTGATCCTGTAATACTCTGAAATTCCTCGTATTTTCCTCCCGAGGCGCGGCCGCGGGGCGAAAAACGGGGGCAAAAAATTACCTCCGGAACCTCAAAAATCGGCTTGAACCTTTCGGCGACTTGCGGAGACTAATAGGCGAACAGGCCGACAAGGCCGGAATTACAGCCCCGATCGGCGCTCACGCCCCCCCGATCCCCTGCGCCGATCAACGCGACCCGCCCGGATTTCCCCGTCCGGGCGGGTCAGTTTTTGGGCCGATGGCATCTGTTCTCTCTGGCCGCGCCAAGCGAATCCCCTCGCGGCCCCGCTCGTTCCGCGCCTGCGCGCCGCAGAAGGATTATGATGGCGAATGATTCGGGATGTGCAATTCGCGCACGACCGATGCCTGTGAGCAGTCTGTCGTTGCTTATGCGTGCTCCTGACGAGGCGATCACACGTTGCAACGAGCGTTGCGACATCCATGTCGGCACGGCTCCCCGGGCATGCACTCGACGAGGTCGCCCAGAAATGGCGCCTCCTCGCCGAACGTCGGTGCGCACATTTTTTCGAGCTCTATTACAGCGGGCGGTGGAAGCGTTATTACAGCGAGGAGCAATTCCTTTATCGTATGCGCGAAGCCATCCGATTGAGCCAGAGATGGGCCGAGATCGCGCCGCCGCCGTCGGATGATGTCACGGCCCAAGAAGCTCAACCTGCCCATACGCCCCGCCGCACCGCGGCTTGAATTGCCGCCGGCACGTGATTGCGCCGTCGCATCGCGCGCGAGCCGCACGATAATCCTTGTCCCAGGTGCTTCCGGCCCCCGGCGCCATTCCCTATGGTTCACCTGCGTTCCCGCCTCCAAATCGATGCGTGTGACATGACCAGTGCCCTGTTTTCTCCCATCAAGCTCGCCGATCTCGAACTCGCGAACCGCATCGTGGTCTCGCCCATGTGCCAATACAGCGCCGATGACGGCGTGGCCTCCGGTTGGCACATCACGCACCTCGGTATGCTCGCCAATTCCGGGGCGGCGCTGGTCGTGCTCGAGGCCACCGGCACCGAGCGACGCGGCCGCATCACCCACGGCTGCCTCGGGCTCTATTCGGACGATTGCGAAGCCGCGGTTGCGCGCGTCGTCGCCCACTGCCGCCGCTATGGCACCGCGAAGCTCGGCATCCAGCTCGCCCATGCCGGACGCAAGGCTTCCGCGCGACGGCCATGGGAGGGCGGCCAGCCGCTTGCACCGGGAGAGGACGCTTGGCAGACGATCGCTCCGTCCGCCATTGCATTCGGCCCCGATTGGCCGGTGCCGCGCGAGATGACGGCGGCGGACATGGAGCGCGTGCGCGACGGCTTCGTCGATGCCGCCAGACGCGCGATCCGCGCCGGCATCGACGCCATCGAGCTGCACGCGGCGCACGGCTATCTCCTGCACAGCTTCCTTTCGCCGATCTCCAACAAGCGCAGCGACGGCTATGGCGGGTCGCTCACCGCGCGCATGCGCTATCCCCTTGAAATCGCGCGGCGGTGCGTGCGGTCATGCCGCGGGGCATGCCGCTTGGCGCGCGCATCACCGGCAACGATTGGGCCGAGGGCGGATTGACGCCCGACGACGCAGCCAGTTTTGCAAAGGCGCTGAAGGCGGCGGGGCTCGACTTCGTCTGCATTTCCTCGGGCGGCATCAGCGCCGACACGCGCCCCACCTTGGTCGCCAATACCAACGTCCAGTTCGCCGAAAAGGTCAAACGCGAGGCCGGCATCGCCACCCGCACGGTCGGGCTGATCGCCGCGCCCAAGCAGGCCGAAGCGATCATCGCCGAGGGCAAGGCCGATATGGTGGCGCTCGCGCGTGCCATGCTCGACGACCCCCATTGGGGTTGGCGGGCGGCTCATGTCCTTGGAGCCGACGTCGCCCGCCCCAAGCAGTACCAGCGCGCCGCGCCGAAGGTGTGGGCGGGGGCGGCGTTCCGCGATTGATCGCACGTGCCGCATCGCAGGCGAGAGATAACGATCGCCAGCCGAGCGGCCGCAGACGTCTAAGATTATTCTCGCCATGGACCCGCTCGTCTTTGCCGCCGTGCTGTTCGCCGCCGCGTGCCATGCCGGTTGGAACGCGACCATCAAACGCGGGCTCGATCCGCTGGCAACGACGGTGCTGATTTCGATCGGTGCAGCGATTGTTTCGGCTGTGTTACTGCCGTTCGTCGGCTTGCCGGCGGGCGCCGCATGGCCATGGTGCGGCGCCTCGGTGCTGATCCATCTCGTCTATTTCGCCGCGCTGATCGAGAGCTACCGCGCCGGCGACATGGGGCAGGTCTATCCGATCGCACGCGGCTCGGCGCCGTTGATGACCGCTATCGCGACCACCGCGTTCATCGGCGAGCGCCTCGGTCTGCTCGGCTGGAGCGGCATTCTCCTGCTGGTGGCCGGGGTCATGTTGCTGTCGCTACGCGGCGGTCGCGATCTCGCGCGGCTCGATAAGAAGGCGGTCGGGTTCGCCTTGTTCACGGCGGTGACGATTTGCGCCTATTCGGTGGTGGACGGTGTGGGCGCGCGGCACGCCGGCAGCCCCAATTCTTATTCGGCCGCGCTGTTCGTTGGCACCGGTCCGGTCATGCTGGTCTACGCGCTTGCCCGCCGCGGGAGCGATGTGATCGCCGCGATGGGGCGCCAGTGGAGCCTCGGTCTTGCCGGCGGCACGCTGCAGCTTGGCTCATATGGCATCGCGATTTGGGCGATGACGGTCGCTCCGATCGCCATCGTGGCGGCATTACGCGAAACGAGTGTCCTCTTTGGTGCGGTGATCGCCGTCACCTTTCTCAAGGAGCCGCTTCGTGCGGGCCGTGTGGTCGCGGCGTTGATGATCGTCGCCGGTTTGACGCTGATCCGGCTGTATTGAGCCTGTGCGACCGCCGCGACGGCAACCCCGCCACTTCACGAGGCTTGCGATGGAATCAGGTGGTGAAGGCCGATCTCGCGCAGCCGCTCGAGATCCTCGGGCCGGTCCACGTCCCACAGCGTGGCCGGCTCTTGCCATGTCAACCCGAGCTCTCTGAGGCGGCGGCGGGTCTCGTCCATCACGTCCGGTGAGCTCCAGTGCATGTCTGAAAACAGCGCGGGTGCGGGGGCGCGCATGCCGATCAGCGCATAGCCGCCGTCCTCGGTCGGAATGACCACCGCATCGCCGCCGCCGCGCAGAACGTCCGCCGCCGCGCGCAGGTGCTCGGACGTGAGCGCCGGGCAATCGGTGCCGATCACCAGCGCGGGCGCATTCGCCGCCGCAATCGCAGCCAGCATCCGCGCGCCGAGATCGCCGCTACCCTGGCGCGCGAGCCCGACGCCAAAAAGCGCATCCATCGCCCGAAAGAGCGGGTCGCTCTCATCGGGCGTCGCCCACAAGGTCACCGGCCCGATGACGGCGGCACACGCGGTTGCAACCGCGCGCGCCACCAGCCGCGCCTGCAACGAGGCGGCGCCATCGGCGCCGAGCGCTGGGATGAGCCGAGTCTTGGCGAAGCCCGGGAGCGGAGCCTTGGCGAGCACCGCGATTGCGACCGGCTCATTCATAGCCGTATTGCTGCGCGAGCTTTTTCGGATCGGCGCCGCAGAAATAGGCGAGCCGCAGCCGCCACATCAGGACCATCGTGTTGATTACCCCATTCTTTTCCCAGCGCCGACCGGAGGTGGTGACGCAGTCACGCAGGCATAGCGGCGGGCTCACGCGCTTGAGGCGCTTGCAGAGCGCGATGTCTTCCATCAGAGGGATTGGGGGAAACCCGCCCGCCGCTTGGAATGCGGCGCGACGCACGAACATCGCCTGATCGCCGGTCGCAATCCCGGTGAGCCGCGAGCGGATGTTCATGAGCCAGGCAACGACGATCAGCAGCGGTGACCGGCCCTCGATCTTGACGTCAAAGCGGCCCCAGGCGCGGCCGGACCGTTCGAGCCCGCTGAGCAGAACGTGGTCGGCATCGGCCGGAAGGCGCGTATCGGCGTGAAGGAACAGCAAAACGTTGCCGGACGCCTTCTCGGCGCCCGCGTTCATCTGCAGCGCGCGTCCGCGCGGCGCCAAGATGACGCGGTCGGCGCGCGGGCGCGCGCGCTGGATGGTGGCGTCACGGCTGCCGCCGTCAACTACGATCACCTCGGTGCCGAGCGCCCGCAGATCGGCAAGCGCATCGAGCGTCGCGGCGATGCCTTCGCCTTCGTCCAGCACGGGCATGACGATCGAGAGCTTCGACATGGAGCACCGGTCCCGTCCGCATGCGGCGTTTCTGCAACGCTCGCCGCATGATGGAATGGCGGCTCAAGCTCGACAACGGTGAATCAAGGCAAAGGCCGACGCGATTGACCACCGACTGCACATATGCGTTCGGCCTCATCGCCATGTGCGTCCATCGTCGCGGCGGAGAGTGGAGTGAGCCAAGCCGGATCTAGAGAGCGCTGTCCGCCGCTTCCTTGAGCGCGCCGCCGCAGCTCGATCCCTGGCCGGCGGTGCAGCCGTAGCAATGGCCGCCGACCCGGATCGGCCGACCCTCCATCTCGGCTTCGAGCAGATCGCACAAGTGCAGGCGCTCGCGCGCGTCGTGTTTGAGCGGCAGATCGAGCATCTGATTGAAATCGCAGTCGTAGATATAGCCCCGCCAATCGACTGAAATCAGATTTCGGCACATCACCTGGTCGAGGTTGGCATCGAGATGTGCGCGTTGCAGCAGGTCGAGGTAGCGATCGAACTCGCCGTTGGCAATGAGGATCGCGCCGAAGCGCTGAATCGGCATGTTGGCGAGCGCGTAGAGCCGGTTGAAAACAATGCCGTAACGCTCGCCGAGGACGCGCTTGTAGTCGTCCTCGAGCGTCTGCTGCGGCGGCGGCAGCGACGACCCCTGGGGATTGTAGACGATGTTGAGCACGAGCCCCGTCTCGGCGCGCCCGTAGCCGAGCCGATTGAGGGTTTTCAGACCGCGGACGGACGCTTCGAACACACCCTTGCCGCGCTGGCGATCGACGTTGTCTTCGAGATAGCAGGGAAGGGAAGCGACGACCTCGACCTGCTCGCGGGCGAGAAATTGCGCAAGATCCTCCTGGCCGGCGGCTTCGAGAACGGTGAGATTGCAGCGATCCATCACGCGCACGCCCATGGCGCGGGCGGCCGACACCAATCTGCGAAAGTGCGGGTTGAGCTCCGGTGCGCCGCCGGTGATGTCGAGGGCCGGCAGGCGCTTTCTCGCAAGGAAAGCGAGCACCGTGTCGATCACCTCGCCCGACATTTCCTCGCTGCGGTTCGGGCCGGCGTTGACGTGGCAGTGCACGCAGGACTGGTTGCAGCGATAGCCGATATTGACCTGAAGCGTGTCGAGCCGGCCCCGCCGAATCGGCGGAAAGGCAATCTGCTTAAGCCGCGGCCAGGTATCGCGCATGGCGCCCCGCTCGATATTCGCAACGCAGATTCGCATAACCGGTGGCGCGCGTCACGCCGGCTGGCGCGGCTCGCGCGCAAAATCGCGTGAGGATATTTGGCCGCGGCGGAGCGCGAAACGAGTTGGCGTGGCCTCGTGCGCGTCGCACCGCAGCCGCGACGCGAGAGATCACTTCGCGCGCGCCGGCGCTGCCACGGCGGTTCCGTCGTCGACGCCGACTCGGCCGAAGCCCGGCAGCTTCACGGCGGGATGGCGTAGGTCGAGACCTGCGACCAGGCCGAGAACGTTAATCTCGACGCCCTCGACCCAACCGAACTTGATCCCGAGGAGACCCCACAGCGAGGCCTCGACGCCTGTGCCGCTGTCGGTCAGCCCGAGATAGGGATAGGCGCGGAAGTCCTTGCCCACCGCGTTGGAGGGCAGCGTGGTCTCGAGCTCCGGCACGGCGCGCAACACGGTGGCGGTGAAGGTGTTGCTGTTCGGCCCGGGCCAGATGCGATAGTCGCCGAAATGGCTATAGCCATAGGCCGCGATCACGGTCTTGATCTTTGGAATGAGCGCCGCCGCCGCCGGTCCGCGCACGTCGACGAGCACGCGCGGAGGGTCGCCGAACCAGCGTCCGTCCGGCGCCCAACCGTTGGCGCGCAGCGGTTGGCCCCAGCCGACCACGTCGTAGCGGCTCCAGCTGGTGGCGTTCTCGGGCTTGAACACGACCCAGCTGTGGACGGCGAAAATGCCCTTCCAGCGGCCAGTGCGGCCGGTGAACACGAGGAATCGCGCGTCGCGGTCGGCGTCCGCCGGCGGCAGCATGCCGACGCTCGACCAATCGGCGTCGCGGAAGCTCGCGGGACGGTCCTTGCCCGCATAGAGCGCTGCGTGGACCGCGAGGGGAAGAAGGAAGAGGATGAGAATTCCGACCAGCACTTTTCGAACGGCGTGGCGCATGGATTTGGAATGAGACCAGGCTTCGGGGACCGTAATATGGCGTGTGCCATCGCGCCCGCACAATGGCGATGCGGCATACCGGCACATTAAAAGCAGGCAACACTTGACGAAAGCCGGCCGCGCTAGCGCTGGCGACGGCGCTTAGCCGATCAGCGCGCGGCGGCGAGCGCGACCCGCACAATGGCCTCGCCGGCCTGCGTGAGGTCGTCGAGCGTCAATGCCGGCCAGCGTGAGCGGACCTGCGCGCGGCGCACCTGGGGCACGTGGACGAATGCGATCAGCCGCGGCCCGCCACCGCGGCCGGCCTCGGCGGCGCGCCAGCACAAATAGTTGCAAAGATAGGAGCCGGCATCGTGGGACAGCGCGGCCGGCACGCCGGTCGCGCGAGCCGCCATCAGCAGCCGATGCGTCGGCGCTCGCAACGACAGCGCGACCGGCGCCCCCGGAACGATGGTGGCGGCGGCGGGGATTTGCCCGTCGGCGTCGGGCACCAAACGCGTGAGCACATTGCGTGCGCGCGTTTCGATCCGCACGTGCTTGGTGCGTCCTGCCAGCCCGAACATGACGAAGGCTTGCGGCTTTTCACGCGCGATCAGCGCCGGAAGGTCCCGGTCCACCGCCTCGTAACTGACGCGGAAGACGTGCGCGACGCGACGGACATTGGCGAAAGCCGGGTGGCGTCGCCGCGCCAGCTCAACGGCCAGCGGCTCGGTGGGATTGAACGCAGCCCCGGGAAACGGTCCGAAGCCGGTGATCAGGATCGTGGCGGTCATCCGTCCTGTCTCAACGCCGGAAGGCTTTCCGACGAGCGGCGCCCCGACTTGGACCATACATCGTATCGCGGATTGGAGAGAACGACGCGGCGTTGCCAGCGAGCAGGGTTAGACGCCCAACGCGGCTGCAATCTCGTCGACTGCGACCGCCGGTGACATCCGCCCCTCCGCGACCGCGGCCTCGATGCGAGGAAGCTTTGCTTTGAGCGCGGGATCGGATTTGAGGCGCGCGAAGACGCGATCTTCGAGCATCGCCCACATCCACTTCACCTGCTGTTCGCGCCGCCGCGCGTCGAACTCTCCGGCTTCGCTCATGCGGTTGCGGTGGTCGAGAACGCTCGCCCACAGCTCGGCAACGCCGTCTCCGGTCAGCGCCGAATAAGTCACGACCGGCGGCGACCAGCTCGGCGAGCGCGGGTTGAGGATATGCAGCGCGGCGCGGTACTCGGCGGCTGCAGCCTTGGCGCGCTTGAGGTTGTCGCCGTCGGCCTTGTTGATCGCGATCATGTCGGCGATCTCGACCACGCCCTTCTTGAGGCCTTGCAGTTCGTCGCCGGCGCCGGGCAGCATCAGCACCAGGAAAAAATCGGTCATGTCGGCGACCATGGTCTCCGACTGGCCCGTGCCGATGGTCTCGACCAGCACCACGTCGTAGCCCGCAGCCTCGCAGATCAACATCGACTCGCGCGTCTTCGCCGCGACGCCGCCAAGCGTGCCGGAGGCGGGGGAGGGGCGCACGAATGCATTGGGATCATTGCCGAGCCGCGGCATGCGCGTCTTGTCGGCGAGGATCGAGCCGCCGCTGCGCGTGGATGATGGATCGACGGCGAGCACGGCGACCTTGTGACCCTTGGCGGTGAGGAACGTGCCGAGCACATCGATGGTGGTCGACTTGCCCACGCCCGGCGCGCCTGTGATGCCGACGCGGATCGCCTTGCCGGTCAGGGGCAAAAGCTCCTGCACCAGGCGGCGCGCCGCCTTCTGATGATCCGCGCGCCGGCTCTCGACCAGCGTGATGGCGCGCGCGATGACGGCGCGCTCGCGGGCGCGGATGCCGCGCGCGAGATCGGCAAGATCGGAAATGGCGGCTCGGCGGCGCGACGACATAGTTTTGCCCTAGAGCCGCGCCCGCTGGGAGTACTCGCGGCGTTGCCGCGGGGGTGGACCCGATCCGTGTTCTATATGAATCTCAACGAGATAACTGGGCGCCAAAGCGGATCATCCGCAGCTGGTTAACGCTTGGTGAGGTTCGCTCGCCGCCAGCCCCGGCGGCGCGTTATTATAGCCGCGGATGGGGGTCGGGGAGGGATGCATGCGTCGACACGCGCGCGCGACCGCTTGGGCCTTGTCTTTATTCGCCGCCCTTGCCGCCAGTACAAGTCAAGCGGCCGACCTGATCTGGGAGGTCGAAAGCCCGTTCCGATTCTTCAAGCCGACGCGCGCTTTCGCGCTGCACGAGGCCGCGTTCAACGCGGTGCGCGGCGATCCATCGCAGCCGCTACCGCCAGACATCATCTGGCGCACCGAGCGGGCGCTCAACGATCCCGATTGCCAAGATGCTTCGACGCCCGACCGCTGCGCGGCGACCGCCGGCAAGCGCTATCAGCAAAGCCGCCTCGGCTGGGCGGCCCAGACGTTGGGCGAGATCTGCTATGAAAGCAACGGCCGTCCCCGCCGCTATTCTGCGCTCTGCGAGCGCAGATACTCCTGGGGCACGGCGAGAGAAGACTACGTTCTGCCCGACGCGCACACGGTCTCGATCCGGATCGCGCCCCAACAGCTTGGCGGCACGAACGGCGAGTGCACTTGGAGCTGGCAGGCGCGCAAGGCCGGGGGCAAAACCGAGAGCAAGCGCACAGCCTGCACCGACAAGCTCACCATCGCGCGCGTGCCCTACGCGCTCGATCGTACCCAATCCGGCGTCTCGGTGACGGTTAAGCTGCCCGATGGGCGCGAGCTCGCCGAGCCGGAAGTGGTCGTCGAGGACCTCTTCATCGTGGCGCTCGGCGATTCGTTTGCGTCGGGCGAAAGCAATCCGGACCGGCCGGTGCAGTTCAGCGCCGGGCGCGAGATGGTGTATGAGCCGTCTTTGCTGCGCGCGGGCCTCGCGTCGAAAGCGCCGGCCAGGCGTGCCACGCCGAACTACGGGCTCGCCGCCGGCGACGATCGGTACAATCCCAAGGTACTACCGCGGCGATTCATGGATGACGAGGCGGCCGAACGCTTCTACGGCCTGGGTTCACCCGAATTCCTGGCCGCATTCGAGAAGGCGTCGGCACGCTGGCTGAGCCGAGACTGCCATCGCTCGCAATACGGCTATCCGTTCCGTGTGGCGATCGAGCTTGCGCTCGAGGACCGCCATCGCGCGGTCACGCTCGCCAGCTTCACCTGCTCGGGCGCGGAGGTGACCGAGGGCCTGTTTCTCGACATGCCGGCGCGCGAAGGCGCAAGCGAGGTCCCCGGCGGCAAGGTTCGCGCGCAGCTCGACCAGTTGAGCGACCTCATCTGCCGCGGCCCTCGCTCGCAGAGCGCGAGCTACGCGCTGCCCACCTACGCGCATGGCAGCACTCGGATTTCGGCGCAAAGGATCGCCAAAACCTGGTGCCCGCCGCAATCGCGCAAGCGCGCGATCGATGTCGTGCTGATGTCGATCGGAGGGAATGACGTGGGCTTCAGTGCGCTCGCGGCCTATTCCTTGACCGAGAATATGGGCGACCTTGCGCCAATCGCCGGCTTGATCGGGAGCTCGAGCCGCTTCGGACCGCAGGTCGCGCGTGCCTATCTCGAGGTCCTGGACGAGCGCATGAAAGCGCTCAAAGAGGCGTTACGCGACGGCTTCGGCGTCGCGCCCCCGCGCGTCGTGCAGACGTCCTATGAGCCTATTCAATTCGACGAGACCGGCATGCTCTGCGGCGCGCAGCCGACGCTGGGCATGGACGTGCATCCCGGTCTGAAAATCAGCCGGCAGCGCCTGCAGGAAACGGGTGACTTCCTGCGTGATTTTCTCGGGCGGCTCGAATGCATCACTGGCGGCAAGAACCGCACGGGTTGCGCGGCCAATCTCGCGACCGGCGCCGGCACCGGCTTCACGCTGGTGACGGACCATATCCCGGAGTTCAGCAGGCGCGGCCTGTGCGCGCGTGATCCCAAGCACGCGCTCGCCGACGACGTCGCCATGCGCGTGCCGCGCAAACCGATGAACGGCGACGCCTTCAGGCCCTATTCGCCGGCCGCGACGCTGCCCTATGCGCACCGCTGGCGCCTGTTCCGCACGCCGAACGACGCGTTCCTGACGGCCAACACCCATCGGGACGGCACGCCCGTCTTCGATATTTTGCAGCCGGCCTATGCGGGGCTTTACAGCGGGGCGATCCATCCGACCGCCGAGGCGCATGCCATCGTCGCCGACCACGTGCTGCGGCACGTGCGTGCGATCGTGGACAATCGCGACGCGAAGCGCGGCGTGAGCAGCGTACGCTGATCAGCAATGGATGGCGGTGATGGCGGCTTTGCTGCATAGGCGCTACGTTAGGTCGTCATTGCCGGGCTTGACCCGGCAATCCATCCATCTTCGTAAAGACTTTTGTTCACAGAGGATGGATGCGCGGGTCAAGCCCGCGCATGACGGCCACTTGGGCGTCTTAACTTAGCGCCTATGGGCTTGGCCGAGCTGCGAGATCACTCCGCCGCCTGCTGCCCGTATCCCAGCCGCTGATTGAGCTTGTGGAGCAGCGCCTCGGCCGCTTCCGCGATCACCGTGCCGGGGGGAAAGATCGCCTCGGCGCCGGCACGCTTGAGCTCGTCGTAGTCCTGCGGCGGCACCACGCCTCCAACCACGATCATGATGTCGTCGCGGCCCTCCTTGACGAGGGCGGCCTTGAGCTGCGGAACCAGCGTGAGATGCGCTGCCGCGAGTGAAGACACGCCGAGCACGTGGACGTCGTTCTCGACCGCCTGGCGCGCGGCCTCCGCTGGGGTCGCGAACAGCGGACCGATGTCGACATCGAAGCCGAGATCGGCGAAGGCGGTCGCGATCACCTTTTGTCCGCGGTCATGGCCGTCCTGGCCGATCTTGGCCACCAAGATGCGCGGCCGGCGGCCCTCGTTGGCTTCGAACTCGGTGACGAGCTTCTGCACGCGCGCAACCGCTTCCGACATGGCGCCGACCTCCCGCTTGTAGACGCCCGTGATCGCCTTGATCTCGGCGCGGTGCCGTCCGAAGACCCGCTCCAGCGCCAATGAGATTTCGCCCACCGTCGCCTTGGCGCGCGCGGCGTCGATCGCGAGCGCGAGCAGATTGCCATTGCCGCCGGCGGCGGTGCGGGTCAGCGCGGCCAAGGCATCCTCGAGCGCCTTCGGATCGCGCTCGCGCTTAAGACGCGAAAGCTTGTCTATCTGAAGTTGCCGCACCGCGGCGTTGTCGACCTTGAGCAGGTTGACCGGTGCTTCCCGCTCGGGGCGATACTTGTTCACGCCGATGACCGCTTGCTCTCCGGCATCGATGCGCGCCTGTGTCTTCGCCGCAGCTTCCTCGATGCGAAGCTTGGGCAGGCCGGCCTCGATCGCCTTGGCCATCCCGCCCATCTCCTCGACCTCCCGGATGTGGCCCCAGGCTGCCTTGGCGAGCTCATAGGTGAGGCGCTCGACGTAGAACGAGCCGCCCCAGGGATCGATCATGCGCGTCGTGCCGCTCTCCTGTTGCAGCACGATCTGGGTGTTGCGCGCGATGCGCGCGGAGAAGTCGGTCGGCAGGGCGAGCGCTTCGTCCAGCGCATTGGTATGCAGCGACTGGGTGTGGCCTTGGGTCGCCGCCATCGCCTCGATTGCGGTCCGCACCACGTTGTTGAATACGTCTTGCGCGGCGAGCGACCAGCCCGACGTCTGGCAATGGGTGCGCAGCGACAGCGAGCGCGGGTCATTCGGCTCGAACGGCTTCATCAGCTTCGCCCACAGCAGGCGTGCCGCGCGCAGCTTCGCCACCTCCATGAAGAAGTTCATGCCGACCGCCCAGAAAAATGACACGCGCGGCGCAAATCGATCGACATTGAGCCCGGCCTTGAGCCCCGCGCGCACATATTCGACCCCGTCGGCAAGGGTGTAGGCGAGCTCGAGGTCCTGCGTGGCCCCCGCCTCCTGCATGTGGTAGCCGGAGACCGAGATCGAGTTGAATTTCGGCATCCGCGAGGCAGTGAAGGCAAAAATATCCGAGATGATGCGCAACGACGGCTCGGGCGGATAGATATACGTGTTGCGTACCATGAATTCTTTGAGAATGTCGTTCTGGATCGTGCCCGAGAGCTGTTCCGGCTTCACGCCCTGCTCCTCGGCGGCGACGATATAAAGCGCGAGCACCGGCAGCACCGCGCCGTTCATGGTCATCGACACCGACATCTGGTCGAGCGGGATGCCGGCGAACAGCGTGCGCATGTCGTAAATGGAATCGATCGCCACGCCCGCCATGCCGACGTCGCCGGCGACGCGAGGATGATCGCTGTCGTAGCCGCGGTGGGTGGCGAGATCGAATGCGACGGAGAGACCCTTCTGCCCGGCTGCGAGATTGCGGCGGTAGAAGGCATTCGAGTCCTCGGCGGTGGAGAAGCCGGCATATTGCCGGATGGTCCAAGGCTGCGTGACGTACATCGTGGGGTAGGGACCGCGCAGATAAGGCGCGATGCCGGGCAAGGTGTCGAGGAAGTCGAGATCCTTGACGTCGTCCGCCCCGTAGACCGGCTTCACCGCGATGCCCTCCGGCGTGAGCCAGGGAGCGCCTCCTGCCGGCGTCTGCGGCATCGCGGGCGCGAAATCGACGCTGGCGAAGTCCGGAATGCGGCTCATGATGCTATCAGGCAGTTCGGTCACCATAGCTTGCGATCAGATCAGACGCGTAGCATGCCACCGCCTCAGCGTCACGGCGCTCGATATCAGCACGCCGTCTCATGCTGGACATATATCATGCCCCGCGGTCAGCGTCGCCAGCCCTGCCTCGCAGCTCAGACGGCTGCGCGCGTGGCGCATCGCTGCTGCATCATTCCACCTGCAGGCCGAGCTTCTGGATCAGATCGCGAAACTTGACGTAGTCCTTGTCCAAGAAATCCGCCAACTGCTCGGGCGTGCTCGCTTGAGCCTCGAAGCCGCGCGCTG
>Ga0209240_1000460_pt1 | contig 16953 bp, 16 predicted proteins | sample GraSoi_2013_80cm_FD_185828 | JGI IMG/M metagenome (GOLD analysis project Ga0209240, IMG submission 185828) | Grasslands soil microbial communities from the Angelo Coastal Reserve, California, USA - Sample 9_17_2013_80cm (SPAdes) (version 2) | ecosystem: Environmental > Terrestrial > Soil >...
TTGGCGCTCACCGAGCGGTGCGACCACGGGCCGTCGAGGTAGATCGACGCCTCGCCGGGGGCCATCGCCCGCCTACCTGACTCCCGCTGAGGCGGACAGGGAGCCGGAGTCGTCCCTCTTGATCAGCGCCAAGTCCTCGGAGACGGTGCTGCGGGTCTTGCTCAGCCCTGTCAGCCCCTTGAACCTGGTGAACCCGATGAGGACGGCCAAGGCGGCCAGCAGCACGTAGGTGCCCGCGACGATCAAGAACGCCGCCCATAGCCAGATCCCCAGGGCGCTCAACCCGTAAGCGAATGCGAAGCTCAGCACCATGAGCACCAGGCAACCGACGAAAGCGGCTATGCCGAAGAGCGCCGCCCCGATCGCGAGTCGTCGGGCATCGGACTTGAGCTCCAGCTTCGCCAGATCGACTTCATACCTGACGAGCTGTGAGATGTCGCTGACGGCCAGCGCGACAAGGTCACCCAGAGATTCCTTCGTGGCTGTTGCCTGGCCTCCGTACGCGGTTTCGGCCATTCTCCCTCCCTTCCTCGCTGTCGGGTCCAGTCTCGCGCATGACGCCATGCGGCATTCGCCTGGCGCCCCATTCAGCGTCAACCGAATTCTGCGGCCGCTGTCCCACGCGGCGCTGGCCGCCCTGATTGGCCCGCGGAAACCGCCGTCCTGGACAGCTTCGCACGAATGGCCCGGAAAACGCCAAGCAGGCGGCGCCCCTGGTGGGGCGCCGCCTGAACCACGTCAGATCCGGGTTACCAAGCGTGCACCTTCATTTGCCGGACAGGGCACCCCGCCTCAGTCGCCTGCGGCGTTCGGTCCTTCTGGGTGCCCCTGCCTCGGCCGCCTCCCGCGGCTGGTCGCGCGTGGGTGCCCGGTTGCCGTGTCAGGACCAGTGGTCCGTTAACTCATTTCTACGACGGATCCGCCGGCTTGGGAAGCCCTAGCCGTAATCAATTCGTGATCTTTATTGAACCGGGTGTTCACATGTCTCGCCGGTGTCCCGCGCAGACCAGCACCGGCCCTGTGCTGGCCAACTGTGCTGGCCAACTGTGCTGGCCAACTGTGCTGGCCAACTGTGCTGGCCAACTGTGCTGGCCAACTGTGCTGGCCAACCCTGGTGAGCGCGGCTCGAAGCAGTCGGCAGGAGTCCCCTGCTTCCGCCGCCAGCCGCCCGATCCGCGCTGCCTTCCGCTCATTGAGCGGACCGCGCGCCGCTCGCGCTCGGTTAATCAGATCGTGACGACAAAATGACGGAACGAATGCAAGCGGGCCGGACCTCGATATTCTAGTTTTATCCAGGGAAAAGAAGGCGGTAGCCGCCCCTGGCCGGCCGCCGCCGCCGCTATCCGTCGCACGCGGCATCGGGGACCTCCGTTAAATACAATCTTCGTTCGGCCTGACTGACTGGTAACTTTGCACCGCTGCGCGTAGGATTTCCTGAGTTACGGAACCGCTCTGTCCCCCCGGAGCCGGGCCGTACGGCGACCCCCGCTCTCCCCCCCGGCGGGGGTCGCCCCTTTACCTGGGCTTATGTGCTGCGGCTGACCCGGCGAGCTCACTGCGGGGCGCCGGAGAGCAGGCGATCGAGCAGCGCGAGCGAACCCGCCTTGGACAGGGGCTCGTTGCCGCTGCCGCATTTCGGTGACTGAATACACGACGGACAGCCGGCGGTGCACTCACAATCTGCGATTGCCAGTGCCGTTGCGCGCAGCCACGGTTCTGCCGCCGCGAACCCGCGCTCAGCGAATCCTGCGCCGCCATCGTGACCGTCATAGACGAAGACCGTCAGCCGGCCGGTCTGCTGATGGTGGTCCGTCGATACGCCGCCGACGTCCCACCGGTCGCACGCGGCGACCAGCGGCAGCAGGCCGATGGCCGCGTGCTCGGCAGCGTGCGCGGCGCCGGGGAGATCAATCCCCGTCGCGGCCAGAGCGTCGCGCTGCGCGGGAGAGGCCGTCCACCACACGGCCCTGGTCCGCAGGGTGCGGGACGGCAGGTCAAGCGGGTACTCGCCGAGCGGGTGCCCGATCTCCGGCTTCCTGCGGGTGAAAGACACGACCTGGCGGGTGACCAGGACATCGCCGAAGAGAATCGCCGCCTCGCCCCAGTCGGCCCGCTGGTGCTCGGCGCCGATCCGGATGTCGGTCACCTGGCGTGCGGACGTGACGTACCCGGGATCGCCCGGCTGGACAAGCGCGACACCGTCGTCGAGGTCCAGGCTGGTCACAAGATAGATGTCGCCTTGATGCGAATAGACGGCGCCGGCGTGTAGCAGGGCATGGCCGGACGGCTCATCCATCGTGCCGACTAGCCGTCCCGTGGCCTGCTCGACGATCCGCAACGGCCTGCCGCCCGTTCCGCGCAGGCTGGCCAGGGGCGCGCGGCGTCCGGTCAGGTGCCACCGGCCGCCGCGATCCCTGAGGATTCCCTGCCTGGCGAGGTCAGCGATCAGCGGTCGAGCTGCGGTCCCGAACAGCCGCGCGTCGGCGCTGGTCAGCGGGATCTCCGCGGCAGCCGCGCACAGGTGGGGGGCCAGAATGTAGGGGTTGGCCGGGTCGAGCACGGTCGCCTCGACCGGTCGGTGCAGCAGCGCCTCGGGATGATGCACGAGGTAGGTATCCAGCGGGTCGTCCCTCGCGATCAGGATGGCCACGGCTTCCCTTTCCGCCCGCCCCTCCCGGCCCGGCCGCCCCGCCCGGCCTGCCTGCTGCCAAAGAGCGGCCCTGGTGCCTGGCCAGCCGCCGATTATGACGGCATCCAGGCCGGTGATGTTGATGCCGAGCTCCAGGGCGGGAGTCGCTGCAAGCGCTGTGATGGCCCCGGTGCGCAGGGCTCGCTCAAGCTCGCGCCGCTCCTCTGGCAGGTACCCGGAGCGGTAGGCCGCGACGCGGTGCGCGAGATCGCCGGCTCCCGTCTCGGTGAGCCTGCTCCTCGCCGCCGCGGCCGCTGCCTCGACGCCGCGCCGTGACCGGATGAAGGCAAGCGCGGGCACGCCGTCGCGTACCAGGTCGGCCAGCATGCCCGCGGTCTCCGCGACCACCGAGCGCCGGAGCGGAGCGTCGGCCTCGCCGCGCAGCGTGGTCATCGGAGGTTCCCACATCGCGAACGTCAATGGTCCGCGGGGCGCGGCGTCGGTGGTGACCGGCTCGGCGGGCAGCCCGGTGAGCAGCTCGGCGGCCCTGGCCGGTTCGCTGATCGTCGCGGAGGCGAGGACGAAGACCAGCCCCGGCGAGCCAGCCTCCCGGTGATGTTCGGCCACCCGGCGCAGCCTGCGAAGGACGTGCGCGACGTGGGACCCGAAGACGCCCCGGTAGCCGTGGCACTCGTCCACGATCACATACCGCAGCCGGCGCAGGAACCCGCTCCAGCGCTGATGCTGCGGCAGCAGCGCGTAATGCAGCATGTCGGGGGTGGTGAGCAGGTAGGTCGCGTATTTGCGGGCCCAGGCTCGTTGATGATGCGGCGTGTCGGAGTCCACCACGGCAGGCCGCAGCCCAAGTCCCCGGCGGCCTGGCCCGCCGAGGACGTGCAGCAGGTTGAGCTGGTCGGCAGCCAGCGCCCTGGTCGGCGCGAGATACAGCACGGTGCCGCCCTCGGCGATAGCCGACAGCGCGGGGGCGAGATAGCCGACCGACTTGCCCGACCCGGTCCCGGTAGCAAGGATCACGTTCTGTCCGGCCCTGGCCAGGGTGGCAGCCTGAGCCTGATGCGCCCACGGCTCGGCGATGCCGACCCTGGCGAACGCTCCGACGACTTCGGGAGGGACCCAGGCTGGCCAGGAGACTGGCCGGCCCTGCAGGGCGGGCATCCGCTCGACATGGGTAAGCCTGCCGGAGGCGGCACCACGCCGCAGGATAGCCTGAGGGCCGGCCAGCGGAAGCTGACCAGCTGGATGGGCCGTATCGTCGGCGGCCAGCGAAGGCGGATCAGGCATGGTGTTACGAAGTTTGTCATCGGTAGGCCGGGTACCTCGAACTGTGATCTGGTATAGACATGACGCCGGGGCATGGTTGAATGCGCGACGGGAGCAGCACGCCCGGCGCGCCGGACGAGATCTACTTGACCGACGACTGGGATAATGGATGCATGGCGCAGGAGGAATCTGTGGATCTGAAGCTAGATCACCACAACAAGGACGGCATCGAGATCGTCGACGTGGAAGGCGAGATCGATGTCTATACCGCGCCTCGTCTCCGTGAACTCCTTATTGACCTGGTCAATAACGGTCATTACCAGCTCGTCGTGAACATGGAAAAGGTGGAGTTCCTCGACTCCACCGGCCTCGGCGTCCTGGTCGGCGGGCTGAAGCGAGTGCGAGCCCATGACGGATCGCTCGACCTGGTCTGCACGCAGGAGCGGATACTGAAGATCTTCCGCATCACTGGGCTGACCAAGGTATTCGGGATTCACGACACGGTAGACGAGGCGATCGCTAACCGTAAGTCAGAGAAGTAGCCACTGGGGCTGCTGCGTCGGGTGGCACGAGATGGCAACTGTTGAGGTCACCTTCACGGCGCTGCCTGCCCATGTGCGGACGGCCAGGCTCGTCGCCACGGCCGTTGCGCGGCGCAGCGGCGTTGCGGAGTCTCTCATGGACGAGGTGCGTCTTGCTGTCGGGGAGGCATGTTCGCGTGCGGTCGAGACGCACGCGATGCAGTGCCCCGACAAGCCCGTACGGCTCGCGCTTTCCAACCAGGCTGGTCGCTTTCAGATCGAGGTCATCAACGCGGGCAGGCCGGCCCAGGGTCCGCTTGGGGCCAGCGGCGGCCGCGGGGCGGAGCGGGGGGAGTCCGCCATGATGCCGCCAGGTTTCTCGCTCGCGGTGATCGCTGGCCTGGCCGACGATGTTGAGATCAGCGAGACCGCGGCGGGAACCAGCGTCAAGATGAGCTGGCCGCTGTCGGGCTCGCTGGCGACCGGCTCTCCGGCCTGAAGCACGGCATGCGGCGCTCTGGTCAGTTACCGTTTGATCACGAACGGATCGCAGCGTCGTGACATGCGGACCCGACGCGCCGCGCGGGGACCCGGATGCGTAGACTCCCCGCACTGCCGTGTCGACGTGATGAAACGCCCGAACGTTGCGAATCGCACCGCTCGCACGGTTCATGCGGCCTGACCCTATTTCTAGAGCATCGGAGTGTTTTGCGTGAAGTACCCGGCTGAGTGCTGTGCGCCGCCAAGGCGGCCCGCCCGGCTAGGCTTGCTTTCCCCTGCTGAGGAGGACGGATGACAAGGCTCGGTACCGCTCTCGCGGATGGAGCGGCTACCGTGACTGGCTCTAACGTGACCTGGGTCGCGGTCGTGGCAGTCATCGGTGTGCTGGCACTGGCGATGGCGGGCTGGCTGGTCAGGCAGGTTCTGGCCGCGAGCCAGGGCACCGCCAAGATGCAGGAGATCGCCAAGGCCGTCCAGGAGGGCGCGGCTGCTTACCTGCGCCGGCAGTTCAGGACCCTCGGCGTGTTCGTCATCATTATCTTTTTCGTGCTCCTCGTGCTGCCGGCCGATTCTGGCTCGGTGCGGTGGGGCCGGTCGGTCTTCTTCCTGTTCGGCGCTTTGTTCTCGGCCCTCACCGGGTTCACCGGCATGTCGCTCGCCGTGCGCGGCAACGTCAGGGTCGCGGCCGCCGCCCGCGAGAGCGGCGAGAGGCAGGCCACGCGGATCGCGTTCCGCACCGGCGGCGTCGCCGGGATGTTCACCGTGGGGCTCGGTTTGCTGGGCGCGGCCGCCGTCGTACTTATCTACAAGTCGAACGCGCCGAGCGTGCTCGAGGGGTTCGGCTTCGGCGCCGCGCTGCTTGCTATGTTCATGCGAGTAGGCGGCGGCATCTTCACCAAGGCGGCCGATGTCGGGGCGGACCTGGTGGGCAAGGTCGAGAAGGGCATCCCGGAGGACGACCCGCGCAACGCAGCCACGATCGCCGACAACGTGGGCGACAACGTCGGGGACTGCGCTGGCATGGCGGCCGACCTGTTCGAGTCCTACGCGGTCACCCTGGTAGCCGCGCTGATCCTGGGCAAGGCCGCGTTCGGCTCTCAGGGCCTTGTCTTCCCGCTGATCGTCCCCGCGATCGGCGTGCTCACCGCGATGGCAGGGATCTTCTTCGTCGCCCCGCGCCAGAAGGACCGCAGCGGGATGACGGCGATCAACCGCGGCTTCTTTCTCTCCGCGATCTTCTCCCTGGTGCTGGTCGTCGTCGGCGCGTTCGTGTACCTGCCGTCTTCGTTCAGCAAGCTGAAGGGCGTAACCGACCCGGCGATCCTGCACCACTCGGGCGACCCCAGGGTGCTCGCAATCGGCGCCGTAGTCATCGGCCTAGTGCTGGCGAGCGCGATCCAGCTGCTTACCGGATACTTCACCGAGACCACCCGTCGTCCCGTCAGGGAGATCACCGACGCCGCACGCACCGGCCCCGCCACGGTCATCCTGGCCGGGATCGCGGTGGGCCTGGAGTCGGCCGTCTATTCAGCCCTGCTGATCGGCGCCGCGGTATACGGGGCGTTCCTGCTTGGCGCTGGCAACCCCACGATCGCCCTGTTCGCGGTCGCTCTCGCTGGCACTGGCCTGCTCACTACGGTCGGCGTGATTGTCTCGATGGACACCTTCGGCCCGGTCTCGGACAACGCCCAGGGCATCGCTGAGATGAGCGGCGACGTCGAGGGCGAGGCAGCTCAGGTGCTGACCAGGCTGGACGCGGTGGGCAACACGACCAAGGCGATCACCAAGGGAATTGCGATCGCGACCGCCGTGCTGGCGGCTACCGCCCTGTTCGGCGCTTTCCGCACCACGGTAGAGACCGCGCTTGGCCGTGCCGCGAGCAGCTTCAGCCTGTCCATCGACAGGCCGAACGCTCTCGTCGGGCTGATCGTCGGCGCGTCCGTCGTTTTCTTCTTCTCCGGGCTCGCGATCATGGCGGTCGGCCGGGCGGCCGGCCGGGTGGTGTTCGAGGTGCGCGAGCAGTTCAGGACGCACCCGGGGATCATGGACTTCACCGAGAAGCCCGAGTACGGTCGCGTCGTCGATATCTGCACGAAGGATTCGCTGCGTGAGCTGGCAACACCGGGCCTGCTCGCCGTGCTCGCGCCCATCGTGATCGGTTTCGGTTTCGGGTACGTCCCGCTCGGCTCGTTCCTCGCGGGGGCGATCGCCGCGGGCGTCCTGATGGCCGTCTTCCTCGCGAATTCCGGTGGTGCCTGGGACAACGCGAAGAAGCTGGTCGAGGACGGCATCTACGGCGGTAAGGGATCAGAGGCGCACGCAGCAACGGTCATTGGCGACACTGTGGGCGACCCGTTCAAGGACACCGCGGGACCGGCGATCAACCCGCTGATCAAGGTCATGAACCTGGTCTCGCTCCTGATCGCGACCAGCGTCGTCAAGTATGCGGACAACACAGGCCTGCGGGCCGGCGTCGCGCTCGGCGCGTTCGCAATCGTCGTCGCTTCGATCGTGATCGCCAAGCGCCGGCAGACGGGCATCGCGCCGTCTGAATCCGGCGATGCCAACGGCCCGGCCGCTCCGGCCGACGACGAGCAGCCGGCCGAGAAGGCGACGGCCTGACCGGGTGCTGACGGCGACCGAGTTACCTGCGGCCCTCCCGCGTGCCGGCCTTTGCCCAGGAATCCCTGCCTGGGAGCATGGAAGCGATGACAGCGCGACGGCAGCTCATCGTCATGCGGCACGCCAAGGCAGGCGAACTGCCTGGTGGTCCTGACGTCGAGCGGGCATTGCGTCCGAGGGGAAGCAGGAACGCTACCGCGGCGGGGCAGTGGCTGGCCAGGCGAGAGCTTGTTCCCGATCTCGTGCTCTGCTCCAGTGCCCGCCGCGCCAGGCAGACCTGGCAGTACGTCAGCGCCGAGCTCGGCGGCGAGCCCGAGGTGATCAACGATCCGCGGCTGTACGAGGCGGATGCCGACGACCTCCTGGAGATCCTCGGCGAGACCCGTTCCCAGGTACGCTGCCTCATGTACGTCGGGCACAATCCGGCGGCTGCGGACGTGACCGAGATCCTGACCGGCGGCCCTGTCGACTTCCCCACCTCGGCGATCGCGATCATCGGACTCCACGTCGGCTGGCCTGACCTGACGGAGAAGCGTGCAGGCGCGGGCGAGCTTGTCGCCGCATGGAGGCCGCAGCCAGAATCGTGACCCGCGGGGCACGGATCTGCAAGTGCGGCGTTCTGAGCGACTGGCGGGAGGACGCAGATGTCGGCTGAGGTACTGCGGCTGCACGGCGTAGCGGTCCGCCGGGATCAGTCGATGCTGCTCAAGGACGTCAGCTGGACGGTGCGCGACGACGAGAGCTGGGTGATCGTCGGCCCGAATGGCGCTGGCAAGACCACGCTGCTCCAGATCGTCGCTGGCCTGATCCTGCCAACCGATGGCGTCGCCGAGGTACTCGGTAAGCGGGTCGAGGACGCCGATCCGGACGACCTGCGCAGCAGGGTGGGAATCTCGAGCGCGGCCGTGGCCGATCAGGTACCGCGCGGCGAGAAGGTGATCGACCTGGTGATGACCGCCGGGTACGGGATTCTCGGCCGGGCCGGCGAGGAATACGATTCCTTCGACGTGGCCAGGGCCGTGCAGTTGCTCGACGCGGTCGGCTGCGCGCACCTGATCAGGCGCCGGTTCGGGACGCTGTCCGAGGGCGAGCGAAAGCGGGTGCAGATAGCCCGCTCGCTGATGGCCGACCCGGAGCTGCTGCTGCTCGACGAGCCGGCTGCCGGGCTCGACCTCGGCGGCCGAGAGGACCTGCTGAGCCGGATCGCCGGACTGGTCCGGCATCCCGCTTCTCCGGTCCTTGTCCTGGTCACGCATCACGTCGAGGAAGTGCCTGAGGGTTTCACCCACGCCATGCTCATGCGCAAGGGGACCGTGCTCGCCGCAGGCCCGCTGGACCAGGTGTTCACCGCGCGGAATCTGTCCCGGTGCTTCGGCGTCCCGCTGATCGTCGAGCGCCGGGCCGCCCGCTGGATGGCGCACGCCGCTCCCGTGCGCTGACGTTGGGTACCAGGTGGCTACCGCGGAGATACTGGCGATCCTCGCCGCGGCGATCGCGGCCGGCGCCATCAACGCGGTCGTGGGTTCCGGCTCGCTGATCACCTTCCCCACGCTGCTGGCGTTCGGGTTCGCGCCGGTCGTCGCGAACGTCTCCAACAACGTCGGGCTTGTTCCCGGCAATGTCAGCAGCGTCTTCGGCTACCACGAGGAACTGTCCGGGCAGCGGGGCAGGCTGATCCGCCTCGGCATCGCGTCATGTGCTGGCTCGCTGGCTGGCGCCTGGGCGCTGCTCGCCCTGCCCGCAGGCGTGTTCCAGGTCGTCGTCCCAGCCCTGATCATTCTTGCTTGCGTACTTGTCGTGCTCCAGCCGCGGCTGTCGGCATGGGTGGCTGCACGCGGCAAGGAGCGCGCCGAGCACGGCGGCCCGCTCCTCCTCGCGGGCGTGTTCCTCGCAGGTGCCTACGGCGGCTACTTCGGCGCGGCCCAGGGCGTGCTCCTGATCGGGCTGCTCGGTGTCGTTCTGACCGAGCCGCTGCAGCGGATCAACGCGGCCAAGAACGTCCTGGTGACGATCGTCAACGCGACCGCAGCGGCCGTCTTCGTCATCTTCGCCCACGTCGCCTGGCTGGCCGTGCTCCTGGTGGCTGTCGGATCCACAGCCGGGGGCCTGATCGGCGCCAGGGCGGGCCGTCGCCTGCCGCCGCAGGCGCTGCGCATCATCATCGTCGTCATCGGCGTGATCGCCGCTACGAAGCTGATCTTCTTCCGGTGAGCGAGGGCGTCCCGGTGAGCCAGGGGTGCCGGTGAGCCAGGTGTCCTGCCGCTCCTGGGGGCCGGGGCAGCCTAATACTCCAACCGGACTTTGTCGGAGCAGGAAGCGAGAATCGGCGGGACCAGTCGAATCAACGCCGGAAGGTGACGTCATGGATGTGCAGTTCATCACCAGCGTCGCAGTCATCACCCCCGACCCGAGCGTCAGCCGAAGGTTGTACGTGGACGCGCTTGGCTTGGCGCTGACCGCAGAAGGTGACGGCTACCTGCACAGTGAAGACATCGACGGTTGCAAGTCCTTCGGGGTCTGGCCCCTGACTCAGGCTGCGCAGGCGTGCTTCGGCACGCCTGACTGGCCAGCGGAGCGGCCGGTGCCACAGGCGAGCGTCGAGTTCGAGGTCGCGGACGCTGAGACCGTCCAGGTCGCAGCGGACGAGTTGAAGGAGAAGGGCTTCACGCTGCTCCACGACGCACGTACCGAGCCGTGGGGACAGACCGTCGCTCGACTGCAGTCCAGCGAGGGTGCGATCATCGGCATCTCCTACGCGCCCTCGATGCATTAGCAGCGAGAAGGAACATTGCCCGAGAGCGGATCGGCCACTGACACGATGGTCGAGCCTCAGTGCCGCTGAGCGGTCAGGCCCATCCGATTGCCCGATATCCATCCAGAGTGACGTTCGGTGTTCACATCGAACGACCCGCATTCTCCAGGGGTCCTCAGCCTGTCGCATGATGTCGCGCCAGAGGCCTGGCAGATGCGTTTCGCAACACGTCTCAGCCATTGTGGTGCTCGTCATCGTCGCTGCTCAGAAGCCCGGCCCGTGAGGACGTGCCACGTGCGCAACACCTCGGCTGGCGACGGCGGGTATTTGATCATGACTCTACCTGCACGATTCGCGGAAACGCCCTATTTGAATTGGTTCTCACCCCCAGAGAACGAGCGACAGCCAGGCAAGCATGAAGATTACGAAGTCCGGCTGGAGTACTAAGCCTCCCGCGGGTGTTGCTGCTCGGAGGCTGTCATGGTTGCGGTATGGCGGTCCCCGTCGATGCGGAGGAGTACTGGCGCGCTGAAGTGGACCACTGGTGGGCGGAAGTCCTCCAAGTACCGGTTGATGCAGTTCGCGCAGGCGGGCGTTTGCTCTGGGCCATGTCAACCACGCCGGAGTCGTCGCCGTCGACAACGCCGCTAACCCGATCGTGTATGGCCCCGCCGAGGTACTGCCCACGCTGCAAGCGGCCTCCCGCTGCTTGCCAGGCTGCACAAGCAAACACCGCCAGCCGAGCGGGAGGAGAGTGGCACCACCAATCTGCCCGCTTTCGGCTACTTCGATGATGGCGGGCTGCAAGCGGTCGCCTGCCTCGGGGTGTGGCATGGGATGCCCACCATCGGCGTGCTCACCCATCCGCGGGCACGCGGCCGTGGATAGGCCTGCATGGTTGTCCCCGCAGCCGCCAGGGAAGGCCTGAAAGGGCGGGCAGTCGTTCAATATCGTGCATGGCGCCGCGACAAAGCGTCGGTCGCGGTCGCACTGCGGTCCGGGTTCGCCCATTACTGCGACGGTCTCGTTATCGAGCTCGTGCCATGAGCACGGCCCTCGTCGAGCTAATTCGGGCAACTTGACGTCGGCGTGCTCCCGCAGGTACGGCGCGGGTCGCGGGGGACCTGGTAGAACCGGTTCGGCAGGGTCGTGGGGCCGATGCGGGCCAGCTCGAACAAGATGGCGTGTTTGGGGTCCATCGGCCCGTTCTGCAGGCACACTGACGTCATGAAGGCTGACGTAGTCGTAATCGGCGCCGGCGCGCTCGGCCTCAGCACCGCGCTGCACTGCGCGATCGCCGGCCGGTCGGTTGTGGTCGTGGAGCGCGACACGGCAGGGTCGCACGCATCCGGGCGGGCCGCCGGCCTGTTCAAGTCGGTGCAGACAGACGAGCTCAGGACCGGGCTGGCCAGGCGGAGCATCGCGAAGGCGCTCAAGTTCGGCGACTGGGCTGGCGTCGAGCTCGACGTCACGAGGTCGGGCAGCTACCTGATCGCCAGGACGGCAGCGCACCAGGAATTGCTGCGCACCGAGCAACGCCAGTCGCGCGAGTGGGGCGTCGATATCAGGGCGGCAAACGCCGGCGAGGTCACAGCGAACGTGTCCTACTACCAGGAATCTGGCAGCGAGTTCGCGCTGTGGTGCCCAGAGGACGTCTATATCGCCGAGCCCACCGACCTGATCCGCGCCTATGTCGACGCATGCCGGCTGCACGGGGCTGAACTCCTCGAGCACGAGCAGGTGATGGCGGTCACGCTGGCCGGCGGGCAGGTCGCCGGGGTCGAGACCGCTCGACGGTCCATCACCACGGATGTCGTCGTCGACGCGGCCGGCGCGTGGACCAGGCAGGTGGCCGGGCTGGCCGGAGCGACCGTCGCGGTCGCGCCGGTCAGGCACCAGCTGCTCATCACCGAGCCGGCCCAGATCAGCCCGGCTGATCCGATCGTGCGGGTCGTCGATGCCGCCGTTTACCTGCGGCCGGCTAGGGGCGGGCTGATGCTCGGCGGCTTCGAGCGCGGCCCGCTGCCGTTCGATGTCTGGGAGCCGCCACCAGATGTCCCCCTCGACCTCACGGTGCTCAGGACGCTGGCGGGCCTAGTCGGCCGCGAGGCGCCAGCCGGGTGCGCCGCGGTGGCCGAGCATCGAGGCGGCATGTTCACGATGAGCCCGGACGGCCGCTTCGTGCTTGGACCGGTGCGCGACGTGCCCGGGCTGTGGGTCGCCAGCGGCTGCAATGGGTCAGGATTCTCGTCTTCGCCAGCCCTGGGCGAGGCGCTCGCCGGCTGGATCACTGGTACGTCCGCTGACCTGGCCGCGCTCGCTCCCGGCAGGTTCGGCATGCTCACCGACGAGACCCTCATCAGGGACGGCGTCTGGCAGTACGAGCACTACTACGACCCGACGGCCGGGTGACCGGCATGGGTACGCCGCGGGGGCCGAACCCGGGGCTGCCGCGAGGACACCTGCAAGCGTTCCTGCGCAGCTTTTTCTTCGCTGGCCAGGGCGTCTGGCATGCGGTGAGGACGCAGCGGAACATGCGGGTTCACGTCGCCGCCGCGATCGCCGTGGTCATTGCTGGTGCCGTCCTACGGATCGGCGCCGTTCAATGGGCCTGCCTGGCCCTCGCCATCGGCATCGTCCTTGTCGCCGAGATGTTCAACACCGTGATCGAGGCGATGATCGATCTGCAATCGCCGCACCGGCATCCGCTGGCGAAAATTGCCAAGGATGGGGCGGCCGGGGCGGTGCTGATCGCCTCTGTCGCGGCTGTTGGCGTCGCGATCGCCGTTTTCGTGCCGCGGCTGTTACGTTGACGCGTTTGCGGCGGCCGCCTCGGCCTACCGGCTGGCGCCGGGCCGTTAATCGGCACTGGCTGCGCTGGCTCGAGCGTCGACCTGGCGCTGCGCGTCCGCGAGGATGAGGCCGACTGCACGGCCGAAGAGCACGTCGCAGTCGTGCCGCGGCTGACCCGACCTGGCGTTTGCGGCGAGCTCGGCCAGAGCCAGGCGTAGCGCACCAACCGGCTGGTCGGTCTCCCCCGGCGCGCGCGTCCGGCCGGCCTCGCCCCACAGCCAGACATCGGAGCCGTCGGCCGCCTCCGGCGCGCAGAGGGTCACCGCGACCGCGCTCGAGGCTCCGCCCTTGTGATGCAAGATCAGGTGCGTCACGTCGCCGGTCCCCGCGTCCGCCGTGACGGCCGTGACCGGTCCGAGACTGGCCCACAGCAGCGACACCAGGTGCGGGCCGAGGTCCCAGAGCCCGCCCTTCTCCCTGCGCCACGGCGTATTGAATGGGCTGCGCTCAGCCAGAGCCGAGCCCAGCCAAACCGCGGTGCCTCCGCTCCATCGGTGCTCAGCTACCGACGCCAGCCAGGCCCGCACGTCAGCCTGGAACCGTGCGGTGAAGAACACGACCGACGCGACGCCGGCGTCCTGCACCGCGCGCGCCAGAACATCCGCGGCCTGCTCGGTCGTCGCGATCGGCTTCTCCAGCAGCAGATGCCGGCCAGCTCGCGCCGCCCTGACAGCCAGCTCCGCCTGGATGTCGGGCGGGATCGCGAACGCGACCGCGTCGACGCTGGCCAGGAAGTCATCGAAGTTGTCATACCAAGCGCAGTGGTAACTGCCTGCCAGTGCGGCGACCGCTTCGGCGTTCCTGCCCCAGACCGCCGCCAGTTCGATGCCCGCGGTGGAAGCGAGCGCCGGGGCGTGCGTGATCCTCGCCCAGTAGCCGGTGCCAGCCAGGCCGAATCTGAGCGGCCGCTCGTTCACTGGTCCCACACCGCGATCGCGCGGACGGGGAACGACGCCATTCCGCGGACCGGCGCGGGCAGCTTGATCAGCCGGGCACCCTCCTGCGGCACTGTCCCCAGCTTCGTCAGGTGCTCGATGATCGGGATCACCGTACCCAGCTCGGGCGGGGCGAGCCCCGGATAGGTCACCATGCCGGCGACGATCTCGTGTGCCAGGTCCGCGAGCATCGCCGGCTAGCCACGACCCCGGCGCGCGACCTCGTCGAAGGCCCCGGCGAACGCGTCGGCGATCCGGCCGATCTCCGCCTCGGTGATCACGAAGGGCGGGGAGACCTGGAGCGCGACGCCGCGCAGCAGCCGGGTGATGACGCCGCGCTCCCTGACAGCACGCACTAGGCGCTGCCCGATCGCGGGGTCGGCTGACCTTGCGTTCTCGTCGATTTCGACCGCGGCAAGCAGCCCGGTCCCTGAGCGGACCACGCTGACCAGGTCGTGACTGCTGAGCGGGGCCAGCGCCGTGGCGAGCAGAGGCTCGAGCGCCACGACGCGCTGCACCAGCTGCTCGCGCTCGATCAGGTCCAGGTTGGCCAGCGCGACCGCTGCGGCCGCCGGGTGCCCCGAGTAGGTGTAGCCATGCCTGAACACATCCGTCGAGCCGGGCCGCCAGAACGGCTGGGCGACCTTCGGCCCGGCGATGACCGCGCCGATCGGCAGGTAGCCGGAGCTCAGTCCCTTGGCCGTCGTGATCAGGTCGGGATCCAGGTCGAACCGGTCGCTGGCGAACCACTGCCCGACCCGGCCGTACCCCGTGATCACCTCGTCGGCGACGAACAAGACGTCATGCCGGCGGCAGATCTCCCTGACCGCGCTGAGGTACCCGTCGGGCGGCGGATACACGCCGCCTGCCCCGATCACCGGCTCGCAGAAGAATGCCGCTACCCGGCTGTCACCAAGCAGTTCGATCGTCTTCTCCAGCGCCGCTGGATCGTCCCACGGCACCTGCTCAACCTGCCCAACCAGCGGTGCGAAAGCCTCGGTGAGCAGCGGTATGCCGCCCAGCGAGGTGCCGTAGGCGTTCATCCCGTGGTATGCGTGGGTACGGGAAATGATGATCTGCCGGGTCGGCTCCCCGACCGCGCGCCAGTACGCCCTCGCAAGCTTGCCGGCCGTGTCCACCGCGTCGGAGCCACCACCAGGTGTCAGGAAGACCTTCGCGCCCTGCATCGGTGCGAGCTCGGCTATCCGCTGGCAGAGCCCCTCGGCGGCCGGGTTCGTGTAGTACTCGAAGGTCTGGAACCCGGCGATCTCGCGCATCTGCGCGGCCGCAGCCTCGGCGAGCTCGGCGCGGCCATAGCCCACGTTGCAGTACCACAGGCTGGCCAGCGCGTCCAGGTACGCGCGGCCGTCGGCATCGTAGACGGTGCAGCCCTCGCCCCGCACTATCGTGATCGCCTCGCCCGCCAGCGTCGCCATGTTCGCGAACGGGTTCCAGAAGGCGGTCGTGTGCGCTGGCTCGGTGTGCGCCATTGCCCGGTCCCTTCGGTAGGTGAGCCTCAAACCTACTGGCAGCCGCGCCGGCCCCGGCCATCGACCGCTCGTTGGCCGGAGCTGGCCTGTCGGCCTGGTGCTAATCTCGCCGCATGAGGATGCGTTCTTCGGCATTTAGCATCAGTCGTCATCGAGTCAGGATCGTGGCCGCCGGAGGCGCCGCCACAGCCGCTCTGACTCTCCTCGGCGGCTGCGGTGCCGCGCATCAGGGCCAGCACGCAGGCGGTCAGCGCCACATTACCGCCGGCCAGGCGGTCGCCCTGGCTGCCAAGCGCGCCGCGAAGCTTACGTCGCTCACCGTCTCCGAAACTATGACCATGCACGGCATCCCATTGCCTAGCGGAGGCGGCCTGATCCCGGGCGCCGGTACAGGCGGCGGCGGGCCGGCGAGCCGGAGCTTTACGATGCACGCGACCGCCAGCATGCGTCTCAAGCCCGCGCTGCTCGCTGCCATCGCGGTGAAGATGGATCTCGGGGGCAGGTCGGTGGTCCTTGATGAGATCTTCACCGGCAAGGCCATCTACCTGAAGATGCCGGGGATACTGCCCACCCGAGCGGGCAAGCCGTGGGCCAAGATCAGTCTGGCCTCGCTGCCGAACGGAACGAGCCTACGCAAGCTGTTCGCTCGGACGCAGACCGGAAACCCGCTTACCGCCATGGGCAACCCGACAGCGCTGGCAAAGTTCCTGGCCGCCGCCAGGCACGTCCGGGTCGTCCGCGATCAGAGCGTCGACGGCGTGGTGACGACCAAGTACTCGGGCGTCATCGATCTGCGCTCCTTCGCGACGGCGATGCCGTCGGCCGATCGGAAGTTCTTCGGGTCGCTGGGTCCAGCTGATATCAAGTTCTGGATTGACCACCAGCACCAGATGAGAAAGATGGTCATGCGACTCGCTTTCGGCAAGGCGTCGATCGCGCTGACCGCCAATGTCACGTCAATCAACCAGCCAGTCCGGATTGTCCCGCCGCCGGCCGGCCAGGTATCGGCCATTTCGCATCCGTGACGACCGGCACGAGCGCACACGGAGGCAATGACCCGCCTGATGGACCGCTGGATGGCATCCGCGTGCTCGACCTGACCTCGGTGGTCATGGGCCCGCTCGCCACCCAGATACTCGGCGATCTCGGTGCCGACGTGATCACCATCGAGAGCCGCGACGGTGACATCAACAGGACCATGAGCAGCGGACCAGTGCGCGGGCTGTCCGGCGTGTCCCTGAACCTGCTGCGCAACAAACGCAACGCGGCCATCGACATCTCCCAGCCGGCTGGCCGCTCCGCGCTGCTGCGGGTCGCTTCAGGCTGCGACGTGTTCGTCACCAACCTGCGGTCGGCGTCGCTGCGGCGG
>Ga0209240_1000461_pt1 | contig 16942 bp, 13 predicted proteins | sample GraSoi_2013_80cm_FD_185828 | JGI IMG/M metagenome (GOLD analysis project Ga0209240, IMG submission 185828) | Grasslands soil microbial communities from the Angelo Coastal Reserve, California, USA - Sample 9_17_2013_80cm (SPAdes) (version 2) | ecosystem: Environmental > Terrestrial > Soil >...
CCTGCCGTCATCGCTGAACATTTTTGCGAGCCGTATCCATTCGCGTTGATAGAGTTTATTGAGGGAACACTGTTCTCCGATAGCTTGTGCTCACTCGAATCCAAGGATCTGGCAAAAATTGCTTTCGACACCGGCGCTACGCTGCAAGCCATCCATTCATTCGATCTGGGCCAGGGCGGATTCTTTAATGAGAACTTCGTTTTTAACCCGAGCTTCGAGAATTTCGGTGGGAGTCTGTACGATTATATCTGTTCGAGCCTTGTGGCTGGTCGGGTGCGTGAAAGGCTAGGAGCAAAACTGGCAGACCGCATGTTGGAGTTTGTACATGCTAAAAGAGACGTCTACTGGTCGATCCCAAATTGCACTCGCCTCATCCATTCTGACTATAACCTCAAAAATATCCTGATAAGGCACATCGACTCCGTCTGGAAGGTGGTTGGAATCTTGGATTGGGAGTTTGCATTGGCCGGTTCGCCGTTAGTAGACATCGGGAATTTCCTGAGGTTCGAGGACGAATTACCACCGGGAGTTAGCGAGGCGTTTATTCGGGGTTATCTTTCGAATTCGATCGGCTTGCCAGATAATTGGAGGGAGGTAGCTAAACTTCTCGATCTGGCGGCAATGGTGAATTTTTTGGAGGATGAAAGAGACGCTCCTAAGACTTTTCGCACCGCAATCGCCGTGATGGAGAAGACGGTGGAGTCCAACGGACTCGCCTGAAGCTCGTCCGTGATAGCAAATAGCAGATAGCAAATAGCAAATATTGAGGGCGCTCGACCCTGCCCAGCGTCCGCGGTGCAGGACAATTGCCGCCGTACTCACTTGAGGCTGGTCCGGAATAGGAGAAAGCAAAGGGGGAGGTCGTTGATCTACCGAGCGCTTGCTACCGGAACAATTTGCTATTTGCGATCTGCTATTTGCTATTCGGTAGCGAGCTTCAGGCGAGCTACCGTAGGAGAAGCCCTCCGCAAACACCACCCGCTATCACCAGGATCCATGGCGCGACCTTCCAGAACTGCAACGCGGCAAAGAGAACGAGAGCCAGAGCGAAGCTTTTCGGGGAGTCAATCGCGCTGGTCCAGATTGGCTGATAGAAAGCGGCCAACAGTATGCCGACTACGGTTGCGTTAGCGCCCGCTAACGCCGCCTGGGCAGCTAGTGATGACCGGAGCCGGCTCCACAGAGGGAGCAGGCCGTTTACCAAAAGCATCGGAGGAAGCAAAATGGCGAACAAAGCCCACAGTCCTGCCGGCCATCCGGATGGATACCCCGTCTTGGCCGCGCCCAAATAGGCCGCGAACGAAAAGATCGGTCCTGGTAAGGCTTGGGCGAAACCGTATCCGGCTAGAAAGGTATTATTGTCTACCCAGCCTTTGGGAACAACTTCTGCCTGTAAAAGCGGCAAAACCACATGGCCACCACCAAATACCAGTGATCCCGCTCGATAAAAACTATCGAAGAGCGGCAACCAGCCATCGCGTTTTCCTGCCGCCAGAATCGGGATCAGCAAAAGGCAGATGGCAAAAAGAGCCAACGAGAAAATTGATAGCCGGCGGCCGGGTAGAAAACCGAATTCCTGAGTCGCTGGTCGATTGCTTTCGGCTTTGATCAATCTCCATCCTACGATCGAGCCGAGAGCAATAACGATAACCTGAATCCACGAATTGTTGGTGAGGAGAACAATGACGGCAGCAACTACGGCAAAACTGATTCGAAGTCGATCGGTGCAAAGTTTGGTTGCCATCGACCAAACTGCTTGGGCAACCACAGCGACAGCCACAATTTTCAAACCGTGTATCCAAGGCGCGGCCTGCGGATTGCTGGCCCAATGGATCCCGTAGGCGGCAAGAATCATGAGGAGCCCGGAGGGCAACGTAAAACCGAACCAGGAAGCGATCGCTCCGAATAGCCCGGCTCGTATCATGCCGATCGAGTAACAGACTTGGCTGCTGGTGGGTCCAGGCAGGAACTGGCAAAGGGCGACGAGATCGGCAAATGATTGTTCCGTGAGCCAGCGCCGTCTTTCAACGAATTCCTGACGAAAATAACCGAGATGCGCGATTGGTCCGCCGAAGGAGGTGAGACCGAGGCGCAGGAAGATGAGAAAGAGTTCTGGGATGCGCTGACTCAAGCGTGGGAAGGTGAGAAGTGAAAGGTGAAAGGTGAGAAGTGGGCGCAAGTAATCAGTAAGTCAGTAATCAGTTACTACAAGGGATGGCGACCAGAAGTGGGATCGAAATTACTGATTACTGAATCACTGATTACTGATTACTTTCCCAGCCATGGATTTGATCTTCAGACACGCAAACCTTCCGGACGGCCGTACAAATATTGATGTAGGTATTAAGGGGGAAGCTATCGCGGCGGTAGCCGAGAACCTCCAAGCGACAGCGGCCCTCGAGGTCGATGCGAAAGGCAAATTGTTATCGCCTCCTTTTGTCGATGCTCATTTTCATCTGGATGCAGCGTTGTCGCTTGGTTTACCACGGCTAAACCGTTCCGGTACGCTTCTCGAAGGGATCGCGCTTTGGGGCGAACTAAAGCCTGAGCTGACTCATGAAGCCGTCGCGGCGAGAGCATTGGCGTATTGTGATATGGCGGTCGCGCAGGGTTTGCTAGCGATTCGCAGTCACGTCGATGTTTGCGATGATCGTCTTTTGGCGGTGGAAGCCCTGTTGCAAGTAAAGAAGCAAGTGGCTGACTATCTCGATCTGCAGCTGGTTGCGTTTCCCCAAGACGGTTTGTATCGATCCCCGAACGCTGAAAAAAATCTGCTACGCTCTTTGGATCTTGGGGTCGAAGTCGTTGGTGGAATTCCGCATTTCGAGCGCACTATGGCGGATGGTGCGGCCTCAGTTAAACGGCTCTGTGAGACAGCCGCAGACCGCGGGCTGTTGGTCGATCTGCACTGTGACGAATCGGATGATCCGCATTCCCGGCACATTGAGACACTGGCAGCCGAAACCAAACGGCTCGGTCTACAGCATCGGGTGGCCGGCTCTCATCTGACCTCGATGCATTCGATGGATAACTATTATGTCTCCAAGCTGATCCCATTGATGGCGGAATCGGGTGTCGCTGCCATCGCTAATCCATTGATTAACATCACGCTCCAGGGCCGGCATGACACCTATCCGAAACGGCGCGGACTAACCCGGGTCCCGGAATTGATGGCCGCGGGTGTTCCCGTGGCGTTCGGTCATGATTGCGTGATGGATCCTTGGTATTCGTTTGGGTCCGGTGACATGTTGGAGGTTGCGCACATGGGCGTACACGTCTGTCAGATGACATCGCTGACCGCCATTCAATCAGCGTATGAAGCGGTGACAGTCAACGCTGCTAATATTCTGCATCTGGATAAGTACGGTATTGCTGAGGGGAATTGGGCAGACCTGGTGTTATTGCAGGCGACCGATCCGTTTGAGGCGATCCGCCTAAAAGCGACGCGGCTGTTGGTCGTGCGTCGTGGGAAAATCGTGGCGCGAAGCGCTGAGCGAGTGACTCAGCTGGATCTAGATGGACGACCGGAGCAAGTATCGCTGAACTTCATTCCGGGCTCGATTAAGGGGTGAGGGTTAGCGGTTGGCGGTTGGCGGTTAGCAGTTGGCCGTTTGCGGTTTGCAGTTGGCCGTTCGAGAGCGTTGGGCGCCTGCACGAATGGGACCTATGGGACTCATGGGACCTATGAAGCTAAGTAGAGCGTGTCATCACGTCAGACCGCCAACCGCCAACCGCTAACCGCTAACCGCTAACCGGTAACCGCTAACCGCTAACCCTTCCGAAGGTGTGGTACATGCATGTTCTTAAAGATACAAGGATAGTGAGGGGCGTGGAATAGTTTAGCGGTGAGTATATGGCGATCGCGCTGGAATAGATAAAAGAGGGCCACTGCCGTGAGACCGCCTAGGGGTGGAGCAATCCAATAGAGCCATTGGAAGTACCAGAACCAGTTGATGACCGACGGGCCGAAGCTTCGAGCCGGGTTCAGGCTGGTACCAGAAATGGGGGCGCCGAGCCATACCAGGGTAGCCACCAACAACCAAGTCATCAACGGTGTCCAACGCAGCAGTCGTTCTTGGCTGAGAAAAATAAAGATGGCGAATACCAGGGAGAAGGTCATGCCGAACTCGGCTAAAAAGACAAACCAGATGGGATATCCCTGACCAGGCGCAGTGACACCGTAGTGAATATTCGCGGCGTGAGCTCCCCAAATGCCAACCAGTAACCAAGCCCCGACAAATCCGCCAATGAATTGTCCAATCAGGTAACCCGCCAAGTCATGACCATGCATCTTTCCTCGAGCAAAAAATGCGAGCGAAACGGATGGGTTGATATGTGCGCCGCTTAACTTTCCTAACGGTGAAATCGCAAACAACGAACCGCTCCCCGCGAAAATGAGGCCGGTGAGTAGTAAGCGTAGACTTGAGGAAGGAATAATATGGGCGATGGGAAAATCCGGGCTGAAATTGATGACCCCGGCGCTCAAGCCAACAAAAACATTAAACGCGGTTCCGCAAGCTTCTGCGGCGTATTCAGACCAGTTTAGCTTCGTAGGCATATCTTTGTCCCAGTAATAAAAGTCGTGAGAGGTGGCTCGGTTTAGTAATCAGTAAGTCAGTAATCAGTTTTGTACCACCACGCCAGCTCGCCTTCTGCACTGATTACTGACACACTGATTACTGATTACTCAGTCGCCACCTCTGAAATCTCACTTTCTTCCACCTAGTGTCTTTTCCACACCGCCGTTGTTCCCGACTGCGTGTCCACAAATTGATCGGAGCCTTCGAAACGATAGTTTCCCTGTGCCGATAAGAGTCCACTGGTTAGTGTGTACACGCCGTTAGTCGCCTTGAGGGTGCCGGTCTGTATTCGGGTCAGGTGAAGAAAGTAGGTTCTGTCCGAGCTAAACTCGAGTGTTCCTGGGGCATACACAAAGACGATGTGTGATCCTGTAACAAAGGTGAGCAATGGTGTTTTCCAGATGCCGAGCAGAGACTGAGGATTGCCGTCACTTTTACGCACCCAACGCGTCGGATAACTCGAAAAACCGGTCAGATCAAGGAGTCTGTCTCCGGGGACGGCAGCGATAAGAGGGAGCGATCCGACAGCGACACTTTTTTTAGGAGTCCAAGGAGTCCAAGGAGTCCAAGGAGTATGAGGAGTTCGAGGAGGCAGACGAATCACGTGGCGGGAGGATGGCGTGCTCGTTTGGTGGCTATAGCGTTCCATTTTTTGACTAAGCGGCGGAGTCCGGGATCGAGGTGCCAATCTTGTAGGTGGGAGTAGGTAAACCAGCGCAGTTCCTTGCTTTCTGCGCTGGTTTGAACTGTCGCGGTTTCCGGAGCGATGAGCACGTAACGAACGTCGTAATGGAAATGCCCGGGCTCATCTCCGTGGGCTGGTATCTCATGGATATCAAGATCGAAAGGGCGGGCGGAGGCTACCACTAATCCGTCGACTCCTGATTCCTCTAGTGCTTCCCGGCGCGCTACGGCCAGCACGTTTTCCTCGCCGTCGCAATGGCCCCCAAACTGTAGCCAGCGATCGAGCTTCCGATGATGATGGAGCAAGACTTGGCTGCCGTCGGCGCTGACTACCAGCGCGCTGCCCGTGAAATGCGCCGGGAATGCGTCCCGTCGAAAACAGTCTGCCCGTGTGTCGAGCAACTCCAGCATTCGCTGGCGACAGGATGCTTCATCCGGACGATCAGAGAGGTCGAGAGTTAATAATATGTTCCTGAACCCAGTGCGATCTGTCTCCATACGATGAAAAACCTAGGCGTGAAGTATCCCTTCTGACAGACGGACTTTCACAGAAGATCACAAAGGACACAAAGAAGGAATTAGAGAAACCGATTCATATGAGAGCCTTTGCATGGCCTCTGTACTACAACGAGAAGTCTTCAAACATTTTGACGAGGATTCACGTCCTCGCGGAGACAAAATAATTCACAACAAGGTCGCAAAGCCACGAAGAGAAAATATTTCACAACAAGGCCACAAAGGTCGCAAAGACAGACCCTTTGAATTCCTGAAATCAGTCTTTGTGGCCTTTGCGATCTTGCTGTGAACTAGTCCGCGCTGTGTCCTGGCTGTGAGATTTCCGGTTATTTGGTTGCGGCTCTGCCTCAGTGTGACCTTCTATTGGCATTTTTGGGTGGTGCGAGCTATTTAGCGGAACAGCCGCGTCGCATTAACCTGAAATCCGAAGTAGCGCGACGTAGAACCAAGATGAAGACCTCTCCAAAATTCAGCGTTTTTGTAACCTTGCTACTGGGAGCTTTTTCGTCGTTTTCCAGTTACGCCCAAGAGGCCGGCAAAGCGGAACAGATCATTGCTGCATCCAAGGCCGCAACCGGAGGAGCAAATTGGGATCAAATCAAGTCCTGGCAGGAAGCGGGGAAGATAACGCAGGGAGGACTAGAAGGAACTTATCAGGCTTGGGTCGATTTTCCGAAAGTTCTTACCGCCGAGGTATTCAAGCTAGGCCCGGTGAAAGGGTCAGCTGGCTGGAATGGAAAAGAGTCATGGTCAACCGACAGCAGCGACCAGCTTCGGATCGAGACCAGTCAGGCAGCAATCGCTAACGCAATTAAATCGGCTTATCAGGCCGGTCACGTGTTCTATTTTCCAGATCGTTATCCTGCCGAACTCAAATACAGCGGGGTCAAAGATGATAATGGCAAGCCGTGTGATGTGATCGTCTGCCAGCCGAAAGACTCAGACCCTTTTGAAGTATGGATTGATCAATCAACGCATTACCTGACGAAGATGGTGGATCTTACTGGTGAACAGCCACAAACCGCCTCTTTCTCTGATTACCGCCAGTTCAAAGGATTAACCATCCCGTTCAAGTCGACGGTTAGTATAGGCGATCCGAAATACGATAACATCACTGAGTCCCAAGAAATCGAGTTGAACGGTGAGATCGCCGCCGAACGGTTTGATCCGCCGAAACAGGTAGTCGATGCCCTGATATTTCCGGCCGGAAAGGATCAGGTCTCAATTTCGTTTCAGCTCCTAAATAATCACATCTACCTACCGGTATCGTTGGATGGGAAAAAGTACGACCGGATGATCTTCGATACGGGTGCGACCAACGTAGTGAGCGCGGCGGCCGCCAAAGCCAATGGTATCAAAGCTGAAGGCGAGTTGCCGGGAGGCGGGTTCGGAGAAAACGTCTCTGCTTTTGGACTGGCAAAGGTCGGACTGGTCGAGGTAGGCGGCATACAACTAAAGGACCAGGTGTTCACGGTCTTTGACCTGGCTAGCTTGGCCAAAGTCGAAGGCGTCGAAGGGCAAGGGTTGATCGGGTATGAGATCGCTCGCCGCGCTGTGATCAGGATCGATTACGCCAACCACCAATTAACCATCATTAAACCGGATCAATTTCATCCGCCGGCGAATGCCATTAAAGTACCTTTCAAATTCAATAGTCACGTTCCGATGATCCAGGCCGAGCTCGATGGAATCTCTGGGGAATTCGAGATCGATACCGGATCGCGGGCTTCGGTTTCGATAATGGGGCCCTTCGCGACCTCCAACCATCTGAATGAAAAATACCAAGCCAAGACGGAAGTGATCGGTGGCTACGGCGTTGGTGGTCCATCGCGGGCATTGCTAGTACGGCCGCAGATTCTCAAGATTGGATCGATCGAAATAAAAGATCCGGTGGGCCTGATAGAACTAGGAAACAGAGGCGCCGCCGCGGCTACGCAAACTGCCGGGAACATCGGCGGAGGTATTCTAAAGCGCTTTACGCTGACATTAGACTACGAACACCGAGTGCTCTATTTCGAACCGAATACTGCCTTTAAAGAGCCGGATATTTTCGATCATTCCGGAATCTGGTGCATGCAGGATGATCATGGCGGCTTATCAGTGGTCGATGTGGTTAAGAACAGCCCGGCAGATAAGGCGGGATTACAGGCTGGTGACAAAATTGTTGGGCTCGATGGCAAGACGATCACCGGGGCCGAGATTAATGCCGTGCGGGCCAAACTAAAGGAAGCTCCGGGGACGAAGGTGACCCTGCAGGTCGACGGCAAGGCCGGAAAGCGCGAGGTGAATCTGACGTTGGCGGAGCTCTCTTAGGCGAAAGGGCGCATAGGCGCATAAGCGAAAGGGCGAGAGGGCGAATGGGCGACGGAACGTGTGGATGAAGGAGCGACTCCGGGGAATAATTTGGTCGAACCGTTGTTCTAAGCAGGTTGAACAACTACCGACTTTATGAGAAGAAATTTTCTATCGATGTCCGCAGCGATCGCCGCAATTCTTTGTTTCGCTGCCACTTCTTATCAGGCGCATGCGGCCACGACTGCGGCTCCGGAATGGCAATTAAACGATCCCGACGGCCAACCAGTGAAGCTTTCCGACTTTAAAGGAAAGGTCGTCATCTTAGATTTCTGGGCGACCTGGTGTCCGCCGTGCAAAGCCGAGATTCCCGGCTTTATCGCACTGCAGAAACAGTACGCTGCCCAAGGATTGACCGTGGTCGGAGTTTCTCTGGATACGGCCGGAGCTTCGGTGGTGAAATCGTTTATGCAGCATATCGGAATGAATTATCCGGTTGTAATTGGTAACGAAAAAACCGCAGCCGATTACGGAGGGATCACCGCTATACCGACAACGTTTGTTATTGATCGCAGCGGCAAAATCGTGACTTCTCATCAGGGCTATGCGAGCCAGGTGGTATTCGAGTCAGAGATTCGTCCGCTTTTGAACCAGCGATAGTGGCGGCGTGGCGGCGAATGGGCGAATGGGCGAAACGGCGATAGCGCGATGCCAACGCCCCTGATTCGGTGGGGCGAAGAACTCGGCGCGCCGAGGGTGTGGCTAACCGTTTAAATCATTTCGCGCCGGGTTTGAGCCGCGCCGTGGATGTGCCAGCCCGATTGAATATCCTTAGCCCCGGACGCATCCAACCATGTGATTCTCGAACATCCTCCTCGATGCCACATCCACGGAACGGCTCAAAACCGGCGCGGATTTATCGATAGCCCAATTCGCGTCCTCGGCGCGCCGAGTTCCTCGCCCCACCGAATCAGGGGCGTGGGCATCGTGTCGTCGCCCATCGCCAACCCCGTTACGCTCTGCGGAACAATCGGGCTGAATTCAAAATGAATGTCAGCTCTGAGCCCACGTGAATCAGGGCAGCCACAATCGGCGCTAAGACACCGAGGAATGCTAACACGATACCAAGTGTATCGACGGCAATGGTTCCCCAAAAGTTGAACATGATCACCCGGTAACAATTATGCGCGATCCGGAAGACTTCGACGAGTCGGGATAAATCCGCGGTCATCAGTGTGATATCGGCTGTCTCCAGAGCGACATCGGTTCCTCCGCCCATGGCGATTCCGACCGTGGCCTCGGCTAAGGCAGGCGCGTCGTTAACTCCGTCGCCCACCATCGCGACCTTCCGGCCTTGCTTTAGCAGGTCTCGAATTATCTTCAGCTTTTGTTCTGGCAAGAGATCACCCTTGGCTTCATCGACGCCGAGCTGTTGTCCGATTGTAGACGCGATATCGGCGCTGTCTCCAGTGAGTAGCAAGGTCCGATACCCTTGGGCCTTGAGCGCAGTAATGGTTTGGATTGCTTCACTCCGGAGCCGGTCGGCCAGCGAAATAGTTCCAAGGAAGGTGGTATCGCGTCCGACGTACACCATCGATTCACCGGGCTTAAGCGGTTGCAGCTCGGCACCGGTATCGATCCGAACCCCGTTCTCCTCCAGAAAGGTGGCGGTGCCGACTATGATTCGGTTGCCACCATCCCGGCAGGAAAGTCCTTTCCCGGGAACGTATTGAAGCTCGGCATACTGGCGCAAAGACAGTTTTTGATCTCTGGCGGCTCGCACAATGGCTTCACCCAGCGGGTGCTCGGAATGTTGCTCCGCAATTGCAGCATTCAATAGGACCGTTTCTTCGGGTAGGCCGTTAACGCCATGTACCCCGGTCACTTCAGGAACGCCAAGCGTCAGTGTCCCGGTCTTGTCGAGGACGATAGTGTCGATCTCAACGAGCTTTTCGAGATAGAGTCCGCCCTTTACGATAATACCGCGCCGGGCAGCGCTCCCGATCCCAGCTAAAATTGCTAACGGAGTACCGGCGGCAACTCCGCACGCTCCGGCAACGATGATCACCGCGATTGTCGCCGTGAGATTCCGCGTCACGAGAAAGGTCAGAACCGCGGCGCCGAACGCGAAATAGACCAAGCCGGCCGCGAGCCGGTCAGCTATTCGCTCCAAAGGCGCTTTCGACTTCTCAGCTTGTTCGACTACCTGAATTATTTTTCCGAACGTGGTATCGCGTCCGACGCGTTCCACTCTGACCTCCAACACACCGTTTTTGTTGATGGTTCCGGCAGAAACCTTGGCTGATTCGATCTTTTCTACCGGCAATGATTCCCCAGTGATGGAAGACTGGTCGACGAAGCTGGTACCCTTCACCACCTCCCCATCTACCGGTATGCGTTCGCCTGGACGAATCACGATGATTTCGCCTGGCGTGAGTGCATCGGCGGATAATTGCTCCTCTCGGCCATTTCGTCGAACGGTGACCTGACGGGGCAACGCATCAATCAGTTTCTCTATCGCCTTCCGTCCACCGCCGACGGTGTAGCCCTCCAGCAGCTCTGCGAATAGAACGAAAAACGCGATTACGAGCGCGGTAAAGAATTGGCCGATCGCCAGCGCCGCGACCAAGGCAATGGTCATGGATAGCTCCATGGTCATTCGCCTTTTAAGCAGGTTTTCCCAAGCCTCTTTGTAGATGGGAAAACCGCCAATCACAGTACCGGCAAATGCCAACCAATCCCGATCCATGAAAGAACGCCACCAACCGGTGAGGCTGGCGATGATAATGAGAGCCATCACACCCAAGCGGACATATTCGCCAGGTCCAGCGGCGTGATCATGGTCGTGATGGTCGTCCTCGTGATCATGATGGTTATGGTCATGATCGTGTTCGTTACTATGATGGTCCTGGTGTGTGTGGTCAGGTCCGTCCGCGTGGTCTGCGCTCCGATTGAGCGTCGTCTCCGTTTCCATAATCAGCGCCCCGTCTATTTGAGGTATCTCTTGATAACTTCGATTAATTCCTCGGCCGCCACCTCCCGGTCCTTTGTGGATTGAGCTCCTAAGACATGCTGGCGAACATGATCTTCAAGGATTTCAGCCATGAGTGAATTGAGAGCTCCCCGGCAAGCCGCCAAAGTTAGCAGTACTTCTCCGCAGTCCCGATCAGCATCCAAAGCTTTCTCGATGCCGTTGAGTTGACCCCTAATGCGGCTAATTCTAGCCAGCAGCTTTTTCTTGTTCTGAATCAGGTGAGCCATGCCGGAGATAGGATACCCCGGTAGGGTATCGGGGGCAAGGGACGAATGGGCGAATGGGCGAATGGGCGATACCAACGCCCCTGATTCGGTGGGGCGAGAAACTCGGCGCGCCGAGGACGTGATTGCGCCTACTGATAAATCCGCGCCGGTTTTGAGCCGTTCCGTGGATGTGGCATCGGGTGGGGGTTCGAAAATCATCGTTGGTACCATCTAGGGTCAAGGATCTTCAATCGGGGTGGCACGTCCACGGCGCGGCTCAAAACCGGCGCGAAAATGATTTAGACGGTTAGTCATGTCCTCGGCGCGCCGAGTTTCTCGCCCCACCAGAATCAGGGGCGGCTAAGGGACCGCGAGCGGTCTGGCTTCATTTTTTTAAACAAAAAGTGCATTTCTGTTTAAATTCTAAGACGAAATGCTAAGGATAATTATTATTTGAAGGGGTAGCGACAATCCACGCCCACTAATCGTTCTATGCCTAAAAGCGTTACTCGGCCTCCTAACTCCGCGAAACGGGTATCTGAGCGAGACGGCGTTGGTGCGGTGGTCGACGGCAAAAATCTGACCCTCAACTCGGTTGCGCATTTGCTCGAATCCAAGGCGCGACTGGACTTAGCTCCTGAAGCACTCGAAGCCGTCAAGCGTTCCCGCACGATCGTGGAAACGCGAGCGCGGGGCAAAGAGGCGCTTTACGGAATCAATACTGGGTTTGGCGTTTTAGCGCACGAACGCATTCCGACCAAGGATCTGGAGCGGTTGCAGCACAACTTGATTCTGAGTCACGCGGTAGGGGCAGGCGATGAAGTTCCGGCCGAGATCGTCGCGTTGATGCTGCTATTCAAGGTCAACGGGCTGGCAGTTGGTCTCTCGGGGGTAAGGCCCCTCGTCATCGAATATCTTATTCGCTTCTATAACGAAGGGGTTTATCCCATTGTTTATACCAAGGGTTCGTTAGGTGCTTCGGGTGATTTGGCGCCGCTAGCGCATCTGACCTTGCCGCTATTGGGTATGGGTGAAGTTTATCGGGGTGAGGTACGAATGCCGGCCGGGCAAGTGCTTAAAGAACTCGGTCTAGCGCCACTTCGTCTTGAGGCTAAGGAAGGCTTGGCGTTGATCAACGGCACCCAATTCATGACGGCGTACGCTGTTCATTGCCTGCTCCGGATTCAACAATTGCTGGTGACGGCAGACGTGGTTGCGGCGATGACGCTAGAGTCAATCAGAGGCAGCGCTGCTCCTTTCGACGCGAGAATTCATGAGGCACGTCCGCACCCGGGACAAAAGAAAGTCGCCGCCCGGATGCGACAGCTCTTACGCGGCTCGCAAATATTGCCTTCCCATATCGATTGTCCGAAAGTCCAGGATCCTTATTCCGTCCGTTGTGTGCCGCAAGTTCACGGAGCAGCCTGGGAATCATTCGAGCACGGCAGGCAGGTAATCGAACGAGAGTTAAACTCGGCAACGGATAATCCGCTGGTCTTTGCAGATGGCGATATTGTCAGCGGCGGGAATTTCCATGGGCAAATTCTAGCGTTCGTAATGGATTACCTGGCGATTGCGGCGGCGGAGTTAGCTTCGATCTCGGAACGGCGGCTGTTTCTGTTGTTGGGAGGGGATACCTTGGGAGATCTCAAGCTGCCTAAACTCTTAATGAAAGATACCGGGCTCAACTCTGGGTTTATGTTACCGCAGTATCTGGCGGCGGCTCTGGTATCGGAAAACAAGATATTTGCGCATCCAGCGTCGGTGGATTCTATCCCCAGCTCGCTGGGGCAAGAGGATCACGTCTCGATGGGGGCGATCAGCGCAACCAAGCTGTTAGAGGTGGTTAAGAACGCGGAGACGGTGCTAGCAATTGAGTTGATGAGTGCGGCGCAGGCCCTGGACTTTATTCATCCGCTTAAAGCCGGGGAAGGCGTCGAAGCGGTTCATACCGAGTTTCGAAAACACATCTCTTTCGCTGAGTCGGATCGGCTGTTTCATGACGATATCCAGGTCGCGCTGCGATTCCTACGATCTGGTGGGGTAGTGAAAGCAGCGGAATCGGCGTTGGGAGTGTTGGAGTGAATAATTTTGGGAAGTTGAGTCAACGATACAAGCCGAGGCACTCCGATGCCCCGAAGGGGCTAAAGATTATAGCCCAGGCCTTTAGGCCTGGGTTAGGCGTCTCCGTGAGATGTGCCCTGAAAGGGCACTAGACCCGTCGCACAGGTCGCGGTCACCGATAGCTATGAGGAACATACGGAGCCAACGACCCCTCCGAATTGCGCCCCGCGTAGCGGGGTTGAGGATGCTTTCAGGGCGCATCTTCGAATAAAAACAAACCCAGGGCTAAAAGCCCTGGGCTATGATCTTTAACCGCTTCGCGGTAGTTTCTACGACGACGAGAACGAGGACGATTTAACCACTAAGTCATCATGACCTCAAAACCAATTCACGCGCCACGAGGTAAAGAAATCAGTTGTAAAGGCTGGCCGCAGGAAGCTGCGCTTCGCTGCTTAATGAACAATCTCGATCCGGACGTGGCCGAGAAACCGGACGAATTGATTGTTTATGGGGGTAGAGGCAAGGCGGCGCGAAACTGGGATTGTTTTCATGCGATTGTCCGTGAGCTGCGTGGCTTGGGTAATGATGAGACCTTGCTTGTTCAATCGGGTAAACCGGTGGCAGTGTTTCGCACCCACGATGAAGCGCCTCGGGTCTTAATCGCCAATTCAAATCTGGTCGGCGCGTGGTCGGATTGGGCGACTTTCGATCGTTTGGAGAAGGCGGGATTGATCATGTACGGCCAAATGACGGCCGGGAGCTGGATCTACATCGGTTCACAGGGAATCGTGCAAGGCACATTCGAAACGTTTGCGGCAGTGGCGAAACGGCATTTCGGCGGCGACTTGGCCGGCAAACTGGTGGTTACCGGAGGACTCGGCGGAATGGGCGGGGCCCAGCCTTTAGCGATCACGCTGAACGGCGCGGTATGCTTAGCGATCGAAGTTGATCCACGCAGAATTCAGCGACGTGTCGATACTGGTTACTGCGATCGTATTTCGTATAACCTGGATGAGGCGCTCAACTGGTCTGGAAACGCTCGTCAAAAAAAAGAGCCGTTTTCAGTCGGGTTAGTGGGGAATACGGCTGAGATCTTGCCAGAGTTGGTACGACGCGGGTTGGTCATCGATGTTGTTACTGACCAAACCAGCGCACATGATCCGTTGATTGGTTATATCCCGAAGGGGTTGACGTTGGAGGCAGCAGAGCAGCTCCGGACGAACGATCCCAATGCGTATGTCGAGCAGGCAAAAGCGTCAATGGCGGAGCACGTGGAGGCGATGCTGGCGATGCAGCGGCAAGGCGCCATCGCTTTCGATTACGGTAATAATCTCCGGAAGCAGGCTTACGACGCCGGTTGCAAAAATGCTTTCTCGATTCCCGGTTTTGTCCCGGAATATATCCGGCTCCTTTTCTGTGAAGGCAAAGGACCGTTTCGCTGGGTAGCGCTTTCTGGTAATCCGGATGATATCCGTAAGACCGACGAGTTAGCGCTTAAACTTTTTCCGAATGATCCCTCGCTGACACGCTGGTTTCGCCTGGCCCGGAGCAGGATCCAGTTTCAAGGGTTACCTTCTCGGATCTGCTGGCTGGGATATGGGGATCGAGCTCGCATGGGCCTAGCCATCAACGAAATGGTCCGGCGCGGCGAACTGGATGGTCCCATCGCGATTGGCCGTGATCATCTAGATACCGGTTCGGTGGCGTCACCGTTCCGGGAAACAGAAGCGATGAAGGACGGTTCTGATGCAATCGCAGATTGGCCGATCTTGAACGCGTTGTTGAATACGGCCAGCGGTGCGACCTGGGTATCGGTCCATCATGGTGGCGGAGTCGGGATGGGATATTCATTGCATGCGGGTCAGGTAACGGTTGCGGATGGGACAGAGCTAGCTGATCGGCGTTTGGAGCGGGTTCTTACCAACGATCCGGGGATTGGGGTGGCGAGACATGTGGACGCCGGGTATGAGGAGGCGAAGGAGACCGCGCGGGAGAAAGGGATTCGGACACCGTTGGTGTAGAGGCGAATGGGCGCACCGGCGAATGGGCGAGTGGGCGAAACGGCGAACAGGTGCGATCCGATGAGAGAAACAGCTCGCAAGTTGCAGAGTTCGCAATAATATATCGCGACAAAATAATGTTATGGATGCGATTAAACATTTTCGCGATCCGCACGTCTATCAAGGAGGGAAGGCCTTGGTGATGGAGATATTCGAAGTGTCAAAGACCTTTCCAGTCGAGGAGCGCTATGCGCTAACCGACCAGGTAAGGCGATCCTGTCGTTCAATTTGCGCTAATCTGGCTGAGGCCTGGAGAAAAAGGCGATACCCTGCGGCGTTCGTGGCGAAGCTCAACGATGCGGAAACAGAGGCGAGTGAAACGCAGGTCCACATCGAGATTGCATTCTGGCATCGTTACATTGACCAAACGACTTTTGAGGCTCTCGACGACGCATGCGACAAAATTATCGCACAGGTTGTTAAAATGATTGATCAGGCCGACAAATGGGTAATCAGACCCTCCTCGAAGGCTCCACGTCGAGTTTAACAAGCAGATACCATTCGCCCTTTCGCCGGTGCGCCCATTCGCCCATTCGTTTCTTCCGCCATGCCTCGCGATCTGATCATCGTTAACTGCAAACAACTCGTCACCCTCGCAGGACCTCCGGTACCGCGGATAGGTCCTGCTCTTAATAATCTCGGTATCATTGAAGATGGAGCGCTTTGGGCCAGGGACGGGAAAATCGAGCGTGTCGGCACTTGGGATGAAATTAAGGGCGTTGCCCCTGAGGACGCTGACACGGTCGATGTTGAGGGCCGCATCGTTTTACCCGGCTTTGTCGATGCCCACACGCACCTGGTATTTGGCGGCTCGCGGGCTGATGAATTTGAACGGCGTGCCTTAGGCGAATCGTATCAGTCGATTGCGGCTTCCGGAGGTGGAATTCGATCGACTGTGCGGCAGACCCGCGCCGCCACCGAGCTCGAGCTTTTAATCAGCGCGAAAAGGCGAGCCCATTGGTTGCTTAGAAACGGCACTACCACCGCCGAGATCAAATCGGGTTACGGTCTCTCTTTAGAGGACGAAACCAAGATGCTACGGATCGCTCGATCGTTAGGTGAGACCGGGACGCTGAGAGTTGTCGGCACTTTCCTCGGAGCGCACGAATTCCCGGACGAATTTCGTGACCGGAGAGAAGACTACATTGAGCTTCTGATCAACGAAATGTTGCCGGCGATCGCCAAGGAACAATTGGCGGAATATGCCGATGTTTTTTGCGAACCACACATCTTTGATATCGATGCCGCCGCGCGCATCATGACGGCTGCGTCCAAGCTAGGGTTCGGGTTACGCATGCATGTGGACCAGCTCAGTTCATCGGGCGGCGCCCAACTAGCGGCCCGGTTGAAAGCTGCTACCGCGGATCATCTCGAACAGACAGATGAGGCGGGGATGGTGGCTCTACGCGACGCGGGTGTTCAGCCCGTATTGTTGCCAGGTTCTGTATACGCCTTGGGTTTACCGCGTTACCCGGCTGCTCGCCGAATGATAGAGTTAGGCTTACA
>Ga0209240_1000462_pt1 | contig 16925 bp, 14 predicted proteins | sample GraSoi_2013_80cm_FD_185828 | JGI IMG/M metagenome (GOLD analysis project Ga0209240, IMG submission 185828) | Grasslands soil microbial communities from the Angelo Coastal Reserve, California, USA - Sample 9_17_2013_80cm (SPAdes) (version 2) | ecosystem: Environmental > Terrestrial > Soil >...
TCTGCGCCCTGTTCTTTGCACAACCGGCGGAAAACGGAATCGGTGACGCCGGCCATAGGGGCCAAGAAGAGAGGGCAGAAAGGGCTATTAAACCAGGGAAGCATGGCCAAACCGGACGAACAAACGTTTATTGCTGGTGCTGAACGGTCACGGCTGCCAGCGCCGATTGTGAGTCATTAAAGATCGAAAAGACTTTATCGAGCCTCGAAATCTGGAACACCAGTCTGACGTTCTCCTGTAGACCGGCCAACGCCAATTTCCCTCCGTACTGCTGGACCCTCTGCAGAGCGTCGATAAAAATCGCCAACCCTGAGCTGTCTACATAAGGAACCTGTGACAGGTCAATCACGATGCCCGTGATCTGACGTTCGATCAAAGGCTCGAGTTGAGCTGCGACTTTCGGCTTCTCATTGAGATCGATGTCGCCCATTAATTCCAGGACTTCGGCGGACATTGGCGCTACGTAAATACCATTCTTTCCCAGGAGCAGCAAACAGCAAGGCGCCTCGACGCGCCTTCCTACCGTAAGCCAAACCGGAACAGCAAGTCCTTGGTGTCGGCCAAATCCCGGCACAGATGATCCGGGTGATGCTCGCTTAAATTGGCTAACGAATACCTGCCCGTAGCGACGGCGACTGCAACTGCGCCAAATGCCCGGGCGCAGGCGATATCTTTGGGTGTGTCACCGACGACAAAAATGTCCTGCGCTGCGAATTCGACTTTGAGGGCGGCTTCAGCGCGCCGCTTAGCAATTGGTCCGAGCTGGTTTCGATCAGAATTATCATCTCCAAAAGCACCAAAACCGAATCGATCCCAGATGCCGTGTGCAGTCAGCTTAATTTCGGCGCCCCGGCGGACATTGCCGGTGAGCAGACCGATTGCGTGTCCGTCCTGGACTAGAACGTCGAGAAGCGATATCGCCCCGGGCAAGATTGCTCCGGATAGAGATGCTAAATGCTGCCTCAACCAGACCAAGTAGCCGCCCAGATACCGGTTGACGTTCGCGGTCGACACATCCAGTGAATGATGCTGTAGGATTTCCTGTACTATCGCGGTGTCAGTGCTGCCGGATACGTTGATTGTGCGCAGATCCTCTTCAATCGCGAAAAGATCGGCTCCAGCGGATTTCAAGGCCGCGCGGCCGGCTCCGTCCGTGGTCAAGAGAGTGCCATCAATATCAAAAAGGAAGAGTTTCATTCCTCCGAATCGTCCGGCTCGTCCGGTTCGTCCGGTTCAGGGGGGAGCTCCTCCGTGGGAGGCGCAAAACGCCTCTTTCGCTTATTTGCTGGCAACGGTGAGATCGTCATCCCAATGCTTTTACCCATCAGTTTCGGCTCCATCTCAGCCTGGCCCATTGAGGAGAGATCCTCTTTTAGGCGCTGCATCAACTGGAAGCCAAGCTCTTTGTGACTAAGCTCACGGCCCCGGAACTGGAGGTGACATTTCACTTTGTTTCCCTTATCCAGAAATTCCTCCGCGTGTCGCACCTTAATCATATAATCGTGCGGATCGATATTAACGCGGAACTTGATCTCTTTTAACTTCGAACCGGTGGATTTCCGGTCTTTGTCTTGCTTCGAAAGATCGTAACGATACTTCCCGAAGTCGACAATCTTACAAACCGGCGGGTTTGCCCCTGGCGCGACCTCGACCAAATCCAGTCCAAGTGCTTGCGCTCGGCGCAAAGCATCCTGGAGTTTCATAATTCCCAACTGTTCGTTGGTCGCGCTCAGTATCACTCGCACTTCGCGAGCGCGAATTCGGCCATTTACTCGAATCTGCTGTTGCTGAATAGCTTATCTCCTGGAGAGCGGGCTTGGGAGCTGCGAAGCACGCTCAATCAAGTTTCTTTTCCTTAATTTCTCTTTGAACTCTTTCCACGAACTGGTGCGCACTGACAACTCCCTCATCGCCGCGGGAACGGCTCCTCACCGCTACGTTAGCGGCCTGTTCTTCTCGTGCGCCGAGCACCAACATATAAGGAACCCTATCGAGCTGAGCAAGGCGAATTTTGGCTCCAATTTTGTCTGAAGTATCAGAAACCGTGGTCCGTACGCCTGCATCGAGCAACATCCGCTCTATTTTACCGCCGTACTCAAGATGCTTATCTGAGATAGGCAATACCCGGACTTGTTCCGGAGCCAGCCAAACGGGGAAACTACCGGCAAAATGCTCAATCAACACCCCGCAGAACCTTTCCAATGAACCAAATGGCGCCCGATGGATCATAACCGGACGTTTCGGTGAATTGTCGCTAGCGATGTAGTGAAGGTCGAAACGCTGGGGCAAATTGTAGTCCACTTGGACGGTTCCTAGCTGCCATTCGCGGCCGATGACGTCCTTGACTACAAAATCGATCTTAGGCCCGTAAAAGGCAGCTTCTCCGTGCTCTTCCGTACAAATAATATCGACCTTTTGGGCCGCATGCCGCAACGCATCCTCCGCTTTGTCCCACTGTTCCGGAGCACCGACGTATTTGGATGAATCCGGATCTCGCAGTCCTAAGCGAGCACGGAAATCAGTTAGTCCCAAAGTCCGCAACACTCTTATTCCTAGGTCGAGTGTACGAAACAGCTCTTCTGGAAGCTGCTCGTCAGTACAAAAGATGTGCCCGTCGTCTTGAGTCAGACCTCGCACCCTGGTCAAGCCGCCTAATTCTCCGGATTGTTCCCACCGATAGACAGTACCGAATTCGGCCAGCCGAACCGGTAGATCCCGGTAAGAATGCGGCGACGATGCAAAAATCTTTATGTGCATCGGGCAATTCATCGGTTTCAGTAGGTAACCCTCGACGCTGCCGTCCTTAAGCATATTTGCCAGGGTGGCGCAGGTGCAGCCCTCGTCGGCGAGATGCTGAAGCACCTCCGGCTCGACCAACGGCGGGAACTGCGAAGCTTGGTAATAAGGGTAGTGGCCTGAAGTCCGGTAAAGATTCAACTTACCAATGTGCGGGGTAAACACTTCGGTATAACCCTGCTTGCGCAATTCTTCCGAAATGAAGTTTTGCAGCTCTCTTCTGATCACAGCTCCCTTTGGTTTCCAAAGGACTAGCCCGGGGCCTACCTGGTCATCGATGTGGAATAACTCCAACTCGCGGCCTAGCTTCCGGTGATCACGTTTCTTGGCTTCTTCTAACCGGGTAAAGTAGTCGTTCAGCTCCTGCTCGGTCTTAAAGGCAGTGCCATACACTCGTTGCAGCTGCGGTTGGCTTTCGTCTCCTTGATAATAGGCGCTGGCGAGGTTGGTCAGTTTGAAACCACCGATCTCTCCGGTCTTGGAAATATGAGGGCCTGCACAGAGATCAGTGAAATCACCATTCCGATAGAGAGTGATCTCTTCGTCATCCGGAATCCTTTGCAAAATATCTAGTTTATATTTGCTGGGAACATTCCGAGGACCGAGCGCAGCCAATGCCCCCTGCCGGGCTAAATCGAGCGCTTGGTTTCTATCGACTGAGATTCGTTCGAAAGGTTGGTTCTCAGCGATAACCTTACGCATTTCCGCTTCAATACGGATGAAGTCTTCCGGAGTAATGCGATGATCCAACTCCAGATCGTAGTAAAAACCGTTCTCCACCGGCGGTCCCGCCGCGAACTGAGCTTGCGGCCAAATCCGCAAAATCGCAGTGGCCAATATGTGAGCTGTAGAATGCCGTAACCGCTCCAAATCTGTCATCGGTTTCGAAGCTATGCTGTTGTCGCTCATCAAAGGGGAGGGAACTTACATATAACCCGAGCGAAGACCACGGTTTTTTTAGACGAGCGCATGCTCGTCTAAAACGAGGAGCCAGGAGCCAGAATCCAGGAGCCAGGAGGCGAGTGGGCGAAACGGCGAATGGGCGAATGGGCGAGGCGGCGACACCGCGTAAGTCCAATCCGTTCGCCTTGACGCAGGAAACGCCTTAAATTCATCGAGCTTGCCGCGCGGATACGCGCCTCGCCGGTGCGCCCATTCGCCGTTTCGCCCGCTCGTCTCCTGGCTCCTGCCTCCTTCGTCAAACCTTGCATGCAACCCTACTCCAGCCGATCTTCGCTCTCCTTTCTAGCATCCGTCTTTCGACACATCTGATGAACACATTGAATGCTGCTATCTTCGGTGCCACCGGCTATACGGGGGAAGAGCTTGTCCGCCGGTTGGCGAAGCATCCGTTGGTAGAGATTGTGGCTCTAACTTCGCGGCAATCTGCCGGTAAGCTTGCGTCCGATATTTTTCCTTGGCTGGATCGTCGCAGTGCCGTCGGCAAGATCCAGTTTGAAACGCCGGAGATCTCCAACTTGAAAAGCAGAGGCGTCGAGGTCGTCTTTCTCGCGTTGCCGCATGGAGTGGCAGCAGAAACGGCAGCTCCGCTGTTAGAGGCTGGGATCCGAGTGATTGATTTGAGCGCTGACTTCCGGATCAAGGACCCGCAGACTTACGAACAATTCTACGGGCACAAGCACCCGGCGCCGGCTTTGTTGGCAAACTCCGTCTACGGTCTGCCTGAGCGTTATCGGCAAGCGATCCGGACCGCGAATTTGGTGGCCTGTCCCGGCTGTTATCCAACCGGGATCCTGGTACCGCTGCTCCCTTTGGTGAGCGCTGGCCAAGTCCGCCCTTCTTCAATCGTGGCCGTCAGTATGAGCGGTGTGAGCGGAGCCGGCCGTAGCCTCGATGCGCGCCTAATGTTTGTGGAATGCAACGAAAGTGTGCGGGCTTATGGGCTGCCTGCGCACCGGCATCTTGCGGAGATCGAACAAGAAATTTCTGTCGCAGCGGGTGAACGGGTCCAGATCCAGTTCGCACCGCATTTGGTGCCGATCAATCGCGGGATCGCAACCACGATTCACGTTGACCCTTCCGCTCGGACTACCGAAGAACAGATCGCAGCGACGTTGACTGCGGCGTACGGCGAAGAACCTTTTATTCGTCTGGTGCCAGCTCCGAATTTCCCAGATGTGAAGAATGTCGCGTTCACCAATGCCATCGAGGTGAGCTGGCGCGTAGATCCGCGGACAGGGAAAGTAATTTTGATGTCAGCTGAAGATAACCTCGTCAAAGGCGCCGCCGGTCAAGCGATCCAGTGCTTAAATGTAATGCAGGGCTGGGACGAGGGGATTGGGTTGAATTAGGAAAGAGGAGGGTACTTCCAGGGATCTGGAGGTTGGGGCGAGGCCGCCCAGGAATGGTAGGGCGAAAACCTGCGCTGGGCGATAGCGATCGCCCTCGGCGCGCCGAGACCCGCCGCCGCTTCGCTTTGGCGCGGCTCTGTTGACGTCGTAACCAGCCTTGAAATTGGCCGCGACGTAGGATTTCGGCGAGCTCAGTCGAGTCGCTCTGCGAAGTCGGGTTCTCGCCCTACCGGCGCTCCGCTCTATAAAAAAACATCAGATTATTGTCTTCGATCCTTAGCCTGCTCTGAGGTATTGGAGAGAGTTCACAGAGATGGCCTTTGCTTTTACTGAGATCAACGGGGGTGTTACGGCGCCCAAAGGATTCCGAGCTTCAGCGGTGCGGTGCGGTATTAAAGGTGAAAAGAAACCGGGCCCTGACCTTGCTCTTATTGTTTCTGATAGCCCGGCCATAGCAGCCGCCACGTTTACCACTAACCGGATTAAGGCTGCGCCGGTCCGGGTTTCGGCAAATCACATGCGCTCAGCCGAAATTCGAGCCGTAGTCGTGAATAGCGGGAATGCGAATGCCTGTACCGGAGCAACCGGGATCCAAAGTGCTAAACGGATGGCAAAGGCGGTCGGCCAAAATGGGCATTGGCCGGAACGCCATACTTTAGTTTGTTCAACCGGCCGTATCGGCCGGCAATTGCCAATCGAAAAGATTGAGCTGGCCATTCAGGAGCTGATCGCCGGGCTGGATAGCCAATCGGGCTCGGTGTTTGCTCGAGCCATCATGACTAGTGACACTTTTCACAAAGAGATCGCGATCGAATTTCCGGTACGTGGGCAGAGTATTCGAATCGGCGGCGCAGCCAAAGGGGCGGGAATGATCGACCCAAATATGGCTACTATGCTCTGTTTCGTTACAACCGATGCGATGCTGGAGAAGCGGGACTTGCAGCGCCTCTTTTTGCAGAGCGTCGAACAATCCTTCAACTGCATTACCGTCGACGGAGACATGAGCACCAACGACACCGCCATCTGTCTAGCCAATGGCCAGGCGGGCGTTCCGGCTCTCTCGGCCGAAGATCAAAGCTATCAGACTTTCAGCGAGGGCCTGAACTTTGTAACCCGGAATCTTGCCAGAATGATCGTGGAAGATGGCGAAGGAGTGAGCAAGTTCGTGGAAGTCCATGTGAAAGGGGCCGCTACCTATCAGGATGCGCGGAAGGCAGCCGAAGCAGTGGCGAATTCTAATTTGCTCAAGTGCAGCTGGTACGGTGAAGACCCGAACTGGGGCCGGATCATGGCGGCAGTCGGTTATTCTTCGGCCAAAGTCAGGGAAGAAATGTTGGACATCTTTTTTGATGGGGTCATCGCCGTCGAGCACGGCATGGCCAGTTCGACTCCGCCGGAAAAGCTGAAAGAGATCCTCGAGAACGAAAAATTCACGGTCACCGTTGACCTGCACCTCGGCACAGCGGAATACAAGGTATTCACAACCGACCTGACGCCCGAGTACGTTCGTTTAAACATGTCCGAGTGACTGGGCGTCTGCTGCCGAGGGGGACAGAGTGATGGAGAAACGAATTGATACTGAGAAAACAGAATCTTTAATCGACGCCTTGCCGTTCATTCAAAAGTTCCGCGGCCATACCTTTGTAATCAAGTATGGCGGTGCGGCGATGGAGGATGATCACCTGGTGGAACGCCTTTTGCGCGACGTAGTGTTTTTGGAAGCCGTCGGCATTAATCCTGTGGTCATTCATGGAGGCGGCAAAGCGATTAGTCAACGGATGCGAGAGATCGGAAAAGTGCCTCGCTTTATCAACGGACTTCGCGTTACCGACGAGGAAACGATTGCGATTGTGGAGGAGGTTCTGGATAACGTGATCCTCCCGCGAATCGTCGCCACCATGAAGAGTTTCAACGGCGAAGCCGAAGGGTTTTCCGGGCGCGACGTATTTCTAGCCAAACGATTGCCGCCGGTGCCCGACGGCAATCAGATGGTCGATGTTGGCTTCGTGGGCGAAGTCGTGTCGCTAGAACTCGAGCAGGTCCGAGAAGCCATCGAGCGGGAGGTGGTCCCGGTCATTTCTCCAGTTGCTCGTTCCGAAGATGGAGCAGTTTTGAACGTTAATGCGGATCTGGCGGCCGGCGCTATGGCCGGAGCGTTAAGGGCATCGAAAATGATCTATGTGAGCGATGTCTTAGGGGTCATGCGCGATGTGAAGAACCCGTCGTCCTTGATTCCGCGTTTGGATCGCGAATCCAGCCTTGGGCTAATGGATGAAGGCATCATTGAGGCAGGCATGATTCCAAAGTTGCAGTCCGCGTTGTCCGCACTCGAACACGGAGTCAGCAAGGTGCACCTAGTAGATGGCCGTATCCCTCATGCCCTTTTAGCGGAAGTGTTCACCGCCGAAGGGATCGGGACGGAAATCATTCCTTAAAGGAGTTCAGGAGTTCGGGAGTGCAGTAGTTCAGAATGGCCCCTCCGGCGGCTTACCATTCTGAACTCCTTGAACTCCTGAACTACTGGGCCTATGGTCCGGCTTTTTCCATGAGTGACCCTGAGACCAAACAGCTGTTCGCCGATTACGTGGCCCCGACCTACGGTCGATACGACTTGGTGTTGGAGCGCGGTGAAGGGGTACGGATATGGGACGAGCGCGGAAAATGTTACTTGGATTTCGGAGCTGGAATTGCCGTGTCAGCGCTCGGGCATGGGCATCCTGCGATGTTGGAAGCTCTCAACCGGCAAAGCCGGAGATTGATTCACACTTCCAATCTCTATTTCACTAGACCACAAGGGGAGTTAGCCGGACGCTTGGTCGAAATCGTTGGAAGCTCAGGAAAAGTGTTCTTTTCGAATAGCGGCGCGGAGGCAAATGAAGCGCTAATCAAGCTTGCCAGGAAATATGGCAACGATGAGAAGCCAAAATCGAGTACCGCTCGCTTCGAGATCTTGACGTTTGAGAACTCTTTCCATGGCCGCACGATGGCCGGCGTCTCTGCAACCGGCCAGGAGAAGGTGAAGGTCGGATTTGCGCCGCTACTGCCTGGATTCCGGCATTTGCCGTTCAATGATCTCGCGGCGGTCGAACGTGGAATTTCTGAGGAGACGGTAGCGATTCTCGTCGAGCCAATCCAGGGTGAGGGCGGAATCAATCCGGCTACTCCGGAATTCCTGACCGGGCTCCGCCGGCTTTGTGATCAGCATGGCTTGTTACTGATGTTCGATGAGATTCAGTGCGGCCTGGGAAGAACAGGTAATTGGTGCGGCTGGAAAACGATTGCACCTGAAGTTGTTCCCGACGCGGTTAGTTGGGCAAAAGCGATCGGTGGAGGTTTCCCTTTGGGGGCTTCCTGGTTCCGAGCAAAATCATTTCCTCGCCAAGATGGATCAGAGGGGCTGATCTGCGACATCTTACAACCCGGAAACCATGCCACGACCTATGGGGGAACACCGCTGGCCTGTTCTGTTTCTCTAGCCGTTCTGGAGACCATCCGCAGTAACGGTCTCGTGGAAAAGAGCGCGGCTCTGGGAAGTTATCTCGTTCAAGAACTTGCCTCCATTCCAGGAATCGTTTCGGTACGGGGGAAAGGATTACTGATTGGAATTGAGCTGGACCCGCGATTTGAAAGTTTGAGCGACGGGAAGCGGTTACCTTCGCAAATCGTGGTCAATAGGCTCATTGAAAACGGGCTGTTGACCGTTCCGGCGGGACCCAGAGTGATCCGTCTGTTGCCGCCGTTAATTGTGGAAAAGGAACAGATCCAACAGGCGTTGGATATTATTCAACTTACGCTCCGCTCGTTGCTTTCTTCCCTCGGCTGATCCCCTTTCGGCGTTATGAAACATTTCCTATCAATCGAGGAGTGTCATCAAAAGGAGATTCTCGAACTGCTGGCCAGCGCTCGGAGCTTTAAAGCCGATCGGCGGTATGGGGCGGAACTGCTGACTGGGCAAAGCTGGGTGCTGATCTTCAGCAAGCCTTCCACTCGGACCCGAATCAGTTTTGAAGTCGGACTGCGCGAATTGGGAGCCCGCGTTTTGTTTTTGGCGCAACAGGATATTCAGCTTGGACGCGGGGAGCCGATTAAAGACACCGCGCGGGTGCTTGGCCGAATGATACACGGCGCTGTCATCCGAACGTTTGCTCAGCAGGACGTAGAAGAGTTCGCTCAGTTTAGTAAAGTACCCACAATTAACGCCCTAACGGATGATGAACATCCCTGTCAGATCATCGCGGACCTGTTCACGATTTCAGAACACAGAGAGCTACAGGATGTCAAAGTGTGTTTTGTGGGCGATGGAGATTGCAATGTTGCCCGATCTTGGGCTTGGGCCGCCGAACATCTCGGATTCGAGCTCCGGGTCGCTGCGCCGGCGAAATATGGATTGAGTGAGGCTGTTCGAGCGAAGCTCAAGAGCCGGAAGATCATTCTCACCGAGTCGCCAGAGGAAGCCGCAGCCGAGGCGGACGTGTTGTATACAGACGTTTGGGTGAGCATGGGTAAGGAGACGGAAATGCAGGACCGCTTAGCCGTATTTACTCCTTATCAGATCAATGAACAGTTACTGAAAGTTGCTCGACCGGGCGCTTTGGTCATGCATTGTTTGCCCGCCTATCGAGGAAAAGAAATCACCGAAGCCGTCTTCGAGGCACACGCTGACACCATCTTTGATCAAGCCGAAAACCGTTTGCATGCACAAAAAGCTATCGTAGCTGCATTAAACCAATGATGTTTTTGTTTGGTTCCCTTGGCGGCGTCGCGGATCCACAGCCGAAAAAGCTAGATTAGTTTTCTCAAAAACCGCTATTTAGCTGCCATCCCCCCCGTAAATGTTTTTAGCCATTTTGTTAGTTCAGGTTGCAAAAATGTCACAGCCTGAGCATCTGTTGTTCCCTTACACCTACCTGTATGATTGCTCCTTCCTTGGCCACTAGTTTCCCCCTCGGCACCGGAATTTGGATTTCCTTGGTCTGCGCTCTAATTGGGCTGGGAGCAGCGTTATATCTAATCAGAGTAATCGTTGGCTATTCGCCGGGCAATGAAACTATGCGCCGAATTGCGGGAGCGATCGAGGAAGGAGCCAAGGCCTATCTGAATCGGCAGATTTTGTCGGTTAGCGTCATTGCTGTCATCATCTTTCTGTTGCTCGGTTTTACCCGGGACTTCTTTACCGCATTTGGGTTCTTAATCGGAGCGGCCTGTTCTATGGCTGCTGGATATATCGGGATGCGGATAGCAGTTATCTCGAATTGTCGTACTGCTCAGGCTGCGACCACCTCAACGGAAGCGGCGTTACGGGTTGCCTTCAACGGAGGAGCTGTAACGGGGCTACTAGTAGTAGGGCTCGGCTTGCTTTCGGTCGGGATCTTTTTCCTGGTTGGCCAACAATTGTTCGGTCTTGAAAAAGCCATTAGCAGTTTGGTCGGTTTAGCCTTGGGCGCGAGCTTGATCAGCGTCTTTGCTCGTCTGGGGGGCGGTATCTATACCAAGGCTGCTGATGTTGGTGCGGATCTGGTCGGGAAAATAGAGAGCCATTTGGACGAAGACGATCCGCGCAACCCCGCTACAATCGCTGATAACGTCGGCGATAACGTGGGTGATTGCGCTGGGATGGCGGCAGACGTGTTTGAGACCTACGCCATTAGTATCATTGGAACGATGCTCGTGGCTTTCCTGACGCTCCGGGACGTTCAGGAAGCAGTAATTTACCCATTTCTATTGGGCGGCATCTCGGTGATCGGCGCGATCGCCGGAATTTTCTACGTGAACAAAAGAAAGACGGGCCCTGGGCGAGTGCTCGTTGAGGCGGTGGTGGCCAGCGGTGTGGTTTCAGCGATTCTCTATTTGCCGGTTACGACCTTGCTATTCCCAGGCAGTTTCAAGATCGGCGATCAGACTCACACTTCATTTGACATCTATCTCGCGGCCCTAGTCGGATTAGCGATGACCGGCGTGATAGTTGTGATCACCAACTATTACACGTCTAAAGATTTTGGCCCGGTTAAGAAGATTGCCCAAGCGTCTGAGACCGGTCATGCGACCAACATCATTGCCGGTCTGGCGGTAGGGCAACAGGCGACGGCTTTGCCGGTAGTGTGCATCGCTCTAGCGATTTTGCTCAGTTACAACGCCGCTGGTCTTTACGGGGTGGCGGTTGCGGTCACTAGTATGCTTTCGATGGCGGGGATTATCATCTCGCTAGATGCATTTGGCCCTATCACCGATAACGCCGGTGGAGTCGCTGTCATGAGTGATTTGCCGAAAGAGACGCGAGCGGTAACTGACAGCCTGGATGCGATCGGCAACACCATGAAAGCGGTTACTAAAGGCTATGCGATTGCTTCCGCTGGATTGGCTGCTCTCGTCCTCTTTGGCTCGTATGTGGCTGAGTTGCGAGCCCACGTCGGCGGGGCAAACAATTCGCTCGATTTTTCGCTCGAACGTCCGGAGGTCATTATTGGGCTTTTCATTGGCGGGCTGTTGCCATTTCTCTTTAGCTCTCTCAGCATGCAGGCCGTAGGAAAAACCGCCGGCGCTGTGGTCAAAGAGGTGAGACGGCAATTGCAAGCTAAGCCCGGTATTCTGAATGGTACTGACACTCCGGAGTACGGGGCCTGTGTCGACATCGTGACCAAGGCGGCGCTACGAGAGATGATCATTCCTGCGTTACTGCCGGTCATTTTTGTGATCGTGGCAGCTTTCCTGGGTCCAATAGTCCTGGGAGGAGTATTGGTAGGGACCATAGTCACGGGTCTTTTCGTCGCCATCTCGATGACTTCCGGCGGTGGAGCTTGGGATAACGCCAAGAAGTTGATCGAAGACGGTGAGCATGGAGGCAAAGGATCTCCCGCTCATCAAGCTGCGGTAACCGGCGACACGGTTGGCGACCCCTATAAAGACACGGCCGGCCCCGCCATCAATCCGATGATTAAGGTAGCGAACATCGTGGCCATCCTAATCATCCCGATCATTTTTAGGTAGCGGTAAGCGGTGGTGGGGCGAAGATCTCGGCGCGTCGAGGATGCGCAATCTTCAAACATTATTCCGCGCCGGATTTGAGCCGCTCCGTGCGTTCGCCATTTCACGATATTTTTTCGATACGAGCGATCGGATTCAAATGATATCCTGGGTGAAGCCACCTCGACGGCACGGCTCAAATCCGGCGCGGTCCCCTGCACGGAGTTTTCCACACCCTCGGCGCGCCGAGATTCTCGCCCCACCGGGCCAGGGGTAATGCCGAATCCTGGGGCGAGCGCACCCCGGACTAGCGAGAGCTCGTCCCTACCGTTTTACACGCGCATTTGTTAACGGACGCGGGGTAACCTATTTTGTGGCACTAAGATCCGGGCTAGGCCAATTGAAATTAAGACAGCTCCACGCCGCTGCCGCTCCTCAAGTTATGAAAACCCTTCTCCTCACAAACGAATACCCCCCATCCACGTATGGAGGCGCCGGTGTCCATGTTGATTATCTCAGCCGCGAGTTAGCTAAGCTCATGCAGGTTGATGTGAGAGCCTTCGGCGATCAACGCTTGGATGAAGATAACTTGCGGGTTCGTGGATTTCCGTTGGATACGTCTTCATTTCAATGCCCGAAGAACCTGGTCTCGGTATTTGGCGCTGTGCGCCGGTGCACTGACTTCAATACGGCTGGAACCGACGCGAATATTGTTCACTGCCACACCTGGTACACCCACCTCGGCGGAATCCTGGCAAAGCTGAATTACGGGATCCCGTTAGTGATTACGATCCATTCTTTGGAACCGTTGCGGCCATGGAAACGAGAACAGCTTGGCCACGGCTACGATTTCAGCAGTTGGGTTGAAAAGACAGCCATTGAAATGGCGGACGCTGTCATTGCGGTTTCGCAGGGTACCAAGGATGACGTTCTGCGGTTGTTTAACGTCGACGAGAAACATGTCCCCATTATCTACAATGGGATCGATCCCGACGAGTACCGGCCAGTAAATGAAACCGATGCCCTGAAGCAGTACGGGATCGATCTCACGAAGCCCTATGTCTTGTTCGTAGGCCGGATTGCGCGTCAGAAAGGGATTATCCATCTGGTACGAGCGATTCGCTATTTGGACCCCGGTACCCAAGTCGTACTTTGCGCCGGCGCTCCCGATACGCCGGAAATCGCGGCCGAAATGAAGCAAGCCGTGGAGGCGGCTCGAGCCCAAAATTCCCATATCGTTTGGATCGACACCATGGTTCCCAAGTCGGCGGTTTACCAACTTTACAGTCATGCTGCGGTTTTCTGTTGTCCTTCCATTTACGAGCCTTTTGGAATCATTAATCTGGAAGCGATGGCCTGTGAAACGCCCGTGGTAGCGAGTGCGGTGGGAGGAATCAAAGAGGTCGTCGTAGACGGCGAAACCGGTTTTCTGGTGCCGCTCGAGCAACTGCAGGAAAGCCCGTTTGAGCCGCTTGACCCGGATAAGTTCTCTCGCGATCTGGCCACGAAGATCAACCTGCTAATGAAGGACCCGGAATTGAGGAAAAAATTCGGAGAAGCCGGCCGTAAACGAGCGGTGGAACAATTTAGTTGGGCGGCGATCGCGAGCCAGACCAAGGAGCTGTACGAGGAATTGATCAAGTAGGTTCTAAATGTTTGTCGATCGCATTAAAATCCACGCTAAGGCCGGGGATGGTGGCAACGGTTGTGTCAGTTTCCGTCGAGAGAAGTTTGTGCCTAAAGGAGGCCCTGACGGAGGAGACGGAGGAAAAGGAGGAGACATCATCCTGGAAACGGATGTGCACACTGACAACCTGGTGGACTTCTTTTACCGGCCTTTGCTCCGCGCCAAGTCAGGCCAACACGGAATGGGCAAAGATATGTACGGCAAAGCGGGAGTTGAATCCGTTTTTAAAGTTCCTGTCGGCACCGTGGTTTATCGTTACTCATCTGGGACAATGAACGTCTCGGAAAACGAAAGCGAGACCTCGAATGATTCCCCCGAAACCCCTTCCGCTACACAAGAGATATTAGTTGACCTGGCTGAACCGGGACAACGCTTCGTTCTCTGTCAAGGGGGCGCCGGCGGAAAAGGCAACACTCATTTCAAGAGTTCGCGGAATCGCGTGCCGCGCCAGTTCAGTGAAGGCGATCCGGGCGACGAAGGAGATTTCCTTTTGGAACTAAGGATGATCGCAGATGTGGGTCTGGTAGGTTATCCCAACGCCGGAAAATCGACTCTGTTGGGCCGGTTGTCTGCAGCCCATCCCAAAGTGGCTCCTTATCCGTTCACCACATTGAACCCGATGGTTGGAGTGGTTGAGTTCGACGATTATCAGAGACTGACAGTAGCCGACATCCCCGGATTGATTGAGGGCGCCCATCGCAATGTCGGTCTGGGTCATGACTTTCTGAGGCACATTGTCAGGTGCAAGCTTCTCGTTTTTGTATTGGACACCGCCGGAAGCGAAGGGCGGAATCCGATCAACGACTTGCAGACGCTTCGGCGGGAGCTTGATCTATATGATCCGACGCTGAGCCGGCGACCTTGGCTAATTGCCGCTAATAAGATGGATTTGCCTGAAGCTGGTGAAAACCTGAAAGCGCTGGAGCAGCGGTTTCCCGATCGTAAAATTGTCCCGATTTCTGCCAAAGAGAATGATGGCATCGAAGCGTTGGAGGCCTCATTCCAAGAGTTTTTGCTTCAGCCCGAGAGTAAGGAAAGCGAAGGGTGAGGGTCGGGGTAGATGGCATTGGTGGTCTGGGCCGGCTTACTCGACGACCGGTCGCTCACCGAGCTTCAGGTCGCGGTCGCGGCCTCGGGATCATGATCAACACGTTTTTTCGATTTGATCAGGTCCGCTAATGCCTCGGGCAAGGAGGGGAATTGAAACTCGAAGCCGGACGCGAGCAGTTTTTCCGGAACGACCCTCTGGCTATCAAGCAGCAGCGCAGACTGCTCGGAAAAGAACGTCTGCAACACGAATGATGGAACGGTAAAAAATGTTGGCCGGTTGAGCGCCATCCCCAAGGCCTTCGTGAATTCGCTGTTCCGGACCGGATTCGGTGCCGCTCCATTGACCGGTCCAGATAGCGTGTCGGTTCGGATAGCATGGAGAAACACATTGGCGATGTCGCGAACGTGGATCCATGACATCCACTGATCGCCTTTCCCGATTCGGCCTCCCAAACCAAGCTTAAAAACCGGCGCCATTACTGCGAACGATCCCTTGGAACCAAGTACTACGGAGATCCGAACGCATACGACCCGTGTGCCCGCTGCCACCGCTTCTTGAGCTTCAGCCTCCCAAGCCTGACTGACCTCGGCCAGGAACTCGCCGGCGTCTATGGTGCGCCTTTCCGTTAGCTCTTCCTCGCCGCGGTCTCCATAGATCCCAATGGCAGAGGCGCTAACCAAAACTTTCGGCGGGTTAGGCGCGCCCCGGATCGCTTTAACAATGCAGCGCGTCCCTTCCACCCGGCTCTTGAAGATGCGCTCTTTCTTCGCCTTGGTCCAAACTCCCAAAATTGACTCGCCCGCTAAGTGAACGACTGCATCGAGACCGTTAACATGCAGCCCGGCGCCGAATAGTTCCGTCCGCATGCAGCCACGGATCTGGCGATGCGGATTTCGCGAGTACGCGATGATGCTGTCACCTCTTAAGGATGCTTGATCGATAAATTCCCGGCCCAGAAAGCCTGACGCTCCTGTGAGGCCGATTTCCATGTAATAATGGTAGCGGAATTAGTGCAGCAGTCCCATACAAATGACAGATGATAGATTACAAATGACAAAAATGTCGTTCTCCGGCGCGCGAATCGGTCATTTGTCCTCTGTCATTTTGTTATTTGCAAGCAGGCGCTTGCTCAATTGCTAGGAAAAGTCCGGTGCAACCAATTGAGTGGAAAACGGTTTCCCGGGCAATCTGTCGGACGAGGATTTATCTCTTTATGGCCGAGTACGATAGAGTAGCGTCCGTCGATTTTACCGACGCGTTGCCGTAGATACCGGATTATTTCGTCGAGGGCTTCGTACTGAGCTCCAGTGGGAAGATCTCGATTGAAGTCACCGACCAAACAGATGCCGATCGAGATATAGTTTAGATAGTCGCTATGGACATGGCCGCCAGCGAGTTGAACCACCCACCGGTTGCCAATCTCGATCTGGCCATCGCCCGAAGAGGTCCCGTTGCCAATAACGAAATGATAAGCGAGACCGTTCGGCATGCGCCTAACGTGGCGATGATAGTAATCAAAAATCCGGGCGTTTCCTTGGCGAGTCCCGCTATTGTGCACCACGATGTACTTCCAACGATTCCTTGCTACTCGAGCATCATCAATGGCTCGACGCACTGCCGGAGTCAGATAACGCCAACGCCCATTGTAATGACCGGCCGGGACGTTTTCGTTTTGGCTGCCTGACTTCTGGATAACGATTTCATCGTCGTCGGAATGAAAATGGAAAATGAACCAGCCATGGTGCTTCTTTTTTGGAGTCGGTTGGGCCCAGCTTTCCTCTTCCGGGGTCACTACTGGCCGGGAAGGGGGTACCTCTACCTTTTCGGTTGGTGTCGGGACCGGAGTTTGTAACGCTGTTGGCGCTGGTGTCGCAGCGGAGCGCTCGCTTGTAGCGGAACGCTCACTCGTAACGGAACGCTCCCTTGACTCATGATGCTCTTCCTCCGGTCGGTTGGCCGGGGTCTCAGTTTCGTTATTGCGATTATGAAATGGTTTGTGAGCTGGAGTTGCCGGAACCGGTGTTGGCCTCGGCGTGGGCGTTGGGCTAGGAACGATTTGCATTTCCTGGCGGCTTTTTAAAAATAGCTGCCGCAACCGTTGTTCCTCATCCGAGGATTG
>Ga0209240_1000466_pt1 | contig 16852 bp, 14 predicted proteins | sample GraSoi_2013_80cm_FD_185828 | JGI IMG/M metagenome (GOLD analysis project Ga0209240, IMG submission 185828) | Grasslands soil microbial communities from the Angelo Coastal Reserve, California, USA - Sample 9_17_2013_80cm (SPAdes) (version 2) | ecosystem: Environmental > Terrestrial > Soil >...
ATTTCCTTCGAGCCTAGCGATCTTCCCCGCGCCCGTGAAGTCGCCCGCGAACTCACCGCCGTCCTCCGCGCCTGATGACGCTGTTCTGGATGGACGCGCGACGAAAATCCCGCCCAGCCGCCGGTTCGACAAAGATGAGCGCCCCATGTAAAATTCTGAGGTTGTCTGTGGGCCGCTAGCTCAGTGGCAGAGCGGCTGACTTTAATCAGACGCCAGCCCCCAAACGGGCAGCATTTTCAATGCTTTACCTCTGGATTCGTTAGGCCGCTTTAGGCCGAATTTTGGGGCATGAGTGCAAAGTTTCGTGGCTTTGCACTTACTGATTTGCGCCCGCGCCGGGGCGCTGCTATCCTGCTTTTCCCGTGCGCCACTAGCTCAATTGGCAGAGCAATGGACTCTTAATCCATAGGTTGTAGGTTCGATTCCTACGTGGCGCACCATTTATCCCTGCACCTCAATCAATTCCGTTTTGTATACCAGTTTATTCAACTCGCGTAGCACGCGGTCGACGTTCGCCTCAAAGAATCGAATTGCATTGACTGCCTGTAGAATGCCGTCGCGTCTCTCGATTTTTTGCAACCCTTATCGCCCTTCCGTTTGGCATAATCGACGTTCCGCAAAGCCGCATGTAGAGGTAGAGGTTTCTCATCGCGGACAAAGGGAGCGTGTTCTTGTGGCGGAGTCCGAAGTAAACCTAACCAAAACCTACGACGCGATCGTTATCGGCTCGGGCGCCGCGGGCGGAATGGCCGCGCACGTTCTTACTAGCCACGGCTTGCAGGTACTGCTGCTCGAGGCGGGAAAGAAGCTCCCTGTCGAGAAAGAACTGCGCTCGATGGAATGGCCTTACGACAATCCCTATCGCGGACAGCTTTCGCCCGATCAGCACTCGCTCACGTTCAACGAATACACCATCCGCAATCCGCCCTATGGCCCCGGCTCTGAAAAGGCCAAGCATCTCAAAAGCTATATTGGCAGCAGCGACTATGTGAAGAACATCGTGGTCGACGAGCGCGAGAATCCCTTCACCGGCACCAACTACGCCTGGGTCCGCGCACGCTGTCTCGGCGGAAAAACAAATATCTGGGGACGCCTCGCTCTGCGTCTCTCCGACTACGACTTCAAGGCCAAAAGCCGCGACGGCTACGGCGAAGATTGGCCCATCAGCTACAGCGACATCGCCCCGTATTACGACAAAGTGGATTTATATCTCGGCATCACCGGCGTGAAGGAAAATCTGCCTTACCTGCCCGACAGCATTTTTCAGCGTCCCACCAAACTGAACTGCGCCGAAGTCACCCTAAAAGACAGCCTCGCAAAAATAGGCCGCGTCCTGACGCAATATCGCGCGGGCGTCACCAGCGACGGTCTCAAGCACAACAAATATCGCAGCCGCTGTTACGGTCGCGGCGCCTGCGAACGCAAGGGCGGTTGCGACATTCATGCTGCCTTTGACTCTCCCACCGGCTTGATTTATCCCGCAATGGATACGGGAAATCTGGCGCTGCGCACGAATGCGGTGGTACGCGAAATCACCGTTGATCCGCAGACCGGCAAGGCCAGCGGCGTGCACTTCATCGATAGCCAGACCATGAAGGACTACGCTGTCCGCGCAAAAGTCGTCGTCGTAGCTGCTTCCACGCTCGAGTCCGCGCGGCTTCTCTTGCTTTCCAAGTCGCGGCTCCATCCCAACGGGCTGGCAAACTCCAGCGGCCACGTCGGCCACAATTTCTGCGAACACATCATGGGGCCTGGCGTCACTGGCCGAGCAAGAAATCTCGTTGGCAAGCCGCCTACGCTCGATGACGGCCGTCCCGGCGGCTTCTACCTGACTCGCTTCCGCAATCTAGCGGAGAAGCATCCGAAATTCATTCGCGGCTATGGATTCGAGGGCGGCAGCGGCAGCACCATGTTCCCGCGCGGCACGGACGCGCACGGTTTCGGCGCGGCCTTCAAAGAAGAGGTTCGCAAGAATCAGGGAGCGTTCATCAGCATGGGCGCATTCGGCGAGGTCTTGGCGCGCTACGAAAATTATGTCGACCTTGATCCCGTAGTGAAAGACAAGTGGGGCATCCCCGCGCTGCGTTTCCACTACAAGTTCGGCGACAACGAACATCGCATGGCCGAGGACATGAAGGAAACCGCCCAGGAAATGTTCGAGGCTGCCGGCTTCGAGATTACGCATGTCAGCAGCCGCGTGCTCACCGAAGGCTGGTCCATCCATGAACTCGGCACCTCGCGCATGGGCAACGACCCGAAGACCTCCGTGCTGAACCAGTTCCAGCAGTCGCACGACGTCAAGAATTTATTCGTCGTCGATGGCAGCGCCTTCGTCAACGCCAGTTGCCAGAATCCCACTTGGACCATCATGTCCTTGTGTTGGCGTTCCTGCGACTATCTGGCCGACGAACTCAGCAAAGGCAATCTGTAGGAGACACAATGTCCACGAAGGATCCGATCGATTTGAGACAAGACCGGCGAGAATGGCTGAAGACTTCCGCGGCCGCTCTCGGAGCATCTCTGCTGCCGTTGCCGGCAATGCCTGCGGAAACTCCGCAAGCGGAGACTGCGTCGGCCGCGCTGCAGGCGAAGCCCGCTGAACCCAAGTCCGCCGCGCGCTTCTTCACTCCCACGCAGCACGCCCTCGTTGACGAATTGTCCGAAACCATAATTCCCGCGGACAGCCACTCCGGCGGCGCCAAGGCTGCGAAAGTCGCCGACTACATCGAGCAGGTATTGCGCGAAAGTTTCGACGACAGTCGAAAGGCGCTCTGGCACGAAGGCCTGCGCTTGATCGATGTCATGAGCCAGCATTACCACGGCAAGGCTTTTGTCAACGCCAGCCCCGAGGATAGGATCGCGGTCCTCACCGTGCTTTCAGACAATGACCACATGACCGATCTCCCCGAGGTTCGTTTCTTCATCGAGCTAAAGCGCCTAACCGTCCACGGCTACTACACCTCGAAAATCGGCATTCACGACGAATTAAACTACAAAGGCAATTGCATCCTGCAGGAATACCTAGGCTGCGACGACCAAGGTCCCGTATCGTCTTAATTTGGAGTGCGGCGGCCTAGCCGCCGCTTTCATGGTGTAAGCAGGAAGGCGAAGGTGCAATCGATAGAGCTCCCATGGCGGAAGGCAAAGTAAAAGTCGGCGTAATCGGCTCCCAATTCCAAGCGGAGATCCACGCCGCGTCGTTCCAAATGATGCCCCACGAAGCGGAAGTCGTCGCCATCGCCTCTCCCACACCAGGCAATGCCGCCGCGCTGGCAAAGCGATTCGGCATCCCGCGCGTCTTCACCGACTACCGTGAGATGCTCAAAGAACGCGACATCGAGATGGTCACCATCGCCGCGCCCAATAGCCTCCACGCGCAGATGGCCAAAGACATCGCCGCTGCCGGCAAACACATCGTCTGCGAAAAACCTCTGGCCATGACCATTGCCGAAGGCGAAGAGATGATCTCCGTCGCGAAACAACACGGCGTCTTACTGATGTACGGCGAAGAGCTTTTCTTCACCCCAAAATATCTGAAAGCCAAGGAAATGGCGGACGCCGGCGCATTCGGAAAGATCTATCTCGTCAAGCAAAGCGAAAAGCACTTTGGTCCGCACAGCGCCTGGTTCTGGGATGTGAATCGTTCCGGCGGCGGCGCGCTGATGGACCTCGGCTGTCACGGCATCGCCTTTTGTTACTTTTTTCTCGGGCGCTCGCCGATTAAGTCCGTCTACTGTCAAATGGGTACCTACGTTCATCACGACAAAACCAAAGCCGAAGATGATTCGCTCTGCATCCTCGAATTCGCCAACGGCGCCGTAGGCCTCGTCGAAAACAGTTGGGCGCGCCGCGGCGGTATGGACGATCGCATCGAAGTCTTCGGCGAAGCCGGCGTAACCTACGCCAATCTGCACATGGGCAACGCGCTGCCCACATTCAGCGAAAACGGCTACGGCTACGCCGTCGAAAAAGCGCCGACCACAAAAGGTTGGACCTACCCCGTATTCGAAGAGCTCTGGAATTACGGCACGCCGCAAGAATTGGCGCACTTCTCGCGTTGCGCGCGCGGCAAAGAAACTCCGCAAGCCACCGGAGAAGACGGAAGAATTGGCGCACTTCTCGCGTTGCGCGCGCGGCAAAGAAACTCCGCAAGCCACCGGAGAAGACGGTCTCGTTGTGATGCAAGCGCTCTACGCGGGCTATGCCTCCGCCGGCGAAGGCCGCAAGATCGCGATGCCTTATCAAGCGCCGCCTGGCGTGAAAAAGCCCATCGATCTTTGGCTCAATGGTCCCGCGCGCCGCCAAACCGCCGCGCGTTGAGCGAGAAGTTTTTGTTCGAATCCTGGTGTGAGTCGCTTTTCCGAGAGGTGACCGCGTGATCTTGCAGATGCGATTTCGTTTGTCCGTAATGATGTTCCTGGAATATTTTATTTGGGGCGCCTGGTACGTGACGCTCGGAACCTGGCTCGGACAGCAATTGCATTTCTCCGGCCAGGAAATCGGCCTCGCTGCCGGCACCACCGCTCTCGGCGCCATGCTTTCGCCATTTCTCGTTGGCCTGATGGCCGACGAGCTATTCGCCAACCAGCGCTTGCTCGCCGCGCTCCACGGCCTCGGCGGCATTCTCCTCTGGATCGCGTCGACGCAAAAGTCGTTCGGATCCATGTACTTCGTCTTGCTGGTCTACTCACTCTGCTACATGCCCACAATGGCGCTCACCAACGCCCTCGCCTTCCGGCAAATGAAAGATCCCAAGCAGGATTTCGGTTCCATCCGCGTGCTCGGCACCGCCGGTTGGATCGTCGCCGGCCTACTAATCGGCTATGTGGGCGTGGAATCAACTGCCGTTCCCGTTCGCGTCGCGGCAGTCTCCTCGATTTTGATGGCCCTCTACAGTCTTACCCTGCCGCACACCCCGCCGTTGCGCTCCGCCCACGGCTTCAAGCTCAGCAACATCTTTCCCGCCGAAGCCTTCAATCTTTTCAAGGACAGAAACTTCTCCGTCTTCGCACTAGCTTCGTTTCTCATCTGCGTTCCGTTGCAGTTCTACTACACATTCACCAATCCGTTTCTGAACGAAATCGGAGTGCAAAACGCCGCTGCCAAAATGACCATGGGGCAAATGTCCGAATTGCTCTTCATGATCACGCTTCCGTGGTTTTTCCGCCGTCTCGGCGTGAAGTACACCTTAATGCTCGGTATGTTCGCCTGGGTTTTGCGTTACATCTGCTTCGGCACCGGCAACAGCGGCAGCCTGGTCTGGCTGCTCTACCTGGGCATCGTTCTTCACGGAATCTGCTACGATTTCTTCTTCGTCACCGGCCAGGTCTACGTAGACCAAAAAGCGCCGCAAGCATTGCGCGCAGCCGCTCAAGGTTTGATTACTTTCATCACCTACGGAATCGGCATGTTCATTGGCTCGTGGATTTGCGGCCGAATCGTGGACCTCTACGCAAAGTCCTCTCCTGCGGGCGGAGTTCTGCACGACTGGCGGTCCGTTTGGATGGTCCCCGCCATCGCTTCCGCTCTCGTCTTGGTCTTCTTTGGGATTGGCTTTCGCAATGAGGACAGCGCCACTGCCAGCGGCCGCACTGCGCCAGGGAATTACAGCGCCGGGTCGGACGCCGATGCGACCCCGGTAACACTCACCCGCAATACGTGAGTCGCGTCGGTGTAGAAATGCCGTTGGCCGCTGTAGCCCGCGCTGAGCGGATCTCCGTGGAGCATGTAGCTGCTATTCACACCGCCACTGCCCGTCGCCGCGTACGTGAACAAATACCCGCTCTTCGCGCCAGTCGCTAAGGCAGGATCAATCAGGCAGGCGGAGGCCGCTGCGGGAATCGCCGGCGGAATACAGTTGGTCGATACGCCGCCATCGCTCAGCGATGGCAAGTCCGTGGAAAACCCGACGGCGTAAGTCGTGGAATAAATAATTTCCGAAGTTACGATGGTGCGTATGGAAGAGATCGCCGACACCTCGTTCGCGGTCATTTTTGAGCGCAAAAGGTTCGGAATCGCAACCGCCGCGATGACCAAAATAATGGTCACGACGATCAGCAACTCGATCAGCGAGAACCCCTTCTGTTTGCGCATCATTTTAGTAAGTCCTGGTCAAAAGCACCAAGCCGGCACTGGCTCGCACCTGGCGGGCATATGCGCATCATTTTAGTAAGTCCTGGTCAAAAGCACCAAGCCGGCACTGGCTCGCACCTGGCGGGCATACGCCCAACGAAGACAGCAGCACGAATTCGCCCACTCTCGGTAACTGGGTAAGTCTATTACCATCAGTTGGTTACGGATTTTAGATATTCACGGTATGGACGGCGAGTGTCACCCCCAATGACACAATTTGTCCGCTAAACTCGACGCATCGCCCCTCACAGGCGCCCTCCGGCGCCGCTAAGCTCCCGGTATCAGCGGCAGCAAATATTCCTGCAGCTTCTGGCTCTCCTCCAGCGTCAACCTGCCCAGATGAATCCCCATCTGCTCGTGTCCGTGTAGCCGCACGACCGACCCCACCCCTACCACCGGCCTCATAGCCTGGTTCAACTGCAAACTAACGCCCACAGACGAACCCACTGGCAGCATTCGCGGCGTGCGCATCAGTATCCCTTCCAGGCTCATGTTCACCGTCTCGCCTTCAATCTCCTGCCCGCGAAACGTGATCTGCACCCTCGAACTCAGCGGGACGCGCCTGGTCCGCCGGTGCAAATCCTCAATGGCGCCGTGTGTCGCGCGCACCAGCCTCAGCAGCCGGTCCCTGTCGATCGGCTTGTAAACGAAGAAGCTCGCGCCCGCCTCAAATCCCTTCGCCATAGCCGCCGGGCTCTGGTCGTCGCTGATTAGCACGATCGGCGTCAGCCGGTTCGACCCCGATGCCCGCATCTGCCGCGCCAGCGTGGGCCCGTCCGGGAACGCCATCTCATAATCCAAAAACGCCACCGCAAACTTCCCCTGCCGCAAAATTGCCGGTGCCTCCTCGCTCTTCGTCACCGTCAGCGATACTATCCCCGCCGAGCTCAGCACCTTCTCGATCAACTCGCATGTTGCTGGTTCATCGTCCACAATAATCGCTCGTTTTTCCATGGCAGCGCAGTATCTCCATTAGGCCTTGTGTCGGACATCATTCTCACCGGCCCTCCCGTTCCTATTGCCACATTCACTGGTGTCGACCTTGAGACCTCGTAGCAGTCGAATTGCACTCCCACCCCCAGTTTGCCGCCCGCCGCCTTAATCGCCTCCGTGCGCACTACATGACCCGTGCATCGCCACTCGCTCGTTGGCTCGCCGATGATTTCCTCGGGCATATTGAAATAAACCTCCACCGTTTCCCCTTTTCGTAGCAACGAATCTGTCGCAAAGTAAATTCCTCGTTGCGAGAGATTCACTGACTCCGCTGCCTGCTCCGGTATCGCCGATTTCCACAAGCGTACGCGCAACGGCGTTCTCACTTTGTAACGCCCGGCTAATCGGCGATCGGTTCGGTAACGATTCATAAATGGTTTCCTTGCTGCGCCGGTAGGGTTTGTTTCTGGGGTGGCGCAAATGACGTCTAGAAGAGGGGGAACTAAACTCCCATGCTTTAGCACCTTTGCATAGATTCATTCTCGTACTGTTCAAAAGGAAACAAATTGTGTCGTGCAAATTGACCACGCTTGCGGGAACTCAACGTTACCTGCATGAGCTTTTGCCCGCGCTCGAAAGGTTCTGTTTTTGCTGATTTGGGGTGCCCCCCGGTTCCCGGATATACAGTATTCACCCTACTTTCCTTCGGAGCATCCCGTGCTATGGTTCCCTTCGTCTGATGCCCAAACGCATCCTCATTGTCGAAGACGAAGTTTCCGTAAGGACCGCCGTCCGCACTTTCCTCGAGCACCATTCGCCCTTTGAAGTCTGCGGCGAAGCCGTCAACGGAGTCGAAGCCCTGGAAAAAGCGGTTGCTCTCCGTCCCGACCTCATTGTCCTGGATCTCTCCATGCCGCAGATGAACGGCGTCGAGGTCGCTTCTCTGCTTCGGGCCAGAATGCCCATCGTTCCCGTGGTCGTTTATACGATGTTCGAGGACGTTCTCGGCAAGTCGCTCACCGCCACTCTGGGCATAGCCGCCATCGTCTCCAAGTCCGACGGCCTCACCAGGCTGCTCGCTCGCATCGAAGCCCTTCTCGAATCCCCAACCTTGGTCCAACCTCCTGCTGGTTGACGCGGCCGCCTGACCAACCCACTCAGCGCCTTAGCGCAACGACCATCTTATTTGTACATTGCTATCGGCTTACTAACATGCGCATACTTGGGCGGTGTTCGGATTCCTAAGAGCCAACGGTGTCCCGTTCTAGCCTGAGCCTGCCTCGCGAAAAGCAGTATTCATCCATCCCCTGTCCTACGTGTGGCGTCCCGGTTGGCGAGTGTTGTGAGCGGTATTCAGGTGCTCCGCGCAAAGAACCGCACGTACTCCGGAAGCTAGCCGCTTTTGAGGCCCGCGGTCGGGCGGAGAATTCAGGTGCCTGCAAGCCCATCCAATCCAGGGTCGAAACGTATCTCCTCAACTATCGGATGCTTTCCGCCACTTGACCTCATAGGAGTTTTCAAGAACTACCGCCAACGTTACCGTAGGGCAGCTACCGAAACGTGGTACTGTATGGGCAGTTCCCCCCTTCCTGATCGGAAACTCCCATGTATGAGGAACGTCGCAGCACACAAAGGTACGCCTTCGTCGCTATCGCGGAAGTCGCCGACTCCGTTAGCGTGCGCAATGCCAGTGTCGGGGACCTAAGTATCCACGGATGCTACCTGGCCATGCCCGACCCTTTCTCCAAAGGTTCCTCGGTGCTGGTCAAAATTCGCACCAACAGAGAGTTCTTCCAATGCCGCGCGACGGTCGCACATTCCACACACGGCATTGGCATGGGTTTGGAGTTCGATGCAGTGAGCCCGCCATTTCAAATCGTCTTGCAGGCGTGGTTGCTACATGCTTTACAGTACATAGAAATACGTAAGTAGGGCTCCTTTTTGACCGAAGTCGTTAACATTCCGCTTGTCGTATTTTAACGATGGTTATATCTTTACTCCGTTAGGATCTGTGAACCGGGTCCCCTTATGGATAACAAGAAGCCTTACACCTCTCCGTGTATGATTCAGTACCCAGCCGATCAACTTCCCGAATATCTTACGCGGCTTTTTAAACGTGATTTAGCGGCTCTCGGTATTGAAAAGCGTCCGGCCGCGTCTAGGTACACGACCGTGATTGATAATGATAGAAAATACGTCGAAGTTTCCGATAGTTTCTGCGAACTTCTCGGATACAAGAGCGAAGAATTGATCGGCAAGCGATATGACGAGGTCACTGCCCAAAAAACCTGCGACATTCCCGCCATCTTCAACTTGTTCGAAAGACTCGGATACATGCAGGGCCTGTGGATGTTGGTTCATCGCACCGGGCAACGCATTTTGATTCGCTATGAGTCCTGGCTACGCGCCGACTCCTTCATCGAATCCAACATCGAGGTCGTCGACCACCTTCGCTGAAGGATCAGAAAAAAGAACGTATCGATAAGCTGTACGGCGCATCTACTTTAGTGGGCGCGACCATCCAGAACATGCGTCCGGTTCGCGAGCGGACCGACGCCGATCCGGTGGCGCGCCCGCCGGGTCTTTCGGATTGAGCCATCAATGGCTGTGATTGCCTTAGTAGCGGTTGGTTTACTCGGTGGCGGCTTCATGCTCTACGTCCTGTTTCAGTGGACGCGCGAAACGGTGCGCAACCGCAACCAATAGCCCGCAGAATTGCTTCTCCGCCTCTTCATTGCTGCGATTCAATCGCCGTTCGCCGGATCTAAAACGCGCTTTCTCAAAGCTCGGGTGATCATCCCAGCTTCATCACAGGTAACCCAACCCAGAGGGAGCGTCCGCTCCTGCGCAAGAGGTGTACTATCGGCGACGGAGTTTTGTCCCCTTCCATGACGCACGCAACTCAGTCTGAGCAAGAGTCGGCTCTCACCAGCCACAGATTCTTCTTGCTCTTCGTTTTTCTCTTGGCGACTCTAATTCTATTTCCCTACGCCGAAGCCAGCCACTTCGGTTCCTACGCATTCCGCGTTATCGGAAGCGTCGCCATTCTAGTCAGCGTGTATGCAGCCAAGATTCACCGCAGCCTCCTCGTCGTTGCCATCGTGCTTGCCATTCCGGCCTTATTCGAGCGCGCCGTGCTTCCCGAGATCAATGCGCACTCATTTTCCATATTCAATATGGTCCTGACCCTTGTTTTTGACGTAGTGATTGTCGTGGTTATTTTCCGCCACGTGCTGGCTGCCGAACAGCCGACATCGGAAACCATCTTTGGGGCCCTCTGCCTTTATCTGCTGGTGGGCTTCACTTTTGCCAGCGTCTACGGAATGGTAGTCGCGTTCCAGCCTAACGCCTTTTATCTGGATCCGCTCACTAACCTTCATAAGGTTCCCGACCGCTTCGACTTCATTTACTACAGTTTCTGCACCATGACTTCGCTCGGCGCCGCTGGGATGACCCCTGTCTCGACGCAAGCGCGTTCCTTTTCTATCCTCGAAGCTATCCTTGGCGTCCTGTATCTCGCCGTCCTGATCGCAGGATTGATAGGAGCCTACCGCCCCAAATCCAGCGCGTGAGCATGCTGTCTGCTGGAATGCTCGCGAAGAGATGGAGCAGCAGGAACTACTTCAGTATCCTGTATCTCGCCGTCCTGATCGCAGGATTGATAGGAGCCTACCGCCCCAAATCCAGCGCGTGAGCATGCTGTCTGCTGGAATGCTCGCGAAGAGATGGAGCAGCAGGAACTACTTCAGTATTTGGCGTTGCCTGTTTCAATTTCCTGGCTTTGTCGTCGGCTGAGTCCACTCGACCGTCACGTTCTTAAGAGCGTGATCGACAACATCCTTGACGGCGGTTTCATTCCGGCCGTGGTCGGTGATGTTGTCGTAGAGCAGTTGCGTCGGCCCCGGGTTTAATTCCTTGTTGTATTCGTCGGTGATATCGGCGGCCATCTGTTGCAGCATCTTGCTGGACTCGGCGCCCAGATCCGTATCGGTGATCTCCACTCGTCTGCCCATGTATTTCGTGGCGATTCGCTCGCCGAGTTTCTCGGCGGTCTGGTAGTAATATTCCGAGATTTGGCGATGGCCTTCCTCATGTTCCATCACATGTTGGGTTACCCCGGCCGGCACCCAGATGTTGATGTTGAGTCCCAGCGTCACCTTGATCTGCGTGATAGTAACCGTCGCGTGTGTGGCATCCGTTTGTCGAGACTCCCCGCGCACACTGGCGTTGGACAGGAAATTGGAATCGCACTCTGCGTTTTCCCCCGGGGCCAGGGGTGGCATATCAGTTGGCGGTGCGGCCGGGTCAAATGTGCGGTTCGCAAAAGCAATCGGCAGCTTATTGATTGTCAGCGCGGGAGCTTCCCTAAGCTGCCGTCGCGATGAAAAGTCCCGCCACGTTAACCAGCCAACGGCAAGCACTCCCAGCAACCCACAAAGCACAAGTAAGCCGCGCGACGTCAATGCCGCCTCCGCATTCCATTTTCCGAATAAGACGCCGCCCGAACCATGAGTTTGTCGGTGGGGAATGGCGCGAAAGGTACTCTCATCGCGCCACGAGCCAAAGAATCGAAGTCGCGAATCGAGCGAATCTCTTTTTTTATTTGGATTCTCGCTTCAACGTTCCGTCATAGCGGGTCATGGAACGCTAACTTCCGCCACATCGGTAGCGTACCCTACGAGTTTTTGTTATCGGGTCTACATAAATTCATATCTAGCTGATGCCTGGGTCCCTAAAAATTGCCTCGCAATGATCTGCGTGCGACCTCTATCCTTAGTGCCTTCAATGGCTGCCCGCCATTCGCTTCCTGACTTCCTCTTGGACTTTAGCTTCGACTTAGCTCTGGTACAGAGATTGCTTCACATTTAATCATTCAGGTCTCACCAGTTACTTAGGTTCGTACTCAATTTTGGCTTGCTCGGCTTTCAGCTCGACGGAGGGCTGCTATGATTTCACCCAAAATACCCAGACGCTTGTCAATTCTCATTTGCTCCCTTGCTTTGGTGTTGGCCCCTGTCGCTTCGGCTTCGCCTACTGGAAGCATCGCCGGGTTCGTAAAGGATCAAAGCGGTGCGAACATTTCGGGTGCGAAATTAACGCTCATCAACGCATCCACTAACGCCAAGGAAGAGGCCGTGAGTGACAGTAATGGGGGTTTTCAGTTCCTCCAGCTGGCTCCCTCTGTCTACTCCCTCCACGTCGAGGCTTCAGGCTTCAAAAAGGAAGTGGTGAACGACGTCCTGGTCCAGGTCGACCAGATCACGCACCTGGACGCGACCCTCCAGGTCGGCAGCGTTGCTGAGACTATTGAAGTTTTGAGTGAAGCAACTCCGCTGCTGGAGTCTGACAGGAGCACGTTAAGCAACGTAATTGATAGCCAGGTGATATCGGACATGCCGTTGAACGCGCGGCAGTATTTGGACTTAGCCCTGCTAACTCCGGGTGTCTTACCGTCATCCGCGGGCACCCAGGGTGGCGGCTTCAATGTGTCCGGGGCTCGTTCCCAGTCCAACATTTTCCTGCTGGACGGTGTCAGCAACATCGACACGCAAATCAACTCTGCCCTCGGCAATTTTCGCATCACCGACGCGGTGCAGGAGTTTGCCGTACAAACCAGCGTGGCCACGGCGGAGTTCGGTCGTGGCACGGGCGGACAAGTAAACATTGTCACCAAGAGCGGTACCAATAAGTTTCATGGGACAGCTTTCGAGTATCTGCGCAATTCCGTGCTGGAGGCCGCGGACTTTTTCACCAATAAAAATGGAGGCACGAAGAATCCGCTGCACCGCAACCAGTACGGTGCAACCCTTGGCGGCCCCATCTTGAAAGACAAGCTGTTCTTCTTCCTGTCCTATGAAGGCTTCCGCCAGGTCGCTCCCACGGTCAGCACCACTCGCGTGCCTACCGCCGCCGAGCGCGCCACTGTCACCGACCCCATCTCGAAGTCCCTGCTGCAATTCTGGCCCGCTCCCACAAATCTCAACGCCCCGGCGGGAACCAATAACTTCATCGCCAACGTGGGTGCTACCCTCTACGACGAAACCGGCCTCGCCAAGGTGGACTACAACATCACCGAAAAAGACCACCTCACCGTCCGGTGGGCTCAGTATGGCGGCACACTCTTTACGCCGGGCGCGCTCCCGCTGCTCGGCGGCAATGGCAACTCACCAGCCAGTGACTCGGGTGTCCTCGATTACACCCACACCTTCTCCGCACGCTTGCTGAATGAAGTTCGCGTCGGCTTCTCGCGCAACAAGACCTTCATCACCGTGCAGGATTCCGGTTTTGACGCCTCGAAAATCTTTGTCGATGCCGCCGGCAATCCGCTTCCCGGCATCGTGCACGCCGGTTCCAATCAGCTCGATTCCGGCCTGCCCACCATTGGCGTAAGCGGCGGCTTTGGCCCCTTGGGCAGCACCAGCAACCTGCCGCAAGGCCGCATCACCAACACCTACGAGCTCTATGACAACGTGTCATTGATCGCGCCTTTCGGCGCTTCAAAGCACTCCTGGCGCATGGGTGTCCACATTCGGCGCGAAGATGCTCGCCGCTTCCTCGATGGTTCTGCCCGCGGCGTATTTAACTTCACCAGCTTCGCGGATTTTGCCGCCGGCAAGGTCAACAGTGCAACGCTTCTCTTTGGCTCTACGCTGGCCTATTGGCAGCGCTACCCCTGGGATCTCTATTGGCAGGATACTTACAAGCTGAAAGACAATTTCACCCTGAACTATGGCGTCCGCTACGAGTATCCTTCGGCCATCCACCAAGTTCGCAACCAAGCCACCAACTTCATCCCTGGAGTTGGCCCCGTCCTATTGGGCAGCAACAAGGTTCTCGCCATTGACACTACCAAGAGCGGCCCCGCTTCTTTGTTCTTTACGCAGGCCCCCTTTACGCTCTCCGATTCCGGCGTGAACGCGGACAAGAACAACTTTGCTCCCGTCATCGGTTTTGCCTATACCCCGCGGTTCGCCAGTTCCGTTTTTGGAAACGACAAGACCGTGCTCCGCGGTGGATTCCGCGTGGGCTATGACGAGATTTTCAACAATATCCCGGCGAACATGGCGCTTAATGCGCCCTACAACCTGACCACAACGCAAAGTAGTTCCGCTACCCAGAACGGGAATAAGTTCTCCTATGGGGTCGGGCTCAATCAAAACGTTCCTCTCGTGAACAACATTGGCAAACCCAACCAGGTCGGCCTAGTAAGTCTGAGTGCAGAAGATCAAAACCTTCGTAGCTCTTACATCTACCAGTACAGCCTCGGCATTCAGCGCCAGCTCGGGAGTGCGTTCTCTCTCGAAGTCGATTACCAGGGTTCGACCGCCCACAAGCTGGGTTTGTTCATCGACCAGAACCAGCCTACGCCAGTGGTAAAGGATCCTACTCAGCATTTTGCAAAAGGTTCTCCAAACTATCAGATTTTCCCAAACCCGTTCTTCGGCTCAATCGGAACTGGCGTGGACATCGGCAATTCCAACTACAGCAGTGCCGTCACGACGGCCAGGTATCAGGGACGCCATGGTATCTACTTCGAAGGTTCGTACACCATCGGGAAGTCCATCGACGATGGCTCGTCGTTCTTCGGCTCGACCGGCGAACGCGCTGGGCTGGATGACCGCAACAATCTCGCTGCCGATCGCGGCCCCTCGTCTTTCGACATCCGCCATCGCGCCGTGTTTAGTTACGTGGTCGATTTGCCTGTCGGACCTGGCCACCGGCTTCTTGGCTGGAACAACGGCGTGAACCGGCAGGTGTTTGGCGGTTGGCAAATCTCTGGCAGCACCACCATCCAGTCTGGAACTCCATTCACGGTATTTAACGGTTCCCAGGACTTCAGTGGGTTTAACCAGTTTAATGATCGTCCAGACGTAATTGGGACCGGACCGCTTCATCAGGACAATAGCAATCCCGACGCGGCCTTCGATAAGACCTACTTCTCCAAGACTCCGCCGACAGGGCGGCAGGGAACGTCCGGACGCAATCAGTACTACGGCCCGGGCTTGCACAATTGGAATTTTGCAACGTCCAAGGCCTTCCCGCTACATACGGAAAGAGTCCACCTGCGCTTCCGGGCGGACTTCTTCAACCTCTTCAACCACACCAACTTCGCGAATCCTACCGCGAGCCAGAGCAACGGAAACTTCGGCAAAATCACCGCAACCCTGGGCAGCGCTACGGCCACCGCAGTCGGGACCACCGCAGGCGTGGTCGGCGGCGGACCGCGTGTGATCCAGGGTTCCCTACGCGTCGAGTTCTGATTCCGCAGGCAGGGGTTCGCAGCCGTCATTCGGCGGGCAAAGCCTGCCCGCCGAAACTTTTCCTGTTGAAATTTACAGCGTAGAGGGATTCGTAAGTTCTTCGACGTACAGCTCGACCTCGGACGAAATCGAGCCGACTCCCGATAAATACACTAATTTGACAAAATAGCCGTACTTCGAGTTGACTCCTCCCATCGCGAGACACACAATACGCGGCAATGTTCCCTCCAGGTTCAACCTCGGGCCCCGGCGATATCGACTGATATACCCAAGGAGGGGATGCGAAAGGAATAGCAAAATGAGCGGAAAACAAATCAGAGTCCTGGGGGCAACCGTTATCTTCACTGCGTTAACCTTGGCCGTAATGTTTCTCACCTCTCCCCGTGGCAGGGCACTTGATCGAAACGACGAAGACAATTCACCGAGTCTGGCACAGGTAGTGGCCTTGGACGAATGCGACCCGGCGACCTTCAATGCCGCGCTTGGGCCTGACTTCTGCAAGAACGTCGCGCTTGGAGCAGCCACCAAATTTGCGGACTTATTTGCCAAGGTAGCCAAGGGAACTCCGGACCCTGGCTGGGACTTCGAACCTGACGCACTGCACATCAGCAAAGGAACCACTCTTGTCGTAGTCGACCAGGGCGGCGAGCCTCACACCTTCACTGAGGTGGCGCAGTTCGGTGGCGGCTTTATTGGCCCACTTAATGGGGGAGAGAACATCAGCAAAGGAACCACTCTTGTCGTAGTCGACCAGGGCGGCGAGCCTCACACCTTCACTGAGGTGGCGCAGTTCGGTGGCGGCTTTATTGGCCCACTTAATGGGGGAGAGAATACGGTTCCCGAATGTGCTGGCGGCTTTTCCAACGTCGCGGTGGCCAAGACGCGAATCCTGCAAGGCAGCCAGCTCCTAATCCCGGGCCTCTCGAAAGGTAAACATCTTTTTCAGTGCTGCATCCATCCTTGGATGCGCACCGAAGTCCAGGTGAAATGACCCGTGGCACGCGAGAGAAAGGGGGAGCGATCCGCGCGCTACAAGAGCCAGTAATAGGCGAGGAAGGGCTAACAGACCGCCCGGAGGCGAACCAACTTGCCTTGATTCGTCCGGCAAAATGGATCGCGAACGTGCTCTTTCGCTGATTTCTTCGACGTAGCGAACTGTGTTACTCGTGCGGATCGCTCCCTACTTATCCCAAGTTGCAATTCGGGTCCGCGAACTATCCGGTGAGCGCCCGCCGCTGATCGTGGACTGCCGAGGCGTACGCCTACAAACTGATTAGCGTGCGGATCAAACGCCGGGCAGTTCCCTACGACTTCCCTTAAGCCAGCTAGCAGTCCAGGAACGCTGTTAGGAACTGGACCCTTTATTGCTATTGCGCACTGACGCGCAGCAGCCCGCATCAAAATCATAATGCCTGCCTTCTGCTTTATTTTCAGCGCCATACGCGTCCTAATCCGTTCGAACGGATAACGAGTTGATAAAATACTTGACAAAGTAAGCATTCCGTGCTACTATGACTTGTGAAACT
>Ga0209240_1000469_pt1 | contig 16815 bp, 13 predicted proteins | sample GraSoi_2013_80cm_FD_185828 | JGI IMG/M metagenome (GOLD analysis project Ga0209240, IMG submission 185828) | Grasslands soil microbial communities from the Angelo Coastal Reserve, California, USA - Sample 9_17_2013_80cm (SPAdes) (version 2) | ecosystem: Environmental > Terrestrial > Soil >...
CCCGCCGCTCCCAGGGAAACGCGGTGCAGACCGGTGGGATCGGGCTACTGGCCGGGCTCGGGGCCGGGCTCGGGATCGTCGTGCCCCTAAGACGACGCATGACGGCTATTCGTACCTGAATTCGGGGGAGAGCTGCGACGTCTCATGGGGGCGCGGAATCAGGGCGGAGCAATGGAATCCACCGACGCCTTGATCTTGGCCAGGTCGTTCTCGGTGGCGGCCAGCAGGTCCTCGCGCTTGCGGGCCCGCTCGGCGGCCAGCGCTCGGCGAGGGCCTGGCGCAGGTGCCGTCTGAGCACGTTTTGATCTGATACGACGGCCGGCTAGAGCAGCCGTCTCAGGTACAGCAGGTCGAAGATGCTGCCCTCGACCTTGAGCCGCCCGGACAGCCAGGCCCGGGCGAAGCTGCCGGGGTCCTTGGCGACGGCTACGACATCATCGCTCCTGGCCGTGAAACGGATCTGCGCCGCCGGGTAGCCGTCCAGCGCTTCCTTGATCGGATCGGCGCCGTGCGGTCCGAGCCTGGTCAGAAACGTAACGCCCAGATCGGAGACATGGCAGCTCAGCGTCCGGTCGATCAGCTTCGCCTGCCGTGCCGCTGCGTTCATCTCCGAGATGCGGCCCGTAAGGCTCTCCAGGGCCACGCGACACTCACTCGCAGTCGCCATCATCACCCGCCTTCACGGTCATTCTCTGCCAGCGGCCGGGAATTCGGACACCGGGGTGCGAGCCGACACTCCAATGGCGCCAGCTTCACGTCCAGGACGGTAGCGTTCCAGACAGGACGCAGAATGAGAAAGCCGGCGCACCGGCTGGCATGCTCAGCCGAGCCCGCGACGGCCACCCACCGGCCCGCGGACCGTGGCACGAGGAGCAGATCGCGATGGAGCACGACACCGGAGCCGCAGGGCCGCCAGAGACCCTGGAGCCGCCAGCGACCGGGGAGGCGCCAGAGACCGGGGAGCCGCCAGCGACCGGCGAGCCACGGGTCGACGCGGCGCTCAGCCCTCTCGGCGAGCTCGATGAGCTCCCGGTGTCGGAGCATCCTGGCGTATTCGACCGCATCCATGAGCAGCTAGTCGAGGTGCTCGGCGAGCTGCACTCCGCCCAGACCCCGGCAGGCCAGGGATCGGCCGAGCAGGCCGCCGGGTAAACCCGAGGACGCGAGGAAACACGCAAGGTAAGCACGAACACGCTAGGAAACACACGAGGACGCAAGGACAAGGGTCACGAGGACGCGAGGTCATCGGCTGATGACAAAGAGGACACGACTGGACGCGGAACTGGTGCGCCGCGGCCTCGCGCGGTCGCGGGTGCAGGCGGCGGACCTGATCGCCGCCGGGCAGGTCCGGGTGTCCGGTCAGGCCGCGGGCAAGGCGGCGACCCAGGTCGCCCAGGACGCGGCGATCACGATTCAGCGCCAGGACAGCGGCCCTGACTACGTGTCGCGCGGCGGGCACAAGCTGGCCGGTGCCCTCGCCGCGTTCGGCGGGCTGCAGGTGGCCGGTCGCCGCTGCCTGGACGCCGGAGCGTCAACGGGCGGTTTCACCGACGTGCTGCTCAGGGCGGGAGCGGCCCATGTCGTCGCCGCCGATGTCGGCTACGGCCAGCTCGCCTGGAGCCTGCGGGCCGATCCGCGGGTGACCGTCCTTGACCGGGTGAACGTGCGGAGCCTCAGGCCCGATCAGGTCGGCCCACCGCCCGAGCTTGTCACGGCCGACCTGTCGTTCATCTCGCTCACTCAGGTGCTGCCCGCGCTGGCGGCCTGCGCCGCGCAAGAGGCCGACTTCGTACTCCTGACCAAGCCCCAGTTCGAGGTGGGCAAGGGAAGGGTCGGTGCGAAAGGAGTGGTGCGGGACCCTGACCAGCGGGCCGAGGCGGTCGCGGCCGTCGCGCAGGCAGCGCTGGACATCGGCCTTGGCGTGTGCGGCGTCGTCGCGAGCCCGCTGCCCGGCCCGTCGGGGAACGTGGAGTACTTCCTCTGGCTACACCGCGGCGCGCCGCCGCTGGACGACGCTGACTTGCGAGCCGCGATCGCCGAGGGACCGCAATGAGCCGCGCGGCGAACCGCGGCATGCTGCTGGTCGTGCACACGGGCCGACCGGAGGCCATCCAGACCGCGCGAGTCGTTGCCCAGAGTCTCCGCTCAGCCAGCGTGACCGTGCGGGTGCTCAAATCCGAGGCCGACGACCTGGGCTGCCAGGACGTGACTATCGTGCCGCCCTCTCCGCAGGCATCCGAGGGCGCCGAGATGGTGCTGGTGATCGGCGGCGATGGCACGCTGCTCCGCGCTGCAGAACTCGCCCGCCCGGCCGGGACGCCGTTGCTCGGCGTCAACCTCGGCCATGTCGGCTTCCTAGCCGAAGCCGAGCCAGATGTTCTGCGCGACGCCGTCGATCAGGTCCTGGCAGGCCGGTACTGTGTCGAGCCGCGGATGACCATTGACGCCGCCATCCTGCACAATGGCTCGGTATCGGCAATGGCCTGGGCGCTGAACGAGGCGACCGTCGAGAAGGCCGCCAGGGAGCGGATGCTCGACCTGGTGACCGAGGTCGACGGCAGGCCGTTGGCCCGCTGGGGGTGCGACGGCATGGTCTTCGCGACCCCGACCGGGTCGACGGCCTACGCCTTCTCCGCGGGCGGGCCCGTTGTCTGGCCCGACGTGGAGGCGCTGCTGCTGGTGCCGATTAGCGCCCACGCCCTTTTCGCAGGCCCTATGGTGGTATCACCGGAATCGGTGCTGGCAGCGGAGGTCATCGGCACCACCGGCGATCACGGCGAGACGTCAGGGGCCGTGCTGTGGTGTGACGGCCGCCGCAAGGTCGACCTGCCACCTGGCGCGCGGGTCGAGGTGCGCCGGGGCGCCAAGCCGGTGCTTCTGGCTCGGCTGCACGGCGCCGACATCGGGGCGTCCTTCACCGACCGGCTGGTGGCCAAGTTCGGTCTCCCGGTCACCGGCTGGCGAGGCCGTGGCGGTGCTCGGCAGGACGCTGCCGCGCAGGTGCGAGACGAGGAGCCGGCAGGCGATGCTTGAGGAAGTGCGAATCACCGGCCTCGGCGTCATCGATGAGGCCGTGCTCGAACTGTCCCCTGGCTTCAACGTCGTCACCGGCGAGACCGGCGCGGGCAAGACCATGGTGGTTTCCGGGCTCGGCCTGCTTTTCGGCGGCCGCGCCGACCCGAGCAGAATCCGGCCGGGCGCCGATCGGGCGATGGTCGAGGGTCGCCTGCGGACCGACCCGGACGGAGACGTCGCGAGGCAGGTCAACAACGCCGGCGGCGACCTGGACGACGACGGCGGGACGCTGGTGCTAGTCCGGTCGGTCTCGGCCGAGGGCCGCTCGCGCGCCTACGCTGGCGGCCGGTCGGTACCCGTGTCGCTGCTGACTTACCTGTCCGACGACCTAGTCGCCGTGCACGGCCAGGCTGACCAGCAGCAGTTGCTGAAGCCGGGCAGGCAGCGCCAGGCACTCGACCGCTTCGCCGGGACCGAGCTCAACCGCGTGCTCGGCGACTACCAGCGGGCGTACTCCCAGCACCTGAAGGTCGCCGAGGAGCTAGCCGAGCTCACCGCGCTCGCGCGCGAACGTACCGCAGAGGCCGAGGACCTACGGCGCGGGCTGGCCGAGGTCGAGCGGCTCGAGCCCATTGACGGCGAGGACATGGAGCTGCATGCCGAGGCCGAGCGGCTGTCGAACGCTGACACCCTGCACACCGCCGCAACGACCGCGCACGAGGCGCTGATCTCCGATCCGTCGAGCGCTTCCTACGAGGCGGCCGACGCGCTGACCCTGCTCGGCACGGCCAGGCACGCGCTGGAGGGCGCAGCGCAGCATGACCAGGCGCTCGGCGAGCTAGCCTCCCGGCTGACCGAGGCGTCTTACCTCGTCTCGGACATCGCGGCCGAACTGGCGTCCTACGCCGACTCGATCGAGGCTGACCCGGTCCGGCTGGCCGTCGTCCAGGACCGCCGGGCCGAGCTGACCAGGCTGATCCGCACGTACGGCGCGGCTCCCGTCCCCCAGGTCGCTGGCGGCGATCGCGACACCCCATCTTCCGGCGATAACGGAACGCCCGCGGCCGGTGCCGTCGGCAGCCGGCTGCCGTCCGGGGACCTCGCCGGAGCCGGCGACGGCCCGCTGCTGCCCGGCGCTGCCCGGACAGCCGCTGCGGACGGCGCCGACGCCACCGCCGGACCGCCGGTGCCCCAGGTACCCGACCTGGCCGCCGTACTCGCCTGGGCGAAAGGCGCCGCAGCCCGCCTGGTTGAACTGGACGGCGACGACGACAGGATCGCCAGCCTCCAGGGCCAGGAGGCCGACCTGGCCGCCAGGGTCAGGGAACTCGGCGGCCAGCTGACCGCAATCAGGCAGGAGGCGGCAGCGAGGTTCGACGCCGCTGTAACGGCTGAGCTCACCGCGCTCGCGATGCCCCATGCCAGGCTGAACGCCGTGGTGAGTCCGCTGCGCGAGTACGGGCCGCATGGCGGCGACGACGTGGAGATACGCCTGGCCGCCCACCCTGGAGCGCCAGCGCTCCCGCTGCATAAGGGCGCCTCAGGTGGTGAATTGTCTCGGGTAATGCTTGCGATCGAGGTGGTGTTCGCCGGTGCCGACCCGGTGCCGACCTTCGTCTTCGACGAGGTTGACGCCGGCGTCGGCGGCAAGGCCGCCGTGGAGATCGGCCGCCGGCTCGCCAGGCTGGCCCGGCTCGCACAGGTCATCGTGGTGACGCACCTGCCGCAGGTGGCCGCCTTCGCCGATACCCATCTCGTGGTGGAAAAGGCAGAGGACGGCCTGGTGGTATCCAGCGGTGTCACGAGGCTCGACGACTCTGGCCGGGTCAGGGAGCTGTCCAGGATGCTGGCTGGTCTCGAGGACTCTGAATTCGGCCGTGCGCACGCCGGCGAACTGCTCGAGGCCGCAGCCGCCGAGCGGGCGGAGTCGGTGAGGCCACAATGATCCGTGTGACTGCCGGTAATGAGCGAGGCCGTGATGGCGTCGCAACGTAGCCGGTCTGGCACACTTGGTTACGCAATGAGGGTCTACTTGCGGAAGTTCGCAGGCAGGCGCGGGAACGGTTCGACCGATCTCCCGGGCCTGGTAGCGCCCGCCAGGCTCGACCGGCGCACCAAGAACCTGACCAGGCGGCTTCAGCCCGGCGACATCGCGATCATCGACCATGCCGACCTGGACAGAGTCAGCGCCGAGTCGTTGCTGAACCGCCAGGTCTCCGCCGTCGTGAACGCGGCGCCCAGCATGTCGGGCCGGTACCCGAACCTCGGGCCGCAGCTACTCGTCGAAGCCGGCGTCCCACTGGTCGACGACGTCGGCTCGGACGTCTTCGACAGAGTCAGCGAGGGCCGTAAGGTCCGCCTGGACGGCGACACGCTCTACGCGGGCGACACTGTCGCGGCGAAGGGAACCGTGCAGAGCGCCGACTCGGTCGCGGCGACGATGATCAAGGCCAAGGCTGGCATGGCCGAGCAAATCAGGTCGTTCATGGCGAACACGGTCGAGTACATCAGCCGAGACTTCGAAGAACTCATCGATGGCATCAGGGTGCCCGAGCTGCGGACGAAGCTCGACGGCAGGCACGCCTTGGTGATCGCGCGCGGCTACCGGCACCGCGAGGATCTCCATACCCTGCGCGCCTACATCAGGGAGTTCAAACCGGTCCTGGTCGCCGTGGATGGCGGCGCCGACGCGCTGCTGGCAGCCGGGTACCGGCCGCACCTGATCGTCGGCGACATGGACTCGGTCTCCGACCGGGCGCTGACATGCGGAGCGGAAATCGTCGTTCACGCCTACGCGGACGGTGCGGCTCCCGGCCTGGAACGGGTCCGGGCGCTCGCCCTTGACTCGGTGCTCTGCCCGGCAAAGGGAACGAGCGAGGACGTCGCGCTGCTGCTCTCTGACGAGCTTGGCGCGCGGCTGATCGTGGCCGTGGGCATGCGGACCACGCTGGTAGAGTTCCTGGACAAAGGTCGGCCGGGAATGGCCAGCGCGTTCCTGACCAGGATGCGGGTCGGAGACAAGATCGTCGAGCCCAAGGGCGTCAGCCGGCTCTACAAGAGCCGGATCTCGACCTCCTGGCTGGTCCTGCTGGTGGTTGCCGCGGCGGCGGCAATTGTGGTCGCGCTGGTGACGGTGGCTGGCGGCCAGATCGCTCTCCGGTTGATCGGGCTGGAACTCAGCCCCTTCTGGCACTGGCTAACAGGACTCCTCCATTGATTGATTTTCGCTATCACCTCGTATCCATCGTCTCTGTGTTCCTGGCCCTAGCGATCGGCATCGTGGTTGGGGCCACGGCGATCAAGCCCGAGCTCGCGAACAGGCTCAACAGCGCCACGTCGGCTGAGGCGAAGGCCAACAACGTGCTGTACGCGCACAACCAGCAGCTCAAGGACGAGATCGGCGCGGATCAGGCGTTCGCCCAGGCCGCCGAGGACAGCCTGCTGCGCGGGTTGCTCGTCGGCCAGCACGTCGTCCTCGTCCTGGCGCCGGGCGCGGACAGCCCGACCGTGGACGGCGTGACCACTGCGCTGCAGAAGTCCGGAGCCGCTGTTACCGGGCAGGTCGTCCTGTCCCAGCAGTTCTTCGACACCGGATCCGTGAACGAGCAGGCGCTGAAGAGCACGGCAACTACGGCAACCAAGCTCCTCCCACCGGGGATTGCGTCGCCCAACTCGGCCGCCGACGCGCAGATTTCGGGGCAGCAGGCCGCGGCACAGGTCATCACCGCCGCGATCGTCAACAAGGACGGTATCGGCACAGTAACGGCGAAGGCAAGCCAGAAAGTACTGACCGGGTTCGGCAATAATGGCTTCCTTCAGGTCAACGACGGCAACGGCAACCCCGTCCTGACTGGGCAGGCGACGATGGCTGTAGTCGTGCTCCCGGCCACCGTGCCGCCGGCCACGACAAGCGGGCCATTCAATCTCGCGCTGATTTCCCTGGCGCAAGACCTTCGGCAGGCCAGCATGGGCGCGGTGCTGGCAGGGTCGCTCAAGGGTTCAGGTCCGCGCAGTGCCATCGACGCCGTCAAAGGCGGCGTTCCCGGGGTACCGCTCACGACTGTCGATAATGCCGAGACCGTGATCGGCCAGATTATCGTCGCCCAGGCGCTGAACGAGCTGCTCACGGGCAAAGCGGCGCCCGCCGCCTACGGAGTCCGTCCCAACGCCGTGCCGAGTCCGGCGCCCAGCGCCAGCCCAAGTCCCTCGGCCAGTTCGTCGCAGCCGACAAGGAAGAAGACGCGAAGATGACGACCATGCGGGCGACGCAGCGCCTGCTGGCAGCGGCGGCCGGCGCGCGGCTGGCGTATGGCGCGCTGACCCGCGTCCAGCCCGGCGGGGAACAGACCTGGACGAGGACCAACCACCGCGGCGAGCCAGTCACGCTGCTCGAGGGGCCTGCGGTGACCGTCGCGGCCGCGGGCGCGGCGCTTGCCGTGCCGGGTCTCGACGCGCGTTCGCGTCTGGCATTGGGCCTTGCCGCAGCGGGGGCTGGCGCCCTGGGGTGCTACGACGACCTGGTCGGCGGCAATGACCGCCACGGCTTCCGTGGCCATCTCGGCGCGCTGGCCAGGGGCGAGGTCACGACCGGTGCCGTCAAGATCGCCGGTATCGGCGCGGCAGCCCTGGCGGCCGGCATCCTGCTTGACGGTCGTGACTCGGGCAGCGGGCCAGCGGGCGCCCTTAGCGCGCCGGGCCAGCGGTCCTCCGCGCTCGCCAGGCTGACCGACGTTGTCATCAACACCGGGCTCGTGGCTGGCAGCGCGAACCTGGTCAACTTGTTCGACTTGCGGCCGGGTCGCGCGATCAAGGTGTCCCTGCTGGCCAGCCTGGCCCTCGGGCTCGGCGGCCCCCAGGCGCGGGCGGCGGCTGCCGCGCCCGCCGGCGCGGCAGCCGCCCTACTACCGGAGGACTTGGGGGAGCGGGCGATGCTAGGCGACAGCGGCGCCAACGCGCTCGGCGCGATGCTCGGTGTGGCGGCGGCTTCCTTGCCACGACGTTCTCGCCTTGTCGTTCTGGGCGCCGTGGCGGCGCTGACCGCGGCCAGCGAAAAGTTCAGTTTCACGAAGGCAATCGCGCGGACCCCCGCGCTGAACTGGCTGGACATGCTGGGCCGTCGCCCTGCCCAGGCCGCCGCTGGGCCATCGGCTCCCGCTGCGAGGCCGGCACCGCCCGCTGGGTCGGCCGCGCCCGGCGCCAGGCCGAAAGGTCCGATCTCGCCGGACAGCGAAACTGGGAGTGCCTCCGCGCCGGCCGAGACGTCGCGGCCACTGTGACATCGCGGGGCGAACCGGCTGACGCCGGCTCGGCCGGCATGGCCAGCCCCGCAGGAGAGCCAGCGGCGGGCGGGCTGGCCAATGCGGAACCTGCTCCTGGCCAGACGGCGCCGACGTCAGCCTCCCCTGCTGGCAGAAGCGCTGCAGCCGCAGTGGGCCGGGCAGCGCTCCTGATCGGCGGCCTGACGATCATCGCCAGGATCCTGGGCTTCGTCAGGACCGTGGTCTTCGCCGGGACCGTGAAGACCTCCTGCCTGAGCGCGGCCTACGTCACCGCCAACCTGGTCCCGAACGTCATCTACGACATCGTTCTCGGCGGGGCGCTCACGGCCATCGTGATTCCGATCCTCGCCGGGTCGGCCGAGCGCTCGGCGTCTGCGGCCGGTGTTGACTCCAAGGCGGAGGTCAGCCGGATCTCGTCGGCCCTGCTGACCTGGACGGTCGTGATCCTCGCTCCGGCAAGCCTGGCCCTGGCGGTCGCCGCGGGCCCGGTGATCTCGCTGCTCATGCCGGCCAACCCCGCGTCCGGCTGCCCGCGGGCCGACCTGCTGCCGATCGCGTCCGGGATGCTGGCCGTGTTCGCGCCGCAGATCCTGCTGTACGGGCTGGCCGTCGTCCTGTACGGGATCTTGCAGGCGCATCGCAGGTTCGCCGCCCCGGCGCTGGCCCCGATCCTGTCCAGCGTCGTGGTGATCGGGGCGTATGTGCTGTTCGTGCCGCTGGGCAGGCAGCACACGACCAATGTCGCCGGCCTGCCGCTCGCCACCGAGCTGACCTTGTCGATCGGCACGACGCTGGGTGTCGCAGCGCTAGCGGTGACCGCCGTGGTCCCAGCCTGGCGGCTGCGGCTACAGCTTCGCCCGGCGCTCCGTTTCCCGCCAGGAATCGCGCGGCGGGCCGCGGGCCTGGCCGGCGTCGGCGTCGCGGCGCTCATCGCGCAGAACGCCTCTGTGCTGGTCGTCACCAGGCTGGCTAACGCGCATAGCGCGGCCAACGGCGCCGCGGTCACCGTCTACCAGTACGGCTGGCAGTTCTTCGCGTCCGTCTATGCCGTCCTCGCGATACCCGTCGCGATCAGCGCGTTCCCCGTGCTGTCGACTCGCGCGGGCGCCGCGTTCGACGACGCTGCGGCGTCGGCCACGCGAGCGACCGCGGTCGCATCGTGGCTCGGTGCGGCGCTGCTCGCTGCCGTCGCATTCCCCGTCGCCCGCGCGTTCCCGGCGCTCGGCCCCGACGTGAGCGGGCAGTTCGCGCTGGCGCTCCTGGCGTTCGCGCCTGGCCTGGCCGGCTACGGCCTGCTGGCTGTCCTGTCGCGGGTGCTGCTGGCCGACGGCCGTAACAGGATCGCGGGCCTGACGATAGTCGCGGGCTGGCTGGTCGTGATCGTGGTCGATGTCGTGGTGGTCCCGCTGGTACGGGCCAGCGCGGTCGTGCCGGTACTCGGCCTGGCCAACACGGCAGGAATGACCGTCGCGGGCATCGCGCTGCTCGCCGCCGTGAGCCGGGCGCGAGGGGCCGCGGCGCTGCACGGCGTGTGGCGGGCTCTGGGAGCCGGCCTGGCCGGAGCGCTGGCCGGAGCGGCCGCGGGCCTCGGCGTGACATGGCTGCTGCATGTCTCGGGACGCTGGCCCAACGCAGGCCTGGCTGTCCTGGCGGGAGTGTGCGGGCTAGCCGCGTTCGGCGCCGTGGTGGCGTTGCTGGACGGTGCCGACCTCCGCAGCGTGCTGGCGCGGGTCAGGCGCCGAGCACGGCCGTCGTGACCGCGCCGCGGGTCGGCTACGTGCTGGGCACCGTTGCGGGCGGGACCGGGCGGCATGTCGGCATGCTGGCGCGGGGAAGCGCCGCCGCCGGTCTCGGGGTCCTGGTATTCGGGCCGGCCGGGACAGCCACGCTGCTCGGGCTACAGGAAGCCGGACGGCGTAGCGGCGTCCCCGATGGCCAGGTTGCCTCCGAGACCGTGTCGATCGGTGACCGCCTCGACCCGGCCCGGGACATGGCCGCCGTCTTGCGGCTGCGGCGGCGGCTGGTCGAGATGGCGGCAGATGTCGTGCACGCGCATGGCATGCGGGCCGGCGCGGTCGCTGCGCTGGCCCTGCGGCCTTATCCGGGTGCGCGCTGGCCGGGCGGCAGGCCGCCCGCGCTCGTGGTCACCGTGCATAACGCGCCGCCGCTGGCCGCCCCGGCGGCCCGGATCTACGGTCTGCTCGAGCGTCTTGTCGCACGGCGGGCCGACGTCGTGCTCTGCGTGTCGCCCGACCTGGCGGCACGGATGCGGCGGATGCGGCGGCTCTGGCCGCGCGAGGTCGGACGTGCGGTCGTCGCGGCGCCGGCTCCGGCGTCCGCCGACGTGCGGCCGGCGGACCTCGGCGCGGATGGCAGGCCGGTCGTGCTCGGCGCCGGCCGGCTGGCGCCGCAGAAGGGATTCGACACGCTGATCGCGGCGGCCGCGCGGTGGCCGGCCGCGCGGTGGCCGGACGGGCGGCCTCAGCCGCTGCTTGCCATCGCCGGGACCGGGCCGCTGGCCGGCGACCTGGCCCGCCAGGCCCGCGAGCTGGGGGTCGCCGTCCGGTTCCTCGGCTGGCAGGACGACATGACCGGGCTCCTTGCCGCTGCTGACGTGTTCGCGCTGCCAAGTCAGTGGGAGGGCCAGCCGCTGATCCTGCAGGAGGCCCTTCGGGCTGCCCGTCCGATCGTGGCCACCGATGTGGGCGGCGTCCGCGAGCTGACCGGCGACAGCGCGGCGCTGCTGGTCTCGCCCGGTGATCCCGCGGCGTTCGCCGCGGCCGTCCTGAGCGTGCTCGATGACGCCGAACTCGCGGCGAAGCTCGCCACGGCCGCCGCCCGCCGGGCGGCGGCCCTGCCGACCGAGACCGACGCGATCGAGGCCGCCCTCGCTCTCTACCAGCGGCTCAGGCCATGATCGCGAAGGATCCGGGGTCACCGGCGACCCACGATCCTTCGCGATAGCGGGACCGGCTAGCGGAGCACCGTACGGGTTAAGCGGAGCAGAGCGAGCGCGTTAGAACCTGGTCAGGGCGAACCGGTTAGCTGTCGCCGCTAGTGCGCCCGACCAGGTGCGGCCGTCGCCTGCAGTGTTGTCCGCGAGCCCGGCCAGCCACTCGCCGAGCAGCGGGCCGAATTTGAACCCGTGCCCAGACGTGCCGGCACCGATCACCACGTTGCCGGTCCGGTCGACGATGAAGTCCGTATCGGGCGAGTTGTCGTAGACGCACCGTTCCAGGGCCACCGGACTCGGGTCGAACCTGGGCAAGAATTCTCTGGCCACCTGCTCGATCCGCCGGACCAGGCCCGGGTCCGCCAGGTGCTCTTGATGATCGGGTTCAATCGGCGGACCGCCGTGATGGATTCCGATCTTGTAGCGTTGCGTGCCTGGCACGGGCAGCCCGTACGGTATGTCGCTGCCAAATTGCACGAAAATTGGCATGGGGAATGCCTGGGGGCCGTTATCGGCCGGAACGAGGTAAGCGACCTGCTCGAGCGTCGCCGAGGCTGGCACGGTGATCCCGGCCGTGGCCAGCAGGCCTGACGTCCAGGGACCGGCACAGACGACGACCCCGCCAGCCTCGATATCTCCGGCGCTGGTGCTAACCCGCACCCTCCGCCCGTCATCGGCCAGCGCCGTGACCCGCACGCCGGTGCGGATCTCTCCGGCCAGGCCGGCCAGGCCAGCCAGCGTTCGGTCGGCCGCGATGACGGCGGACGCCGGCTCGAGCAGCACCTCGCCGGCCACGCGGACACCGGGGAACCTGGCTGCTGCGCTGGCCGCCGTCAGCATCTCGCAGGCCGCGCCAGCGGCCCGCATGGCGGCATGGACCTGCGGCATCTGCGGGCCGAACGTCAGCTGGGGCGTGGGGAGCAGCAGCCGCTCGCCGCAGGCGTCCTCGAGCTCGCTCCACAACGCCCTCGCCTGCCCAGCCAGAGTCACGTAGCCGGGATCGTCGTAGCCGAGCCTGAAGATCCGGCAGCTGCCGTGCGAGCCGCCGCGGCTGTGGCCGACGGGCGCCTGGTCGAGAACTACGACCTCCCGCCCGCGACGGGTCAGCGCCCACGCGGCCGCAAGGCCGGTAACGCCACCGCCGATAACCAGGAACTCCGCGCTGGGCACCGGCCGCGACGATCCCGCAGGTTGCGGCTGCGCCGTCACCAGCCGCGAGCGCGCCACTCCGGCACGTGCGGGCGCTCCGCGCCGATCGTCGTGTCGCCGCCATGACCGGGGTAGACCCAGGTGCCGTCGGGTAGTCGGGCGAAGATCCGGTCTTCGAGGTCGGTGATCAGCGAGCTGAATCTAACCGGGTCGTTTTCGGTGTTCCCTGGACCGCCGGGGAACAGCGAGTCGCCGGTGAACAGGTGCGGCTGGTCGGCTAGCGCGCCGCCCGCGTCGTAGCTCAGCGCGATGCTGCCCGGCGTATGCCCGCGCAGGTGAATAACTGTGAGCGGTGCGTCGCCGACCTTGATCATGTCACCGTGGCTGACTAGTTCGGACGGCGCCAGCGGCAGGGCAGGAGCGTCCTCTACGTGCGCGACGGTCTCGGCGCCTGTTGCCTTGGCGACCGCCTCGAGCGCCTGCCAGTGGTCGCCGTGCCGGTGCGTGGTCACGATCGTGGCCAGCGGCTGGCCGCCGATCAGGTTCAGCAGCGTCTCCGGCTCGTTCGCGGCATCGATCAGCAGCAGCTCGCCCGTGTTCGTGCAGCGGAGCAGGTAGGCGTTGTTGTCCATCGGGCCGACCGCCACCTTGGTGATGGTCAGGCCAACAAGCTCCCTGGTCTGCGCCGGGCCGCCCACGCTCACGTTGCCGGTATAGCTCATGAGAGTCCTCTCGCTTCGGCTGTCAACTACAGCATGTCATCAGTACGGCGGAATGGCCGGCAGCGGCCCTTCGGGGTCAGGTGACAGGCTCTCGCCGCTATCCCGGCCGAGCAGCCAGGCCAGCAGCACATGCCCAGGGCCGGTAATCGTCAGGTCAGCCATCGCGTCAGGGGGCAACAGGAACTGCCTGCCCGTGCTGGCATCGGTCAGCAGCGCAGACGGCGCATCCGGCTTGACGGCCATCTGATGGATCACCTCGTAGAGCATGTCCGTGACGAACCACCCGGGCCAGTCGGCCGGCGCATAGCCCGCTGCCAGGTCGACGTGATGGATCTCGACCTCGGTCAGCCGCCGGTTCAGCGTGTACCAGCCCGGATGCGCCGGTCCGCGCATCCCCCTGACCTCGGCCAGCCACGCCTGGGCAGGAAGTTCCCTGGCCTGGCTGATGAATGCCTCGGCTGAACGAGACAGGTCAGCGACGATCTCCGCCGCAGGGCGGCTCGAGCCTTCCTCGATCTGCGTCTCACGGTCCTCGCGGCTCGTGTACTGCGGTGTCTCCACGCCGGTCCGCGCCCAGGTCAGCAGGTTCGACAGTCCGTCGGCGTTCCTGGCCACATGGCTAAGGAGATGGCCACGGCTCCAGCCGGGTAGCAGCGACGGCTCCCGGAGCTGATCATCGGTAAGGGCGGACGCCGACTCGATCAGGCGGTCGGTGGCCTCGGAGATCCGCGCGATGGTCAGGTCTACTGAAAGGGGCCCAGGCGGCTGGCTCACGCAGGCCATCTTCCACCACGGAGCCGTCATCACGAAAGTCGTATCTCCCGCGGCGCCCCTGGCAGGTTGGGAATAACGTTCCGCGGTCGGCGCTTCGTAGCTAGTGGGTAGTTGGGAGCAGGGCAATCCGGGCGTTAGGTGCGCGTGTTTATGACCGCGCCACCTCAGGGCCCCGCAGCGCGGGCCGGGGCCGGGCACGGAACCAGAGCAGCGGAAAATGTCAGTGGGCCCGGATACCATTGAGCGCGCGTCTTGCAGGCCCCTGTCTCCCCCGATCTCACCGCCCGGTTAGCTAGCACAGACCAGGAGAAACAGAGCGCACAGTGGCAGAACGACTGGTAGTCCGCGGTGCCCGCGAGCACAACCTCAAGGACGTCTCGCTGGACCTGCCCAGGGACGCCATGATCGTGTTCACCGGGCTGTCCGGCTCCGGTAAGTCCAGCCTGGCCTTCGACACGATCTTCGCCGAGGGCCAGCGCCGCTATGTCGAGTCGCTGTCGGCCTATGCCAGGCAGTTCCTTGGCCAGATGGACAAGCCCGACGTGGACTTCATCGACGGGCTGTCCCCGGCCGTCTCCATCGATCAGAAGGCCGCCAGCCGCAACCCGCGATCAACGGTCGGCACGGTCACCGAGGTCTATGACTACCTGCGACTGCTGTTTGCCAGGATCGGCAAGCCGCACTGCCCGGTCTGCGGGCGGCCGATCGCCAGGCAGACACCGCAGCAGATCGTGGACCGGGTGCTCGAGTTCGCCGAGGACGCCAGGTTCCAGGTCCTGGCACCCGTGATCAGGGGCCGGAAGGGCGAATACACCGAGCTGCTGAGGGAGCTGCAGACCAAGGGCTATTCGCGGGCCAGGGTCGACGGAGTGACGATCAGACTCGACGACACGACCACCGGAGCGGGCAACCTGCCGGCGCTGAAGAAGTACGAGAAGCACACCATCGAGGTGATTGTCGACCGGCTGTCGGTCAAGGAGTCCGCACGGCGGCGGCTCACCGACTCGGTGGAGACCGCGCTCGGCCTGTCCGGCGGCGTCGTGGTGCTCGACTTCGTCGACCTGCCCGAGTCCGATCCGAACCGGGAGCGGATGTATTCCGAGCACCTTGCCTGCCTCTATGACGACCTATCCTTCGAGGAACTCGAGCCCCGGTCGTTCTCGTTCAACTCGCCCTGGGGAGCTTGCCCTGACTGCACCGGCCTCGGCACCCGGATGGAGGTCGACCCCGAGCTCGTGGTCGCCGACGAGGATTTGTCGCTCGCCGACGGCGCGATCGGGGTGTGGAGCGGCGGCCACGTCAGCGACTACTTCCTGCGGCTGATGGAGGCGCTCGGGGCGTCGCTCGGGTTCAGCGTCAACACGCCGTGGGCCAAGCTGCCGGAGGCCGCCAGGGACGCGCTGCTGTACGGCTACGGCGACCAGGTGCACGTCAGGTACAAGAACAGGTACGGCAGGGAGCGCTCGTACTACACCAACTTCGAGGGCGCGATTCCCTACATCTCGCGGCGGCATTCCGAGGCCGAGAGCGACTCGAGCCGGGAGCGGTTCGCCGGGTACATGCGCCAGGTGCCGTGCCCGTCCTGCCACGGGACCAGGCTGAAGCCGCTCACGCTGGCCGTCACCATGGACGGCCGGTCGATCGCGGAGTACTGTGCGCTGCCGATCGGCGAGCTGGCCAAGCAGCTGCGAACGCTCGAGCTGTCGGAGCGGGACCAGGTGATCGCCGGCCGGGTGCTCAAGGAGATCAACGCCAGGCTGGGCTTCCTGCTCGACGTCGGCCTGGACTACCTGACGCTCGACCGGGCCTCGGCCACGCTGGCAGGCGGCGAGGCGCAGCGGATCAGGCTGGCGACCCAGATCGGGTCCGGGCTGGTCGGCGTGCTCTACGTGCTGGACGAGCCGTCCATCGGACTGCACCAGCGCGACAACCACCGGCTGCTCGACACCCTGCTGCGGCTCCGCGACCTCGGCAACACGCTGATCGTGGTCGAGCACGACGAGGACACCATCAGGGCCGCCGACTGGGTTGTCGACATCGGCCCGCGGGCGGGCGAGCACGGCGGCCAGATTGTCGTCTCCGGTCCGCTGTCCGAGTTGCTGGCCAGCGAGGAGTCGCTGACCGGCGCGTACCTGACCGGCCGGGAGTCGATTCCGGTGCCGGCCCGGCGACGAAAGGTGTGCAGGGGCAAGGAGGTCGTGATCAAGGGCGCGGCCGAGCACAACCTCCAGGGCGTCGATGTCGCGTTCCCGCTCGGCACCTTCATCGCGGTCACGGGGGTCTCGGGATCAGGCAAGTCCACCTTGGTGAATGACATCCTGTACGCCGCGCTGGCGAGGGAACTGCACGGGACGAGAATCGTCCCTGGCAGGCACGCCAAGGTCACCGGGATGCACGAGCTCGACAAGGTGGTGCATGTCGACCAGGGCCCGATCGGCAGGACGCCACGGTCCAACCCGGCGACTTACACCGGGGTCTTTGACCACATCAGGCGGCTCTTCGCGCAGACGACCGAAGCCAAGATCCGCGGCTACCAGCCCGGCAGGTTCTCGTTCAACATCAAGGGCGGCCGCTGCGAGGCATGCTCAGGCGACGGCACGATCAAGATCGAGATGCAGTTCCTGCCCGACGTCTACGTGCCGTGCGAGATCTGCCATGGCGCGCGGTACAACACCGACACGCTGCAGGTCCACTACAAGGGCAAGTCGATCGCGGACGTGCTGAACATGCCGATCGAGGAGGCAGCGGAGTTTTTCGAGCCCGTCCCCGCCATCCACCGGCACCTGAAGACCCTGGTAGACGTCGGTCTCGGCTACGTCAGGCTCGGCCAGCCGGCGCCTACCCTGTCCGGCGGCGAGGCGCAGCGGGTCAAGCTTGCGTCCGAGCTGCAGCGCCGGTCCACCGGCCGCACCATCTACGTCCT
>Ga0209240_1000478_pt1 | contig 16609 bp, 17 predicted proteins | sample GraSoi_2013_80cm_FD_185828 | JGI IMG/M metagenome (GOLD analysis project Ga0209240, IMG submission 185828) | Grasslands soil microbial communities from the Angelo Coastal Reserve, California, USA - Sample 9_17_2013_80cm (SPAdes) (version 2) | ecosystem: Environmental > Terrestrial > Soil >...
CGCGCCGCCGCAAAACGACGACGCCGTTAAAGTGGGAGGCCAATCCGGACTGCGCACAGGAGCTGCTTGTAAAGAATTTTACGTTGAGCTCCTTCGGCTACCCTTGCCGGGCAGCCTCAGGATGACATCGTTCGCAAATTTTCGTGCCTGAAGGCCGCGGACGCGCGCTCCGGTCAGCTCTTCTTGCCCACCAAAGCCAAAAACTCATCCCGCGTCTGCTTGTTCTCTCGAAACGCTCCGAGCATCGCGCTAGTCACCGCTTGCCCGTGCTGCTTCTCCACCCCGCGCATCTGCATGCACAAGTGCCGCGCCTCGATAATGACGCCTACTCCCTGCGGCGCGATCTTGTCTTCCAGAGCGCGCGCGATCTGGTTGGTCAGGCGCTCCTGAATCTGCAAACGCCGCGCATACATATTGACCAAGCGCGCAACCTTGCTCAACCCAATCACCTTCTTGTTCGGCAAATACGCCACATGCGCCTTCCCGAAAAAGGGCAGCAAGTGGTGCTCGCACAAGCTGAAAAACTCAATGTCCTTCACCACCACCATCTCGTCGTAGCACACGCTGAAGGTCGCGCCGTTCAGCAAGTGGTCCACGTTCTGGTGATACCCGCTGGTCAAGAATTTCAGCGCCTTTTCGTACCGTTCCGGCGTCTTCTTCAACCCTTCGCGCTCCGGATCCTCGCCAATCAGCGCAATCATCTTCCGTATTAGAGATGCCACGCTCTCCGGTTTCGCGACCTCGTTGCTCTCAGTCAATAGAATTTCTTCCGTTGGTTTGCTCACAACCGCTCCCTTCCATTCGCTCCTGCATACTCAAAACTGTTATTCGATGTCTCCTGCACCCGCACGCGCTCCAGCTTCGCGTTCGGGAAACTCTTTAACCGCTCATAAATCTCGATGCACAAATTCTCAGTAGTCGGCACCACGTCGCGAAACGCCGCCACGTCCTCATTCAGCGAATGATGATCGAACACCTCAATCACTTCGCGCTCCACGAAAGGGTCCAGCTCCGCCAAGTTCGCGATCATTCCCGTCGCAGGGTCCACGTCGCCCGAGACGCTGATCTCCAGCACATAGTTATGCCCGTGTCCGTAAGGATTCGCGCACTTCCCAAACACGCGCGCGTTCTCCCCCTCGCTCAACTTCTCCGTATGCAAGCGGTGCGAAGCCGCAAACTTGTACCGTCTTCCGAGCTCAATCTTCACTTCCATTAGCATGCTGCTCCATTCCGGTAACAATCCGCGAACAAGTCCGCCGACTCATACAGTCGCACGCGATGCAATCTCCCCTGCTTAATCTTCGGATCAAGCAAATCCCAAATTACGCGCGCGATATTCTCGCAAGTCGGAATCTTCCCCTTCAGCTCCGCGACCTCATAATTCAAAAACCGGTGATCCATTCTTTGCATCACTTCGCGCTCGAGGATCTCCTTGAGCTCCTTCAAATCCAGCACCATCCCGGTAACCGGGTCGGGCTCGCCCGCGACGGTAACTTCCAGCGTGTAGTTGTGCCCATGCCCGTGCGGATTATTGCACTTCCCAAAGACGCGCCGGTTCTCCTCCGGCGAGAAAGCCGGATTGTGATAAAGATGCGAAGCGGAAAACTCAATCCTTCGCGTAATCAGCACCATATCATTCTCACTGCTCTGCCGCTTTCACCGAAATCCGCCGCCCCTTCCATTCCACAACCCCTTGCGCATGCGCACGATAGGACGCCCAAAGCACACCTGCATACAACGCGACGGCCGGTACGTAATACAGGATGTACATGACCCTGAAATGGTTACGCAAGAGTGTGCTCGCGTACATGGCATGCCGCGCCACCAGGAGCCCCAATCCCGCCACAAAAGCAGGTGGCGCTTTCCATCCGAAAGCGAGTAATGCCAGGGTAATCCACGGCAGCACCCAAACCAGCTCGCGATACACTGCGCCGGGTGTCCCTCCCACCAATAAATAGAGGTTCTTTTTCCAGCCCTTCCACATCTCATTAAACGACCGGTACATCCGTACGCGCACCACTCCAGCGCCCGAACCAAACCAAATCCGGTATCGCGCGGCTTTCGCGCGCTTCGCCAGCGCCACATCCTCCAACACTTCTCCCGCAACACTTTCGTGCCCGCCAATCTTGCCGTAAACGTCTTCGCGAATCATCAAGAATTGGCCATTCGCCGCCGCCGCTCCCGACTGTGCATCATTCACCGCGTCGTACGAAAAGTGTTTCGCTAGCCGGCCGTACACAAACGGAATCAGGGCCTTTTCGTACCAAGCCTGGGTGACCTGCTCCGGCGAAAACGACACCAGCGCCGCGCCGGTCTCCCCCGCGATGCGCAACGCCCGCGCAGCGGCTGCATCCAGCAGTTCCGCATCGGCATCCGTGAACAACAACCAGCGGCTCGTCGCGCGCTTGGCGCCCTCCCACACCGCATAGTTCTTCCCCAGCCACCCTGCGGGAATCTCCCGCGCCTCCAGCAACCGCAAATTACGGATTTCGCCCATCAGCCCGCGCACAATTTCCGCCGTGCGATCCGTCGATTGATCGTTGACCACAAGGATTTCGGCAATCTCCGGTTGGCGCGCCAGCGACCTCACGCACGCCTCAATCGTCATCTGCTCGTCGCGCGCCGGCACAATCGCTGCAATGCGTTCATTGGAGGCTGGTCCAGAAACAGCGGCGGCGGGTTCGCTTTCAGCGAAAAGTGTTGGCATTGTGTGTTGGAGCGACCGTTCGCGATTAGGAGCAGTTAAGTTAGTATAGCATCATGGGAACGGGCCGAAGATTCCTCGCCTGGGGCGTACTAGCTTTCGGAATCGGCATTATCGTCGTTTTCGCCATGCCCAGCTACCGCCAGGGCGAAGCCTCCATCGCCGGTAGAACCGCCCGTGATTTCCCCTTGCGGCTCTCCGGCAAGCCTATTCGCCTCTCCGACTTACGAGGAAAGGTCGTTGTCCTCGACTTCTGGGCCAGTTGGTGCCCGCCCTGCGTTGACGAGGCCCCTTCTCTTAACCGCCTGCAAAAGTACATCGAGTCCCGCAACGCCATGGTTCTCGGCGTGGCCGCCGACGAGGACGCTTACGCCTTCTCCAAATTCCTGATCGACCAGGGCGTTACCTTCCCCACCTATCGCGATCCCGGTACCAAGGAACATTCCTCCCCGATCGCCCTTTCTTACGGCACCTCAATGATCCCGGAAACGTACATCATCGACCGCCACGGCAAGATCGCCCGCAAAGTCATCGGCCGCCAGGAATGGGACTCCCCCGATATGCGCGCTTACTTCGACGCCCTCCTCGCCGAGAACTGAGCTGGACCGGCTGCTCATCACGCCTGGGCCGCTGATTTCCAGCGTCATGGCGCCGACAACAAACAGCAGCGCTGCGCGATTCCAACCCGTAGAAATCCGCATGCGATTCACAGCGCGGCTTTGCGGAGGCGGAGGGCGTTGGCGATTACGGAGACAGAGCTGAAGCTCATGGCGGCGCTGGCCAGCATGGGGCTGAGCAGCCAGCCGAAGAGCGGATAGAAGATTCCGGCGGCGATGGGGATTCCGACCGTGTTATAGAGGAAAGCGAAGGCGAGATTTTGGCGGATGTTTTTGATGGTGGCGCCGCTCAGGCGGCGGGCGCGCACGATGCCGCGCAGGTCGCCTTTAACCAGGACGATTCCGGCGCTCTCGATGGCGACGTCGGTGCCGGTTCCCATGGCGATGCCGACATCCGCGGCCGCGAGGGCGGGAGCATCGTTGATGCCATCGCCGGCCATGGCCACAATGCGGCCTTGATCGCGTAAGCGCTTTACGATCTCGGCTTTTTGCTGCGGCCGGACTTCGGCTTCGACCTCTTCGATGCCGAGTTCGCTCGCGACCCTCGCTGCCACAGCTCGGCGGTCGCCGGTGAGCATAACCAAGCGAATTCCGTCGGCACGCAGCGCGCGAATCGCTTCTGGCGTGGAGGGTTTGATGCGGTCCGACAAAAAAATAACACCTGCCGTACGGCCGCCCACCGCTACGTACACGGGCGTCACAGCGGAAGAATCCTGCTGCAGATCGGGCGTTTGTTGCTCTCCAGGAATCTCAATTCCCTGCTCGCGCAAAAAGCTCACCGTTCCTGCGACAACTCGTTTTCCAGAGACGAAACCCTCCACGCCGCGCCCGGAAATAGAGCGAAACTCGCTTGGGGTGGCAAGGGGTAGACGCTTTTCCTCCGCAGCGGACACCACGGCGCGAGCAAGAGGGTGCTCGCTCGAGCGCTCGAGGCTCGCGGCGATGGAAAGCAGCGAATCGTCGGTGAAGTTGTTTCCCGGAAACACATTGATACGCGTGACCCGGGGTTTGCCTTCGGTCAGTGTTCCGGTCTTGTCGACGATGAGCGTGTCCACTTTGGCGAGCGTCTCGAGAGCTTCGGCGTTGCGGACCAGCACGCCGGCGTGCGCTCCGCGGCCTACGGCTACCATGATGGACATCGGGGTGGCGAGGCCGAGGGCACACGGGCAAGCGATGATGAGAACCGAGACAGCGGCGACCAGCGCGTGCGCAAAGCGCGGCTCCGGACCGAACAGCAGCCATCCGAGAAACGCCAGAACAGCGGTGGCAATAACCGCGGGCACAAAGTAGGCGGCGACTTTGTCCGCCAAGCGCTGCATCGGCGCGCGGCTGCGTTGCGCTTCGCTGACCAGCTTCACGATTTGCGCCAGCATAGTTTCGCTGCCGACGCGTTCGGCTTTCATGACGAAGCTGCCGCTGGCGTTCAGCGTGCCACCGATGACTTTCTCGCCGACGACTTTGTCCACGGGCATGGGCTCGCCAGTTACCATCGATTCGTCGACCGCGCTTGCGCCTTCAAGAATCGTGCCGTCCACGGGAATGCGCCCGCCAGGACGGACGCGCAGGCGATCGCCGCGCTGTACTTCGCTGAGTGCTATGTCTTTTTCCGAGCCGTCGGCGGCAATCCTGTGCGCTTGCTGTGGAGCCAGATTCAGCAATGCCCGGATTGCTCCGGAAGTACGCTGGCGCGCGCGCAGTTCGAGCACCTGGCCGAGCAGCACCAGAGTGGTAATTACTGCCGCGGCCTCGAAATAAACAGGCGCTCCTCCGTGCACATCGCGGAAAGATGCGGGAAAAATGTGCGGGAAGACGGTGGCGATTACGCTGTCGAGATATGCGGCGCCGGTGCCCAGGCCGATCAGCGTGAACATGTTGGGAGCGCGATTGACAAGCGAGGCCCAGAAGCGTTGAAAGAACGGCCAACCGCCCCAAAGCACGACCGGAGTGGCGAGCACGAGTTCGATCCAGTGAAGAGGAGCGGGCGCGACGTGCAGGCCGAGCGACTCACTGAACATCGCAAGCACCAACAGGGGGGAGGAAAGCGCGGCGCTAACCCAGAAGCGCAACCGCATGGAGTCATATTCTGGGTCAGCTTCTACTTGAGCGAACACATCCATAGGCTCAAGCGCCATGCCGCAGATCGGGCAAGAGCCAGGTCCGATTTGGATGATTTCCGGATGCATTGGGCAGGTGTAGCGCACTTGCTTGTCTCCGGCAGGAGGTTTTTTTGAGGCTGGCTTGCGCTCCGCTTGACCCACAGCGGACGTAACGAAAGCTTCGTGTTCTACCTGCTTTGCCTCTTTGGTGGCAGGCGCTGCGACCGCCCCAGACGGTTTCGACGCGTTGTGCAGATTCACTAACCCGGGTGAAGGAGTTTGCGTGTTCCCGGGTCGCAAATATTTTTCAGGTGCTTGCTGGAACCGCTTCGCGCAGCCCGGCGAGCAGAAATAACAGGTTTTTCCCGCATGCTCGACTTTCGCCGCGGCTCTAGTCGGATCAACGGTCATGCCGCAAACTGGATCGCGCTCCAAAGTGTCCCCTCACGTCCCTTCTGCACTACTTACTTCGTTGTTTTTCCGGTTAGCGCAAATGCGCGTAAATCAATTCGAGCAGCTCGTCGTACATCGCCTGGGATTCTTGCTTCCCGCCGCTGCGCAGGGCTTTCGTGGCGCAATGGCGGAGGTGATTGCGCATGAGGTTGCGCGCGACACCGCGCAACGCTTCCTGCACACTGGCGATTTGGGTGATGATGTCCGGGCAGTAGCGGTCGTCTTCGACCATTTTTTGCAGGCCGCGGATTTGGCCTTCGATGCGGCGAAGCCGGTGGCGATTGGCAGCTTTGATTTCAGGATCGACGGCCGCTGCTTTGCGCGCGCCGGTGTCGCACGCGCAAGCAGCACTTGCTCGATGTCGCCGTTCACCGGCTGCAGGCATCTCGTTTCTCCTAAACCATCATATACCCCCTACCCCTATACGGGCAAGCGCGCCTTCATTGGACGACATCGGGCAATTCGAAAGAACAGACTAAAGGCCGTGCCGCTTTGGGGGCTCGTGCTTTTGCGAATGCTTCGAGACGACGCTGGCGGGGCCCGGACGGAAGTCTGTGCTACTATGCGGCGCATGACACTTGTAGAAGCAACTTACGAATTGCAGAAGCCGCTGGCGGAGGAACAACTGCGCGCGTTGGGAACTTTTGCCAATACCTACGGTTTGAGGCGCTTCCGGATCGACGACAAGAATCATTTGTCGTTCGAGTACGACGCTTCACGCTTGCGGGATACAGAAGTGGAACACGTGCTGCGGCACCTGAATATTGCAGTAACGAAGAAGGTCAATTAGCGCGGGCGATTTCTAGGGACATTCGGATTGAGGAGGACAGACAGAAATGGCTGTCCTACTTGTTTACGAAAAGGGTGGGCAAAAAAGTGGGGCCCTTGCTTGGGAACAAGAGCCCCTGAGTAGCGCGTCACCATTGTCAGTGTCGTTTTCACACCGACGCGTGGGGTCATCCATCCTAGCTTCCCTCTCAGAGGCAGGTGGGAACGAACCTTAAAAAGCGGCGAGCAAGCCCCTTCCCCCTCGCTCGTCACTCTTCTTGATTCGTCATTGGAAACGCGCCAACGGTCGGGGACAGTGCACGAACAGCGCCACCGCAACCGTGACAGTTAATTTAGATAAATGTTCTTTTATGTGTCACTTAGCGTGACAACAAGTTTGCGGCAAGCGGTCCAAATCGGTCCCCGAGTTCACTTTGGAACTGGCTCGCGAAACATTGGCAGAACCGAAAAGCTGGCCGGGAGCTAGTTCCAGGACCACGGTAACAAAATTTTCAGCCATCCGGCGCTATCGGTTTTTTCCCGCAGCGGCAACAGAATCCGGCAATGCATGGGCTTCGCACACCCTACGCTCCGCCGAAGACGCTGCTGTGGAGATTGCTGCTGCTGGGCACTGTGCTTTTGGCGGCGTCCTGGGGCTTGTCGGCGGACACGCCCGGCCGGCTGCAATCGACGCAAGCCGGGGGTTGTTACTGCCATTGCTCCAGAGCGAAGAGCCCGGGAAGCTGCGTGAAGATGTGTGAACTGCCGAAATACGCGTCGCGCTGGTGGGCGACGTCTTGCGCGAAGTCGCGAAGCCATTACAGCGGAGAGAATCCGGGCGCCGGGCCGCGGTTGCGGCACAGGGATCGCGCAGAGCACGCCCGGCTATAAGTTCTAATTCCAAGAAATCCAGCGTTTAGCTTACAGGTTGCAAATTTCCGGCGTCGTGTTCAGGCGTTTGCCCACTTGCGGACTGACGAAGAAGTTTCTCGAGGATTTCCGGGATTTCGAAGATGGCGCGATTTTCGAGGGCGGCGACGTTCTTGCGGAACTCCGCCAAAGCGGCAGGCTCGAGCATGCGCTGGACGCCGCTGACCACTTCGCGAAAGTTGCGCAGTACGATGCCGACGCGCTTTTCCGCGACCCATTCGGCATTGTAACGTTCCTGCGGCAGCGTCCAGGCATTGCATTCGACGAGTACGGGCAGCTTGCGCACCATGGCTTCGGCGATGCTGCCTGGTCCGGGCTTGCCGATGAGGAAGTCGGCGGCGGTCATCAATTTGTGGATTTCCTTTGTGAAGCCAATCACTTTTAGCGGCGTGCGCCACTGCTGGGCGTTGAATTTTGCGGCGAGCTCTTCATTGCGGCCGCAGATCAGAATGAGCTGCAGAGGGAGTTGCGCGGCATCGATGCGACGCGTGATGTCGTACATTACTTTGGAGCCGTGGCCTCCGAAAAGGACGATCGCGGTGGTGAGATCGGGGCGCAGATCAAACTCTTTGCGCAATGCGATGGGGTCGGAATTGTCCGGCGCGTAAAAATCGGGGCGCAGGATCATGCCGGAAGTGCGGAAGATGTGCGCGTCGTCGTGGCCGAGAGCGCGAGCTTGCTCGACGGCGCGCTCCGTGCCGGCGATTACGTATTGCTGCGGGAGTGGCTCAATCCAAAAGCGCGGCGGAAAATCGGCAAGGTCGGTGATGAGCGTGACGAACGGGCGACCCGGATAGATTTTGCTCCAGCTCTGGCACAGTTCGCGATTGAAATGAGGAATAACGGAAACGAGCAGGTCGGCGGGCTTTTCACGCCAGAAATTCTCGAGCAGGCGCACGAGCGGGCGATGGAAGGCGCGAATAGTCGCCTGCAGCAGGCGGAGAAGATACACGCTGCCGAGTGTCCAGCCATTTTGCAGCAGCACGTTGTATTGCTCTTGGATGCGAATGCCGGTTAGCTTGCGCAGGACGTCGAGCTGATCGGTGAGTTCCTGGAACTGGATGAGCTCGACCTGCCAGGGGCGTTGCTGTTGGGCGACAATGGTCTGCAAGGCCACGGCGGCATTGCGGTGGCCGCCGCCACCGTCATGGAAGACGACGTGTATTTTCTTCATGGCGGGCATTGTGTCATACGCCTGAGTTTCGTCGGGAAGAGCACCCTGCATGCCATGTGGATAACGGTGGAAGTCTCATGTGTTCAATGAGTTCCATGGGCACATTTACCCAGAATTCGCGGCTTCTTCATAGATTGTTCATATCGCCCGCTCAAAATGAAACCATGCGATGCGACCTTCATGTTCACTCGGTTGCTTCAGGAATGTTCGACGCCCCTGTCTTGAACCGCGTCTGCCGCGAGTCGTACAACGACCCGACAGAGGTGTATGAGCGGCTCAAGCGCCTCGGCATGTCCATTGTAACCATAACCGACCACGATTCGATCGATGCGGTGGAGGTGTTGCGCCGCTACCCTGATTTTTTCCTGAGCGAAGAAGTGACCGTAAAGATGCCCAGCGGGACGCTGATGCATCTGGGCGTTTACGGAATCAACGAACGTGATCATGCGGAAATTCAGCGCCGTCGAAACGATTTTATCGCACTACTGATGTATCTGACGGAGCGTAAAGTTTTCTTCAGCGTGAACCACGTTTTTTCGGGGTTGACGGGCAGCCGCGATGAAGAAGATTTTCGCTGGTTTGCGTCGTATGTGCCGGCGTTTGAGGTCCGCAACGGACAGATGTGGGCGCAAGCGAATGAAAGTGCGGAAAAATTGGCGAAGCGGCTGGGAAAAGTGGGAATAGCCGGAAGCGACTCGCACACGATTGCCGGAGTGGGCCGCACCTATACCGAAGTTGCGGAGGCGCGAACGAGGGAGGAATTTCTTGCGGGGCTGCGCGCGGGCCGCGGAGTGATCGGCGGGACGCATGGGAGTTACGCGAAGCTGACCGCGGATGTGTACCGCATCGTGCTGGCGCTGCTGCGCGATCAGCCGTGGACACTGCCGCTGATGCCGCTGGCCGCGTTTGTTCCGGCGTTCACCGCGGCGCATTGGCTGAACGAAATTCGCTTTTGCCATAAGTGGTCAGCCAGGCTGGGCAGCGAGGAGAGCCAGGCACGTTTGCTCTGGCAATTGGATGCGGGCTTGGAGAGCAATTTGGCGAGCTGACATTTTGGAGTACGGACGAAACGATGGAGTGACGCGATGACCGTCACGCGAACCGTCTGGGGATTCATCGAACGACGCGACCACCGCCTGATGCGGCGGATGAACCGGTGGCGCGCGCCGCGATGGATTCGTTACTGGATGATCGCCGCCACGCGCATGGGTGACGGCTGGCTGTGGTACGGGCTGGGCGCGATGCTGCTCGTTTACGGCGGGCCGCAAAAGTTCGCGGCGATTGGCGCGGCAGGCTCGGCGGCCACTTTTGGAATCATCGTGTTCAAGCTGCTGAAAGGGCTGAGCCAGCGGCCGCGGCCCTGTCAGTTGGAACCGCACTGCTGGTCAAGAGTTTTGCCGCCGGATAAATTTTCGTTTCCTTCCGGGCACACGATGACGGCGTTTTCGATCGCGCTGGTGGTCGGTTATTTCTATCCGTCGCTGGAGGGGGCGCTGTTTTTTGTGGCGCTCAGTATCGCGGTGTCGCGCATCGTGCTGGGCATGCATTTCCTCAGCGACGTGCTTGCCGGCGTCGTGCTGGGAATAGCGCTGGGGTGCGCCTCGATTACGGCATTCGCTTCGCTTGGTTTGGTTTGATGCGCGGGCCATAGCGGTGGCCGGCCAAAGCTGGCTGGGACGCGCCCTCCGTACCTCAGGGTAAAGTGAAGCGCGACCTTACAACAACTTGCCGTGGCGTCACGCCAAAATTCGTTAGAGCGGTTTCGGGTGCGCGGCGAGCGCTTCGCGGAAGGCCGCGAGGTTGGTCTTGTCGACGATCGCCGTGCCTGTATCGACCCAGGCGGGCAGCGGAGCCGCGGGAGCGGTCCGCCAATCCTTAAAATCGTGCACCGCGTTGTGATGCAGGTCGTCCAGGAATTTCACGCCGTAGTACGCCATCACATAGGGCTTTTGCACGACGGTGGCGTTAATGCCACCGCGGTCGATCCAATCCAGCGTCTCGGGATCCTTGTCGAATGACACGATCGCGATTTTTCCAGTCATGTCCACGCGGTGCAGCGCGCTGGCGGCGCCGGCTCCGCCGGAAGCCTCCAGACAGATAATGCCATCCACCTTTTGCTTCTTGGCGGAGAGGACAGCGTTGACACCGTCGAATGCATTATTTGAATTGCCTTTGTCGTCGATGGTCTGCACGATTTTTATTCCAGGATATTTCTTCAAGGCTTCGTTGACACCGCGCACGCGTTCTTCCAAATTGAGCTGGCCGGGAATGGTGACGAGCAGGATGTCGCCGTGGCCCTTGAGGATGTCCGCAATGCGCTTGGCGCTTTCCTGTCCGGCGCGGAAATTATCCGTGCCGATGAACATTACGCGTTTGGAATCGGGCGCGTCGGAATCGAGGCAGATGACAGGAATGCCGCTGGCAATGGCGGCGGCGATGGGCGCCTGAAACATTTCGGGACTCGCCACGGAGACAAGAATTCCGGCGGGATGCGAGGAGACAGCCTTTTGGAAAGCGTCGACTTCTGCCTTCGGGTCATACGAGGTGGGGCCATCTATTTCTCCCTTTACGCCGAGACCCATTTCCTTGGTGACATCACGGAGGCCGGCATCGGCTTCCTGCCAGTAAGGCAAGTTGATATTCGCGGCGATGAGCACGTAGCGCTCTTCCTTTTCGTGATAAGACTCCTGGCAGCCGGCCAACGCGGCGGTCGCGAAGACCAGCAGCCACAGTGTGAGCTTGGAAACGTTTTTCATGGAACGGTCTCCTTTGCGCTTCCGGCCTGGGGCTGAGCCAAGCAAGAATCCGACCGACACCCGGAGTATGGTGCGCAAGCCTATCAACAAGGAATGGCTGTGACAAGCATCACGCGGCGAGACTCGCGCAGCATGGGATGACCTTGCCAAGTACGAGACAGAAAGCAAGGAAGCGAATGCCGAGAACGAGATTGTGTAGTCTTCTGTAGGAGCGATGGAAACAGCAACGATTCGGGCGCCAGTGGCGGCTTTGACCAAACGAACGATCTGGTCGGAGCTGATATTTCTCACACAGGTGTCGCGACCCGGCCTGTGGACCACCACGGCGCTGTTTTATTTAATGCCGCTGGGGCATCGCGCCTTTCTCCGCTCTTGGAATTTTTGGGTGGGGCTCTTCTACGTGCTGGTTCCGCTGGGACTTGTGCTTTACGGCGTGAACGATATCGTGGACGCGGATGCAGATGTTTACAATCCGCGGAAAGGCACGTTTCTTTTTGGATCTTTGGGCGCGAAGGAGCAATTGGCTGCGCTGCGGTGGAAGATTGCGGTCGCGCAAGTGCCGTTCTTGGTGATTTTCCTGGTCCTTATCGGGACGAAATTTTTGCTCTGGGATGCAGCGTTGGCGGCCGCAGTCGCTCTCTACAATTCTCCTCGCGTGGGATGGAAAGGGCGCCCTCCGTTTGATGTGCTGATCCAGGCGAGCTATCTACTGGTATTTGTGCTGAGCAGTTGGCTGAATCATGTGCCGCAGCTTCCCTGGCCGACCTTTGTTTGGGGGGCCATGTTCGCGATGCATTCGCACATATTTGGCGAAGTGATGGACATCATGCCGGACCGGCGGAGCGGACGACGAACAACCGCAACGCAAATCGGCGCGGTCCGCGCGAAGTTCCTGATTGCCGCGTTCCTGTGTGTCGAAGTGGGAATGGTTTACTGGTTTTTCCACGACGCGATCATTAGTGGATTCTTAGGTGTGGGCGTCTTGTGGTTCGTTGCGGACTCCAGCGTGCTATGGAAGGAACGTTCGTATACGCCGGGGCAAATGCGCGCGTTCATGTGGGCCTGGAATGGCGCAGCGGTCCTGGGCATGTACTGGAATTGGTTGACGGCCAGCCTAACCAACGTCCATTGAGCGAATGGCGGCGGTATAAGCAACACAAGGGGGTTCCCTATGTTGCTTATGCGCTGGCTACGGCCATCAGCATTTCGCGCGTAACCACCGGCGCGCACTTCCCTTCCGACGTTTTCATCGGCGCAGTCACAGGGTTCGCCATCGCCCGCTTCGACGTATTGCGGCACTAATTTCCGGCAAAATGCCGGCGCTACCAATGTTTCAGTCGGCTGAAAGTGCCGCTACGCTTTTTGGGCGTGACGGCGCAGGAATGTCGGCACGTCGAGGTCGTCCGCGGGAACTTCGCGGCCGACTTCGCGGACATTTTCCTGGACCTGGTGCACGACGTTTGCCTGATGAGGCTGTGGCGGCGGCTCAGGAACCTCGCGGCCGGCTTTCCATGTTTTGGGTAAGAAGGATGGGCGCTGCTGCGTTTGTTTCCTGTTGACGTCCTTGAAACCGGCGGCGATGACCGTGATTTTCACGGTGTCTTTCATCTGGTCGTCCTGCACCGCGCCGAAAATGATGTTGGCGTTTTCGTGCGCGGCCTTCTGGATGACCGAGGATGCTTCGTGCACCTCGTGCAGGGTGAGACTGGAGCTGCCGGAAATGTTGATGAGGATGCCTTGCGCCCCCTGGATGGTATTGTCCTCGAGCAGCGGACTGGCGATGGCGCGATTCGCGGCGTCGACGGCGCGGTTGGTGCCAGTAGCGACCGCGGTACCCATCACTGCGTAGCCCTGGCCGTGCATGATGGCCTTAACGTCGGCGAAATCGCGATTGATGATGCCGGGCACGGTGATGATGTCGGAGATGCCCTGCACCGCCTGGCGCAGTATGTCGTCGGCAATGCGGAAGGCGTCGAAGAAGCTGGTGCCGCGCTCGACGGTTTCCATCAAGCGTTCATTGGGAATCACGATGACGGTGTCGACCGCGCTGATGAGCTCTTGCAGCGCCTGCTCCGCTTGCAGCATGCGGCGCTTGCCTTCAAACGCAAACGGCTTGGTGACCACGGCAACGCTCAGCGCGCCGAGTTCACTCGCGAGCGAGGCCACTACCGGCGCAGCTCCGCTGCCGGTGCCCCCTCCGAGGCCGGCGGTGATGAAAATCATGTCTGAGCCTTCGAGCGCTTCGATAATTTTTTCCGTGTCTTCGAGTGCAGCTTTGCGTCCAACCTCGGGGTTAGCGCCTGCGCCGAGACCCTTGGTGAGTTTCGCGCCGAGCTGCAGCTTTACCGGAGCTTGCGACAGCTTCAGCGCCTGCAAATCAGTATTGGCTGCAATGAACTCGACGCCCTCCACTTTCGCCCGAATCATGCGGTTCACGGCATTGCAGCCGCCGCCGCCCACGCCGATGACTTTGATCTTCGCCGGCTGAAGCTCCTCGCTGAAGCTCATCCGGATCCCCGTATCTTTATTCATGCGCCCCTCGTTCTTCTCCAGACTTGCTGCGCGCCGCTCGGGTGGGGTTCACGACGCGCCGGCAAACATGGACTTCAGTTTCGATACCAGATTCCCGGCGCGCTGCGGCGCCGCCCGCCGCGCCTTCGCGCCGTACAGCACCAGGCCGACAACCGTTGCATATTCCGGCTGGGCCACCTGCTCGGGCATATCGGCGAGGCCTTTCGGCTCCGCGATGCGCATGGGCAAGTGGAAATACTGTTCCGCAAGATCGATGAGACCGTTGAGCTTTGCGCCGCCTCCAGCGAGCACGAAGCCCGCGGGGATTTGTCTGTCGAGGCCGGCGCGCCGCAGATCCTCGCGAATCAAGGCGAGCAGCTCCTGGGCCCGCGGCTCGATGATGTCCGTGAGCTGGCGCGCAAAGATGGTGCGCGGCGGGCGGTCGCCGACGCTGGCGATTTGGAAGGGATGGTCTTCCTGCAACAGGGAAAGGGCCGCGCAGCCGTGGTGGCGCTTAATGCGCTCGGCTTCAGGAATGGGAGTGCGCAAGCCGACGGCGAGATCGTTGGTGAAATGATCGCCGCCGATGGGCACGGCGCTGGTGTGGCGCACGACTCCGCCGCCGTAAACGATGAGCTCCGTGGTGCCGCCTCCGATGTCCAGCAGGCAGCAGCCGAGGTCGCGCTCGTCTTGCGTGAGGCAAGACTCCGCGGAGGCGAGCGGCTCGAGCACCGTATCGCTGATCAAGATTCCCGCGCGATTTGCAGCCGTGACGAGGTTTTGCGTCGCGGCAATCGAGGAAGTAACGAGATGAACGTCGGCTTCCAGGCGCTGGCCGACCATGCCAATGGGATCGCGAATGCCGTCTTGCGCGTCGACCAGAAATTCGTGCGGCAAGACGTGCAGCACTTCGCGGTCGGGCGGCAGCGTGATGTTGCGCGCGGCGTCGATGGCGCGCCGCACGTCTTCACGTTCAATGTCGCGCGGGCGGTGGCCGACGCTGACGCCGCCACGGCTGTTTACACCCCGCACGTGGCTGCCGGCCACACCTATCACCGCGGATTCTACGGGAACGTTGGCGACGCCTTCGGCTTCTTCCACGGCGCGACGAATGGAGCTTACTGTCGAATCGAGGTTGACGATCAAGCCCTTGCGCAGCCCTTTCGATTCCGCGGCGCCCAGCGCGAGAAATCTCACCTGTTCTTCTTCGACTTCGGCGATCAAGGCGCACGTTTTCATGCTGCCGATATCCAGCCCGATTAAATACTTGTCCTTCTTCGTCAAACGTGCTCCTGGTCTGCTGCTATCTCGTTTTCGTAGCAGGGACGCTGCTGGTGTCCGGGTTCAGTACAACCTGCTTCGCGTACTGCAAGTCAATGGAGTGGACACGGCCATTGCTGGCCTGCCACTGCGCGAGATTTTCGACGACCATGCGGTATTTGCCGGTGAAGTCGCCCGTTCCGAAATGAATCGTGAGCGCCTGAGTATCGTTGGCGCTGGCAATCCCGGTCATCACCGCGCGCAAATCCTTCGGGTTGGCGAGGTCCACTTCGCTGACGCGATCCGACGAGCCGGAGCGCACCAAGTCGATGTCATTCATGAACTCTTGGTACGTTTGCATGCGCTTGCCGCGTTCTTGGCGCGGCATATTTTCCGAGAGGCCGGTGACTATTGGAAATTGCAGATCTTCGCCGTGCGGGCGGTCGAGAATCACGCCGTGGGCATCGATGAGAGCAAGTTCGGTGCCGTTGCGGAGGAAGGCGACGGGCGTGCGCTCGGTCAAGTCCACGCGAAGGCGATTGGGGAGAATGCGCTGCACGGTGGCGGACTCGACCCAGGAAATTTCTTCGAGCGCGCTGCGCCGGGCGTCCAGCGGAACACGCAGAACGCTGCGGCCGCGGTCGTGCACAAATTGCTGCAGCACCGCTTCGCGGCTGACGATGTGGTTGCCGTTGACCTCAATCTGCTCTGGCTTGATGAGCAGCATTTGCTGCCCATAGAGCAAGAAGCGGCCAGCCGTCCATGCGGCGGACAAGCCCGCGATTCCCACAACTCCCAAAACCAAGACGCGCCGGTAAAACGGCCAGCTCCGCCCGCTGAATTTCTTGCGCCGGATTTCGACGGGCTTCTGGCGCCGCAAATAGCGCGGCTCATCATCGCCCAGCAACTCGGGCCGGTACGTCTCGGCATCCGCTGCGGTGGCGCCGCGCGATATGGTCTTCACGCGTTCCAAATCACTACCTCGTGTTCCAGTTCGACACTAAACGCCGAACGCACGCGCTCGCGAACGTTGGAGATCAACGCTAGCATGTCCTTTGCGCTTGCCTTGCCGGCGTTCACGAAAAAATTGGCGTGACGGTCGCTGACGCGCGCATCGCCAACGCTCAGCCCTTTCAGGCCAAGCTCATCGATCATGCGTCCCGCGGACGCCCCTGGTGGATTTTTAAAAATACAGCCGGCGCTTTTTTGGCCGAGCGGCTGGCTCGAACGCCGCTTTTCGTTGCAGATACGAATCCCTTGAAGAATTTCTTTGTACGGTTTGGAGGGAAGTTCCAGCTTCACCGCGAGCATCATATCATCAGGCGCAAACGAAGTGTGAC
>Ga0209240_1000480_pt1 | contig 16592 bp, 10 predicted proteins | sample GraSoi_2013_80cm_FD_185828 | JGI IMG/M metagenome (GOLD analysis project Ga0209240, IMG submission 185828) | Grasslands soil microbial communities from the Angelo Coastal Reserve, California, USA - Sample 9_17_2013_80cm (SPAdes) (version 2) | ecosystem: Environmental > Terrestrial > Soil >...
CTGGCCGCCGGCCGGGTCGACGGGGAACGGGTCGTAGGCGTGCAAACCGGCGATCAGCATCGGCAGCCACAGCAGGTGCGCTAGCGGGGCCTGCCAAGAGCCGTCCAGGGTGGTGACGGTCTCACCGTCTACAGTCAGGTCCGCCGCGGGCAGCGTCCGGTAGCCATCGGGGATGCGGCCTCGCGGGCCGGCGACGACGTGCGCGTCGCCGGGACGGGTGATCGCCGGCATGTTCCGGGTGGGTGGCGGGCCGACGCCGCCGGGCGGGTGGAGGAAGGGCAGCGCTCTGACGTCGGAGGCGATGGCGGCGAGGAATTGCTCCCTGTCGGGGTGGCGGGTGGCGAACATGCTCTGGCCCAGCGGGTTGGCGCCGGGGTGGAAGTCCCCGACGACGCACAGGTAGTCGCCCGCGTTGACGGCGGCAAGGCTGGGCGCGGCTATCTGCACGTCGGCTGACTGGTAGACGCTGACCGGCCATGCTGGTGCGTAGTCGGCGAATGCCGCCGCCGCGCGGGTCCCGATGGTTGCCGGGTCGGGGTCGGTGAGCAGGCCTGACCAGCGCCGCTGCAGATCGTGGTTGGCTGCTGCCGCTGTGTCCGGCAGGTGCCGCAGGGCGGGCAGGACTGCCTCGAGCACGCGGTCCAGCGTCCGCGCGCCGCTCGCTGCGGCGGCTTCGCCGATGATCTGCCCGGCTGCCTGGTAGATCCGGCCGCTGTACCAGCGGGCCCCGGCCAGCAGTGGCGGCAGCGTCGCCGCCAGTTCAGCCCGCAGTCCTGGCCCGACGGTTTGGTCCAGGTCTCGCATGCAGTCGAGGTAGAGCAGGGTCCGGGCGGCGTTGGTCTGGCCCGGCCGCGAGTCGGGGACTGGCCGGTCAGCTCTTCGAACACGCGGTCAAGGTCGCCGAGCGCCGCATCGAGTGCGCCTGGGGTGGTGGCCTGCGCTACTGCTGACCGGCATCGCTCAGGCCGGTCGAGCGCCGCCAGCCCGCGGTCGCGCAGACCGGGCGGTGATTGTTCTAGCTGGGTTCGCAGGTCGTGCTCGGATCGCGGGCCGGTGGCGACAGCGAGGCCGGGGTCCAGGGCTTCGGCCAGGGCCTGGATGGCCCAGGCCTCGAAATACATGGCGCTTTCGGTGACCAGGCGCCCGCAGCTCACCTGGATAGGCGGGCCATCATCGGCGACACGCCCCCAGGCCAGTGGCCCGAAGAAGCCGATCGTGTCGTTTTTGGCGCAGTACCGCTGCCAGTAGCTGGCGACGACTTCCTCCCGCCGCCGCTGAGCGCTGCCGGGCGCCGGAGCGCCAGCGGCGATCTTGGCGACAGCGTTGTGCATCGCGGCCCGGTTCTGCCACGTGACCGCCGTCTGGAACAGCGGGTCGCGGGCCATCGCGCGCAGGCCTGCCCGCTCGTCCTGCGATCCGAAGATACCGAGCCCGGACACCGGAAATCCGGCTGTTCGGACAGCGATGTCGCGCCACAGGGCCCATTCGCCGGTCAGCGTCACCAGGTGCGGCTCGGCGGGTGGGGCAGGAATGAGGCCGGGCGCCAGCGGGACGGCGGGAAGCGGCATCACGGCACCTCGACTTCAGCCGGGCTGCCGAGGGCCGGGAGGACGGCCCGGCCGCCCGCGTACACGGCGCGCAGCCTGCGGATCGCGGTCGGGTCCAGCAGCGGGTTGCCGTCGATGGCGAGGATGTCGGCGTCGAAGCCCGCCGCGATGCGTCCCTTGCGGTGCCCGATCCCGCAGGCCTGGGCCGCCCGGGAGGTCATCGCCCACAAGATCTCGGCCGGGGTCAGGCCGGCCGCGGCCAGGTCTTCGGGGGCGAAGCGCAGCACGTCGTGCGGCTTAGCGGGCGAGACTCCGGCGTCGCTGCCGGGCACCAGCAGCGCGCCGGACTCATACAGCCGCCGCCGGGTTGCGATCAGGCCGGCCAGCCGGCTTGCGATCTGCGGGTGCATGGTGTCGCCCAGCGCCGGGTCCCTGCCGACCGTCCAGCCGACCGCGATCCGCTGGCGGGCGATGGCGCGGATCACATCCTCGGGTGCGTCCACGCCGTCGGCGGTCATGAACGTCACGTGCTCGATCCCGTCGACGCCGGCGGCTACCGCGTCAGCGACGGACCTGGCGCTATGTGCGTGCGCCGTGACGGGCAGCCCGTGGCGGTGGGCCTCGTCCACGATGGCCCGCAGCGACCCAGCGCCGATCTGCGGCTCGTGCGCCAGCGAGCCCGGGGTCATGTTCCCCCCGCTGGCCATAACCTTGATCACGTCCACGCCCCGCTCGGCCCGCTCCCGCACCGCCGCGCGCAGGCCGGCTTCCCCGCTGGCGGCTCCGCCGAGGAAATGACAGTGGCCGCCGGGAGTGGTGATCGGCGGGCCGGCGGCAACGATCGTCGGCAGCGGATCGGCTTCGCCCGCCGGGCCGCGGTCGCGCAGGTCCAGGGCCAGGTAGCCGCGGTCGCCGAGATCGCGCACCGTGGTCACGCCCGCGCGGAGCGCCCGCCGGGCCGCCTCGGCCATCTGCTCGCGCAGCAGGTCGTCGCGGGTCTCGGCGAGGTGGCCGACCGGGTCGCCGGTGGCGTCGAAGCACAGGTGCAGGTGGGTGTCGACCAGGCCGGGCATCAAGGTCAGCCCGGGCAGGTCGATGATGCTGGCGCCGGCGGGAGAAGGCTCATCCGGGCCGTGGACGGCAGTGATCGCTCCGTCGGTGATCACCACCGACGGCTCGGCCATGAGCGTCGAGCTGACCCCGTCGAAGAGGGCGTCAGCGCGAAGGACCGTGAGCCGGCGAGTATGAAGGGCATGAGATGTCATGACCTGAACTTCCCGCGATTTGGGCCGGGCCGGCATCGCGGTAAGTACTCATATCCGGTACTCATTTCCGCGGCGCCCGGGCACGACGGGCGGGGGGTGGGCCGGTGACAGGCAAGGCCCAGCCCGCTCGCCCGGCCCGCCCGTTCGCGGGCCGGGCCAGGGAACTCCAGGTCGTAGCTGGCTGCCTGACAGCCCTGCGGGCCGGCCAGGGCGCAGCGCTCTTGGTGTCCGGCGAGCCCGGCATCGGGAAGACCAGCCTGGCCGGACAGGTGGAGTCCCGCGCCGCTGATCTCGGCGTGCCGGTCGCCTGGGGATCCTGCGCCGAAGACGAGGCGGCCCCGCCGCTGTGGCCATGGCGGCAGATCCTGGCTGCTTGCGCGTCCCGGCCGGCGCCCGCTGGCAGTCCGCTGGACCAGGCCAGCCGGATACTTCCCGGCGTGGCCGGCCAGAACCGGCCAGGCGCTGCGCCGCCGCCGCCGGACGGCTCGGAGCGCTTCCGGCTGTTCGAATCCCTCGCAGCCGAGATAACGGCGGCCGCCGCGCCAGCAGGCCTCGTCGTGGTTCTCGATGACCTGCAGTGGGCCGATCCGATGTCGGCCATGTTGCTGGCTCACCTTGGCCGGGATCCGACCGCCTGGCCAGTGCTAGTGGTCGCGGCCTACCGGGACCAGGAGCTGAGCCTGAACGCTCCCGCCCAGGGAGCCGTAGCGGCGCTTGTCCGCGAGCCGAGCGTGGTCCAGTTGCGGCTCGGCGGGCTGGCCGAGGCCGAGGTCGCCGATCAGCTGGAGGCGACCTTCGGGCGCCGGTTCGATGTCCGGGTAATCGCCGGAGTGGCCAGCCGGACTGGGGGCAACCCGTTCTTCGTGGCCGAGCTCGGCCGGCTGGTGAACGACGCGGTGGCCGCCGGGCAGGCCGAAGCCGGGTCGTGGGCGACCGGGCTGCCCGAGGGCGTGCGGGCGGTCATCGGCCAGCGGCTGGCGCGGCTGCCCGCCAGCTGCCGGGACGTGCTGTCCGCTGGCGCGGTGATCGCGTCGGTGATTGAGGTCCGGACTGTCGCGGCGGCTGGCGGGCTGACCCCCGATGACGTGCTCGCCGGGTTGGATACTGCCTCGGCCGCGGGGCTGGTCCGGATCGCGCCAGGCGGAGCGGCCGAGTTCTCGCACGCGCTTGTGCGGGATGTCATCCGGGCGCAGGTGCCGCCATCGCGGCAGCTGGGCGTGCACCGCCGTGCCGCCGAGTACCTCGAGATCGTCCACGCCGGGGACCTCGACCGGCACGCCGCCGAGATCGCCCATCACTGGCTGTCCGCAGGGCCCGTGGCCGATGCCAGCCACGCCGTCAGCTGGGCCGAGCGAGCTGCTGCCATCAGCATGGGCAGCCTGGCCTACGAGGACGCCGCCCGCCTGTACGAGCGGGCGCTGCGCCTCCTCGATTCCGGCGGGTTCACCGGCACCGACCGCGGCCGGCTGCTGCTGGGCAGCGCGGAGGCCCTGTATAAGGCAGGTGGTGTGAACCGGGCCATCACCGCAGCCGGCCAAGCCGGAGACGAGGCTCGGCGCTGCGGCGACCCGGCCGGAATGGCACGCGCAGCCCTCGTCCTGGAGGGCGTCGCTGACGAGGAGTGGGGGCGCCGGGTCGTCCAACTCGCGGAGTCCGCGCTCCCCGAACTGGGGGCCGGCGACGCTGAGCTATCGGCCCGGCTGCTCGCCGCCATCGCCATAGTGCAGAGCGCGTCGCTGTCGGCCGGGAACACCGACGAGGCCGGGCCGCTGAGCCTCCGGGCCCTCACGCTGGCCGAGGGGGCCGGCACGCCCGCCGCCCTGGTGAGCGCGCTGCGCGCACGGCAGATGGCGTGCGCCGGGCCCGACGGGGTCGGTGTCCGGCTGGAGGTGGCCGACCGGATGCTCACGCTCGCCGCCGAGCGCGGCGACCCGTGGGCTGGACTGTGGGGGCGCCTGTGGCGGATCGGGGCCAGCTGCCAGGTCGGCGAGATCGACGCCGCTGAGTCCGATCTCGACGACCTGGCTGACATCACCCGCCGGCTTACCCAGCCAGTCGCCGACTGGCACCTGGCCCGCACTAGCTGCGCCATCGCCATGGCCCGCGGCCGGTTCGCCGAGGCCGCGGGCCATCTCGACGATGTGGTCGGGCTCGCTGCTCGGGGGCTGGACATCCGGGCCTGGCAGAACCGGTCCATTGCCGGCGTCAAGCTCGCCAGCCTCACCGGGGACCCGCGCCACGATCACTGGTTCGCGACGCTAGAGCATGAGGCGAACACACCGGCGCTCGCGGCTGGGCGCGGGGCGCTTCTTGTGGCGCACTACGCCCGCCGCGGCGACCTGGACCGGGCCCGGGCCTGGTATGAGAAGCTTCCGCCCTGGCAGGCATGGCAGCCGCCGCGCTTTATCGCGCACGCCGTACTCGACCTGCGCGCCCGGGCGGCCGTGCTGCTGGACGACGCGGACGGCGCGGTAATCGCATACGAGCGGCTGCGGCCATGGGCCCGCTACTTCGTCACCGGCGGGAGCGGGCTCAACGCGATTGACGGCTCCGGCGAGTGCACGCTGGGCTGCCTTGCCGCGTGCCTAGGCAAGCCCGACTCCGCGGTGCGCCACCTCAGGGCGGCCATCGCCGCGAACCAGCGCGCAGGCCTGCCGCCGTTCGAGCTCCAATCTCGCTACGAGCTCGCGAAGGTCCTGGCTAGGCGCGGTCGGCACGAGGAGTGCTCCGAGGCGATCGTTCTCGCCGGCGACGCCGCCCGCGGCGCGGCCCGGCTCGGCATGTGGACCTTGCGATCCGATGCTGAGCACCTGGCTGAGAGCCTGCGCCGCGGCACCGGGAACGGCGGGCCGGACGGCCTCACCCGGCGCGAGCTTGAGATCGCCGAACTGGTCGGGCGCGGCCTCACCAGCCGCCAGATCGCCGAGGTGCTACACATCGCCGAACGCACCGCGGAAAACCACGTCCAGCACATCCTCACCAAGCTCGGCTTCCAGAACCGCAGCCAGATCGCCGCCTGGGCCGCCGTAAGAAATACCTCCGCACGCCGCCAGCCGGGCGCTAACACATGACAGGCAAGCCTGACCTCACCAACGGCGCGGACCAACGGCCCGAATGACCATTCGGGCACGACCCGAACCGCCAGCTCGCACATCGGACCGCCACCTCAGCCAGCGCGTCAACCCCGTAGTCAGGAAGCGGCTCGGGACCGAAGTTCCACTGCAGGTGGCCCTCAACGATGTCGTGGACGCGGCGCACCGCCCAGCGCTCTACTCGCTTAGTTCGGTCACGCCGCATGCCCGGGGCCTTGTTAACCGCCGAGCCCCGCTTCTTGCCCCCACCACCTCATCACATCCACTCGCGAAACGCCCGCGCTTACCGGACCGCCATGCCCCGTCGGCGGACGGCGCTCCCAAGGTTACGTCGCCAGTGTCCCCCGCTGCGGCTGAGCAGCGACGACCGCAGCAGCAGCGCTCATCTCCCCGCCCGCGTGTGTAGGATCCGTGCAAACGAGCAGCCAGCGAGCAACCAGCCCCGCGAACCGGGTACCACGGACGGCTACGAGACGGGAGAAAGCGCAGGTCATGACGGGTGCGCCGCCAGGGACTTGAACCCCGAACCCGCGGATTAAGAGTCCGCTGCTCTGCCAATTGAGCTAGCGGCGCTAGAACCTCAGCGATGCTACCAGCGACCCGATAGGTGACGCCAACCGGGCGATCCGTCCGGCTTGAGCTGTTGCAACGCGGCCTGAACATCCGGACGGCCAGGTGTCCCGCGCCAGGTTCCGCCGCTCAGGAGCGCAGGAAGTTGCTGACTGCTGCCGCCGCCCGCGAAGGCCGGCCGGTCCTGGCCTCAGCCCGGTCCGCCCAGCTCATCACCCGCAGCCCGGCGTTGACGCCAAGCCAGCGGAACGGCTCGCGTTCCCAGGGCGGCGAACGGTGCCCGACCCACGGCAGCCTGGTGAGCTCACTGTCCTTGCCAGTAATCAGGTCGGACAGGGTGCGGCCTGCCAGGTTGGTCGTCGACAGCCCGTCGCCGACATAGCCGCCGGCCCAGCCGAGGCCGGTCGCCGGGTCGATGCCGACCGACGCGCACCAGTCCCGCGGGATGCCGATCGGGCCGCCCCAGGCGTGGCTGATGGCGACGTCTTCAAGCACCGGAAATAGCTGGATCAGGGTCTTGCGCAGTGCGGAGAAGACTTCCGGCACGCGGTCGAACGACGGCTGGATTTCCGAGCGGAAGTGGTAGGGGGCGCCGCGCCCGCCGAACACGAGCCGCCCGTCCGCCGTTCGCTGACCGTAGATGATCATGTGTCGCAGGTCGCTGAATGTCGGCCTGGTCGCCAGGCCGATTTGCTCGAGCAGCGGGTCGGGAAGCGGCGCCGTCGCCACGACGAGGGAGTAGACCGGCACGACAGCGCGCTCCTTGCCTGCCAGCCGTGCCGTGTAGCCTTCGGTGGCGCGGATCACGTGCCGCGCCCTGACTGTTCCCCTCGAGGTGATCAGCCGTCCGGGCTCGAGCCGGTGAACCTCGGTCTGCTCGTAGATCAGCACGCCCTTGGCGCGCAGCACGTCGGCCAGGCCGCGGGTGAGCCTAGCGGGATGAATGGCCGCGCAGTGCGGCGTGAACACACCGCCCAGCACGCTGGAGACTCCGCCGAACTCCTCTGCTTCGGCCGCCGACAGCAGCCGCAGGTCGGCGTCATCGAAGCCGTAGAGCCTGGCCTCGTGGACCTCGTCTCTCGCCCGCTCCAACTGCGCGGGCGAGCGGGCGAACTGGACGGTTCCGCCCTTGGCCCAGTGGCAGTCGATTCCCTCGTCCGCCACCACCTTCCCGACCTCGTCGACGGTCTGCTGCATCGCCTGGTACATCGCGACCGCTGCCTCGCGGCCCGCCATCCGCTCAAGCTTCGGCAAGGACGCCGGGAACAGCGCCGAGCACCACCCGCCGTTGCGTCCCGAGGCGCCGAACCCGGCGATCTCGCGCTCGCAGAGCACAATCCGAAGCCCAGGGTCTGCCATGCTCAGGTAGTACGCCGTCCACAGGCCCGTCAGGCCGGCGCCGGCAATCGCGACATCGGCATCGGTGTCCCCGTCCAGGCTCGGGCTGGGGTGGAGTGGCCCCGGCACGGTGTCGTGCCAGAACGACAGTCGGCGGTACTCGTCGCCAGTCTGGCTCATGCCGTCACCGTCCCACTGCTCTGGGAGGCCGGCTGGCCGGCCATCCTTGTGTCATGCCCGCTGAACGCAACGTTTTGCTGCCACCACCGGCTCAGCAGGATTCGTTGCGAATATATAACCTTTGTGTGGTATGCCTTGGCAACATCTGCCGGTCACCGATGGCAGAAGTCCTGATCAGGGCCGAACTCGAGGCGGCTGGCCTGGCCGGACGGGCGAGCGTGGAGAGCGCGGGCACTGGCGACTGGCACCTGGGCGAGCGAATGGACCGCAGGGCCAGGGCCGAACTGGCCCGGCGCGGCTACGACGGCTCGCGGCACCGGGCCAGGCAGATCAGCCCGAACTGGCTCGAACGATTTGACCTGCTCATCGCCATGGATGCCAGCAACCTGCGCGATCTTCAGCGGATGGCGGCAGGCCGAGCTGACCTGGCCGACCGGATGAGGCTGTTCCGCTCGTTCGATCCCGCTGCTCCCGCGGGTGCGCAGGTTCCCGACCCGTACGGCGGCGGCCCCGAAGACTTCGCCCGGGTCTTCGACATGATGCAGGCGGCGGCGCGGGGCCTGGCAGCCGAGCTGGCTGACATGCTGGCCGAGCACGCTGGTGACTGACCTCGCCGAAGCGCTGGCGGCTGCCGCAGGCGCCGCTGTCGCCCAGTGCACCCCGATCGGCGGCGGCCACGGCGCTCGGCACTACCGGGCCCAGCTCGCCGACGGGCGGGAACTCTTCGTCAAAGAAGCCGCCGATGACGCAGGCATCGCCGCGCTGGACGCCGAGGCGCAGGGCTTGCGCTGGCTCGCCGAGGCGGCGGCAGTGCAGGTCCCGAAGATCATTGCGCGGCATAACAGGACGCTGGCGCTGGTCTACCTTCCGGCCGGAAGGTCCGACCGGGCGGCTGCGGAGCGATTCGGGCGTGATCTGGCCAGGCTGCATGCAGCCGGGGCGGACAGCTTCGGAGCGCCATGGGCCGGCTTCATCGCGAGCCTGCCGCTGCCGAACGAGCAGGCGACCTCATGGCCGTCGTGGTACGCGGAGCGCCGCCTGCTGCCGTATGGCCGGCTCGCCCGCGACGCAGGGACGCTCGGAGCCGGGGACGTGGCACTCATCGAGTCCTTGGCCAGCCGGATCGGCGAGCTGACCGGGCCCGCCGAACCGCCAGCCAGGATCCACGGAGACTGCTGGTCGGGCAACGTGCTGTGGTCGGGCGGGCGCGGCTGGCTGATCGACCCCGCCGCGCACGGCGGCCACCGCGAGAGCGACCTGGCGATGCTCGCCCTGTTTGGTGCGCCCTACCTGGACCGGATCCTGGGCGCGTACCAGGAGGTGACCCCGCTGGCGGCCGGCTGGCAAACCCGGGTGCCGCTGCACCAGTTGCACCCGCTGCTCGTGCATGTGTGCCTGTTCGGTGCCGGCTACCGCGAGTCGGCGCTTTCAGTCGCGCGCGCCGCCCTGGCTGTGGGGTGATCCCTGGCGCTGGGCGGCCTCGGGCGGCCTCGGGCGGTGTATGGGTGGTACACCGATACCCGGATCCGTGATGGGTGGCACTCCCATACACGGTGCAGTAGCGCTAATCCGCTGTGGCTCTCGCTTCGGGAGCGAGGGGCAGCGCGAATCCGAACGTAGCCCCGTTGCCCGGCTCCGAATGCACCCAGACCCGGCCATGATGTGCGCTGACCATGGCAGCGACGATCGCAAGGCCCAACCCGGTACCGCCTGCCCGCCTGCTCCGTGCCCGGTCGGTGCGGTAGAACCGCTCGAACACGTGCTGCTTCTGCTCGTCGGTCAGGCCGGCACCTTGGTCGGAGACCTCGAGGATGACAGCAGGATCGCCGTCCTGGCCCTGCGGTGGCCGGCCGCCTCGGGCCGGCGTCTGCGCCGCGCCAGAGTTGGGCCTGTGCCCGTTGCGCAGCGCCCCCATGCGGATCGTGATGTCGATCGGTGTCCCCTCCGGCGTGTGGGTCAGAGCGTTGCTCATCAGGTTGCCGACGACCTGGCGCAGCCCGACCTCGTCGCCGGTCACCAGCGGTGCGTCCGCAGTGCCGACGGTGAGGTGGATGGCACGCTGCGGCGCAATGACCCGGGCGTCGTGCAGGGCGTCCGCAGCGATCGCGAGCAGGTCTACGGTCTTGAAGTCGAGCGGGCGCTCCTGGTCAAGGCGGGCAAGCAGGAGCATGTCATCGACCAGCACGCCCATCCGCATCGCCTCGCTCTCGACCCGCTCGATGAGCCGGTCAAGGTCCGCGTGGGTGAGCGGCCCGGCTGGAAGTCCAGCTGGCGGCCCGGTGTCGGCGCCGTTGGCCGGCGGCCCCGTTCCCGTCGCGGGTGGGGGACTCGCGGCCGCCGCGTCTCGTAGCGCATCGCCCGCGTCCTGCGACGTGTCACCGGTATCTGCCGGCGTGTCACGAGCATCCTGCGACGCGTCGCCGACACCTCCGCGTTGGCGGTAGTACTCGGCGAAGCCACGGATCGCGGTTAGCGGCGTCCGCAGTTCGTGACTCGCGTCGGCGACGAACTGGCGCATCCGGTCTTCTGATCGATTAGCGTCGAGCGCCGACCTCCGGGCGGCCTCCTCCGATCGCCTCGCTGCCTCCTCTGACGCCATCCGCGCCCGGAAGGCTGCCTCGATGTGAGCGAGCATGATGTTCAGCGATCGGCCGAGCCTGCCGACCTCGGTGCGCGGATCTCGCTCGGGCACCCGGCGGCCGAGATTCCCCGCGGCGATAGCCTCCGCCGTCTGCTCAATGTCCCTTAGCGGCCGCATACTGGACCTGATAACCGTGATCCCGACGATGGTCAGCACAGCCAGCAGAGCCCCGCTGATGATCAGGTCGATGATCGTCAGTTCGTCGAGCGTTCTGTACTGCGTGGTCACGTCGAGGCCCACGATGATGGTGCCCTTGACCAGCTGGCCAGACGGGCTGTCGAAGGAGTCCGCTGAGCTCACCACGCGCCAGCGGCCGTTGCCCGAGGAGGCGCTCACGGTGACCGGCGCCGAGACCGGCGCACGTGAGGTCTTCAGCCAGCTAACTGCGTGGTGATTGGCGCGCCCTGGGGTGTAGAGCCAGCTATCTGACCGGTTGATGGCCGGTCCTGGCACCTGCTGGGGCTGGCCGGATCGGAATCCCGAATACTCGGCGATTACCTGCTGCGGGCGGCCGTTTTCCGGCAGCCACTGGATGGATATTCCGCCGTATGCGGGCTGCGCGGAGCCAGCCCCGAAGAACAGGTACGACTGGACGATGTCCGACGGCCTGGCGTTGAGCGCGACTGCATGGAGCTGCTGGTCGGCCTCGTTGAGCAGGTAGCTACGCAGGAACGCGATGCCGGCCACGCTGATGACGGCGAGCGCGGCGGTCACCAGGACGAGGATGGCCGCGATCAGCTTGACTCGCAGCGGCGTCCGGCCGGGCAGCTCTCCCGCCGACCGCCAGAGCCCTCTTTTGCGCGACGGGTAAGCCATGGGCTTTGTTCCCGTTAGGACGACGGGAGCCGCATGACGTAACCCACGCCGCGCAGGGTGTGCAGCAGATGGGGTTCCGTCGCATCGATCTTGCGGCGCAGCACCGAGACGTAGGACTCGACGATGCCGGTGTCGCCGCGGAAGTCGTAGTCCCAGACGTGGTCGAGTATCTGCATCTTGGACAGCACCCGGCCCGCGTTCCGCATGAAGTACCGCAGCAGCTTGAACTCGGTAGGCGACAGCTGCACCTGGGTTCCGCCGCGCCACACTTCGTGGCTGTCCTCGTCAAGCTCCAGGTCGGCGAACATGAGTCTCGGCGACTGCTCTGCGGCACCGCCGCGGGTGCGCCTGAGCACGGCATGGATCCGCGCGATGACTTCTTCCAGGCTGAAGGGTTTGGTGACGTAATCGTCGCCGCCCAGCGTTAGGCCGCGAACTTTATCCTCGGTCGAGTCCCGCGCGGTCAGGAATAGCACGGGCGTGCGCGTCCCGCCGCCCCGCAGGCGATGCAGCACGTCGAAGCCATCCATGTCGGGCAGCATCACGTCGAGCACGATCAGATCGGGCCGGTGCCGCTGCGCGACCTGCACGGCCTCCGACCCGGCGGCGGCCGTGACGACCTCGAAGCCTGCATAGCGCAGGCTGGCGGCCAGCAGCTCGAGGATGTTCGGTTCATCCTCGACAACCAGCAGCTTCGTTGATGGCTGCTGGCGCTCTCCGGCCACAGTGCTCATCTAGCTATTGTCCGCCATCTGCCTGAAGGTTGGCTGAAGGCAGGCTCAAAGGAGCATAGAGGCAGCATCGGCTCCGGCAGGCAGCGCCGATGAGACACCGAGGCTGGCCTGCCGTGCGTCAGCCCGCCTGAGTGGATCCTGTGATCAGGTTCTTGGAAATCCGCTGGTCGCTGCGGATCTCGTGGAACAGCTTGAGCGCAGCATCCCTGTTCCACTGCAGCGCGCTCTCGTTGCTGGGCGTAACAATGTTCCCGGCGATCGGGACGGTGGTCGTAATGGGGTTGCGCAGAGCGAAGGCCACCCTAAGCAACTGGAACAGGTGGGTGCCCTGGTCGACCGTGAGCGTGCCGGCGACGCCGGAGGCGGCCGGCAGCCCAGAGAACGGGTTGGCGATCACCCCGGCGCTCGTGAGCTTGCGCAGCAGGGCGCGAAGGAAGACCCGCTGATTCTGGACCCGCTGCAGGTCCTGAGTCGCGAAATTGTGCCGGGAGCGAACGAAGCCAAGCGCTTCGGCCCCGCTCAGCACCTGGCAGCCCTTGTGCAGGTGCAAGCCAGCGGCCGGGTCGACCAGCGGAGCCTTGAGGCACAGCCTGACCCCGCCGATCGCGTCCACGACTCGCACGAATCCGCCGAAGCCGATGCCCATATAGTGGTCGATCCGCAGCCCGGTGACGTTCTGCACCGTCTCGGCGAGCAACCGGGGCCCGCCAAGCGCGTAAGCCGCGTTGATCTTGTCGGAACCATGGCCAGGGATCGGTACGTACGAGTCGCGCGGCAGGCTTATCAGCACCGCCGGGTTGCCGTTCGCCGGCATGTGCAGCACCATGATCGTGTCGGACCGCATGCCGCTGACGTCATGACCGGTCGCAAGCTTGCGCTCTTGCTTTCGGGACAGGCCCTGACGGCTGTCAGACCCGGTGATCAGCCAGTTCTGGCCCGAGCCGGCGGCCGGCCGGCCGGCATAGTCGACCAGGATGTTCTTCCTCGTCAGCTTGGAGTCCAGATAGAAGTAGCTCGCGATGCTCCCGACAATCGCTACCGACAGGATCACGGCCAGGATGGCCATGATCGGCCTGGGCCGCAGCAAGCGCCGCCATCCGGGCCGCGCCGACATGCCGCCCGAATAGCTGCCGCCAGGGCCGCCGAAGTTGCCCGGCGGAACCGGTGACCGTTGCAGCGAGCGCGGCGCCTGCGCGGCGGGCTGGTCTGGCCACCCGCCGCCCGGTCCACCTGGCCGGCCAGGCCCTACCGGTCCGCCTGGTCCGGCCGACCGGGATGCCGCCGAGCGGTGGGGAAGCTGGACCGTCGGCTCGGCTGCTGCTATCTCGACGCCGGCCGCTCGTGCGCCAGGCGTTGTTCGTACGGAATCGGAACCGTCTCCCGGCTGTTTCGCGCCCCCAGGCGCAGCCCCGCGAAACCAGTCGTCCGGCCAGTCAGTCATGAAGCGTGCCTCACCGTCGTCGTGCTGTCCTATCGTCTCTACAACAAGACGTCCTGGCGGCCAAATTGGCTGGCGTTGCCAGCGAACTAGTTCCGCGCACTGCCGGCCCACCAGATGGTCAGGACGTCACGACCAGACGAACCCAGGTCCTGCGGGTGAATCGGATCCACGCCGGCCTCGATGAGCGCCTCAGCTACGTCAGCCGCGCGTTGCGGTGGCAGGCACAGCCGCCGCCGGGTGACGTCGGTCAGCTCGGCAAAACTTTCGTAATCAGCGCCTGCTGGCCTGCTCCAGCGTTCGTGGTCGATTCGCAAGCCCATGGCGGTCAGGATCGCGAGTATGTCATCTCCAGTTGGCCGGTCAGGGCGCGCCAGTCCGTGGAACCGCAGCCAGAGCTCGCTCAGGGAGGTGAGCGGATGGACGCTCGCGGCTTCGATGACCACCAGCCGCCGCGCGTGCGCGGTGAGTGCCGTCACGAAGGGTTCCAGGTCAGGGACGTTGTAGGCCACGTGGTGACACGTGACCACGTCGGCCGCCGGCGCCAGGCCGGCGACATCGGGCCAGCGGCCAGCTATGCAGCGTGCCCGGACGCCGCGTGCGCCAGTCCGCTCAGCGAGCAGGCCGAGCATCGGCTCATCCGCATCGACCGCAGTCAGCGCCGTCGTGCGCGGAAGCAGCGGTAGGCAGGCGGCCCCCGGACCTGAGCCGACGTCGAGCACTGAGCCAGGCGGGTCGAGCGCCGCCCAGGCTCGCTCGAAGGACGGCCCGGCGGGCGCCGCGCTCAGCTGATCTGCGCGCCTGGCGAAGACCTGGCCGGGCAGCACCCACGGAGACTCAGCCACCGACGCGAGTATGCGCGGAGGTATCGCCCAGGACGCCAGGTCATCCCGCCAGCGCGAGAGCAAGCCAGCAAGATCTGGCTCGCGACCGGTGGCGGGCGCCGCGTCAGGTCCCCTCACGGCTGCATGTTATGTCCAGGTCAGCTGTGCCCCGAGCCAGCGCGCCGGGTCAGCGCCGAATCAGCGCGCTGGCGGCGTACCAGCGGGGGCAGACCGTCAGCGGGTCGGGAGCTTGACCACGGTCACGAAGAAATCGTCGATCTGGCGTACCACGCCTAGGAAGCGGTCGAAGTCGACTGGCTTGGTGACGTACGCGTTCGCGTGCAGATCGTAGCTGCGGAGTATGTCCTCCTCAGCGTCCGAGGTCGTCAGGATCACGACGGGAATGCGCTGCAGGTCGGCGTCGGACTTCACCTCGGCCAGGACTTCGTGGCCGGCCTTCCTCGGCAAGTTCAGGTCAAGCAGGATGAGGTCAGGGCGGGGCGCGCTGGCGAATTCGCCTTCGCGGCGCAGGAATGCCATCGCCGCTTCGCCGTCTGACACCACGCTGAGGTGATTGCGTACCTTGTTGTCCGCGAAGGCCTCGCGCGTGATGAGCACGTCTCCTGGGTCGTCTTCAACGAGCAGGATCTGGATCATTATCCCCGAATCGGTTCCGTTCACCTGGGCTCCTCGTGGCCGTCCGACCCGGGAAGTGTCCACCGGATTGTAGTACCTGATCCGGACGGGACGGCCGGATCCGCGTCAGTGTCAATCCAGATATGTCCTCCGTGGAAGTCCACGATCTTCCTGCACAGCGCCAGCCCGATGCCCGTGCCGGGGTAGGCGTCCCTTGGGTGCAGTCGCTGGAAGATCACGAACACGCGCTCGGCGTGGGCATGGGCGATCCCGATCCCGTTGTCCTGGCACGCGAATGCCCACATCCCGTCCTTTGGCTCAGCAGTTATCTGGATCGCAGGATGCTCGTCCGTCCTCCTGAACTTGATCGAATTGCCGATCAGGTTCTGGAAGAGCTGGGTCAGCAGCGTTGCGTCGCCCGTAACGGTCGGCAGCTCTCCGACCGTCACCTCGGCGTCCGTGTCGGTGATCGTGGCGTCCAGCCGGTCGATGGCCTCGCGCGCCACCGCGTTCAGATCTACCGGGCCTCGGATTGTGCCCGGCTGGCCGACGCGGGAGAACGTCAGGAGCTCGTTGATCAGCAGCTGCATGCGCTTGGCGCCGTCAACCGCGTACGCGATGTATTGATGGGCGCGATCGTCGAGCTGGCCGGCGTACCGCGATTCGAGCATCTGGCAGAAACTTGCCACCTTACGCAGCGGCTCCTGCAGATCGTGCGAGGCGACGTACGCGAACTGCTCGAGCTCGCGGTTGGACCGTTGAAGTTCGCTGGCTTTGTACGACAGGTCGCCCATGCTGGCCAGCAGCTGGCGCCGCATGGCCTCGAGATCTGCCGCCAGGTCCATGACCTCGCGCGGGCCGGTTATCTTCAGCTGATGGTCGAGCCCGCCGGAGGCCACTACCTGTGCCTCGCGGCCGAGTGCGGCCAGCGGGCGGGTCACCCAGCCGTTCATGGCGGCCCACGCGGCTGCCGCCGCGCCGATGAGCGCCACGGCGGCGGTGATCGCCACCACGATCACGGCACTGGTCGCCGACCGCAGCCGCAGCAGGGCGCTGGCCCGCTCGGACAGTATTCCGCGGTTGAGGGAGGCGATATTAGCCCGGAGCCGGTCGAATTCGCTCTTGCCCTTCGCTTCGAGCGAGACGCTGGCCTGGCCATGCTGCGTGGCGGTGGCTATGGCCGGAATGGCGTAGTCCCTGCGCCACTGGCCGGCCTGGCTCTGCACGGTCCGCAGCTGGCGCCGCAGCGAGGAGTAGGGATCCATGAGCCCGTGCAGCGAGCGGAAGTAGCCCGCGGACTGAGCCAGCCCCTCGCGGTACGGGGTTAGGAAGGCCTGCTGGCGGGTGATGACGAAGCCGCGAACCCCGGTTTCCTCGTTGAGCATCGAGGCGAGCAGGTCGCTGGTCTGCCTGGCTGCCGGGTCAAGGCGGTTGACCTGGAGATCGACCGCGTTGACCATGCTGTTCAGCGCCATGCCGCCCACTACGCACCCGATGACGAGCAGCGCTCC
>Ga0209240_1000481_pt1 | contig 16588 bp, 16 predicted proteins | sample GraSoi_2013_80cm_FD_185828 | JGI IMG/M metagenome (GOLD analysis project Ga0209240, IMG submission 185828) | Grasslands soil microbial communities from the Angelo Coastal Reserve, California, USA - Sample 9_17_2013_80cm (SPAdes) (version 2) | ecosystem: Environmental > Terrestrial > Soil >...
GGTTTTCTGCTGGTCGATTTTCTGATCGCGGAGATCACGGCCGCTTTGCTGACCGCGATTTTCGCGGACGGGACCACGATTTTCGCGGACACGATCACGATTTTCGCGATCGTCGCTTTCGCAATTTTGATGGGGACTTTTTCGGTTTCGGAGCCACCGGATTTGGATATCCGGATTACTACGACTACTACCCATATTCCTACTACGACAACAATGAGTATTCAGACGTCGAGCTTGCGGTTCAACAAGAGCTAGCCAAGCTAGGCTACTATCACGGTCCGGTTGACGGCGTGATCGGTCCCGAAACACAGAGAGCGATCCGCTGGTTCCAATCAGTCGATAAAATACCGGTTACCGGTCGGATCGACAACGCAACGTTGAAAGCGTTGCAGATCAGTTGAGAGCATTCCTTGGCGTTCTGCACTTGCGGCAACGATTTCCAATAGCCTGGTTACACTAATCGAGATGAATCTGCCCGACATCGGCCGAGTTCAGCTGGAACCACAGTTTGAGCCGATCGCTTGGCGGGCAGATTAGACAATAAGAGCAACAAGCCGGCCGACTTACTGATCAGTGATTTACTGATTCCTGGTTACTGGTCCTACGCTGTTGTTCTTCGATCTCTGAAGCCTCGGTAAAGCAGAACGTCGTATATGATCTTCAAAGCACCGGCCAAAAGGAATGGAGCTCCAAGCAGCGAAGGATTGCTGAAGCATGCACCGGCGATCGCCGGCGAAATCGCGGCGCCGATCGATCGAGCAATCCCCGTAATGCCGGCAGCCGCTGAACGTTCGTCGGGAGCGACCACAGCCATGGTATAGGATTGCCGCGCCGGCACGTCCATTTGCGAGATGCTGAAACGTGCGAATAGAACCGCGATCGCTAACGGGAGGTTCGGCATCAGTGGAACGAGCATGAGCAACACATTCGAAGGGAGATGAGTGAACACCATGGTGTTCACCAGGCCGATCCGAGCCGCTACCCAGGCCGCGGTCAGCGCAGATATTCCCGCCAGGATGTTGGCTCCGAGGAAGATCGCCCCGAGGGCCGCGGGTTCAACGCCAAAACGAATATGAAACCAATAAGCCACGAGACTCTGAACGACAAGACCGCCGGCGAATGCGTCCAAACCGAATAATGTCGACAGCTTCAGCACAATACTGCAAGAGCGATGCAATCCGAAACGGGTTGGAGTTTGCGGGCCGTCGGCATGGACAGCCTCCACTCGGGGCGATAATTGGGTGAAGACCGCGGCGAGTATCACTCCCATCACTCCGTAGAGAATTAACACCGCACGATAACTGTTCAGGGAGGTGACTCCCACTTGTTGCAGAACCTCGGTTAGGACTCCGCCGCAAAGTGCGCCAGCCGCGGTCGCAAATGATCCGACCAGATTATACCAGGCAAAGACTTGCGTGCGTGTTGTGTCGGGAATGATCTGGGATAACGCAGCTTGTTCCACCGGAAGGAACGGCCCCACCTCGTAACCACTTGGGCTAATCACCCCGATGATCGCGGCGATCACCAGCAGCGCCAGTTTATCCGTCACGGCAAAGAGGACGCCGGCGAACAGCATCAACGAGGCGCCAGCTATGAGAATCCGGCGCCTGCCGATCCGGTCCGCTGTCGTCGTCATCCAAAGTGAGATCGCAGCGTCTCCGATCAACGTGAGGCTAAGGAGCAACCCGATGAGACCTTCACTTAGCCCCAACTGCGCCAGATACAGCACGAGTACGACCGACAGAAAGCCGTAGGCAAACATGCGGATCACACGAGTCCCAAATAAGAGGTAGCCGTCAGCTGGCAGTTTGGCAAAGGTCACATTTGATGAAGGTTGCTAGCCGTTCGTCGGATGGTAAGAAGCGGTAGGCGCTGGTCACTGTTGGACGATCTCGTATTCAGAACTGAGGGAGGCGCCTATCCTTGGTCAACGTAAACGGCTGCACGATGTGTTTTAGGTAAAAACGCGTAGAGAGTCTACCCGAGCAGCAGTGTACGGCCGCATGATCGAAGCCGCCGGGTTTGAGGTTCCCCGGCAGTTCGATGTGGCCTAATAGTTGCAAACTCATCCTTATTTTAGCCTTTTCTCGCTTTCATTTGAACATCCCGTCCGGTTTCCCTTGGCGGACCATCTCCTGGCAGTAGGCATAGAGAGCGTCATACACGATCCTCTCTGCCGCATTCAGTTCGTGGTCGTCTTTGAAGTCTAAGTGCCGAAAGCCTTCCGCAATAGCTTCAAGTCCTGCGCCTTCTGGTTGATTCCAGAGCGTGTTGTCGGTATCGGCTCCATTAACGATTTTACCGAGCAGTACCAACGAAGGATCGCTCGTTAGATTGTATTTTTTCAATATTGCTTCGAACGAGCACTCTTTGCCGTGGTGCCCCAATTCCACGCCTTTCACGTCGAATGGGGTGGCACCGAGCCGTTGAGCTTCGTTCCCGACTTTGTCGACGGGGACAAAGTAAAATTCAGCATCTTGGTCCACAAACTTCTTGATGAGCCATGGACAAGCCACACGATCTACTTTCACTCTTTCTCGGGTAATCCATTTCATATGCTTGGTGCTCCCCAGGCCAACGTCTCTCGCCTGCCGGAGAGCCGTAAATTCTTAACAATTCTTAAGGATATTTTCTGTAACCATTCCTCCAATTAAATCTGCACACTGACCCGTCAGATGTTGGCGAAACAGCGGAGACAGCTAAGAAATCGGAGCGCTTGCTTGACACGGATATTGCTCCATGTAACACATGTAACCTATCGCTCTTACTACTAGGAGAACCTCCATGAAGTGTCAATCTTTTCGTTTCCTCACGATATTCGCTCCCGTTAGCCTCTGTACTATCCTCCTGTTTTTTCCCGCTTCGATCGGTCTAGCTGCTGAAAACGGGTTGGACACCGCGAAGATCGAATCCATCATCGGTCTTAAAGGCGTCGCGAACGAAAAGGAGAACACCTTTAAGGTCAGCAAACCAAGGACTGATGTTGCGATCACCGTTGATCAGGCCCGGCTTGCCCCTTTTATGGGATTTACCTCATGGGCGACCTTCACCCCAGGAACTAAGGATAATGTGATGGTGATGGGCGACATGGTTCTCTTCGAGGACGAAGTGAACTCAGTGATGAGTGTAGCGCTGGACAAGGGGCTCGAAGTAACCGCGCTGCATAATCACTTCTTTTTCGACGATCCGAAAGTTTACTTCATGCACATCGGCGGTGAAGGCGCCGTGGATAAACTGGCTGAAGGCGTTCGCGCAATCTTTGATAAGGTGAAGGAAATCCGCGCGGCGAATGCCCAGCCGGCAAAGTCTTTCGGCTTGGGCCAGCTCCCGGAGAAGAGCTCGATTGATGGCCAAGCAATTAGCCAAGTCTTTGCCCAAAAGGGCGATGCGAAGGATGGTATGTATAAAATTACTATCGGGCGTGAGACAAAAATGGAGTGCGGGTGCACCGTCGGAAATACCATGGGAGTTAACACGTGGGCGGCATTCGCTGGCACATCGGACGACGCGCTGGTGGTCGGTGATTTTGTCATGCTTGAAAACGAGCTCCAGACAGTTCTAAAAGCGCTTCGCAGCAACGGGATTAACATCGTTGCTATTCACCAACACATGACGGGAGAGAACCCGCGGATGATGTTTCTTCACTACTACGGGCGAGGAAAAGCACTGGCCTTAGCTCAAGCGGTCAAATCCGCTCTCAACACTCAGCCATTAGCCGCCAACAACTAGAAATACGCTAAGTCCGATTCCTAGTTCCTTTTTTGGTGGTGGCCGGGCATCGTAGAACTTGATGGCCGAATACGTGAATCGATGACAAAAGCAGAGTCCGACCACCTAGAAAGTCCGACCCGGTGAGTGCTTCAAGTGGAGCGAGAATCCTCTTGATCGAGGATGAGGCGAAAACCGCTCGCGCCACATTAAACGGTTTGAAGGCCGAAGGCTTCATTCCCTCCCTGGCGTCAACGGGCGAGGAAGGTTTCTTTCTAGCGAATAGCTACCCCTTCGACGCCATTGTTCTTGATTGGATGTTGCCTGGTCGGAGCGGCTTGGAAGTGTTGAAGACCTTGCGCGCTCGAGGGTTCAAGAAGCCGGTCCTGCTGCTCACGGCGCGCGATGCTTTAAAGGATCGAGTCGCCGGGCTCGATGGCGGCGCCGATGATTATTTGATCAAGCCGTTTGCCCTAACGGAGTTGGGCGCTAGGCTTCGAGCCCTCTTGCGCCGAACAACGGCTGATTCTCGGACCGAAGAACGTCAAACCTATTGGCGGGTCGCGGACCTTGAGGTTGATCTGACTCTTCGCCGGGTCATTCGAGCAGGCAGGTCAATTGAGCTAACACTGCGCGAATTTGATCTCCTCACTTACTTAGTGGCAAACGCGGGGCTAATCGTAAGCCGGGAGACGCTGGCAAGAGAGGTGTGGCAAGAGGTGCGACGAGTGACACCACTTAATAACGTGATCGACGTCCACATCGCCCACTTGCGACGCAAGATCGACGATGATTTTCCATGCCGGTTGATTCACACCGTCAGAGGCGTCGGTTTTGTGTTGCGAGAGGGCGATATTGAATGAGGCGATGGTGGCAGCGACGTTCCCTCCGCCTCAGACTAACGGTCTGGTACGCTGCTACCTCGACGGTTATTCTTTTGGCTCTCGGCGGAATGGTGTTTTTCGTCGTGAACCGACGGTTGGTTGCGCAATTGGATGGCCAACTGCGTGGAGATTTTGAGTTGGTTGAATCTCGGGTGATACGCGATGCTGCGGGTCAGCTGCATTGGCAGGGCTATGGTGAAGATTCAGACGAAAATGAGGCTGGCCAACAAATTGATCCATGGATCGAAATATTGTCTCCCGGCGGCTCAAGGGTGCTGCACGAAGGACCGTCCAGCGACTGGAAAATCCTTTCGCCGATCACGCATCTCGATGCTGGCTTCATAGCGTTCTCGGCAGAGACCGAGCGGCATCTTCACGTTCGCGTCCTCGAAAAGGGAACTCGACTTGCAGGTGAGTCTTTTACGTTGCGGGTTTTTCGATCCGAGGTGGAGCTTCGACGAGCTTTGGCGGAACTCGGAACCGTTCTTGCTTTCGGACTGCCAACCGCCGTCGCGCTATCCGCGGCGGGTGGATTTCTTCTCGCTCAACGGTCTCTTTCGCCAGTAGGCAAAATGGCCGCACGCGCCACGCAAATCACCGCCGACTCGCTTGGAGGTCGCCTTCCTGTGGCTAATCCTTACGATGAACTCGGCAGCTTGGCAGCGGTTTTCAACACGACCCTCGCGAGGTTGGAGAACTCGTTTTCTGAACTTCGTCGTTTCGCCGCAGATGCTTCTCACGAGCTGCGCACGCCTTTAACTGCATTGCGGGCGGTCGGTGAAGCCGCCCTGCAGCTTGACGACGCGGATCGTAAGAGTCTGCGCGAAGCGCTCGCCAGCATGCTCGAAGAAACGCGACGGCTCACCGATCTCGTGGATACATTGCTTCTGCTTGCCCGCGCAGATAGCGACGAGCTTTCCCCTCCTCCGCAACCGATCGATGTAGTGGATCTCGTAAGTGAAGTCCGAGATACGCTCCTGATATTGGCTGAGGAAAAAAACCAACGAATTGAAATCACCGCCGAACAGCTGGTTATCGCTGTCGACCCTGAGCTTCTCCGCCTTGCCTTATTGAACCTGGTCCAAAACGCAATTCGCTACAGCGACGAGCGGACGACGATCCGCCTGCGCATTAAATCGCAGGATAAAACAGGTTTGATAGAGGTAGTGGACGAGGGTCCGGGAATTGCCCTCGAGCACCATCAGAAAATCTTTGAACGATTTTACCGCGTCGATAGCGGGCGGTCGCGTGATAGTGGAGGTGCCGGTCTCGGCCTGTCCATCGCGCGATGGGCCGTTGAACGGCAAGGGGGACATATCGAACTGGAAAGTGAATCCGGCAAGGGAAGTCTCTTCCGTATCGTGATGCCCAAATAGTCAGAGAACTACAGCCGGTGTTCGCATGCGGCAAATGCCAACGGCGGTGATCGCTGTCCCACTTCATCGTTCCTGAAGATTTCTTAAGAGTTTCTTCAGTACTGTTGTGCCAGGCGCCACCGTACGTTGGCTCATCGCGGAAGAACCGCATTGAAAGAGATCGAAGTCTAAAAAGAGAGCAACCCAATGAAAACAAAAACTATTGCTATCGTGGCAGCCGCCTTCCTCGGAATTTCGGCGATTGGTGCACTGGTCTACGCAGGCAACGAGGAAAACGAGAAAAACGAAAACAAGCAAAAGCTAACGATGACTGAGCTGCCGGCTCCGGTGCAAAAGACGATCCAAGACAATCTCGGCGGAGGAACGATCACCGAAGTTGCGAAAGAAACTAAAGCGGGAAAAACCTATTACGAAGCTGACGTCCAGAAGGCGAGTGGCGAAAAGATCGAGGTCAAAGTCGCTGAGGATGGAAAGCTCATCGGCGTCGGGAAAGAAGATGAGGATAATGACGAGTAGGAGCCCTTCTCAAGTCGACCCTAGCTGACCCGCAGAGGCGACATGGAGTGTCGCTTCTGGCTCGTTGCGACCGCCCAATCGGACCTAACAAAGATGTGATGGCAGATGAAAATTCAGCTCCGCGTCGTTTTCATCGCCATCGCTTTTCTATTCTTCGCTCATGCGCTAGCTGCTGAGCAGATTGTTGTCTGTTATTCAGTGCTAAACAATGCATCGACTTCTTGTTGCGGCCAGAGATTCAGAAACTGCTTGCGACCGGTGGAGTTGAGGCCTCTGTGCGCGAAACGATCCCGTCGCTCAACAACATCAAATCAATGGAGGTTGACTACGGCAAGCTCGTCTCCGAATCAAAAGAGCTCTCGCAAGGATTCCTGAAAGAATGGATCAAGACAGAAGAATGAAATCCCTGCATCGATTACCACAACCGGGCGCCATCCTAGCGCACCCCCACTAACTAACTTTTCGTTGAACATGCGAATCCGATTCCTATTGCGCAACATGGCGTTTCTACTCGCGCTTCCGACCGCCGTTTCAGCCAATGCAGAAGGTTCCGGGCCACTGCGCTTAGAAAAAGAGATCCCATTGCCAGGCGTGGAGGGACGGATTGACCACTTCTCTGCAGACGAAGCTGGACAGCGTTTATTCGTGGCCGCTCTTGGTAACGGTTCTGTCGAAATCGTCGATTTGCGAAAAGGCGAGCGGACCGCCGAAATCAAAGGGCTCGAAGAGCCGCAGGGTGTCTATTATGATTCGAAAACTGGCAAGCTCTATGTTGCCACGGGAGGAGACGGAAAGCTTCGGGGCTACGACGGGAAATCTCTAGCTCTGCAGGATACGCAGGAGCTTGGTGAGGACGCCGACAATATCCGATACGATCAACAAGCCGGCGATGTCTGGGTTGGCTACGGAAATGGAATCGCAATCATAAATTCGGCCGGTCAAAAAGTTGGATCGATCCCGTTGGGTAGCCATCCCGAATCATTTCAGTTCGAAGAGAAAGGGGATCAGGTCTACGTAAACGTCCCTAAGCAATTGGGGGTTGCTCTGCTTGATCGAAAGAAACGTTTGGTACTTGCCAAGTGGGGCCTTGGAGCTTCGTTTGCCAATTATCCAATGGCCTTAGATAGTGCCAACAAGAGACTTTTTGTTGGATGTCGATTACCTGCGCGGTTAGTTGTTCTAGACACAACTTCTGGGCGAAGTGTAGACACGCTGCCAACTGTTGGTGATGCCGACGATGTTTTCTACGATACAACTCGGCGGCTGGTTTTCGTCATAGGAGGCGAAGGCGCGGTAGAAATTCTCCGCCAGCGTGATCCGGATCATTACGAGCACGCCGGAAAAATCACAACGGCGCCGGGTGCTAGGACTGGTTTCTTCTTGCAAGATTCCGGTCGGCTATTTGTAGCAGTCCCTCATCGAGGGGCTCAGGCAGCCAAGGTCTTGGTTTATACGATCGAGAGAAGCTAAAGAAACGAAACGATTTCAATTCACCCCGCCGAATTCGTTCTAGTGGCGGCAGCCGGCGAAGCAAAAGGAATGGCGGAAACGGACGATACTCACCCCTTTGCTTCACTGGGTAAGATTTCAGGATCAACGTGAACCCTGACAATATCCGGCACACGAAGCTTCAAATCGCGCTCCAGCTCTGTCATCGCTTCGTGGGTCTCCCGGAGTGACATTTCGCCGGGGAATTCCCTTTCAAGAGTCACGACTAAGCCCTCGTCAGTCACCAGAGCATCCCGAACGCGCGTATTGGCCGCCTGCGGCAATTTTGAAAGGGCATCGCGAACTTTCCGGGTGGAAGAAGATCGCCTCTCTGCTGGGCGCAACTTATCGCTTCGTGGTTCTAGGTGGACAGCCATACATGCCCGATCCGAAAGCTCGTCACGCAAGGCGTGCTCCAAGTCCTCGGAGTGCTTGTGTGCTTGCGCTAATGAGAGGGAATCTGCCAGTTCGAGATCAAGATCGATCCGAGTCTCGTCCCCGATCAGGTAAATATTAACGTTGTGCACGCGTAACCCGAGGCGATCAGCGACGGCACGAAGGCTAGCAGCCGGTCCTTCGTGAGGGATGGCTTTCGGTTCAACATGAACTGTTGCTTGAGCTCCCGCTAACTCCGCTCGAATCGCTTTCTCGACCACTTCCGTCAGAAGGTGAGCGGTTTCCAGAGAGCCTCCACGTGGCGTGCCAAGCGTTACGTCGACGTACGGACGCGTCCCGACGAAGTGGGTCCGTAACTCTGTTGAACCTTTTACTACTCCGTCCAAACTCTCCACCCTCTGCTTCAGCTTTTCCGTCAGTGCTATTGGAACGTCGCCCATTAGTGCCCGAATTGCTTCTGTACCTAGGCGCCAAGCCGATCGCAACGCGATACACGCGACAATCGTAGCTGCGAACGCGTCGGCGCGTGACACCAGCCAACCAGGCAAGGTTAAGGATCGGGAGAGTAGAACCACCACCAAACCCGCTAATACTGCCACGGTGCCAAGCATGTCATTGGTGAAATGCTCCGCGTCAGAAGCTAATGCCTGGCTCCCGTAATCCTTAGAGGCCCTGCGCAATGCTCTCACCCGGCAAAGATCCACTATCAAAGCAATCGCCAATACACCGAATGACCAGACGTTCACTTGCGGTGCCGCCGGACTAAAAAAGATCTTTTCGAAGGCGTGATAAAGAATAAATAACGCTGTCGCCGCCAGGAGTGCCATTCCTGCCAAGGCGCCGAGGTTCTCGGCTCGTTCGTGACCATAAGGATGATCGGCGTCGGGCGGAACCGCCGCTATACCGATGACCAGGAAAGTGATCACGGTCGAGACGAGGTCGAACAGAGAATGAGCGCCCTCAGCGAGCAGACCAAGACTTCCCGTCAACGCTCCAACAATGAGTTTCAGAGTCGCAATGCCGCCGCTGGCGACAACTGATGCCGTCGCAACCCGCTGCTTCGCTCGGCTTTTGGCCACCCCATCAGTAGTTATTTCATTGGCGGCTCTGTTCATTCTCGTACGCGGGGTCGTTTGCGCCTCCTAATCTTTATGGACATGCGCGTGATGCGCCCGTTCCTATTGTAATTACTCTGATGGCGAAGCTAAGTAATACTGATGACTAAGTGATTGCATAAAGATTTCTTGCGGAAGTCGTCAAGTGGATCAAGCAAGCCGAGAGAAAATTTTAGGTTACTATCGGACAAAGTGAGTCGACGTAGTGCAGTCGGGCGAGATTTGCCAGCCAGACGTTTCCAGGCACAAGACTCTTAGGAGAGTCGAAGTTAGTTCGAGCTACCGATAACTGTATCGTATCTCACTGCGCACACAATCCCCGTTCAGTAATGCTAATTCTGTTAGCCGCTCCTGAAGTTCTTATCGCAACCTGCACTGCGACGAGAATAAAACTCGAATTTTACGATCTAGGTTTCTGAGGAGAACACTCGTTTTTCCGGCGAACCCCTGCGACCAACCCCCCAGGAACAGTGGGGTCTTAGTAAAGAAACATTGAAGCGAGTTGTCATCACTGGGCTAGGCCCAATTACGCCGATAGGTATTGGCAAAGAAAAGTTTTGGGCCTTGCACCCCGCGTCCGCGGGGTTAGGAGTGCTTTCAACGGACAAGCAAAAAAGATCCCGGTGAGCGGCACGAAGGTGTATTACGGCCATCCGCTCGGAGCAAGCGCTGCGATTGAAGGTGTGACTCTCTAATTCAACACGAATAATCGCGGCCACTCATTAAGTGGTTATTTCGGACTCAACAGGACAGCGCGCGTTACGTTGCTTGAATTCTTCGCGTTGCAGAGGATTTGACCGGAATCATTGATTCCGATGGCATCCGTTATGGTGAAGCCGGAGTTGGAGGCAATCAGGGTATTAAGATCGACGAGCGCGCCATTGCGGACGATAAGCGGGACGTGCTTGCCCGGAATGGGCGGATGGTAGCTTTGCTGAGGGAAAAAAGCGGTGCCGACGATCTGGCCAGAGAGATTGATTCCAGTTGCCTCGGTCGTTGAAGAACCGGGAAACTTACCCAGATCGGTCCAGACGCCGCTACTGTAGAGAACGGCATGGCTGCCATCGCTGAATCCAGCGACACCGACGATCTGGCCGTTGCCGTTAATGGCGGTTGCTTGGGAGTAGGTAGCGCCGGAAGGTACCCCGAGATCAACCATCTTACCGTTGGCATAAAGGAACGCGTGGCTGAAGTGTTGGGTTGTCTTCTTCGAGACGGCTATCGCGCCGTCAGAAACCCCCACCACCTGTCCGACGTCGTTGATGGCGGATGCCACAGCCTGAATGCCGCCGGGGAAAGTACCCAAATCGACCATCCGGCCGCCGGCGTATAAAAAGACATGAAAGCTATAATTGTTGACCCAACCTTCTCCCACTACCATTCCGGAGCTATTTATTCCATGCGCTCGAGTACCCGAAGGGAACAACGAGTCCGATTGGATATCTGTCATGCCTCCGTTGCCGTATAGAAATGCTCGGGAAATAGGGTTCGGATCGGAGTAAAAGATGTTGTAGCCTGCGGCTTGACTGGAGCCGCTGATGCAGGTCGCGACGGAGACATTAGCGTTAAGCGTGTTCATGTTCGTGGCCGTTCCATTGCGAAACAAAGTCGCGATCGCGGCGCCACTATCTGATATGCCTGCCGCCTGCCCGAGATTGTTGAGGCCATAGGCTTTGCTTGTGCTGTTTCCAGGTAACGCCCCTAAATCGGTGATCCCATAGGTCTGCGCTTGCAAACGCGCAGCGTTTACCAAAAGAACAAGCACGATTAGAAACAAACGTCGACCGACGTTGCCATTGTTGTGAATCTCCTTCTCCTGGCGCGCTCTTGAGGGAGACCGTGTCGCACAGGACACAAAAAGTGAGGGGGCCTCGAATTTCATATAAGAATTCTCGTTCTGGGGAGTCTGGTTGCTTGCGGTGACGTAGTCCGCTAAGCCTCCAAGAACTAGACCTGGAAATATCTGAATTTATTCCCTACAAACAGAGATCAGTCAGAAATTTTCTATATCTCATCGCTGTGTTGTCCGGCAGAAAAGGAAGATCGGTATGAACAAAGTTGAAACCAAAAAAAACTTACTACCATTTCAAAGCCAGTTGGCATCCGCTGTGGTCATGTTCGCACTGCTGGTGCCCGGATTCTCGATTCGCGCTTCGGATAACGAGCCAAGTTCGCAAAGACGGACCATTTGAACAGAAGTTAGAAAGGTAGCGAAGTTTACAGCTCCCGGATGTTGTGTCGGAGATAGGGATAACCTCAGGTTTTGGCGGCGATTTCAACTCTATTACTTAATTTGTAGCACGCTTACCTTTGCTAACTTCTGTTCAAAGATCTGTCTTTGCATCCTTGCTGTTACAAAAAAGGATTTGGGTAACAGTCCCTATAAGACGCGACCCTAAGGCTAGCCCGCTAATCCCCGTTACACAGGGTTCTCCGCCGGTGCCTGGACGAAAGCCGCAAACTGGCGCTCGAGCGCCTTGGCCGCGCCCGTGCGCCATGCCTCAGCGATGGATTGGGACACTGGATCGGGGAAGATCTCCTCTTCCCCGCTCTCCATTCCATCGAAAATGCCCGCTGCCGCGGACTCGGGAGAGGCTTTCGGTATCTCAAAACCGCGGTTCATATCGGTGTCGATGGGGCCGAGCATGACGGCATGTACCATTACTCCTTGGCCAGCCAAGATTGCTCTCATTGATTGCGTCATGTTCAACGCGGCTGCCTTAGAAATCGAGTACGCGGGTATAATCGGCAAGGCTGCAAGCGCCACCAACGAGAGATTGTTGACGATAGCACCTTGGGAGCGGGTCAGCGGCGGCAGGAAAGCGCGCGACATATTGAGCGGACCAAAAAGATTGACAGCTAAATGCTGTTCGATCACCTCGAAATTGCTCAGATCGTCGTAGATCGCAATACCGGCATTATTTATAAGAACGTCAAGGGTATCTATTTCGGCAGCCGCCTGCTGAATCTGCGAGGCGCTGGTCACGTCCAAAGTTACAGGCGTCACGCGTTTGTCAGGATGTCGGATTGCGTTGCGCGCACCCGCATATACCCGCTTCGCGCCACGCTTGAGTGCCTCTTCGACGAGAGCTCGACCAATGCCTCGGTTGGAGCCAGTGATCAAGACTGTTTTATTTGCGATAGCCATTTTGTTTTTGCTTTCCTATTTCGATTTGAGTTTTCATCACCTTTTGTGCCGTCGTTGGTTGGTACCAGCTAGATTAGTATCGGGTGTTGAACGGTGGGAGTGACAAGTGTGGCGGGATTCAGACTCCCTAATCTGCGAACCTGAGAACAGGCGCAGGGACCAAAGCTTGGAGGCATGCCATCCTTTATGAATTTCTTCTAGCATTAGGTGTAATTACATCTAATTACTAAGCCTAGGCACAGATTGATCAGTGGACAACTAAAACGAAACCGCCACCAAGATTGTGGTGAACGGAGATTTAGAGAGAACAGCAATGGATAATTTAGAGATATCTTGGGTATTTGAGCTCGCCATTAATCCCGGTCGATTTGAGGATTTGAAGACTCTAATGGCGGATATGGTTGAAGCGACTCAGAAAAATGAGGTCGGCACACTGAATTACGAGTGGGCTATCAGCGATGATCAACAGGTCTGCCACGTCTATGAACGCTACCGGGACTCCGCCGCCGTCGTGGCCCATCTGGAGTCGTTCGGCGCGAACTTTTCCGTGCGATTAAGGGAAGCGGTGACGCCCGTCCGCCTGGTTGTCTATGGCACACCAAGCGCACAGGTGAAGGATAACCTCGCCGGATTGGGCCCCGTCTACATGGCCCCCTTAGGGGGATTTAGACGATAACGCACAGTAGAAGAATATAGATATGCACACTGAAGATTACATCAGAGAGACGACGGGACTCCTTCTCGTCGATCCGTACAACGACTTCCTATCTCCGACCGGTAAGTTTTGGCCCCGAGCCAGAGAGGTCGCCGAGGAAGTGAACCTTCTAGCGAACCTGAAATCGATCGTGGACGCGGCCCGGCAGTCAGGTGTCCGCATCTTCATCGTTCCCCATCATCGCTGGGAACCGGGCGACTACACCCATTGGAAACACGCGACTCCCAGGCAGCTCGCCGGGGCTGAGAACGAGATCTTCGCGAAGGGTACCTGGGGCGGTGACTGGCATCCTGACTTTGTCCCGCAGGAGGGAGACATCATCATCAAGGAGCACTGGGCGCAAAGCGGCTTTGCTAATACTGACCTCGACCAGCAGCTTAAACAGCACGGAATCCAAAAGATCATCCTCATCGGCATGCTGGCGAACACTTGCATCGAGTCCACCGGCCGTTTCGGGATGGAACTCGGCTACCACGTCACCTTAGTCAAAGATGCGACGGCGGCCGAAAGTTGGGATGCGATGCACGCGGCCGAGCTCAACGGGCCTACCTTCGCGCACGCCGTACTAACCACGCAGGAGTTGCTTGCCGTACTAACCCCAGCGGTCAGCCAGAGTCTACGCTGATATGGCAACGCACACTGAATCATAATTGTTATGAGCACTAAGATGTGACCCTGATTCCCTGAGGCCTTTCCCACCGATTCACGCGGCATGCTTTGGGCGCATCGATTCCAGTTTATCTACCGGCAATAGATTTTTCCCGCCGCGAATCTCGGTTTCGTATTCTCGATAGAATTGCGGCGAACACCCTGTGGAACCCTTGAAAAGACGACTGAAATAGAATTCATCATCGAATCCGACCTCGTAAGCGATTTCTTTTACGGGTCGCAAAGTATGAAGCAACTGCCATTTTGCGTGTTTTAAGATCCTTTCCCGAATGAGGTCGGTCAGGGTTTTGCGAAAGTACGTCCTGCTTAGCTTGCCGAGTGCCCGGGGATTCATTCCCACGATTTTTGCATAGTCAGCGGGACGATGCTTCGATCGATAGTGTTGCTCGATCAACGCTTTCAACCGATCGAGTATCGGCGGGATGCGGGGGGCGAGACTCTCTGTAGCGCACGCGTCCTGGCTTATTTTCAGACGAGTTGCTTTGATCAAGAAGATTTTCAAATACGAGACCAGTATCTCAGAGGTGGCGAGCGCGCCGAAGCCTAATTCCGCCTGCATTTGCTCGACGATTGCATCGAAAACTGGCTCGTCATCCGGCGTTAACCGGGTCAATGGCACTCCGTAAACATTGTTAAACAGAACACCGTTGCATCCGACCGCTTCATGGTGAGTTTCGATACAAAGAAACTCCGCGTGAAAACGAATACAGACGCCGGTGATCGGTACCTGACTTCTCAACAGGATATCCTGATAAGGAGCCGCAAAGAGGAGGGCCGGCGAAGAAAAGGAGAAGGTCGCTAGATCCAAATCCCAGGCGCCAGATCCGGTCTTGATCCACCGAACGTTGAAATAGTTAGATCGTTCGCTGAACACAGATCCGGCAGCCAGCGTGAAATTCTGCAACTGAAAAGCGATATGGCCTTCACGCGGGTCGAGCAATGTCAAAGCAGCGGGCTGGCTTCCGGATTTCATGCACTCCCAGTTCTGTTCGGTCTTCTGAACAGCTCTTCGGATTTCAAATCCATCTCACAAGTATCGGACGACCCGGGCGTTTTCGTCCATGCATCCGTGGTGTCCATCCATTCCGTAAAGGAACTATTTCGAATATTTTTCGACATCGCAAATCAACATCGACACCTATGAACCATACTATCACCCAAGCTGAGCCCACGCTCAAAACTGTGCCCGGCATGATCACGCGCATCTTCGAAATCGCGGCGCGAGCGGATCGCGTCGGCGTCGTAGTGGCCCGCACCGGTCTCATCGTCGTCCTTCTCTGGATCGGCGGTCTGAAGGCCTTCAAATACGAGGCACAGGGGATCGTGCCTTTCGTCGCGAACAGCCCGCTCATGAGCTTCTTCTACGCGGATCCCGGCCATTACCAAGCGCATATGAACCCTGAGGGAACCCTCGTGCCGGCAAACGTTGAATGGAATGAGAAAAACCAGACGTACGCTTTCGCTTATGGCCTCGGTGCAGTGATCGTGCTGTACGCATTGATGCTCTGTCTCCACCCATGGCTTCCGCAGGTCGCAGCGCTGGGTGGATTCTTGGTATTCGTGATGTCGCTCGTAACGCTCTCCTTTCTCGTCACAACGCCGGCGTGCTGGGTGCCTCCGCTCGGCGACGTCAACCACGGCTTTCCATTCTTGAGCGGGGCCGGACGGCTGGTAATCAAGGATGCTATAATGATGGGCGCTTCCCTAGTTGTGATGGCCGATTCGGCTAAAGCCTGGTTGCGAAAGCAACGGCCGCCCGCATTGGACTCGCAATAGACGCGACCCTGGCCTTTTGCCTCTAGATCAAATTTCCTCTGGAGCAGCGGCCGGCAGCCGGCCGTTTTCAGGGGGCAGGGTGACCCGGGCGATGGCGAAAGCAATCGCGGCGGAGATCGCGATCCCGATCACCATTGGCTTCGGCGCGCCGTTAGCGAAGATGCCGGATACGGCCATCACCGCGGCGCCCACAACGAACTGCAACGCTCCCATTAGTGCTGAAGCTGTGCCTGCGATCGCGCCGTGATTTTCAAGGGACAAAACCGCTGTCGTCGGCAATACGAGGCCCAGGAACCCGTAGCCAACGAACAGGAAAACCATCATGAGCACCAGACTGTCGGCGCCCGCCACAAACAGGACGGCCATGATGCTCATGGCGAGAGCGAACCCAGAGACGGCCACGCGAATGACCCGCGCCAGACCGTATTTAGCCGTCATACGCGCTGTCAACTGGCTGAAGCCGAAAAAGGCGGCTGCGTTGAGAGCAAAACACAGGCTGAACATGGTGGGCGTCAATCCATAATGATTGACGATCACGAATGACGCGCTTGCCAGGTAGATAAAAAAGGAGGAAACCCCGAACGCGCCGACAAAGGTCAATCCAAGAAATGTGGGGTCAGCCAGGAGCTTGCGATAGGCTGCGATTGCACTTGCCCATGAACTATCGGCGCGATGGTGGATTTCCCGCGTTTCCTTTAACTGGGTGGCAGCAAGCAGGAATGTGATAGCGCCGGCGATGGTCAGCGCCCAGAAGACGCCTCGCCAGCCAAACCCCGCGATGATGAAGCTTCCAGTGA
>Ga0209240_1000488_pt1 | contig 16459 bp, 16 predicted proteins | sample GraSoi_2013_80cm_FD_185828 | JGI IMG/M metagenome (GOLD analysis project Ga0209240, IMG submission 185828) | Grasslands soil microbial communities from the Angelo Coastal Reserve, California, USA - Sample 9_17_2013_80cm (SPAdes) (version 2) | ecosystem: Environmental > Terrestrial > Soil >...
TGCCTCACCAGGGGATTTGCTGGCCGCCCTGCTGACCGACCGGTTCTTCCTGCTGCCTGCCCTCGCCGTCGCGGAGGCTCGGGCCGGCGCGCAAGCGCCTACCCACTTTTATGAATTCGCCTGGCAGCATCCCCAGGTCGGCGCCGGACATGGCCTGGATGTCCCGTTTGTGTTCGACAACCTGGCAGCGCCGGGAGCCGAGCTTGTCGCGGGACGCGACGCGCCGGGTGACCTGGCGGCCGAGATGCACGCGGCCTGGATCAGATTTGCTGTGACCGGCGATCCCGGGTGGCCGAATTACGGTGCCAGCCGCGCGGTGATGGTCTTCGATACGGGCGGCGGAAGCGTTCGCAATGATCCACGGCGCGACGAGCGCGAGATCTGGCCGCGCTGAGCGTCGCCGACTGGACCGTCGTCAGGCCTGGCGTGCGCCCGAACCGGCCTGCACAGTAGCGGCGGGTCGCGGTCGCCCCACGGATGCGCCCGCTGGCCGGGTTGGGCCTAGCCGGGTGTGGCGCCCGGCCGGCCATGGCGCCCGGTTGTTGGTGCGGCGTCGGCCGCACGGGGTCCTGCGCATTTCCGGCTAGGCGGCGCACTCCCGGCAAATAAGCACACCCTTGCGGGTCTCAGCGAGTTGACTCCTGTGGTGCACAAGGAAACAGCTTGAGCAGGTGAACTCGTCCGCTTGCCGCGGGATCACCCGGAACGACAATTCCTCATTCGAGAGATCCGCTCCAGGCAGCTCAAGGGACTCAGCAACGTCATCAGGGTCCAGGTCGATCGACGTCGACGACTTATCCATCCGGCGCGCCTGAAGTTCCTGCAGGCTGTCCTCAGTCAGCTCTTCGTCAGTCTTCCTCGGACTGTCGTAGTCGGTAGCCATGGTGGCCTTACTCCTCCATCGTTTAAATGTCGTCGCGCGGGTGCAACGCTTTCGAGGCCGTAGTTGTGCCCGAATCCGGCGGGGAATTCTGTCACGTCCTGTCTCTAGGTACACGTAGCCGACCTCAGCAGCAGTTCGTGTCGCACTGATTTACTCTCAGATCACTGTTAACTACCGCATCCGCCCATCTAGCGAGCCGGCGGGTCAGGAGTCCCGCTCGGCGTCAAGGCCAAGCAACAGGTCATGCAACTCGGTGAAGAGCGCGGGACCGGCGCTGATTGTCATCGCTGGACCAGCCGGCCGGCCGGCCAGCCCGCCGACGACGGCACCTGCCTCGCGGGCGATCAGAGTACCCGCCGCGACATCCCAGTACTGCACGCCCCGCTCGTAGTAGCCGTCCACGTTCCCGGCCGCCACCGAGCAGAGGTCGACCGAGCAGGCTCCGTTGCGCCGGATGTCCCTTACCCGCGGCAGCAAGGCGCTAAGCACCTGACCCTGCACCAGCCGCCGGGCACGCTCGTACCCAAACCCGGTAGCGATCAGGGCATGCGAAAGCGGCACATCCGCGGTGCAGGAAAGGGGTTGGCTGCCAGGTGGGTGGGCTTCGCCCCATTCATAGGGATCTGGGCGGTACGCCCCGGATGCCGCGCGAGTGAGGCCGGCCAGGCTTGATCGCCAGGCCCCGGCGCCGACCGCAGCGCCGAATAGTGCGTCCCTAGGCGGCACGCACACAACTCCGGCAACCACCCGCCCGCCGGCCTCGGCGGCAATGCTGACCGCCCAATCGGGCAAGCCGTACAGGTAGTTCACGGTGCCGTCCAGCGGGTCGACGATCCAGCGGACCGGCGCCTCTCCCCCGATCTGCCCGCCCTCCTCGCCGAGAATCGCGTCGTCCGGCCGCTCGGCGAGTATCCGGCTCCTGATCAGTCGCTCGGCGGCCTGATCCATCTCGGTGACGACGTCGGTCGGGCTGCTCTTCGTCCCGACCACGGCCGGTCTGCCGTGCTGGCCGGCCAGCATCTCACCCGCCTCACGCGCGACCGCGATGGCCAGGCCGAGCAGGCGGTGCGGATCGGCGGTGGCCGGCGCGTCGCGCGCAGGCTCCGCTCCGGTCACGGACCGTCCTGGGCGCAGGCGCGGCAACAGTACTGGCCGCAGAACATGGCCGCATCCGACCCGACAGGGATGGCCCCACGGCCGCCACGCCTCGCGGCGAAGTCCGAGACCAGCGAGGAGATCATCGCCACGAACCGGGGATCCGTGCCTGGTGTCGCGGCCCGCGCCATCGGCAAGCCAAGGTCGCGCGCCGTGCGCGCCGCCTCAAGGTCCAGGTCGAACAGAACCTCCATGTGGTCGCTGACGAATCCGATCGGCACCACGACGACCGCGGGCGCGCCGGCCTGTGCCACGTCGGTAAGGCAGTCGTTGATGTCGGGTCCGAGCCAGGGCACGGCTGGCGGGCCGCTACGGCTCTGGTAGGCCAGCCGCCAGCTTGCCCTGCCAAGCCCGGCGGCGACCAACCCCGCCGCCTCCGCCAGCTGGGCCTGGTAGGCAGTCCCGCGCGGGCCGCTCGCGGCGGCCATCGACTCCGGGATGCTGTGCGCGGTGAAGACCAGTTCGGCTCCGGCCCTGAGCTCCTCGGGTAGCGATTCCACGGCTTGCGCAGCGGCGTCGGCGAAAGAGGCGATGAATGCCTCGTGCCGGTAGTAGGGCGGGATCTTCGTCACCTGCGCAGCCTTCTCGCCAACCATGGCGCGAGCCCGCGCGATGTCGTCGAGGTATTGCCGGCAGCTTGAGAACGAACTGTACGCCGAGGTCGCGAACGCGATCGCGGTCCTGACGCCATCGTCGGCCATTGCCTGCATCGTCTCGGCCAGGTACGGCCGCCAGTTGCGGTTCCCCCAGTATACGGGCAGCCCGATGCCGCTGGCCGCGAAATCCTTCTCGATTGCGCGGACCAGATCACGACACCGCTCGTTGATCGGGCTGACGCCGCCGAATAGGTAATAGTGCTCGGCCACCTCAGCGAGCCTGTCCTCGGGCACGTCCCGCCCGGCTGTGACGTTGCGCAGGAACGGCATGACGTCGTCCGGGCCCTCTGGCCCGCCGAAGGAGACAAGCAGGAACGCCGCGTCCGTTGCCATAGCGCCATCCAATCAGGTCGGCCAGGGTGCGCCGGGCGACCCTGACCGCCGACTAGTGGTACTCGGCCGCGTACCGTCCCGCGAGGGCCAGTACCTCGTTGACATACCAGGTGGCATGGTTGTAGGCAAAGATCGCCTGGCGCAGGCCGACCTGCGTGCCTGACGAGGCGCCATCCGCGCACAGCATCCTGGCCGCCGACGGTACGGCGTCAAACGGGTTCATGATGTTCGGCTGGCCCGGCCGCCCGAATCCGCGGATCCCCCACCCCGCCCAGGTGGCCGGCATGAACTGCATGGGACCAAGCGCGCCAGCGCTTGACGGCCCCATGTTCTGCCCGTCAGCGCTCTCAATCTGGCCGATGGCTGCTAGCACCGTCCACGACATCTGGGGGCAGTACCTCGCCGCGGATGCCTGGAAGAGCTGGAGGTAGCTCGTGATCTGCGCGGGCTGGGTGATGCTCACTGGCAGCCGCTGGCCGCGCAGGTCGACCACCTTCGCGCTGGCACCGAGCACCCTGTGCACCTGCGCGGTCAGCGTGGCGATGCTTGGTCCCGGCGCGCTGATCAGAGCCGCCACCCGGCGCACAAGGCCCAGCTTGCGTGAGGTGGCCTGGTTCACGAGCAAGTCGACGCCCGCGATGTTGAGCCACGCCGATCCCGCGTAAGGAACAGTGACAGGAGACCGTGCCGCCAGCGAGTAGCTGCCGGTGCCCGACAGGCCGAGCCGCGCGGCCGCGGGGCTCGACGCAATGAAGTCGCCGGCCGCCAGACCCGCCCAGAGCGCCTGGTCCGACCCGGCCCGCAACGGCACCCATGACCTGAACTGATCCGGGTTCACCCCGATCACGCTGGCCGCCTTGCCTGACACGGTGATCTGGGCCCCGTCGAAAGCGATCATCTTCCTGACGCCCGGAATCGAGCGAAGGCCGGTGATGTCGCTGGCCGCCAGGCCGCTGGGCATCACGATCAGGAGATCAGGCAGGACGATCCCGCTGAGGGCGCCGGCGGTGACCGCAGGAGCCGAGGTACCAGCCAATGGACCGACCTGCGGGGCGCCGCGACCAACGGGAACTGGGCCGGACTGACTGTCCTGGCCTGCCAGCGCGGTCACGCCGCCGCTGGTCAGGGCGATGATGACAGCTATGCCAGCGAGAACGGCCCCGCCGCTTAGCACGGCAAATTTGGAGAATGACAGGCGGGCACGGCGACCGACACGCTCAAGCCAGGATCCCATGTCATTCCCATGTTAACCGCGCGATCGCGGTCCTAACCAATACCGGGCCTGCGCAGTTGCCCGGGCCCTCGGGGACAAACTACGTCGTCGTACCCTATACGGTCAGGCGGGGAGGTTGGAGCGATGACGCAGGTCCGGGCCCGGCGCGGCGACCGGGAACACGACCCTCACCCCGCGGCGAAGAGGAACCGGTACCTGGAGCTGTTGCGCGCTCCCGGGGCCCTCGCGTTCTCATCGGCCGGCTTCGTCGGCCGGATGTCCATGTCGATGTACGGGCTGGGCACCGTGCTCCTGATCGCCTTGCTGACGGGACACTACGGCGAGGCTGGAACGGTCGCGGCGGCCGGCGCGGTCGGATACGCGGTACTCAGCCCCGTGATCGCGACCCGGGCCGACCGGCTGGGCCAGCGCCGGGTGCTCTTCGTGCAGGCGGCTGTCTTCGCCCTCAGCAGCGTGGTCTTCATCAGCTTCGCCGAGCTGGGGGCGCCGTTCTGGACGCTGCTCGTAACTGGCCTGCTGGCGGGGGCATCCATGCCTTCAATCGGCACCATGGTGCGGACCAGGTGGAGCACGCTTGTTGACGGTGACGCGCAGCGGCTGCACACGGCATTCGCCCTTGAGTCCGTCAATGACGAGTTCATTTTCGTAATCGGCCCGGCCCTGGTGACCCTGCTCGCCACCCAGCTATTCCCGGCCTCAGGGATCGGCACGGCCAGCCTGCTGTGCATCGTCGGCACGCTACTGCTCGCTGCACAACGCCGCACCGAGCCGACCCCCAAGCCGAAGCCGAAGCAGAAGCCGAAGCAGACCCGTGACACAGTCGCAGCGCCGGCACCCGCCCGCCGGCTCCGGCCGTGGCAGCGGCTCGGCCCGGTCGGCTGGCCGAGCCTGCCAGCCGCCGGCCTGGTCACGCTCGCACCAGCCTTCCTGCTTTTCGGGGCGATGTTCTCCGCCATTGACCTCAGTACCGTGGCGTTCGCCACCGACCTCGGGCACCGGCCGGTGGCGGGCCTCATACTCGGGACGTACGCGTTCGGAAGCGCGGTCGGCGGGCTCTGGTATGGGTCGCGGCACTGGACGGCGCCGCTCGGGCGGCGGTTCACGACCACGGCCGCGCTCACGGTCGCTGGGGTATCGGCCTTCTGGGCGGTGCCGGGGCTGCTGGTGCTCGATGCGGTCGGGTTCATCGCCGGGCTCGCCATCTCGCCCACGCTGATGACCGGTTACGCGATCCTGGAACGGCAGGCGCCGCCGCACCGCACGACCGAGGCGATGGCGTGGCTGAGCTCGACGATCTCGGTTGGCGTGGCTGTGGGTTCGGCCTTCTCCGGCCACATCATCGACGCCGTCGGGGCGAGATGGAGTTTCGCATTCGCGGCATGCTGCGGCGCCGCCGGCGTCCTGATCTGTGTAGCGGGGCGTCGCCGGCTGCGGACCGACGATGACCAGCAACAGGCAGAATTGAGTGCTGCGACCTGAATCTGCCTGACCCTGACCCGGAGGGTGTTTCGCCATGACCAGCCACGACGCAACCTCCTGGCGCAACTGGGCCGGCAACGTTTCGGCCAGGCCGGCCCGGGTGCGGATGCCGGGGTCGGCAGCCGAGGTGGCCGCCGAGGTGACGAAGGCCGCGGCGGACGGCCTGCCGATCAGGATGACCGGCACCGGCCACTCGTTCACCCCAGCGGCCAGCACGGATGGAGTCCTGCTAAGCCCGGCCGGGCTCACGGCCATCAGGTCCGTCGACACGGAGGCAGGGCTCGTGACGGCAGAAGCCGGCTGTCCGCTCTACCGGCTGAACGAAGCGCTTTACTCCCGCGGCCTGTCGCTCACCAATATGGGCGACATTCAGGTTCAGACCGTCGCCGGCGCCACTCAGACGGGTACGCACGGCACCGGGCGGGCCAGTGGCAGCATGGCCGCGCAGGTCGCTGGCCTCGAGATGGTGCTCGCCGACGGCAGCATCGTGACGTGCTCGGCCGATGACCCGCAATCCGGGCTGTTCGACGCCGCGCGGGTAGGCCTGGGCGCGCTCGGCGTGCTGACCGCGGTCACGTTCCTGGCCGAGCCGCTGTTCCTGCTCACGGCGCGGGAAGAGCCGATGCGATGGTCCGAGCTGATCTCCCGGCTACCGGAGCTGATCAGCGAGAACGAGCACTTCGAGTTCTTCTGGTTCCCGCACAGCGAAGGCTGCCTCACCAAGCGCAACAACCGCTCACCAGGACCGGCGGAACCGCTGCCCCGCTGGCGATACTGGCTGGACGATGAGTTCCTGTCGAACTCGCTATTCGGCGCGACCTGCCGTCTCGGCTATCTGGCGCCGCGCGCGATCGCGACGGTGAACTCGCTCGCCAGCCGAGCGCTCAGCGCCCGAACGTATACCGACGCCGCGTACAAGGTGTTCACCAGCCCGCGCCGGGTCCGGTTCAAGGAGCAGGAATACGCGATCCCGAGGGAACATCTGGCCGACGTGCTCGGCGAGGTGCGCGCTCTGTTCGACCGCAAGGACTGGCTGATCAGTTTCCCGATCGAGGTCCGCGTAACGCCCGCGGACGAGCTGTGGCTCTCCACCGCCAGCGGCCGGGACAGCGCCTACATCGCGTTCCACGTGTACCACCCATCGCCGCATGAGGAGTATTTTCGCGACACCGAGGCGATCATGACGGCCGTTGGCGGACGGCCGCACTGGGGCAAGATGCACACTAGGGATGCCGAGTACCTGAGCGGCGTATACCCAAGATTCGCCGACTTCCTTGAGCTGCGGGACAAACTCGATCCAGACCGCAGGTTTGGTAACGCCTATCTCCAGCAGGTGCTCGGCTCATAGCGCCTGCCGCCCGCCAGGCGGACTGCATTCCCGCCCGCCTGACGCCGCGTCCTGGCGTGGATGGTCGGGTCATGGGGGCAGAATCGCTAGGTGCGTTTCCTCACTCCGCCCACTCATGACCTCACCTACAGCGACGTCTTCCTGGTGCCCAACCGGTCGGCGGTGACCTCGAGGAACGACGTCGGCCTAGCGTCGGCGGACGGCAGCGGCACCACGATCCCGATCGTGGTGTCTAACATGACGGCCGTCGCCGGACGCCGGATGGCCGAGACCGTCGCCCGGCGCGGCGGGCTCGCCGTGCTCCCGCAGGACATACCGGTCGACGTGGTCGCCGATGTGATCGCCTGGATCAAGAGCCGCGACCTGGTCTACGACACCCCGCTGACGCTGGGCCAGGAAGCGACGACCGGGCACGCACTCAGCCTGCTGCCCAAGCGCGCGCACGGCGGCATCGTCGTGATCGCCGACGGCCGGCCGGTCGGGGTCGTTACAGAGGCCGACTGCACCGGCGTGGACAGGTTCACCCAGCTGCGGCAGGTGATGTCGAAGGACCTGCTCACGCTGCCGGCCGGGGTCGACCCCGAGCGGGCATTCGGCCTGCTCCAGGCTGGCCGGCACAAACTGGCGCCGGTCGTGGGACCCGACGGGCGCTGCGTCGGCATTCTCACCAGGACCGGGGCGCTCCGGGCAACCATCTACACCCCGGCCGCTGATGCGCTCGGCAGGCTCAGGCTCGGGACCGCACTGGGCATCAACGGCGACGTCGCGACCCGCGCCAAGCAGCTAGTCGATGCCGGTTCCGATCTGCTTGTGGTGGATACGGCGCACGGCCACCAGGACAAGATGATCTGGGCCCTGCAGGCCGTACGGTCGGTCTCGCCCGACGTGCCGGTCGTGGCCGGCAACGTGGTCACGGCTGAAGGCACCGCTGACCTGATCGAGGCGGGCGCTGACATCGTCAAGGTCGGCGTCGGCCCGGGCGCTATGTGCACGACCAGGATGCGAACGGGAGTCGGAAGGCCGCAGTTCAGCGCCATTCTTGACTGCGCTGCCGAAGCTCGCAAGCTGGGCAGGCACGTCTGGGCGGACGGCGGGGTCAGGTATCCGAGGGACGTCGCCCTGGCGCTCGCCGCCGGAGCGTCGAGCGTGATGATCGGCTCGTGGTTCGCAGGCACCTGCGAGTCGCCAGGAGATGTCTACCGCGACCCGGAGGGCAAGCACTACAAAGAGAGCTTCGGCATGGCCTCGGCCAGGGCCGTCCGGCTGCGGACCGCGGCTGACTCGCCGTTCGAGCGTGCCCGCAAGGAGCTGTTCGACGAGGGCATCTCGAGCTCGCGGATGTACCTGGACCCGCTTCGACCTGGGGTCGAGGATCTGATCGACGCGATCATCGCCGGGCTGCGAAGCGCCTGCTCGTACGCTGGCGCGGCCAACCTCACCGAGCTGCACGAGCTCGCGGTCGTCGGCACCCAGAGCGCGGCGGGCTACACCGAAGGGATGCCGCTGCCGACCGGGTGGTAGGACCATGCCAGCATGGTCCGAGCCTCCCCGGCACCACCCGGGGGCCCGGCAGCCAGGCTCCAGACTTCCCCCAGGAGAGCCATGTCCCGATCACCTCGGTTCCGCGCCGCAAGCACGGTGGCGGCTAGCATCGCCGTCGCCGCAGTGACGGGAACGTGCGCGCTAGCACCGGCCAGGGCCGCGACCGCATCGGCCAAGGCCGCGACCGCCTTCCGCCATCCGCCGCGCTCCATCGCCGCGTACGCCGCCGAGCTGGCGGACGGGACGACCGGCAAGCAGCTGTGGGGGCGCCGGCAGTACAGCCCGCGGCCGATCGCCAGCATCACCAAGGTGATGACCGCGTTGGTGGTCGTGCAAGCGCGCCGTCTCGGCAGGCGCATTAAGATCACCGCCGCCGACGTCGAGTACGCCCGCGAGCACGGCGCCACCAGCGCGGGCCTGCGCCCGGGAGACGTGCTCACCGCCAGGCAGCTGCTCTACGCCATGCTGCTGCCCTCAGGCGCCGACGCCGCGTTCGCCCTGGCCAGCAGCTTCGGACCCGGACGGCAAGCCTTCGTGCGGAAGATGAACACCACCGCGCGCAGGCTCCACCTGGTCGGCACGCACTTCGCGACCTTCGTCGGGCTGTCGCTGCACGATCACTCAACGCCGAGGAACCTGCTGCTGCTCGGCGAGGCGGCGATGAAGCAGCTGGTCATCAGCGACATAGTCGCCCGCCGGCGGTACCTGCTGCACGCCGGTCCGCACCACCACCGCTACCTCTGGCAGAACACGAACCTGCTGCTTGGCCGCTACCCCGGCGCGATCGGGATCAAGACCGGCTGGACGCCGTCGGCCGGCGAATGCCTGCTGTTCGAGGCCACACACAACAAGCGGGTCCTGATCGGGGTGGTGCTGGACAGCGCGCCGACTAAGACGGGCGCGACGTTCACTGACGCCGCGCGGTTGCTCAACTGGGGCTTCGGCCTGCATTACGCCGTCAGAATGCCGCGGCCCCCGGCCCACGGTCCAGCGGAGTAAGGCCCGCGCGCAGTCTGCTGCCTGACCTAACCTCGGTGCCATGACAGCAGCAACGACGGCGCCCGAGCCGGCCGCGTCAGGTTCCGGCCCTGAGGTACTGGTCGTCGAGGACGACGAGGGGATCGCGACCATGCTGGTACGCGGCCTGACCAGGGGCGGCTACCGGGTCGAGCATGTGACGACGGGCGCTAATGCGCTCGCGCACAGCGTGCCGGACGTCGTCCTGCTTGACCTGGAGCTACCGGACGTCGATGGCGTGACTGTCTGCCGGAAGCTTCGCGAGCGGTCCTCCGTCGCGATCATCGTCGTGACCGCGTACGGCGAGGAGAATGACCGGGTCAACGCGCTCGACGCGGGGGCGGACGACTACCTTGTCAAGCCCTTCGGGCTGGCCGAGTTGCAAGCCAGAATGCGTGCCGTGCTCCGTCGCGTCCGGCCGGGCGGCGAGCTGATCAGGCACGGTCCGCTGACCGTGGACCTGCGCACCAGGAAAGTCACGGTGAACGAGCAGGAGGTGGCTCTGACACCCAAGGAATTCGACATACTCGAGTGCCTCGCCCTTGACCCTGGCCGGGTCGTCGCCCGGCACGAGGTGCTCGAGTCAGCCTGGGATTCGCACTGGTACGGGCCGAGCAAGGTGCTCGACGTCCACGTTGCCGCGTTGCGCCGCAAGCTCGCGGTGCCCGGCCTGATCGAGACCGTCTACGGCCGCGGGTTCCGCCTCGGCGAGGTCTGATGGCGCGCAGGATCGCGCTGGCAGTCATCGCGCTCGTCACCGTGCTGCTTGGGGTGGCAGCCGTGCCGCTCGGGCTGCTGACCGCAAGCCAGCACACGCATGATTTCCGCGACGACACGGTGGCCACGACCGCGACGGTGTCCAGCGTCGCCGAGGAATTCCTCGACGATCATGCCACCGGAGCGCCGCTGGCCAGGGTGGTCGCGGGCCTGCGACGCCGCGGCGACCTGGTGACTGTCTACGACTCGGCAGGCCGGCGGGTAGCGGGCGACCGGAATGTGCCTGGCGTCACGCCAGCCCTGACTACACGCGAGGGTGCCGGCCGGGACACGAGGATCTATACGGGCGCCGAACGGCAGACCGTGTTGATGCCCGTCACCAAGAATTCGGGCACCGTCCGCCTTGGCAGCGTCCTGCTGTCCAGGTCCACCGAGCCGCTCGAGCACCGGCTCGTCGTGCTGTGGACCTGGCTCGGGGCCGTGTCGGCGATCGCGTTGCTCGCCGCCGCCTTCATCGCGACCGCGCTCGCCCGCTGGGTGAGCCGGCCGCTCGGCTCGCTCGAGGCCGCGGCGCAGCATCTCGGCGACGGCGACTTCACCGCCAGCGCGCCCGCTACGGCAGGCCCGCAGGAGGTGCGCACGCTGGCCGCGAACTTCAATCGGATGGCCGCCCGCCTGGAAGCCCTGGTCAGCGGGCATCAGGCGATGATGGCAGATGTCTCACACCAGCTGCGCACGCCGCTCGCGGCCCTGCGGCTCCGCCTCGACGTGCTCGCCCTGCAGGCCCCCGCCGAGCTTGCCGATGAGCTGGCGGGTGCGCAGGGCGAGGTCGCCAGGCTGTCGAGAATGGTCGACGGCCTGCTCGCCGTCGCCCGGGCGGAGAACGTGACGGCTGCTCCCGTACCGGTCCAAGTCGAACGGGTGATCAAGGATCGGTCGGCTGCCTGGCGACTAGCGGCCGAGGAGAAGGCGGTTCAGATCAGCGCATCGGCCACCGAGCCGCTGACCGCCAGGATGCGCGAAGGCCATCTCGAGCAGATACTCGACAATCTGCTGGCGAATTCGCTAGAGGCGGTCCCGGTAGGCGGCCACATCCGGGTGACCGCCGCGATGGCGGCGACCCGAATCCAGATTGTGGTCGCCGACGACGGTCCCGGCATGAGCGAGCAGCAGCGGCAAGCGGCCTTCCGGCGCTTCGTATCAGCCACCCCTGGCGGCACCGGGCTCGGGCTGGCCATCGTGCACCGCCTGGTCACAGCCGACGGGGGGGCCGCCGAGCTGGGAGATACCAACGGCGGCGGGCTCACCGTGCGGCTCGATCTGCCCGCGGCGCCCAGGGACAGGGCGGCCAGAAAGCCAGGCGCGCTGCTCGTCGCAGATCGCGATCTTTGGCAATTCTGAAGAATTCCTGAACTGGTTCTCCAGCCTCATTCGGGCAGGCTGTGTGCTTAGCCGCAGTTCCGGACCGGGGGACCCCTGCGGACCCCCGGAACCCTACCCGAACGGAGGACCAATAGGTGCGCTGGCCACAGGAGAACGCGAGCACGCGCCGGGATGAGCATCTCGCGCGCACTCGCAGGCTGTCGGTATGGATCGCGGGCGGCGCGACGGCCGCGAGCGTCGCACTTGCCGGCGCGCTCGGGTTCGCGCTGCCCGGGCACGCAGCCAACTCGGGCGCCAGGGCGAGCTCGGGCGCTGGCTCGGGGCAGGGTTCCGGCCACGCGGCGGGTTCCGGCGAGAGTTCCGGCTCGGCGGGCCAGCACCGCAAGCTCGCGCCACCGCAGCAGCCGCCAGCCAACACAGGCGCGCCTCCCGTTGTGTCGTCCGGCGGATCGTGAGCAGGGTCAACTGGACCATGGCGGCCAGCCGGGTTAGCCGGGCGTCATGATCACCGAACACACTCTGAGCGCGCCGCTGACCAGCGGCTCCGCTCTGCTTTGGTACGCCACGCGTGCCACGGGCATCGTGTCGATGGTGCTGCTCACCGGCACGGTGATGCTCGGCGTGCTCGGGACCGCGCGGGCCGCATCGGAACGCTGGCCCCGGATCGTCACGGCCAGCCTGCACAGGAACCTGGCGCTCACCTCGGTCGCCCTGGTCTTCGTCCACGTCATCACGACCGTCCTGGACCCGTTCGCCTCGATCGGCCTCATCGCCGCGTTCATCCCGGGCAGCTCCGGGTACCGGCCGCTCTGGCTCAGCCTGGGCGCCGTGAGCTTCGACCTGCTGCTTGCCGTCATCATCACCAGCCTGCTCAGGGACCGCCTCAGTCACCGTGCCTGGCAGGCGGTGCACCTGCTCGTTTACGCGAGCTGGCCGATCGCGCTCTGGCACGGCCTCGGCACCGGCACCGACACCAGGCTGGCATGGGTGCTCGCCATCAATGTCGGCTGCGTCGCCGCGGTCGGCTGGGCGGTCTGGTGGCGGCTGTCTCTCACCGGCAGTCCGCTGACCCGCGCTGCCGGGTTGGCAACCTTGGGATTGGCGCCCGTGCTGACCGCGGTCTTCGTACTGGCCGGGCCGCTGCAGCACGGCTGGGCCAGACGGGCGGGGACCCCGACCACGCTGCTCGGCAGCAAGAGCCACGCCGCAGCCAGTCGCTCTGCCGACGGCCAGGCACGGGGCCTGGTTAACGCGCCGTTCCGCGGCCGCGTGTCGGTGGCGAGCGGCCCGGCAGCAAACCAGCGGACGGTTACCATCGCCGGCCGGATCTCCGCGACGCCGGTGCAGCGCTTCGTCGTCGTTTTGCACGGCACGCCTTCAGGGGGCGGCGTGGCGCTCTCCAGCGGGACCGTGCGGATAGGCCGCGCGGGGACGGCGTCGGGCCTCTCGGGACCGGTGGTACAGCTCGCCGGGCAAGAGCTGATAGCGGACGTCTCGGGCCCTTCCGGGCGACGACAGGCGCAGTTCAAGCTAACGATCAACGGCTCAGCGGTGACCGGAACGGTCAGTCTGCTGGCCACGAGCGGGGAGTAACGGTGGCACATCCTGTCCGTATCGGGTCGGTGCGCGCGATGTCCGGGGGCCAGCACCGATCCAGCCAGCTCGGCCTGACTAGCAGGCTTACCTCAGGCTGGCAGGCCTCCGGTCAGCCGGACGGGCTCGAGACGCACCTGGACAGATACGGCCCGCTGCCCGAGCCAGGCACTGGCCGGCACGAGGCGCTGATAGACGCCGTCACGCGGGCCGGGCTGACCGGGCGGGGCGGTGCCGGATTCCCGACGGGAATCAAGATGCGCGCGGTGGCATCACGGCGCGGCCCGGCCGTCATGGTGGCGAACGGCATGGAGAGCGAGCCAGCCAGCGAGAAGGACAAGGCGCTGCTGGCTCACGCCCCGCACCTGGTACTCGACGGCGCGGTGCTCGCCGCAACGGCGATCGGGGCCGGTGTCGTCCACGTCTGCCTGCCGCGCAGCAGGGAACAGCTGATCACCACGGTGCGTGACGCGGTAGCCGAGCGCGAGCAGGCATACCAGAACCGGATCAGCATTGAGGTGCACGACCTGCCGCATCAGTATGTGTCCAGCGAGGAGACGGCGCTCGCGGCTTGGCTGAACGGCGGCGACGCCCGGCCGACGTCCGTGCCACCGAGACCGTTCGAGCGGGGGGTCGACCAGCGCCCGACGCTGCTCGACAATGTCGAGACGCTCGCGCACGTCGCGCTCGTCGCGCGGTTCGGTCCCGCCTGGTACCGGCAGGCCGGCCTGGCGGACGCGCCTGGGACGATGCTGAGCACGGTGTCCGGCGCCGTAACCACACCCGGCGTCTACGAGGTCGAGGTCGGTACGCCGGTCGGCGACGTTCTCGCCATGAGCGGAGCCTGGCCTGATTCCGCCCACCTCCTGATCGGCGGCTACTTCGGCAGCTGGCATGACATTGCCGATCTCGCCAGAGTGCCGCTCGCCCCGGCAGCGCTGCGACCGATCGGCGCCGCACCGGGGGCCGGGGTGCTCGTCGTCCTGCCGCCGGATGCCTGTGGCCTGGCCGAGACTGCGCGGGTACTGGCCTGGCTGGCCGATCAGGGGGCCGGCCAGTGCGGGCCGTGCGTGTTCGGGCTCCCCGCGATCGCCGACGACTTCGGCCAGCTCGCAAGCGGGCGCCCGAAAGGCCCGCTGCTTGACCGGCTTGACCGACGGCTCTGGATGGTCAACGGCCGGGGGGCCTGCCGGCACCCTGATGGTGCCGTGCGACTGGCCAGGTCGGCCCTCACCGCCTTCGCGGCTGACGTGAAATCACACGTCTCCCGGCGGACCTGCCTGGCCGCCAGGCACGGCCAGCGGCGCGGCAGCGTGCTGCCGATCCCGCGCCCCGCTGGCCAGAAGGTGTGGCGATGAAGCACCACCTGGCCGTGAACCCGATCGCCTGCACGGGGCATGGGATCTGCGCCGAGATGCTGCCCGAACTGATCGGCCTGGACGAGTGGGGCTATCCGATCGTGGCCGGCCGCAACGTGCCGCCTGAGCTCGGATCGCTAGCCCGCCGCGCGGTACGGCTGTGCCCCACGCTCGCGCTGCGGCTGGAGGCCGCGAACGCTGAGCGGCGAGTCCGGCAGTGAGCCTCCGAGCTGCGCCGTCGCACCGCCGGGCCAGGGCGGCCACGACCGGGCGGGCGGACGGAAACGAGCGGCTGACCGCGCTGACCGGAGCGGTCCTGCTTGCGTTGCTGGCCGCGGAAGGCGTCACGATCTTGTTCAAGCGCCAGCTTCTGACCGCCCACTTCTTCATCGGCATGGTGCTCGTCGGCCCGGTCCTGCTGAAAGTGGGCTCAACCGGCTACCGGTTCGTCCGGTACTACACAGGGTCCGAGCCCTACGTCAGGAAGGGGCCCCCCGCGCTGCCGCTCCGGCTGCTCGGTCCGCTTGTCATCGCAACCTCGATCGGCGTCATCGGCTCTGGCATCGCCCTGGCCCTGGTCGGCCCTGTCCAGGGCGCGTCCTTCTGGATCTTCGCGCACAAGGCGACGTTCGTGGCATGGTTCTGCGCGATGTTTGCCCATGTGCTCTGGTACGCGCCGCAACTGCCGCGCCTGCTTCGTGCCCGATCGCGCGGCACGGACTGCGTCACGGCGACCGTGGCAGGCGCTCGCCAGCGGTGGCTGCTGCTGACCGCGGCGCTTGCGATCGGGCTCGTTGCCGCGCTCGCTACCTACCACCTAGCCGGAGGATGGTCCGGACTCCTGACCCGCGGCGGCGGCGCCTGATGTAGCTCGTGTTCTTCTAGTCGTCCACCGGGACGACGAACATCCGCGACCGACGCGGCGCGATCTTCTGGTAGTCGGCGGCGGTTGCCTTGCCCTCGTCGGATCCGAACCCGGCCTGGAGCGCCCCCTGGTCTTCGAAGTACAGCTCGGTGATCCGGTAAAACGACTTCTCCCCGCCGTCGATCGCGGCGCCGATCAGGCCTGTCTCGGTGCGCAGGAGACCCGGGATCTTGGCCACGAGCGGCATGTGCGTGCCGGCGTAATGCGCGTCGAACCGGGCCGGCCGCTCGCAGATCGGCTGCGATGACCCCGAGCGCGTGGTCGCCAGCCGATAGAACCCCGCAGAAGTTCGGAAAGTATTGTCATCAGGGTACAATTAAGTATGAAAGCACAGCTCAGGGCGGGGGTGGTCGCCCGAGAGAGCCACCCGGAGGATGAAGAAGAAGGCCGCTCGATTCCGAAGCAGGCCAAGCGCTGCTTCGCGGCGGTAGACGAGAAAGGATGGGCTATAGCAACCAGCCCGTACTCCTACAACGGGTCGGCGAGCGAGTTTGCCGCGCGATTTCATGACGAGTGGAAACGGCTGAGAGAAGACGTCGTAGCCGGCCGGCTCGACGTCATTGTCTGCTACCGCGCTGACCGGCTGACCAGGGAGCAGGAAGCATGGCACGGCTTCCTGAAGGACTGCCAGCGGTGCAACGTCAAGATCTACATCACGGCCAACAAGCGCCTGTACGATCTCAGCATCACGAGCGACAAGACCGAGCTATGGCGGGCCGGGCAGGCAGCGGCCGAGTACACCAGCACGATGAGCGACACAGTCACGGACGGGCACGCCGAAGCGGCCGAGCTAGGCCGCCCGTCGGGCATGAAGCCGCTCGGCTACGAGCGGGTCT
>Ga0209240_1000489_pt1 | contig 16457 bp, 12 predicted proteins | sample GraSoi_2013_80cm_FD_185828 | JGI IMG/M metagenome (GOLD analysis project Ga0209240, IMG submission 185828) | Grasslands soil microbial communities from the Angelo Coastal Reserve, California, USA - Sample 9_17_2013_80cm (SPAdes) (version 2) | ecosystem: Environmental > Terrestrial > Soil >...
CCCGTAAGCCTCCACCTTCAACCGGTAAAGCTGGATCTCTTCAGTGCCGAGCGTCACCGCTTCCCGCATTACGTCCACCCAGTTCCCCAGAGTCTCTCCCGGATGGCCAAAAATGAATTCGATATTGACTTGATAACCATGTTCCTGCGAATTCCGAATAGCCTCCAGCGCCACCGCCTTATCATGCGGGCGATTCATGATCTCCAGGACGCGCTCATCCAACGATTGAATCCCCAGGGTCAACCGATCTGAACCATAGTCTCGAAGGATTTTTAGCCGCTCCAAACCGATCGGACCTACCAGAGTCGAGGGATCGACGTCCCAGTTGAATTGGTCGCACTCCGACATGTCCAGACGCTTGGTGAAGAAATCCAGAAACCGCTTCAGCTGGGCCGGACTGAGATACGAAGGAGTTCCTCCGCCAATGAGGATGGATCTTACCTTGATCCGATCGATCCCTAAGCGCCGCATGTAGATGTCCATCTCCTTTTCCATTGCGCCGAGATATTGATCCATCTCCGCTTCCTTCTTGCCGAGCATCACCGGGTAGTGGCAGAAGATGCAGCGCTGCTTGCAGAATGGGATGTGCGCATACACATCCAGTTTGCCATCGGCTGGCAACGTGTAACCCTCGAACAATTTCTCTTCATCCACTTCGTCGTACATCGTGATCGGCGGATAGTGCACTGAGGGGAAAAAGTCACCGCTTCGACAAATTAAACCTTCTTCTCGGAGCCGATTGAAGTCAGCAACTCGACTGAGCGCTCGATCCATCAATGCGTCAGATATATTTGGAAACTGTCCGACGATATTCATAAGGGTTAGATGCCGAAATTGGCGACAATTGCAGAATATTTTTCGGCGCCATTTCATTCGTTTCTGGAACCGAGGTCAAGCCGGGAATGGCGGGCGTGGCGGGTTGCCGAATATGGGTCGGGAGGCGTCGGTGGAAGAAAAGACGTGCGTGAGAGGTGAAAGGTAGTCAGGGGTTGTCTGCCATTCCTTGGAGAATTCGACCTGATAACACGTCCCAGTGGGTACATTGCGGCCTTAGGTCGTCTTAGGCTCATCGCATTGCGGTTGGCTCAGCCAAATCACCTTTCACCTTTCACCTTTCACCGGTTTTCGCCCTTCAAGCATTAAACGCCAAAATCCCCGCCCCGCACAATGCAACGAGTGCTCCGATCACGGCGGCGCCGGTGGGATGTTCCCGGAGCCAGATGACAGCCAGCGGTAAAGCGAAGACCGGCTCGGTAGCAAGCACAGTATTAGCGATGGAAACGTCCAAGCGTTTAATGGCGTAAAGTGAAAGCCAAAACCCGCCGAAGGTGACGATGATCACGGCAGCCAGAAACCGCCACCGCAGGCCGGCTTGCCGAAGTGGAACGATCCAGTTCCCCAGCTCTTTTCTGGCTAGCCCAACCGCCAGCATGCCGGCAAACCCGAAGAAAAGCCGGAGAAAAGTTCCTTCCAAGGCCGACACGTCCTGAAGGCCGATTTTAGCGATGATGACAGAGCCTGCCATCGATAGGATGGACAGGATACCAAAGAGCAAGCCTAAACCCCGGTCCCGGGGTTCTTGATCGACCTCGACCTTATCCTTGAAAGTGAGACTAACACCGCCAAGAACGAGCCCGATTCCGGTCCAACTGACAAGCGCCGGCCGCTCTCCTAGAAGGCAAAGTGCCATCAGTAATGTCACCACCGGCGCCAGTAACATGAGAATGACCAATTGATGCGCTGGCAAACGGCGCAGTGCCGCAAAGAAGAAGGTGTCCCCGAGAGAGATACCGAGGAGGCCGCTCAACGCCAGCCACCCGAGCGGAAAAGACTTCACCGGCGCCCATCCGATCAAACAAAGAGCAGCAGCCAACAGCAAAAGACCCAACAGGCTCTTAATGAAAGTCATCGCCATCGGCGAGAACTCTTTACCTATCCCCTTAAAAAGAAGCGTACCCACCGCCCAGGATGCGGCGGAGCCGAGAGCGGCCAGAATGCCAATGAAATGCGGGCTCAAAGGGGAGAAAGAATAGCAAATAGCAGATAGCAGATAGCAAATTCACACGGACCTCGCATTGAGCGTCGTGAGACCTGAAATGCCTGAATTTGCTATTTGCGATCTGCTATTTGCTATTTTGTGTTCGCTGTATTCGTCGTGTCCGCTATTCGCTCCGTTCGCTTCTTAAACACCAACACATAGCGTTGCGGAATGAATTGATATTGTTCAGCTAAATCGAAGCCGTAGTAGTAGAGCTGCCCAATGATCAACTCTTTCGCGATGTGCGGCCCGTGATAAGGCAGAGTTCCTTGGGTCACAACCGCGTTGTCCACAATTACTAACCGGCCGTCAGGCTTGAGTGCGGTCTTCAAACTGTTAACAAACCGGTCTTTTACTTCTTCCGTCAGCGTTGTGTAGATAATGTGATACAAGGAACACATGAAGACCATATCCGCGCTGTTCGCCGGAACGCCGGCCGAATCCTGTCGATCCTTGATGGTCTCGACGTTTTTGATATCAAACTTGGAACAAAGGCTCTTTATGTAGTTGAGATGCTCCTCGACGGTGTCAATAGCAAGCACCTTACCGTTCGGCCCTACTAGCTCAGAGAATTTGAAAGTGTAATAGCCCGGTCCGCTGCCCACATCCGCGATCGTGGTTCCCGGCTGAATCTTTAGCGCGTCGATAATCTTGCTGGTCTTTTCCCATTCTTCCCGGCGCGGATTATTGAAAAGAATAAAGTCTTCAAGAAAAGCGATCCTGTCTCGCCCGGATTCCGTGCCGGAGTCAGCCAATTTCTTTAACTTGTATTTTCGCGTTAGATATTCCTTCAGGTTGGCGAAATCGTTCGCACTGAAGAATTCGAAAAAGCTTTTATGGTAGCGGTCTGCCAGCTTTTGCTTGCGGCTATCTTCAGTTCCGAGCAGATAGTCACAGAACCATTCTAAGGCCGTGTATTCGCCGCCGTAGTGTTCTATCGGGATGATCGTTTCGTAGATCTCTTTAGCCTTCTTCGCATAGCTCAGGTCTTTGCTGTCCAGAGCGCTCAATAAAAATCGGCCTGCTAACGTTCCTTGTTCGGTAATCGTGAAAGTATCAATACTGCCGAGGTGCACTAAAGAGACCTTGGATGTGATCTCAGCGGTGTTTTCAGCGGGCTTCTGGGCATCACCGGTCTCATCGGCGGCGAATAGCGGTGAGGTTGAACAGGCAATCGAAAAAAGAAATAGATAAGAGAAACGTAGTGAAAACATAGAGGTTTGGTTGGTTCAGCTTTGGTAGGGCGAGGCTCCCGAACGGCCCTGCACAATCTTGGGTTTCGGACGTCCGATCCTCATCCAACACAGATCAGGCATCCGCTCCATTTACTTTGAGCATGATCCGCTTGAATGCGTCTAACTGATCGGCGTTCAAGATCTTCTCTACTTCCTGGCGTTCGGATTCCATCAAGTTAGTTAACGTTTGCCTAAGCTCTGCTTCCTTCTTCGTCCGTTCATCGTCGCTTAATGTGCTCAGGTCTACGCTGCCTAACTCTTTCTTGATTTCCTGCTGGTATTTATCGGCCAAACTCGCGAGCTGCTGGCTTTGATCATCCGTTAGTTTCAGCTGCTCCTTGATATCTTTGGTTTGCAAGAGCTGCATCGGATCGACTCCAAATTTGTTACCACCCGGGTCATCCTGCATCCAAGGTGGCGGACGCTGATCGCCATCGTCCGAATGATCCTTAGTCCACGGCGGAGGACCAAGGGTGTCCCCCGCACGAGCTGCGACCGACAGTAACAGCAGCACAATCGCTAGGGTAATAGTGCATCGTCTCATAGAATGCGAACGGCCGTTATCCCGGTAACGGCGGCGGGTTCGGCGTTTGTTCCCCGGATCTCGCTACTAAACCGGCTCTCCGCAGAACCTCAGGCATATCGCGCACGGTTTGTCGATCCTTCTCTTTTTCATCTTCTTCGAGCGCGTCGTAAGGGACTAGCAACGGATGACGACGCAAAGCATTGTCCCGAATCGCGCCAAAAGACCACCAAGCTAATCTGCGCTCCGCGGTCCAACGCATATGCTCTAAACGGGCCAATTGTTCCAGGACATCCTTATTGAACGAGATGGGAGACGCGGCCTCATTGCGAGCTTCATCGATCGAGTAGCCCAGGCGACCAAGTAAATAAATAACATGATCGGCTCGCTCCCGGTTGGATTGGCGCAGGTCTTCATCAATTGCGTGCCAGGGCTTCAGGCTTGGATTGTCGACGGGTAATTCACCTTCCGCCATGCGCGCTTCGCAGTAACGCTCATGAATGGAGCGTGCTAAACGGAATCGCCCGGTTTCGCTAAACCGGGCATAAGATGCGATCGCCGAATAATCACCAAAGAACCGCACATAGCCCGCATTGGCGCCCCAAGAGAAATGTTTACGGAATACCCGGTTCAATCGGTCAGCCCGGCTATGGGGAACATAAGTTCCGCTGAAGTGCTTAATGACACCACGTTGGCCAATCGTGGAACACTCTTCCAGACCTCTCGACCCTTCCGCTAGAATCAAAGCCCGAGTCGGGTCAGCAAACGACTCGATCATACTCAGGGGCTCTTGTTCCGGGGAATGGAAGTTCAGAATACAAATCTCCTTTAGAGCCGGATAGCGAAGATCGACTCTCTGAGCCATTTCCCGCGTAACGATCCAATCGAGTTTGGGCTTAGAGCCGTCGAGCAAACCGCCTAGCTTCGCGATCTTGAGAGCAATGGCTTCTGCTAACGGATTGGAGCCAACGATCAAGAACCCATTGGCTCCATCCCCTAACCCTTTGCTTCCAAAAAATTGGAACACGAAATCACGAGCGATGTCCTCGTCGGTAGAAAAGAATTGAACGAAGAAATAAGGGTGAGGCTCGAGCACCACCACGCCTCGGCGAACCGCGGCTAGACTTTCGGCATTGGGCGCGGCCGCAAACACGCTGATCGGAGTTCTCCGAGGTTTCTGGTCCACCGCATCCTCAGCCGCAGCTAGCCACAACACGAGTTCGCCGAGATCGGACGCGAAAAGAACGAGATGCGTTACCTCCGCTAGACCAACCCGCCCGAGAAACAAAGAAAACGAGGCCGGCTCGAGAGCAATGCCAAAAGAGATCGCAATCGAAGCAGCTGTTGATCCCGGTGCAGCGACTAATTTGGCCGGGATGCCTTGGCGAGCGAGCTCCAGGGCGGTCAGGGCCGCGGCGGTTGAATCGCCGGCAACCAGAAACAATAAATTCTGTGATGGAGTATTTGCAGCCGGCATCATCTCACCTCGCGCGACTCCATAGCTTTGCTCGAATTTGCGAAATCCAACCCGCCACTAACCCAAATACCGCAGGCACAACCGCCTGCGCCCAACTGCTCAGCAAGAGTCTGGAAACCACCAGAGTTAAAAGAGTCATCAAGGCCAAAACCGCGGCGTTGTACCATTCGGTTGCGATGACCACGTTAATAAACGGGATGGTCTTGAATCTTGCCAGCAAGGTTTCATGCGGCCGATCCCAAATCTTCGCTGCCTTGTCATTGCCAAAGATTTGATCGGTAAACTGGGTCTGATATCTCGCCGACAAATCATTGCTCCGCCGGCTAAGATCACCCACTAGACCAGTGATTGAGTGGATGAGCTCTTTCGCATCATCGGTTGTGGCCACAGTGTTTTCGGCGACGGTGGCCGCGTTCTTCCAGGCTCGGTAAACAAATTCTACCTGCTCGGCAGCGATCCACCGAGAATGATTAGTATATAACGCGATCAATCCTTCATAGGCCCAGCGAGAGGGCATCAAAGCGGCTACTTCCGGAACGGTCTTCAGAAAGTGCTGTTCTTTGGTCTTGCCATCGACGGTAGCAGTTTTCTGATAGAGCATTCCGGTGGCCTTGGCGTCATCGACCTTCGCCTGGGCTACCTCGGTCGGAAACATCACTAAGGGCTGCAAGTCACCGAACTTAAACGGATCGGCCCCCGCCAGGATCAATTGCGGAACCAGTACGAGCGGCAGCGCATTCGTCGCAGCCGCTTCTTTGATATTAGGAACGCTGGAAACAGCCAAACCTAAACCGACTCCGACGGCTGAGACGAGCCAAAGATAGAACAAGTAGCTCCAGAGCGACTCGGGTACTTGCAGCAAATACATGCTAATCACCGTATACAAAAAAATCGGCACAAAGTCGGTCAGTACCAGAGTGGCAAACTTTGACGCCAGCCAGAGGGTCAAATTTACCTTGAGAAGCCTTTCGCGGCGCAGGATCGGGCGTTCCCGCAGCACTTCCGTGATGCTCGATGACATTCCGATGAAAAGGGCAACGATCGAGGAAAGAAAAGGAAACGAGACGAACAAATTATTGCTCTTAAGGACGGGATTTGAGCTTAGGATTTTCCCAACCACCAGCCCCAGAAAAATCGCGGTTATTAACGAGATGCCCAGGCCGAGATGGTCGCGCAGCTTGCATTTGAGCGACCGCTCAAACAGGATCTGCATCTGGCGCGCGAGCCAGCCACGCAAAGGTTCGTCTTCCGGAGATCGCGTCAGCTCAGGCCCAGGTATAGGAGAAAAATGTTTTCGGCGAAATGCATCGAAGCGCGCCTTCCAGTATTCCGGATCAAACATCCGGTGTTCCTCCGTGCGACCATCCACTTGCCTGGCCGGCGCTTCTAACGCCGCCAATAGACTGCCCGGATCGAACTCCTCGGCGTCTGAAGCGTTCGGAACCGGCGCCACTTTTTCCAGGTAAGAACGGGCGTTCAGTGGATCCCCGTAAAAAGCCGCTAAACCTCCGCGATCTAAAAGCAGCAGCCGGTCAAAAAGTCTAAAAAGCGCGACACTGGGCTGATGAATGACCACGAAAACAAGGGCTCCGGCGTCAGCTCGGGCGCGAAGAATTCGCAATATTCGCTCTGAGTCACCAGACGATAGACCCGAAGTAGGCTCATCCAGCAAAAGAAGCGACTTAGGCGTAAGCAATTCCAGACCCAAACTAACCCGCTTCCTTTGCCCGCCGCTCAAGGTCTTGGTGTCCTCATCTCCGACAATCACGGTGGCCCGATCCTTGAGATCGATCTCCTCAAGGACGCTGGTTACGCAGTCATCGATCTTCTTTTTAGTCGGTTCGGCCAGGCGGAGCCGAGCTCCGTAACGCAGGTTTTCGGCTACGGTAAGAGTCGAGAAAGTGATATTGTCCTGGGGCACATAACCCAGCAGGCGAGGATTCTGTCTGACCAAACGTGACAGATCGACTCCGTTCATCTTTATCACCCCCGCCGTAAGCGGGACGGAACCGATCAGGGTTCCGAGTAGGGTCGATTTTCCGCATCCGCTAGGTCCCATCACGGCTACCATTTGGCCGCCTGCTGCTAAGCATGAAATCTCCCGGAGGCCGCGCATTTTGCCGAAATTGCAGCCCACATTGTCCAACTCTAACCAGCAGGACGACGCGGTTCTCTTATCCGAGGTGCCTCCCGCTCCGGATAATGCCAGGATGACTTCGGCGATTTCGCTGACCGGGGTCTTCACCCCATCGAATTCAAGGGTACCTTGCCATTCGAACCGCCTTTCCACTCCCGCTTCTGTTACTGCCAGCCAGGTCGGTCTTAGCGTACACGTCCGACCGTTTGGTTCTTCGGAAGGCCGCCGAAGAACGAGCCGTCCTTCCTTTTTTAAACTAAACTTCGGTACCCCGTTAGTTCCTTGATGAAACCAGCGCTGAAGCATTTGCAGCTGGCGGTATAGAAGCCGGAAACGGCCAAACCTGAGCTCATCCAAGGAATCAAACCGAAAAGCGAAATTGGCCGGCACCGGTTTTCCCTCCAGTGACGCTCCGTTCCGCCCGGCCGAAACGTAAAAGTCGTTTTGCCAGTAGGTCACATAGAGAGAATCGGGCAGGCCTTCGACACAGAACGAGTTCGCCGCACCCGCCGGCGCCAAGCGAAATTGCACCGGGCGCCTTGGCGGAGGCTGACTTTCAGCAAAATTTGGATCTACCACTGCCCCGACAAAGGCCAAGACCGAATCGGATAGACCGAGGTTTTGTCCTATGGAACGCAGGCGTTTGGCCCAGCCGGGATCTACCCGTTTCAGAATCTCGCAGACCTTGATAGCAAAGAACGCCTTCCCCGCGACGTCCCAGGAAGTCCTGAGCGCTTGCATCGCTTCTTCGAAAGGCGTGGGCGAATCTCGATATTGGTCGACCGCTGCCTCGAGTACGGTCGCTATTTCCTCCTGATAGTTGAAGTGCAGGTACGCTGATATCCCCTGCTGAATGTCGTCAGCGGCAGCCCGGCTGGCAGTGAATAAACTTCCGAAAACCTTGATGATTTTGGCCGTTCGCTCATCCCGATGCAGAACGTTCTTAAGAAACAAGGGAGTTTCATGCGCTGCCTTAACTGTACCTGCTAGATCCCCGCTCATCGTTGATCCACTTCAAGCTACTCGTTTTGCGCTCCCGATTTGGCCACGTCTGCGTGGGCGAATCCCATGCCATCAACAGGCGGCCCAAAACAAAAAGGCCCCTTCCATCCCGGACCATTAACAACTTTGCGGCTGGTCCGGGAGCCAGAGAGCCCGAAACGAGAGGCTGGTACCGCGCAGGTCAGGAGGCTACTGTTTCGATAGTCTTTATCAATTGCCCGGTCTTGTCCCGGAGAGCTGTCACTTCTTCTTTCGAGAGCGGCTTGGATTGGTCTTTCTTTACCACTTCCGCTATTTCGGTAGCCCCATCGGTAATCGTTTTGTAATTCCCGTGCTCCTTACCGTCGTTGTTGGCCTTATAATTCTGGCCTACCGCCTTAAGCTGAGTCACCAATAAGCCGGGTAACGGACCTTGCCGGATCAATAGCGCCGCCTGTTCGTTGTAGTTTTCCGCCACTGCGCTGCTGATGATGTTAAGCCCAGTCAACCAACCAGTAGCAAACGACATCGTCGCCTCTTCTTTGTGGGATCCGGACTTCAGTTCTTTCGCCACATCCTGAGCAATCAGGTCGAGTTTGGCATTTACTTCGTCCCATTTGCCTGCTTTCGCCGCATCCTGCGCTTCTTCGGCTTTAGCCTTTATGTCTGAAGCCACGCTAAAACCCGAAGACAATTCTGTAGCTACCTTCGCGGCTTTCTCCACACTCTCATAATCCTGCGCCATGATAGCCACAAAGGCGACTGCCAGCCGGACCCCCAGGTTGGAGATCTTGGAAAGGTCATCCGGGTAATCGGATTTCTCGAAATTCGGATCGGAGACCAACTCGCGCACCTTCGTTTTCCAATCGAACTCTGGTAACGCGGCGCTGATTGCCTTAAACAGCCAAGTCGGCGACGGCAGGTTTCCGCTGCTCGTGATCGTTTTCTCGTCAGGAGTCCCCGCCGGAGTTGCCGGTGCTTTCTGCGCTTTGGCTGTACTGAAGCTAATAATGACCGCTGATAGGACTAACCCTGTCAGCCTGATGGGATGAGGGATTTTCGCCATATACACGCTGGGTAGACGCCAACCGGATATCAAATTGCAAAAAAAATGCGAGCAGGAAGAAGAAAAAGCGTCTTCGAGGACGACTTTAGTCCGGGCCAGCCCGGCGCCCTTTTTTGTTGGTTTAACTTTGGAAATCGCGCGGTAATATTCAGCTCGATGCAACTGCCCCCTACCCTTTTTGTCTACCTGTACCAGTTCTTCCTCTACGCGATTGCCGGTATCCTGCTTTGGCTATTGGAGCGACGCCTGGTGCACGGGCCGTTTAAGAAGAAGTAACGGCGTGTGGGCGTTTCGGCGTAGGTAGCGGCGGCACACGCGTTAGGGCGATAGAGACCGCGGGGTATGAAAAACGGATGGGACTGATGCAACCTATGGCACTTATGGGATGAGAACGCGGGGCTAACAGCCGAGCATAGAAGATAAGTCCCATGAGTCGCATAGAGCCTGTCGCGCCGTAGGCTTGGCGAAGGCGGATCCCATCCGTTGCATTTCCCACGACTCTCTCATCGTATAGGAGTGCGCCCACGCCGATACGCCGATACGCCCACACGCCTCAGCATCCCAGCAACCCGGCCAATTCGATCATATTATGGGCCACGAAGTCCCACGACCCTTCAGGCCCAAAGTCTTTCGTCTGGTGAGGGCCATATTCGGTTGGGCGTGCCACGAAGGCGGTCTTTAACCCAACCGCTTGAGCAGCCTTCAGATCGTAATTGTGAGCAGCAACTAACATCACCTCCGCGGGAGCGGTCTTTAACAACTCGCAGGCGCCCAGATAGGTCTCCGGGTCTGGCTTATAGTGTTTGAACAGATCGGCACCCAAAACCGCATCCCAGGGAAGACCGGCAAATTTTGCTAGATCGACCAACAACGAAAAATTGCCGTTCGAAAGTGGCGCCAAGATAAATTTCCGTCTTAGCCGGGCGAGCCCAGCAACTGAATCGGGGCACGGTGACAATTGATGCCAGGCAAACGTGAGTTGATCGATCTCCGGTGCAGTAAGATCCGACAACTGAAACTCCGGGAGCAGTTCGGTCAACGCCACACGATGCAGCGTATCCAGGTCGGTCCAAGGAAGTTTACCGGTACGTACCCGGTTCATCATCGGCTCATAGGCCGCGCGCCAACGGTCGGCGATCTCGGCAGCAGGTAGCTGCCGTCCTTTCTTACGGCCGAAGTCCGTCAAAGTCGCAATCAGACTGGTCCGCCAATCGACAAGCGTCCCAAAAGTATCGAACAGGAGGACTTTCATGCCGGAGCATACTGGATCGAGCGTGAGGCACAATGGGACGTATGGGCGTATCGGCGTGTCGGCGTATCGGCGTGTTGGGCGTCTAGCGAGTTGAACGGCGCTTAGCGGGACCAGGCTTGATTATCCAGCGATCGGCCTGATCGATCATCTTAACGATCTGCGATATTATCTTGTCGCACGCATCGTCGAGCTCTTCGAAAGTTTCGCGATCGATATATTGATGATGAAAGCCGATCTCGAGATGGACTTGCGTTTCGCTCGCCTCGGTCTCTGCATCATTGAGCTTAGAGATAAATGCCGCTTTGTACCGCCGCTTTCGCCAAGCTTCAGCCAGGTTTGCGCAAATCGAGCGGCATGAACGCCTGATTTGATCAGTTAGGGTGAAACGCTCATCCGGTGGGAACTCCTTTGATAAGGCGAAAACCTCCATTACCAAGGACATTGCTCCTTGGTAAACGTCCAAATCCCGAAAATGCTTGACCATTGGCATGATCCCCACGGAATAGCCTATTAGAGCTGAGATATCCACGCCGACACGCCGACACGCCCATTCGCCCACTCCCCGACACGCTTCATTGACGCTCGGCAACTCTTCCGGCTAGAATGGGGTCGCAGATCACAATAAATCATGCACCCCCCAGCAACGACTATTGCAGTTCTTCTGTGGCTCGCGTTTTGTTTGCGCCAAACAGAAATCGATCCAGGACAAATCGTGTCCTGTTCCTTCAACGCAGTTCTACCGAGGAAAAAGCGATGAGTACGATAGCCCACGGAGAACTCGACGATACCCAACGTCGTTCGATGCTCGTTCGAGCTGTGATCGCTAGCACAATCGGTACCTCAATCGAATGGTACGATTTCTTTTTATATAGCATCGTAACGGGACTGGTCTTTGCCAAACAATTCTTCCCGACGGTCGATCCTGTGGTTGGAACGTTAAACGGTTTTCTAATCTACGGAGTAGGATTTCTAGCGCGACCGGTGGGAGCAGCGATCTTTGGTCATTACGGTGACCGGATGGGTCGAAAGGGCGCGCTGATCGCAACCTTGCTATTGATGGGGGTAGCCACCTTGTTAGTGGCTTTCGTCCCTCCCTACTCTCAAATCGGAATTTGGGGCGCGATTATCTTGACCGTCCTCAGATTCATTCAAGGGGTGGGCGTTGGCGGCGAATGGGGCGGCTCTGTCTTATTGGCCATGGAATGGACCAAGACATTTGGAAACCGTGGGTTCGTTGCTGCGTGGCCACAGTTCGGCGTCCCGGTAGGTTCGTTTCTGGCCAACCTCGCAGTGCTCGGGTTTGCCGCTGGGCTTTCCGGAGACCAGTTTCAGACTTGGGGCTGGCGAGTGCCTTTTGTCTTCAGCGCCATCTTGGTCGTGGTCGGACTATGGATCCGACTGGGCATCTTAGAAACACCGACGTTCGCGAAGCTGGTCTCGGAGAACAAGATCGAAAAAGTTCCAGCCATCAAGGTCTGGCAGCGCCAGCCAATGTCCATCGTCCTCTCGGCGCTAATCCGCCTGGCCGAACAAACTCCGTACTACATTTTCACCGCGTTTATCTTTGTTTACGGAACCGGCCAATTGAAGATGGAGAAGACTTTCTTTCTGTATGCGATGTTGGTTTTTGCGGCGATTGAATTCTTCTGCATCCCGTTTTTTGGACATCTGTCCGACAGGATCGGGCGTAAGAGGATGTACTTGGCTGGTGTTGTCACCATGTTCATCTATAGCTTCCTCTTTTTCGGCTTGTTAGATTCGGGTAACCCGACGTTAATCTTCTTGGGCGCCATTCTTGGATCGATACCACACGCCATGGTTTACGGTCCGCAAGCTGCTTTGATCGCTGAACAGTTCACCCCCCGAATGCGTTACAGCGGGGCGTCGCTCGGCTATCAATTAGCATCCATCATCGCCGGAGGACCATCGCCTTTGATTGCGACTGCTCTATTGGCCTGGACTAAATCGGGATGGACCGTCGCGGTCTACATGGCAGTCTGCATCGTGATCGCCTTCGTCTCGACTTTGTTCATGAGAGAGTACTACCGAGAAGATATCAACGAAGAATACACTCATGTCGGCTAGTAAGCCTCTGCCGGTCACAACACCCGCCGGACGGGTCACCGGCATTTTTGACTTGCCTGCACCACGAAACTTTTGCGATTGGAATTGAACCGCACTACACCTGTCATCCGATTAATTTACATAGGCTAAATAGAGGACAAGGGGGTTGGCTTAAAACCGAGGGATGAGCGGCATGTTATCGCGCACGTCAAAGGCAAGAAAGGGGACCACTGCGATTTCGGTCATCTGCGTTTTCAGCGGGTTGACCGGCCTGATGAACAGCGGCTTGGCTAGCCCCGAAAACGCTGACTGGGTGCAACTTTGCAAGAATGACAGCTTAGCGATTTTTTCCAGGTCGCATCCGGGTTGCCCAATAAAGGAGCTCCGCGCAGTAGGATCAATCGACGCTCCCAATTGGGTCGTAAAAAATGTGATCGATGGGGTGGAAGACTACCCGAGCTTCATGCCTTACACGACCAAAACCCAAATCATCGAGCGCAAATTGCATCAAATAATTAGCTATTTTCGTCTGGATCCGCCTTTCGTCGGCGCACGCGATATAACCGTGTCGGTGTATAGCCAAGCAGAAAAACACGAAGATGGGACCATCAGCTATCAATTCCACTGGGAACCAGTGAACTCGCTTGGACCGACCCCGACTCCTGGTGTGATCCGAATAAATCTGGATCAAGGTTCCTGGAACCTCGACCCAACCGATGGCGGCAAGAAGACGATTGCAACTTACACGATTCTGACTGACGGAGGCGGAGGGTTGCCAGCCTTCGTCATCAATTTCGCTAATCGGCAGGGCGTCGAAAGTTTGTTTTCGGCGATCCGAAAACAGATCGGGCTGACTAAGTATTCCCAGAACAAGCCGACGGACTGAAGAGCGTATCGTCGTGTCGGCGAGGGAAGCCGTTGTGGTGGTGGCACGCGCTCAGGGACTAACCAACCGGGGGCTACGCTGACAAATGGGACTTATGGGACTCATTGGACCGAAGCGCCTGAGGCCGCGCGACCAATCACCTTTCACCTTTCACCTTTCACTTTCTCACGCCATCGGCGTGGCCTCTACATGCGGCTCGCTATGCTGTAGCTCGGCAATCTTTCGCGCGGCTGCGCTGACGTCGGCTTGAGTTAAGAGTGCTTTGATGACGACGTCGGCCCGGTGACTCTCTCCGGGAGCAAGTTTTGGGAGGCGGCCGGCTTTGCGCTCTTCTGCCCGGTGAAACGGATAACTTGTGGCGGGCTCTAGACCGGTCACGTATCCGGTTTTCAGCGGTGCTTCATTTTTCCAAAGGGTGAAATAAGGCAGCTGCTGCACGTTAAAAGCGACTAGCGCACCTAAGCTTCCATCCGGAGATTGTAACAATGCTTGGGTGAACCCTTTTTGATCCGCCCAAAGCTCGGCGAAATAGACTTGTTCGGTATAACCGGCAGGTTGTGGTCCGGTGTAGAGATTCCATTTTGCCATATCAACCTCGGCGGCCCGGACATCTCGAGGAGCGACTCGTTTGATCGGAGCCAGGAATTTAGCGCCCGCACCAAGCAAGGGCGGACCAAAGTTAACATGATACAGACTCTCCATCTCTTGAGGGATGTCCGCTAGATTCAACACCGTGTCGTTTAGCACTAACTCACTGCTACCGATCTCGGTCGAAATCTCCGTGATCAATTGCAGGTGCGGCCCGAACATGAATGATTCGTCGACGATACCGCGCAAGACGAGCCGCGGATTCGGTTCCGGCTCGAATCGGAACTCCAGATAACTCGCAGGCAGGTAATTGATACGGCCGTGTTGCGTCAGAACTTGTGGTCCGTCAGGACCGGGGGGACCCATCGATTCCAAGCCGCAGCGTGAGATCCATTCTCCAAATCCGTTCAACCAGCCTTTTCCTCCTCGCTCGGTCAGGTCCACGAATTGGGGATGAACAATTTCGGTTACCGGGGAGTCCCAACCGAGGCGAACTCCTTGAATCTCTGCTCGCCAGAGGTTCATACCTCGGGTTGGCACCACGACGAACTTTAAGAGGCCGTTATCGACCTCCACAATCTCGGTCCCTTCCTGGCGCCCGCCGGCCAGACAACTTTTCCTGACGCTCCAGGCGCCTTTTGCAGAGCGGTCATCAGCCTGCGTTGAATCAAATCGCCATTCCTTCAGCGAAATTCCGTGACTGCTATCGGTAAGTACTTTGCTATAGACCATGGGGGTATGTCGCTCGGGCGAGACTTTAGCCTTTCGGCGACAAATGCACAGCGATTCCTTTTTCTTTCGTTCGTGCTAGAAACGAATATGAAGAGCTACCGCATCGCCACAATTCCCGGTGACGGCATAGGGAAAGAAGTTGTTCCTGAAGGGATCCGCGTCCTGGAAACGGCGGGTCGAAAACATGGGTTCACTTTGCAGTGGACTCAGTTGCCTTGGAGCTGTGAGTTTTACCAAAAGACCGGACAGATGATGCCTGCGGACGGTCTGGACCAACTGAAAGAACATGATGCGATTTTCCTGGGCGCAGTCGGATTTCCTCCGATCCCGGATCACATCTCTCTTTGGGGACTGTTGATTCCCATCCGGAGACACTTTCGACAGTACGCTAACCTGCGTCCCGTGCGGTTAATGCCAGGTGTAGAGTCACCCCTGCGGAACCGTCAAACCGGCGACATTGATTTTCTTATCGTGCGTGAAAATAACGAGGGCGAGTATTCCTCGATTGGCGGCCGCATCTATGAAGGCACCGAGGACGAAGTCGTCACGCAGCAATCTGTGTTCACCCGGCGAGGAGTCGACCGAATTTTGCGGTTCGCGTTCGAGTTAGCCCAGTCACGGCCCAAGCAGCATCTGACATCCGCCACCAAGAGTAATGGGATTACCGTCACGATGCCGTTTTGGGATGAACGAGTGAAGGCCATGGCAACGCAATATCCCGGCGTGCGGGTCGATCAGTACCACATCGATATTTTGACCGCGCACTTTGTCCAACACCCGGATTGGTTCGACGTCGTAGTGGGTTCAAACCTTTTCGGCGATATCCTCAGCGACTTAGGCCCGGCGGTTACCGGTACTATCGGCATCGCGCCTTCGGCTAACCTAAATCCGGAGCGAGAATTTCCTTCCATGTTCGAACCGGTTCACGGGTCGGCACCAGACATCGCCGGAAAGGGTATCGCCAACCCGATTGGCCAGATCTGGAGCGGAGCTATGATGTTAGAACATTTGGCAGAACCAGACGCCGCGGCTTCGGTTTTGAAGGCGATCGAGAGTGTATTAGTCGACGGACCGCGCACGCGCGATATGGGTGGAAAAGCAAAAACGATCGAGGTCGGCCAGGCAATTGCGGAAGCGCTGGGGTAAAGAGCGAGAGCGAGCTAGAACGCAGTTAGGGAGAAACGGCATACGCGACGCCTCTGCTCGAGCTTGGCCAAAGAGTTCAGCCTGCTCATCGGCGTGTTCGTCCACCGATTGCTTCGTTCCCGCTCGTTCTCGGCGTTCCCGTTCGTTCTCGCTCGCTTCCGCTCGTTGATTGTGTTTCTTTTTCTGGGCTTTGTGATCAGGACGGCTGAATGAACATGCACCGTATCCTCGTTGTCGATGATGATATCGGTGTCTGCACGGTTCTGACCCGGATTCTAAAGGACCAGCCATATGATGTTTACACGAGCCAATCGGTTGGCGGAGCAGCTGAG
>Ga0209240_1000490_pt1 | contig 16453 bp, 15 predicted proteins | sample GraSoi_2013_80cm_FD_185828 | JGI IMG/M metagenome (GOLD analysis project Ga0209240, IMG submission 185828) | Grasslands soil microbial communities from the Angelo Coastal Reserve, California, USA - Sample 9_17_2013_80cm (SPAdes) (version 2) | ecosystem: Environmental > Terrestrial > Soil >...
TCATGTGAGTAAAGCACCCGCCGATCAGACTCAGCCCGCAGATTATCAGGCTCCGGCCTAGGGGCCGCTACGCGGCACTGACAAATAGCAAATAGCAGATAGCAAACTCGCCTGCGGCGTAAAGAAGGCCGAAATTGGGCCTTTTTCTAGACGGCCAATTACTCCCGGGTTAGGCTAACTAATGATCGCGGAGAGCCCGTTTCTACGCGATGTTCGCATCCGTAGAAACCGTCATACCGAAGCCCCCAAAAAGTTCACATGAGCGAGGTAGCCCCCCGCAGTTTTCGCCATCGGGTAATCGGGGTTTACACATTGTTGGGCGCCGCAAATATCGGCGCGTGGGTTTGGACTATTCTCGCTTTTCACGATAAACCGCTTCTGCTGGGGACCGCTTTTCTGGCGTACTCATTTGGTCTGCGCCATGCGGTAGACGCCGATCACATCGCCGCGATCGACAATGTGACTCGTAAATTGATGCAAGAGGGTCAGCGCCCAGTGAGTATCGGCCTTTTCTTCTCGCTCGGTCACTCGACCGTGGTGGTAATCGGTTCGCTCGTTGTGTACGCGACCTCCTCCATAGTTGAGCGTCAAATCGATGTCGCTCGAGAGATTGGCAGCATCATCGGGACGTCGATTTCGGCTTTTTTTCTGATTGCGATCGCGCTGGTCAACATCATCATCTTGCGCGGTGTATGGAAGGCGTTCCAAGAAGCCAGGAGAGGCCAGGATTATACTAACCAGTCTCCCGATACCCTGATGGGAAGCGGGATATTGGGTCGCCTGTTTCGTCCTCTGTTCCGCTTGCTCTCATCTCCGCGGCAAATGTACCCGATCGGCTTGCTGTTCGGGCTCGGATTCGATACCGCCGCTGAGATCGCAATTCTTGGTATCTCTGCGGCAGCGGCAGCCAAAGGGTTATCGCTAAGCACGATGGCGATTTTCCCGCTACTTTTTACGGCTGGAATGACGCTGATCGACACCACTGACGGAGTTTTGATGGTCGGGGCTTATGGATGGGCGTTCATCAAACCGGTTCGAAAGCTCTATTACAATCTGACCATTACGTTCGTTTCAGTCGTTGTTGCTCTGTTAATCGGAGGAATCGAAGCGATCGGGCTGCTGAAAGATCAAATGAAGCTGACCGGGCGCCTGTGGGATCTGGTAGGCAGTCTAAATGATAACTTTGGCGCGTTGGGTTTCATGATCATCGGCGTGTTCGTTCTCAGTTGGATCGGGTCTGTCGTGATTTATCGAATCAAAGGCTTCGATCGGCTAGAGGCCCCGGTAGCAGCAACCTCCGAGTAAGCGGTCCCAGGGGTAGCAACGGCACTCCGAAATTGAGAGAGAACCGTTCCTATTTTGGGACTCGGAACTAGGCGGCTCTGTCACGAAGGAACCACGGACTTATCCCGAAGGGATGACAGGACTCGGCCAGGGGTTTTAACCCCTGGTACCGATCCAAGAAACGAGCTCGCCCTGAAAGGGCGGAAGAGAATTTGGTTCCGCTTGTGTCGTCGAAAGGTTACATCCACTCAGAGTCCGGTGAAGCCTTTTCTGCCGCCCCTTCAGCATCGCCAACCCGCTAGGCGGGTGCAATTCGCACCGGGAACATTGTTTGTGGGAGCAGCATCGCTTTGGGTCTGCTAAAGCAAACAGTACCAACGAGGAGGCTTGGCAAGTAATCCGCCTGCCCAGTGGAGCTTAGTAGTAGCTAAGCCCGACCTTCAGCATGGAATCAGACGCTGCGACCAATTCAGTGGTGGCCTCAATCCGCCTAGGCGGATGCAGGACCCCGTTTGTGAGAATGTCTAAACTTTTCGCCGTCTGAGCCAAGCCTCCTTCGTTGGCTAATCAAACAATGAAAAAGCATAAGCAAGCAGAGCCAAAAACCAAGTCAGAAGCCATAAAAGCTCTCGGGGAGCAGGAGCCCGATTCTGCTGGGATTGATCTGGGAGCCAACGAGATTTGGGTCGCGGTACCGGCCGATCGTGACCAAAAACCGGTGCGCCAATTTGGGGCTTTTACTCAAGATCTTATGGCGATCGTGCAGTGGCTAATTCAGTGCGGAGTACGCAGCGTGGCGATGGAATCGACTGGAGTCTACTGGATTCCGCTTTTTCAATTGCTGGACGAGGCGGGGCTAAAAGTCTGCTTAGTCAATGCGCGGCACGTCAAAAACGTGCCGGGGCGAAAGAGTGACGTGCGCGATTGCCAGTGGTTGCAGTATCTGCACAGTGTGGGCTTACTGTTAGGCTCGTTTCGTCCGGCACAGGTCATTTGTGCTGTGCGTTCTATTTACCGCTACCGTCAAAACCTGCTCTCCATGGCCTCTCAGCATGTGCAGCACATGCAGGCAGCCCTGGATCAGATGAATATCAAGCTGCATCACGTCATTGACGATCTAACCGGAGTGACCGGTCAGGCTATTGTTGCCGCCATCTTAAGTGGGCAAAGAGATCCGGTGCAATTAGCCAAGTTACGCGATAAACGCATCCAGGCGCCTGAAGCAACCATTGCCAAAGCTCTGGAAGGCGACTGGCGTAAAGAGCATCTCTTTGTGCTGTCAAAGGCGTGGGCTCAGTACCAAGAGGTCCAAAAACAAATCCAGGACTGCGACCAAGAGCTCTGGAACTACACCCGTGAGCTTGAAGCCTGCACCAATGTTATCAAACCAGCTAAAGTGATGCGTCTAAAGCCAGAATTAGTAGGTGCTGAGCTGCTTAGTAAGCCACCAACCAAAAAGAGGGCTCGCAGAAAGACCAGCAAAAATCAACCCGAAGGCCCCTGGCCCCAGGAGCTGGAGCGCTTCTTTGGCGTGGATCTCACGGCAATACCCGGCATTAGTGTTCTGACCGGACTGACCCTCATGAGCGAACTGGGCAATGATCTGAGTGCCTTCAGAACCGAGCACCATTTTGCTTCCTGGTTATGTCTGTGTCCGGGTAATGAAACCAGTGCCGGCAAAGTGCTCCGCCGCCGCACCCGCCGTAGCCAGAATCGAGTCCGGCAAGCCCTGCGCATGGCGGCCTCTTCCTTACATCACGACAAAAGCTACTTCGGAGATAAGTACCGGCGCTTACGCGCCAGACTGGGAGCTCCCAAGGCTGTTACCGCTATGGCCCACCAACTGGCCAGAATTATTTGGACTCTCATTACCCGCCAACTGCCCTTTGATCTCAGCGTCTTTGCTTACCATGAAAAAGTCCACCAACAGCGCCGACTCAAACACCTGGCTGCTAGCGCTCGCCACATGGGCTATCAACTCACCCCTATTGCCGCATGAAAAAGTAGACTGCCCAGCTCAGAAAACTCCTCGGTAGTTCCACCATGTTCCTTGTGAGGGCAGGTCGTCATCGGGGATGGCTACCAGGGGTTAAAACCCCTGGCTGAGTCCTGTCATCCCTTCGGGATAAATCCGACAGCTCCCGTAGGGACTCGACGATCGTAGCCTGACAATTCATTGCCAGGGGAATGGAATCTCTGCGTCAGTGCAAACACTTCCGCTCTTTCCCGGCTCGCTTTTTCATCAGTTTCTAATCTACGAACGCCCGCTGGAGTACCGCTTTATCGTTAAGCACTCGTTCAACCGCGTCCACTACTTCAGAGACGGAGATTCGCTTCATACAACGAAAATCGATCGGGCAATCCCTCAAAAAACAGGGGCTACATTCTACATGATGCCGGATAACGGTATGACCGGCGCCAAGGGGTCCAGTCAAAGCCGGCTCCGTAGAACCGAATAACGCAATGGTGGGCACACCAAGATGCGCAGCTAGATGCATCGTACCCGTATCGTTGGTTAATAGAGCCCGGCAACGGCTCAGTTCGTTCATCAGCTGAGAAAGGGTCGTCTGCCCCACCAGGTTGACCCCGTTAGGTCCCAGCAAAGAAACGATTTGTTCTCCCAGGGTTCGTTCTTTCCCGGTACCAAAGATGAGCCAACGTATTCCATGTCGTTCGGATAGGATCTGGGCGGCTTCCGCAAAATGGGGCCACCGCTTGGCCGGACCGTATTCCGCTCCCGGACATAATCCGAGAGTGAGCGGCTCCGGCGCATTAATCGCCACTGGCGGAAGCGGTTCTGAAATATCAGCACCGATCCGTTCGGCAATGCGGAGGTAGGTCTTCGCATGATGGATAACCGGCTGCGGCGGTGCCGGCTCCGGGATAAACTGGTTCACAAAATAGTTACGCCACGGCCGGCGACATCCGACCCTGCGCGGTATTTTAGCTAGCCAAGCCTCGAGGCCCGACCGAGGTGAATTCGGGAAAAGGATAGAGACATCGAATTTGCCTCTAAGCTTGTTCGCTACCGAGAACACTCCTTCGTTCGGCTCAATCGGAATAACGGCATCCACGTCCGGAATCGATTCCCAGAATTCAACCAGGTTTCGTTTCGCTAATATCGTTACCGCGGCGTCCGGCCGGCCTCGTTTAATCCGCCGCACCGCCTCCACCGACATAACGGCGTCTCCCAGCCAATTACTCGACCGGATTACAATTCGAAACGGCTTCAGTTTTCCCGGAGTCTCCGGAACAAAAACTCCTCGCTTATATTCCCGCAGCAGGAACCGGGGAGAAGGAATCTTCCAGCGATCATGTACCCAGAACCAATCTGCGGGATTTTCCCGGACCTTTTCCTCCAAATGCTGATTCAGGATAGAAGTTATTTCTTCGATCGAAGCTGTCGGCGAGAACTCTTCTAAGCGAATATCCAAGCGCCAACGGGCAACCCCAACCGTCCTCACCACTCCCCAGCAGATACGGGAATGTGCTTTCTTCGCCATGATGGCAGGTAGCGGCGTGGTCGAACACAGCCGGTCAAAGAAAGGAACCCAAACTCCTTTATCGCCGGCGTGCTGGTCCGATAACACCGCCAGGATACCTCCCTGCTTCAGTATTGCGATCCCGCGATTGAACCCTTCGCTTCGATCAAGCAACTCCACCCCACTCAGCGCTCGAAATTTGCGCACATGTTCATCGATCAAGCGGTTACGAAGCCGCTGGAAGACGACGCCGATTACCGACCGTCGCGCCCAATTGGGAACCGTAGCCATTAGCTCCCAATTGCCGATATGCGGCACCAAAGCCACTAAGCTGCTGATCTCACCGATCTCAGCGCCTACCCTGTGATAATCGCTCACATCGAGGTATTTCCGGGTCTCCTCCCAAGACTTCTGAGCCAGCACAAACGCACTCAAAAAATTGGCGGCTAAGGTCTGAAAATGTTGCCGAACCCCTTCACCGACTTGCCGGGGAGTCCATTCCGGGATCGCTCTAGCCAAGTTTCGTCGGGCCAAATCTCGATACCCCGGCAAAATGGCCCAGGCCACTAACCCAATCGCTTGGCCAATTCTAAACGTCCAAGTTAACGGGAGCGCCAGAAACAGGGCCCCTAGCCTTAGGTAAAGCCAATAAACCAATCTCTCGGTGAACTTGATCCGCCGCCGCGGACCAGCAGACTTCCTCATTCGCAACAGAACATGGTTTCAAAAAAAGCAGGCCCGAAAGCCTTCGGGCCTGCCATAGCCTGAATCCCTCACAAATGCATGCGCATTTGTGAAGGATTCAGGCTCGGGGATGAAATTTTTTGTGGATCGTTTTCAACCGGTTTTGGTCGACATGAGTATAAATCTGGGTCGTTGAAATATCCGCGTGACCGAGCAGCTCCTGAATGATCCGGAGGTCAGCGCCGTTACTCAACAAATGCGTAGCGAACGAGTGCCGCAACAAGTGCGGATAAACCCGGCTCTCGAAACCACCGAGCTCAGCGATCTCTTTCACGATTTGCCAGACCCTTTGCGTGGTTAATTTCCGGCCGCGCCTCGATAAGAACAGCTCGCTGCCGGTCCTCGGCGTTACCAAGGTCCGCCGCTCGCTTTCGAGATAATCATTGATCGCGTCGCGAGCTTTCCGCCCGACAGGCACCAGGCGGGTCTTATTGCCTTTGCCCGTGACCCGGATAAAACGATCCTCCAAGTTGATCTGCTCCAACCGCGCGTTAGTCAGCTCGCTGATCCGCAGCCCACTGCTGTACAATAATTCCAGCATCGCCCGATCCCGCTTAGGATACGCCCGCCGGTGAAGGTCCACTTCCAACAGCTTTTCAATTTCCGCCTCATTCAGTGTATCCGGCAGATACCGTTCCAGCCGCGGCAACACCAACACATCCGCCGGGTCATGAGCAACGAACTGCCGCGCCTTCAAAAATCGGAAAAAAATTTTCAAAGCCACCACAATCAGCTTCAACGAAGCCGCCGCCAACCCCCCGCGCTTTCGCTCCGCCAAATAATTGGTCAACTGATCTGTAGTGACCTTAGTTATCGCCGGCGCTTCTACTTGGCGCCCATACCAAACCGCGAACTCCTCTAAAGACCGCCTGGTCGACACTTGATAATTCTCCGACAACCCCCGCTCCGTCGCCAAAAACAGGATAAAATCGTTAATCTCGTTATCGAATGGGGTATCCAAACGTCCTGGATTCTACCACAAACCAATAATAGCAACCGCGAATGCACGCGAATAGACGCGAATTAGAAATAATCTCAGCCACGTCGCCCTCGGGAGGGGAGCCAGACTTCGCCCTGTCGTCCGAGACTCCAGGAGGCTATGTCTGGCAGGCCGCTTTACCACGAGGCAGCTCCATCGGTTGGCAAACAGGCGGCTCCCGCGAAAGTCTCCTCACGTGTTCTCAACCCAGCGCCTCACCCTGTTCGCGTGCATTCGCCGTTTTCCGATTCGCGTACATTCGCGGTTGAGATTTCCCAAAACTGCCTCATCATTACGTCTTCTCCGCAAAACGCGGGCATAGCTTAATGGTAAAGCTCCAGCCTTCCAAGCTGGCTATGAGGGTTCGATTCCCTTTGCCCGCTTAATGCCTAATTCTGAGTCACTTACATAGAAAATTTGAAGCAAAATTTTACACATTTATAACGTTCTTACATAAAGTTGTAACGGAAGTAACAATGTTGTAGTCTCAAACAGAGACCGTCATCTTTAGCCAAAAACTTTCACCTGCAGTTCCGCATTCAGCCCGTTCACAGCTTCAGGCTCACGCTCAAAGATCTTTCGCATTAGGGTTTTCGGCTGGTGGGTTGTGTTGGTCACAGTTACTGGTTCCGGCTTCTTGCCCGGCCTACCTGTCCGTTTTCGCTTCTTTGCCGACATAAAGGACGCGCCTCAATCCATTGTCCGCGCACAATAAGTCCTGCTCCGTATACTTGGTGGCGTCGGCACGATGGACGAGATTTTCAAGCGCATCCTGGTCACGCTTAAGGGTGCGGACTTCTGGAGTGCCTTGCTCTTTCTGGCTAAGTCTGCTACCCCCTCCGAGATAAAACCGGCACCTCAAATATTGGACACATCTAGCCACGGGTAAAACGGTGCGAAGCTCGCCGTTCAGTGATGCGTAGTCGACTGGACGGCTTGTCCCTTAAGTATGTCGCGCACCTGAGATTTTGTTAATAGGATCGCAGTGTTCAACGCGGAGAGCGTCGGAAAATCGGCACGTTTTACGAGTGTTCTAGCTACAATCTTGTCGGGTTCCTGGACCAATGTGACGTCGAACGAGTCGCTAAGCACGTACTCGTATTGGGCTTCATCCCGCGCTTGAGTATCCCACAGCAAGCATAGGAGCCCGAAATACTTCGCATCGAAGCCCGCAGTTGCTTCGTTCCAAAATTTGCCCCCGGTCAGCGTGATTCTGACTTGGCTACCGCTGACTTTAACCTTGGTATTCCCAGACGGGTCGCCGCTAGAGAGTTTCCACCGCAGTGCTTCCTCAAACCTTTCGCCACAGATTTCACGGAGGCCGGCCTGCTCTCCCTGGCCGTGGACCCGAGCGGCCGCAATTAGCACAAGGAGGCCGAAAGTCACTGTCAAAAGCTGGACTTTTGCGGCACTGCTATTAGTCATGAGTCGTTCCGCGCATGCACCAAATTCTCGGTAGTTTCTGCATCGAAAAAGTGAATTTTGTCCGGCGTGAAAGCGATACGCACGGACTCGTTTAGCGGTATCCGGGTAGTCGGCGTCGTCGTCGCGCGAATGAGGTGGTTCGCGACGTTAATCGTCATAATCATTTCGACACCGTAATCGGCAGCGCCGTATAACGTTCCGACAATACCGCCCGTGTTAACGACCTTGACGTGCTCAGGCCGCACTCCCACCCGCAACTTGGTGCGGTCGCCGGCGACTTTAGCCAGCCGCGCCCGAGTAGCCGCTGGCACCGAGAATTCGAACGTTTCCGGTGCCACTACAATCTTCTCGGCATTGATTGTGGCGTCGAACAGGTTGATTGGAGGAGTCCCAACAAAGGACGCCACGAACGTGTTTCGCGGTATATTATAAACCTCATAAGGCGTACCTACCTGCACCAGTTGTCCATCGCAAAGCACACCGATGCGATCGCCCATTGTCATTGCTTCAACCTGATCGTGGGTAACGAATACCAGTGTGGTCCCCAATTTCAGGTGCAATTCCTGTAATTCCGATCGCAGCAGCTCGCGCAATTTTGCATCGAGATTAGAAAGCGGCTCGTCCATCAAGAACAATCGAGGCTCACGTACGATTGCACGGCCGATAGCAACCCGTTGCATCTCGCCACCCGACAGGCGATCGGTACGCCGGTCTAGCAGGTGCGAGATGCGCAAGGTCTCTGCGGCCTTCTGCACACGAAGACCGACCTCCTTGGCTGAGATCCGCCGGAGCTTTGATCTGAGCGGAAATTCCAGGTTCTTGCGCACAGTATAGTTTGGATAAAGCGAATACTGCTGAAAAACGAGCGCGACATCTCGGTTTGCTGCGCTCCAGTCGTTTACCAAGTCTTCGCCGATCCAAACTTCGCCAGCTTCGGGTCTTTCCAGGCCGGCGATGCAGCGCAAGGTAGTGGTCTTGCCGGCCCCGGTCGGTCCCAGCAAGACAAAGAATTCCTGGTCATGGATGTCGAGTGAAAGATCACGTAGAGCCGCGATCTCACCGTAGCTCTTAGACAGATTCTTGAGGGTTAATTTTGCCACTCTGACTACTCTCCCACCGGCAACGCAAGACCGCTCTTTTTGTCAAAAAAATGGGTTCGATTTGGATCCAATTGCACCCAGACAGGCTCGTGAAGTCGCGTTACGAACTGGCTTTCGGTCCGCGCTCGTAACACAGCTTTGCCGACACCGATATCCAGAATATCGTAAGCGCCCTGAGGCTCGATCAAGTGAACTTCCGCCGGAACATAGCCGGCCCGGTCGGTACGTTCGACTAACACAGCCTCGGGTCGCACGCCCAACGCAATCTCTTCGTGCCCGACTGCGGCCACTCGCTGGTATATGTCACTGCCAAAACGGAAGGCAAATTGCATCCCGTTGAGACGAACGCCGGTCGTCGAATCTGCTGGCTCAACCCGACAATCGACGACATTCATGATCGGGCTCCCGACGAACTGTGCGACGAACATGTTAGCGGGCTGTGAATAAACTTCGATCGGACTGCCAACCTGCTGCAAAACCCCGTCGTTCATGATTGCGATCCGGTCCGCCATAGACATGGCTTCAATTTGATCGTGAGTGACGTAGATGGTCGTGGAGTTGTTTTCGATGTGCAGTCGCCGCAACTCGACCCGCATTTCTTCACGCATTTTCGCGTCCAGCGCACCAATCGGTTCATCCATCAGGATAGCTTTGGGTCGGCGAACCAAAGCCCGACCGATAGTAACCCGCTGCATATCGCCGCCCGCCAAAGTGGACGGCTTCTGCCTCAAGAGGTGTTCGATACGCAACACCTTGGCCACAGCTTTTACTTTGTCCCGAACTTCTTTGTCGCTCATCCGGAATGCGCGTAACGGGAAGGCGATATTTTCAAAAGCCGTCAGGTGCGGATAGAGAGAGTAAAGTTGAAAGACGAAGGCGATATCTCGGTCGCTGGGCGACAGCAATTCGACGCGTTTGCCATCGATGCGGATCTCACCGCTATCGATCTCCTCGAGACCAGCGACGGCCCGCAATGTCGTGGTCTTGCCGCAGCCAGACGGTCCAAGGAGAACAACGAATTCGCCGTGATTAACTCGCAAATTCAGTTTGCGGATTACCCAGTTAGCACCGAAATGCTTGTCGACGTCGATCAGATCTATGTCAGCCACAGTGTGATTCTGTCTTATTGCTCATGCGTGGGTAATACCCTAGTGGCTGGCGGCGGCATCCCCGGTGCTGATTTAATTCGAGAAAAGACATTGAACATGATTAGACCCACCAGAATGATCGTGGCGCCGTAGCTGTGCAGGAACAGGTTCCACGGTTGGCAAAGGGCAGTTACGCCAAATATCATCACCAGCATGGACAGGAGCTCAAGTTTTCGGGCATAGCGTCTCATCGTAAGTCCCGTTTACTTTCTCACCGCCCCGAAGGTGACTCCGCGCAACAGATGATTGCGCAATAGGAATGTGAATATCATTACAGGCAGAAGAAACAGGACGGCCCCTGCCGCAATCGTCGTCCAGTCCGTCAGGCCAGAGCCCAACTGAGAGGGAATGTAGGGAGGCGCAGTCTGAGCTTTCCTCAGTGTCAGGATCAGCGCAAACGCGTACTCATTCCAAGCGGTGATGAAACAGAACACCGCGGTCGCGGCAATACCGGTAGCGGCCTGAGGCAGCACTATCTTGAAGAAGGCTTCCATGCGGGTATACCCGTCAACCAGTGCAGCTTCCTCGTACTCCGTCGGAATCTCATCGATAAAGCCCTTCATCACCCACACCGAGAAAGACAAATTGAAGGCGGTGTAGAGGATGATCAGTCCAAGATGCGTGTCGACCAAAGCAACGGTCCGATACATGAGATACATCGGGATAGCCACCACGACTGGAGGCAACATGCGGGTGGAAAGAATAAAGAACAGCCAGTCCGACTCCCCGGGCATTTTGAAGCGAGAAAATCCATATGCGGTGACTGTTCCCATAGCCACGGCCAAAAACGTACTGATCACCGCGATAATGAGGCTGTTGGTGAACCGGCCAACATAACCGGAGCTTACGATGCCCTTATCGTCTCGAATAAAGCGCTCGCCCCCATCCATCACCAGTTTTTCCCACCACGGCGCCTTGGCATACTGTTCCTTGTCTGGCGCGCCTCGCCTCTCCACCCGTGCCGTAAAGAGTTTGATGAAAGCGGTGACCTCCGGCTTGAAGAACACAGTTGGCGGCACGGTGGTGGCATCGGCCAGCGCCTTGAACGCGGTTGAACCGATCCAATACAGAGGAATCATCGTGATCACTAACGCTGCGAGGACCAGGACTACCGCGATACGGTCCCAGAGTCGCTGCATTTTTGACTGAACTGCCGCCATAGCTAGCGCTCTTTGAGCCTGTTCAGATACTTTATGTAGATCGTCGTGATCGCGAGCACCGCCAAGAGGACGATGTAAGCAAGGGCACAGGAACGGCCAGTTTGCCACTCCTGGAACGCCAGCTTATAGAGTCTGATCGAAACCAGCTCGGTTTCCTCCAGACTCGCCATAATGAAAGCGATGTCGAAAGTCTTGAACGCCTCCATCGTGCGAAAGATGATGGCAATCAATAAAAGCGGTGCGACGAGAGGTAGAGTGATACGCCTGAACACGAACCAGGGCGGCGCGCGGTCGATGGCCGCTGCCTCGTAAAGGGAAGAGGGAATGGCCGACAGTCCAGCGAGACAGAGAAGCATCACAAACGGTGACCACATCCAAATATCCGTGATCGCGATGGCATACAGGGCCACGTCGGGGTTGGAGAGCCACTCCATTCTCTCCAGACCGAGAAGATAGTTCACGATTCCCCAGGACGGATTGTACAGTAGCTGCCAGAACAACCCTACCACTGCCGCCGACATCATCATGGGCAGGAGCAATATGGTCGTTAGCAGGCCCTTCCCCGGGATGGGACGGTTGAGCAGCAGGGCCAGGCCAAAGCCCACTATCACCTGCCCAGCAACTGATATGATCACGTACTTTGCGGTAATCGTGAAGTTGTTCCAGATCCCGTCATCGGTCAGCAACTCCTGGTAGTTCTCAAGGCCGATGAAGTGGGCTGGCCGGTTGCTTGCCGCTCGATAGTCAGTGAAAGAAAAGCCGAGCGAATAGAGCAAGGGAAAGATGTTGAAGACAATCAAGAAAGCGATCGTCGGAATGATGAACCAGTTACGGATCGCCAGATCGGACATCCCCTGCTTTGCCAGCGACGATCCTCTGGTTTGCGCCCTATGCATTTATTGAGCGGCTAATCGTAGGAAAGTTCATGCGCCGGTGCACGCATACCGACTGTCAAAGCTGAAAGCTCGCGCGGGAGTGTTTGGCTCCCGCGTGACGAAATCCATCATTGCCGAAGGTTTGCTTTCTTAAGGATGGCTTCCCAATCCTTCATCAGCGCATCCTGTACGTCTTGGGCTGACCCTCCTTTATTGGCAACGATGTATGGGTGCCAATGTTTATTCGCCGTCGAAAGCATGTCAGCGTATTCGGGAATCGTCCAGAAATCCTTCACCATCTGCATCGATTCATAGAAGGCCTCGTTGTAAGGCGTAGCCTTGCGGAATTCTTCAGACGCCAGAATCTTCGCGTCGCAGGTATAGCCGCCTAGTTCGCCCCACTTTTTCTGCACGTCTTCGCGAATGAACCACTCGCAAAATTTGAAGCATTCATCGCGCTTCTTAGAGTAGCTGACAATCGAGAGCCCTTGTCCGCCCAAAGCAGCGAAACGCTTGCCGGTGGGACCGGCCGGCATAGGAAAATAGCCGGTGACCTTCGCGTATTTGTTTGTGGCTTCATTGGCCAGCGCCGGGAAAAAGGCGAAGAAATTCATACTCATCGCCACCTGGCCATTAGTGAAAGCCTGGTTCGCTTCCAGGAAGAACGTCTTACTCCAGTCCGGCGGACAGAAACCGTACAGTTCCTTGTACAGCTTGAGCCCTTCGACCGCCTCCTTCGAGTTGGTGATGCCTTGCACCTTATTGGTGGCATAGTCGCCCATCTCACCGCCATACCCGAAAACCGTGTTCATCACGCCCATCACTAGCGCATCGTAAGTGTTGTCGGTGTAGATGGTCAGACCATAACGTTTTTCTTTCGGCCGGTAGAAGAACTCGGCGATGTCGCGCAGCTGCGCCCAAGTCTCAGGTACTTTCAACTCATAGCCGTACTTGGCTTTGAAAGCCTCCTTTTCCTTCGGATCCTCGAACCAGTCCTTCCGATAGGCCCATCCATTCGCGTCTCCTTCCAGAGGAATAGCCCAGTAATGCCCGCTCTTGCCCGGATATTCCGCATATCCGACAACCGTCGCCTTCGCCATCTTGTTGGCGACGTCATTCTTCTTGAAGAAGTCGGTCAGCTCGACGTAATGACCTGCGGTTGAACCCGCGCCCAACCACTGCGAGTCTCCGACCACCATGTCGTAAGCATCACCATGGGCATTCCATTCGGTGAATGCCTTGGTCTGGAAGTCGGGCCATGGCGTGGTCTCTACCACGACCTCCACGCCGGTTTCTTTTTGATAGTCTTTGACTAACTCCTGCAGATAGTTAGCAGGATCCCATTGTGCCCATAGGATATTAAGTTTTTCTGCTCCGTAACTGGCCGTGCCAAGTACCAAAAGCACGGTAACGCCTACTGACTTGAGAAGCCACCTGATCATGTCGCCTCGTTCTTTAGATATTGTTTGGGGGGTAAAAAAAAATGTCCGACGTCGGTCGCAAGACCGTGTACCGGCCGGACCAAATCAGATTAAGAAGCTTGAAAACCCCTGTCAAGACACCAGTGATGCCGAGCCCAGACCAGTTGCGAAGGCAAAGCTCTATGCGACGTTTCGCCCTCGGTGGCCAAGCGGACAATTCTGCTGCGGCTTTTGCACAGGAGAGTTTGAGGCGGTCTGTTTCAATCAACTCTTTTGGGAAAAAGCTGTAAATCATCGGCGGTTGCCGGAAGATTCAGGGCTATCTGGCCCGCAATAAGCATGTGGATGCATATGGTGTGTGAGATTTGCGGGCTAGAACAACTATGAAAATTGGCATGAACTTGCTGCTCTGGGCCACTCACGTAACCGAGGAGCACTACCCCCATCTGGAAAGGATCAAATCGACAGGATTCGATGGCGTTGAAATTCCGATCTTCGGTGGCGATGACGCGCATTACCGAAAATTGCGCAAGAAGCTAGACGAACTGCAGCTCAAGACTTCCACCGTCGCGGTTGCAACTCCCGAAGCCAGCGCTATCAGCCCTGATCCCGCGACCCGAAAGGCGGCGGCGGAACGGTTGAAAACGATCGTTCGCCAGTCCGCCATCCTTGGGGCGGACATATTATGCGGGCCGATTCATCAGGCCTTGGGTGTATTCTCTGGCACCGGGCCGACCGAAGAAGAATTCAAACGTGCCGCCGATGTTCACCGAGAAGTGGCAGATGAGGCGCAACGTCAAGGCGTATGTCTTGCAATTGAATTCCTAAACCGTTTTGAATGTTACTTTCTGAACACCACCGCAGCCGCCGCTGCATACGTCCGTCGCGTTGCTCATCCCAACTTCAAGGCCATGTTCGATACTTTCCATGCAAACATCGAAGAAGAAAACCTCCCCAGGGCGTTTAGCGAAAACGCCGCGGAAATAGCCCACGTTCATGTGGCAAACAACGACCGAGGGGTGCCAGGGCGCGGTCATATCGATTTCCCAGCTGTCTTTCGAGTAATCAAATCGAGCGGATATAATGGTTGGTTAACCATCGAGGCATTTGGAAGAGCACTTCCCGAACTGGTGGAACCGACTCGAGTTTGGCGCGACTTCTTCAAACAACCGGACGATGTGGTCACGGAAGGATATCGATTCATCCGGGATACCTGGAACGCGGTTTGAACGCCGTCGTCGGCGAGAGCGCCGAGAGCGCCGGGAATTTTCCGATAAGGTATTGATAGGCGCGAAGCGGAATATTCAGAACCAGCTTTGAGCCGTAGCGGGCCCGGATGGCAGTTCGGCTGTCCGGCGCCACGTCGTGTTCAACGGCCAATTGCCGCGTTTTATAAAAGTCACCTTTCGCGAAGCCTTCTGGCGATAGCGCATGACTCACGCATCGCCGCGGCGCTAAATTGAGGCTGTGTCGGAGCGAATGGAACGATAGTCGGGAGATGTTGCGCCCAAGCTTTCCGTCTTTCTTACGTGCCGGGTCGTCTTCTGGGGACCGAGAAAAAGTCACACATATTCTCACACATGTATGCCTTAGTTCTTGGTTGTATATAATCGTCTTACCATCTCCCAGAGCGGATCCGCTGCCTAGGGGCGGCACTAAATGAGGGTTCGATTCCCTTTGCCCGCTCCAAGTTGCTGCTTATCAAGCACTTACGTTGCAGCGTAAGGACTAGAACATGCCAGGCCGGAACGGTTAGTCGGAACTTGTGCAAGATCGTACGTGATTGTTCGCTATCGACCAACTCGTTTGCTAATTCTATATTTTGCGCGGCGTTCCGATGGAACAATGGATCTCAGAATTAGAGAAGTGGAGCTCAGCACATCAGCCCCTTGTCAATCTTATTCAGGCACTCGCACCGCTGCTCGGATTCACGGTTTTAGGCGTCATAGCGACCGTTGTGAAACCGATTCGTTCCGCCATTATGTCGGCTTTCCTGAAGATATGGTCGTGGTCGAAATCTAAAAAAGGTCGCCCGGATCTGCGATTCGTTCCCATTCCTCACAGGTGTGTTTTCGCAGTAACGCAAGGGCCTGTCGCTGGCGTGAACGCAAAAATCACACGATGTGGCACGTAACGAACGCGTCTTCTTCCGGATTGCCTGTTAGGCTTTTGCGAGCCCGCCTCGTCCGACCTTGCTTACCTCAGTCTTTTGTTCCTGATATGATTTTTGTAGAAGGAGGCTCGGGAGTGCCCGGTCGCGATCAAGATGCGATACAACCTGGTCAGACGAGAACTGTTGACGTCAGGATCTTCACCAGCTGTACGGATCATCAGGCGAGCGAGTCGGCATCTGTTCAAATTATCGTTACGGATCAGTTGGGTAACGAGTATCGGCTGCCCAGATTGGCACTACGGATCGCGGTCCCTGAACGAGCCGTCGATCCCCAACGCCATAGCCTTTTGGAAATCGGCCGTGCTCCCGCGGAATGAACCGCCATTGCGGAAAGACAGCGTGAGACCCGACTTGGCATCGAAATCACAAGCCCGCGGTCAGGAGAAACGATCGTCACGTGGGATAAAGACGGATGGTACGAGATTCAAGGAACGTACAAAGTTCGGCCAGGTCCGAATGTATTCGGCTTTGTCTGTCACGGCGGCAATTAGTGGCCGCAGCTTGATCCGCCGCTGACAGCAGACGAACAGCAAAAACGATGGCGAATAAAAATGCGCTTCGGGGTTTCTGGCCCCTTTATGCTCTACATAGTTAGCGCTAGCGAGCTTGGAAATGCTTTGGTGGAGTATTATCGGAAGGTGATCAGGGATAACGAGCAACGA